>ERZ832317.2935-NODE-2935-length-18615-cov-4.870851_pt1 | contig 18615 bp, 16 predicted proteins | sample MGYA00519695_ERZ832317 | MGnify/ENA primary metagenome ERZ832317 (study PRJEB31850, sample SAMEA3708726) | human gut metagenome | biome: human gut; feature: human-associated habitat; material: faeces | place: China | collected 2014 ...
GTGGATACCTACTACACCGACGAGAACGGCCAGTTCACCACCGGCTATTATGTCTACGGTGACGACTGGACGATTCGTGAGATCAGTCCCTCCGAGGGCTATCTTCTGGACAGCACCGTTTATCCTGTCGGTGCAGAGGCGGCCAATTACACAGTTGAGCTGAACGCTGCACCTGCTGTGGCTGTTGCCGAGCAGGTGCAGAAGGGCAATATCACCATCATCAAGCACTCGGATAACGGCGATACGCAGATCGAAACTCCCGAAGAAGGCGCAGTATTCGCCGTCTATCTGAAAGCCGCAGGCAGCTATGAAGCGGCAAAGGATACGGAGCGGGACTATCTGACCTGCGATGAAAACGGCTTTGCCCAAAGCAAGGACCTGCCCTACGGCGTGTATACCGTGCATCAGGTCTCCGGCTGGGAGGGCCGTGAGCTGATGAGCGACTTTGATGTGTTTATTGCCAAAAACGGCGAGACCTATCGCTACCTCATCAACAACGCTAACTTCGAGTCCTTCATTAAGGTCATCAAGGTGGATGCGGAGACCGGCAATACCATTCCCTATGCGGGTGCGGGCTTCCAGATCTTCCGTCCGGATGGCTCCAAGGTGGAAATGACCTTTACCTATCCGGAGGTTACCACCATCGACACCTTCTACACCAATGACGCCGGCATGCTCATCACGCCGGAGAAGCTGGAGTTTGGCAAGGGCTACTCCCTCAAGGAGGTCTCCGCTCCTTACGGCTATGTGCTCAGTCATGAGGCGGTCAAGTTCGATGTGAGCGAAGAGAATTCCACCGAGGAAAGCGGCGTGACGGTCGTTGCGGTGAAACTGGGCAACTACGCGCAGAAGGGCATCATCAAGATTTCCAAAACCGGTGAGGTGTTTGCCTCTGTTGCGGCGGCGGACGGGGTCTATCAGCCGGTCTATACGGTGCAGGGACTTGCGGGAGCAACCTATGAGATCAAGGCAACGGAGGACATCTACACTCCGGATGGTACGCTGCGCTGTAGTGCCGGCGAGGTGGTGGATACGGTGACCACCGGCGCAGATGGCATGGCGGAGAGCAAGCCGCTGTATCTGGGAAAATACGAAATCACCGAGATGAAAGCCCCCGACGGCATGGTCATTAACAAGGACGCCCATACCGCAGAGTTTGTCTATGCCGGGCAGGAGATTGAGATCACCGAAACCGCTGCCAGCTTCTGCAATGACAGACAGAAGGCGCGGATTTCTCTTTCCAAGGTACTGGAGCAGAACAAGCAGTTCGGTATCGGCATGAATAACGAGCTTTCCGCCGTGACCTTCGGCTTCTATGCCGCCGAGGAGCTTACCGCAGCAGACGGCTCTGTCATTCCTGCGGACGGACTGATTGAGATTCTGTCCCTTGACGAAAACGGAAAGGCTGTGCTCAAGAGCGATGTTCCCTTCGGCAGCTACTATGTCAAGGAAATCAGCACCGACAGCCACTATATGCTCTCCGATGAGAAGTATCCTGTGATCTTTGCCTATGCCGGTCAGGAAATCCCCGTTGTGGAGCTTGCCGTCAATGACGGAAAGAGCATTACCAACGAGATGATCTACGGGGAGATCCACGGCATGAAGAAGGATGAAGACGGCAAGGCGCTGGCCGGAGCTACCATCGGTCTGTTCCTTACTGACGGCACAGAGCCTGTCCTGACCACCGTTTCTGCAGAGGACGGCAGCTTCACCTTCGCGGACATCCCTTATGGCGAGTATGTGGTTCGTGAAATCGCTGCACCGGAGGGCTATGTGATGGATGACACGCCTTATACCGTGAAGGTAGATCAGAACGGTGCTGTGATCGAGGTCGAGATCACCAACAAGCTCATTCGCGGCAGCGTTCAGCTGACCAAGGTGGATAAAGACTATCCCGATCATCACCTGAGCGGCGCAGTCTTTGAGGTATACCGTGGCGGAAAGCTTGTGGGCCAGATGGAGGAGCTGTCCGACGGCGTCTACAAGCTGGACAATCTGCCCTACGGCGATTACACGCTGAAGGAAACCGAGGCCCCCAAGGGCTTCTTCCTTGATGAGAAAACCTATAGCTTCTCCATTAAGGAAGATGGTAAAACCGTCGTCGTGGAAAATGAGGCCGGAAAGGGCTTTGTCAACCAGGCACAGACCGGAGGCATTCGCATTGAAAAGACTTCGGATGACGGCGTGCTGAAGGGCTTTGCCTTCCGTGTGGAGGGCTCGGATATCACCGGCAATGCCTTCAGCAAGGACTTTGTGACCGATGAGAAGGGTCAGATCCACATCGAGGGGCTGCGCATCGGCGATTATGTGATCTCCGAGGTGTCCAACAAAGCCAACGAGAAGTATGAGCTTCCCGCAAATGTCATCGTAACCGTTCACGAAGGAAAGACGGTCGTTGCCAAGTTCCATAACAAGCTCAAGCCTGTTACGGATATCCCCAAGACCGGAGATACCACCAATATGCCTCTTTGGGCAGCACTTGCCGGTATCTCTGCAATCGGTGCAGGTGCGGCGGCTTTCTTTACCTTCCGAAAAAAGAAGGAGGTAGGCAAGCATGAGCGCTAAGGTCATCATCGGCATCGGTCTTGTGGTGTTTATTATCGCAGGGCTGATCGTTCTTCGCCTGAAGAACAGAAAGTAAAAACGCCAAGGGGCGGCATCCGCAAAAAGATGCCGCCCCATTTGCAAAAGGAGACGCTATGGAAGAGACAAGAAAAATCGGAGATTACTCCGTGAAGTATTCCATGTATATCGGGCACAAGGATATTGCTCTGGGCGAGAATCCCAACGCCGACAAGGATGAACGGTATATGTGCTGCTTTGTAGAGACCAACGCTATTTTTGAGCGCTATTCCGGGGTGCTGGTCAGCGACGATTTTGCGGAGATTGCAAAGGTGTTCGGACAGCGCGTAGCAGACGCAGCCGAGGAAATTATTCAGGAAAACGAAAGAGCCTGTCAGGAGGTCGGCATGAATGAGGAACTCACAACAAATAGTTGTAAGCCCATTTCCTATGAGGATTCCATCGAGAACAAGGTGGTTGTCGTCAAGGGTAGCATTCTCCGGCCTGAGTTCCGCCACGCCAATCACCAGCTTATGCTGTGTACCGGCGGCTTCGGCGCGCAGGCCAATGCGCGAGGCCGTACCTGCTACTGCATTTCTCTGTACGACGGGAGAAAGACCTCCTTTTATCGCACGGATTTTCTCGGTGTCATGGAGGAAAAGCGCCTTCCCGAATGGGCGCAGAAGGGCTTGGAGAAAGCGAAAGAGATGCACGCGCAGGAAAAGAAACCGACTAAAGAAAGAGGTGACGCAAGATGATCGAGTATGAAAAAAGAGCAATGATCGAGGCGGAGGACAAATATACCTTCCGTCAGAGCACGCAAATTTCCATGTAAACCGGACTGATCGGCCACCTCCGGGCAGACATGGATACAGACGGCAACGGCTTTTTCAGCAGCTGGTTTGATTTCCGGGAGGAGCTGAAAACCGATGAGTTCAAGGCAGAGTTTGACGAGGTACAGGATGGCGTAAGTATGCGAGGGAATCTTTGAAAAAATTGGATAAACAGCATGTGAAAGAATTCAACAAGGGCTGCACAGAAATAACAAAAGGCTGAGAGCAACTGCTCTCAGCCTTTCTCTTTACAGTAAACCTCCTCATACCACACGCGGAAGTCCGCCTCGTCCCGATGCTTAGCCATGGTGCACCTCCTGCGGCGGAATCTCCCACGCGCAGCGCGCCATATCCACGCGCCCGTCGGCGGTGAAGGGGATGCCCTCCCCCTCCAGCAGCGCTCGCCGCAGCGCCGCATAGCCGCCGCCCGCGATGCTGCCGTCGGCGCGCACGACCCGCTGCCACGGCAGCGCATCCGAGCAGCGCCGCATGGCCCAGCCGACCTGCCGCGCCATACGCGGCGCGCCGAGCGCCCATGCAATCTGTCCATAGGACACGACCCGTCCCGGCGGAATCTGCCCCACGAGCGCATAGACGCGCGCGTAAAATCCCTCTGTCTGCTCCACGGGATCTCCCTCCATTGTCATAGACTGCCTGTAAAGCGCAGAACCAGTATAGCACAATTCCGTCTGTCAAGGCAACCGCCATGCCAGGCGGCTACAGCAGCTTGATGGCGATCGTGACAATGCCGAGCAGAACGAGGACAATTCCCACGATGCGGTTGAGCCGCGCAATTTCACAGCGGTTGACAAACTTCGCCGACACAACCGCGCCCAGCAGGCACGAGAGCACCACGATGGCCATCGGCAGCGGGAAAATCCGCGCACCCAGCGAGATATGGCTCACCGCGCCGGTCAGCGCCACGAGCGTCATAATCATGGTACTCGTGCCGACGGCAACCTTCAGATTATAGCCGAGGACGAGCGTAAACACCGTGAGCATCAGGATCCCGCCGCCGCTGCCGGTAAAGCCGCACACCCAGCCGATGCCGCAGCCGAGCAGCATCGCAAGGACCGTCTTGCGGCCGGACTGCTCCGCGGCGGCCGACGCGTCGGTGCCGCCGGTGATGGGCTTCACCAGAAACTTCACGCCGAGAAACACCGTCGTGAGCATGGAGATATAGCCCAGACCGTCCGGCGAGTGCCGGCTGAAGAGAAAGCCGCAGTAGCTGCCGGCGATCGTTCCAAGAAAGGCGGTGACCGTCACCAGTCCGCCGCGCCGAAGGGCGATATTCTTGTTTTTATAGTATGTATAGGCCGAGAGCATGCTCGCCAGCACGTCGGAGGCCAGCGCAACCGTCACGGCGTCATAGCTCTCCCAGCCACAGAGACTCACGAGCATCGGCGTGATGACCACCGCCGCGGACAGCCCCGCAAGCCCCGTCACAACGCCGGCGCCCAGACCGGCCGCGGTATAAACCAGATATGTCAAAATTTGCACGCTATCACCTGAAATCATGGAATTTTTTGTCCGGAAAGCATTTATTATAGGCGCAAGGCGAAAATCCGCAAGCGTTTTGCTGCGGATTTTACAGAAAGCTCATAGGCCGCATCTGTCAGGAGGGCTTGACAAATTCCGCGCGGCGGTGTGACCCGTACCGTCAAGGAGATGGAGCGCAAGGCAGCATCCTGCGCAAGCTCTGCCTCTTTATGCTCCCCGTCCTCGGCGCGCTGATTCTGCAGGCAGCCTACGGTGCCGTCGACCTGCTCGTCGTCGGGCGGTTCGGCTCGACCTCGGGACTCTCCGCCGTCTCCACGGGCAGTCAAGTGCTCAACCTTGTCACGTTCGTGGTGACGCAGCTTGCCGTGGGCGTCACGGTACTGATCGCGCGCTATCTCGGCGAGAGGTGCCCCGAACAGATCGGCGCGGTCATCGGCGGTGCGGCGGTCGTGTTCGCGCTCGTGTCCGCGCTGCTGTTTGCGGTGCCGGTCGGTCTGGCGCGGCCAATCGCCGTGGTGATGCAGGCCCCGGCCGAGGCCGTCACGCTCACGGCGAGCTATGTACGCATCTGCGGCGGCGGGACCTTCTTCATCGTCGCGTATAACCTGCTCTCGGCCATCTTCCGCGGGCTGGGCGACAGCCGCTCGCCGCTGCTGTTCGTGCTGGTCGCCTGTCTGGTCAATGTCGCGGGGGATCTGCTGCTCGAGGGCGGCGCGGTAAGCGGGTACGAGGCGAGCAAGCTCTCGGGCGTCGCCCGGTCGAAGATCTACACGATCCTCGAAGCGCTCATCCAGCGCGGCGCGGTGCTCAGCAGCAGCGACGGGCGCGCGACGCTCTACCGCGCGGAATCACCGGCGCATCTGGCGGAGCTGCTGCGCGGCGAGATGGATCGGGGGCTGCGCAACCTCGCACTCGCCGCCGAGGGGCTCGTCTGCGGCCAGAATGACGAGCGGATCTGGCACCTCGGCAGCTGGGAGAGCGCGCGCAGCCGCTGCCTGCGGATGATCCGCGAGGCGCGCGAGCAGGTGATGCTGCAGATCTGGGCGGACGAGCTGGACGAGGAGCTGGAGGACGCCATTGTGCGGCGTCAGGCGGAGCTTGAGAAGGTCGTCGTGATCTTCTACGACGCGGCGCAGCGCTACGAGACGCGCATCCCAGACCTCTACTGCCACGGCTTTGAGCAGGACAAGCTGCGCGAGTGGAAGGGCCGGTGGCTGCTGCTGGAGACGGACGGGCAGGAGATGATCTACGCGGGCTTCAGCCGCGAGCAGATGACCGAAGCCATCTACACCCGCAACTTCCACATGACGCTGCTCGCGTGCGAGTGCATCCGCCACGACGCATACTGCACGCGCCTGCGCATGCAGCTGCCGCCCGGAGCGCGCGAGGTGTTCGGCGACGATATGGAGGGCATCCGCGACGTTTTTGACGTCCATGGAAAATACAACGCAAACCGCCCGCAAGGGCAGAAGGAGGACGCATGAACATTCTGATTCTGCGCGAAGCGGACATCCGCCGCGCCTGTACCATGCCGGAGGCCATCGACGCCGCGTGCGAAGCGCTGCGTCTCTACTCCACCGGGGTGTGTGACATTCCGCTGCGCACGACAATCGCCGTCCCCGAGGGGCCGGGCAGCAGCCTGTACATGTACGGCTACGCCGCCCCAGCGGGCGCGCTGGGTGTGAAGATCGTCTCGAGCTTCCCGGAAAACGCGAAGCGCGGCCTGCCGTCGACGCCGTCGACAATGGTGCTGCTCGACGCGCAGACGGGCGCGGTGTGCGCCCTGCTCGACGGGACGTACTTCACCCGCCTGCGCACGGGCGCGCTCGCCGGTGCGGCGACACGGCTGCTCGCGCGCGAGGACAGCCGCGTCTTTACGATCTACGGCACCGGCGGACAGGCACTCGAGCAGATTGAAGCCGTCCTCGCGGTGCGGCCGATCGAGCGGGTGCAGATCGTAGGGCGCAGCCGCGATAAGGCCGCGGCGCTCGCGCGGCAGGTGCAGGCGGCACACGGTGCCTTCTGCACGGCGGACGTCCCCGCGGACGAAGCCGCGGCGAATGCCGACATCATCACGGCCGTCACAGGTGCGTATACCCCGCTCTTTGACGGCGCACTCGTCCGCCCCGGAACGCATATCAACGGCATCGGCTCCTGCACGCCGCAGCAGGCGGAGCTCGACGTGAAGCTCATCGCGCGGGCGGGGAAAATTTACGCCGACACGCTCGACGGCGTTCTGCACGAGGCGGGCGACCTGATGCAGGCGCTCGTGTCCGGCGCGGTGACGGAGGAGCACATCACGGGCGAGCTCGGCCAGCTCATCCTCGGCCGGACGCCGGGGCGCGAAAGCGCAGACGAGATCACCTTCTTCGACTCGACCGGCACGGCGGCGCTCGACCTCGTCACGGCGAAGCGGATCTACGACCGCGCACAGGCCCTTCATCTCGGAGACAGCATCGAGCTGTAAGCTATTAAGGAGGAACAGACAGATGAGAGAACTGAAAACCATCGAAATGCATACCTGCGGCGAGCCCGCGCGGATCGTCATCGACGGTATGCCGGAGCTGCGCGGCAGCACCATGCAGGAAAAAGAGCAGGACATGCGCGAGCACTACGATAACCTCCGCACGGCGATCATTCAGGAGCCGCGCGGCCACCAGAACATGTTCGGCATCGTGCTGACGAAGCCCTGCCGCCCGGAGGCCGACTTTGGCGTGCTGTTTCTCAACGGCGTGGGCTATGAGGGCATGTGCGGCCACGGGACGATCTGCCTTGCCACCGCCGCCGTCAACGAGGGCTGGATCCCCCTGACGGAGCCGGAGACCGTCATGAAGATCGACACCGTCACGGGCCTTGTGCCGGTGCGCATCCGCGTGAAGGACGGACGCGCACAGAGCGTCACGCTGCAGAACGTCCCCTCGTTCGTCTACAGCACCGATCAGGAGATTCACACCGATCACCACGGCACCGTCCGCGCCGACATCGTGTTCGGCGGGAACGTGTTCGCGCTCATCAACGCCGACGAGCAGGGCATCCCCATGACGCTCGAAAGCCTCCGCCCACTGACGAATCTGGCGATGGACGTGCTCGCGCACGTCAACGACGACGCGTCCTTCCGGCACCCGGAGCTTCCCGCCTTCCGCAACGACGACGCGTCCTTCCGGCACCCGGAGCTTCCCGCCTTCCGCAAAATTGAGTTCATGCTGCTCTACTCCGACAAGGACGCCGCCCCCGGCTACTCCGGCCGCAACTGCATCATCTTCGAGGGCGAGCAGACCGACCGCTCCCCCTGCGGCACCGGCGTGAGTGCGCGGGTAGCCGACCTCGTCCACCGCGGCAGGCTCGCCATCGGTGCGGAGACGGCGCAGGATAACCTCATGGGCCAGCGCTTCACAGGGAGGGCCGTCGCCGCCGAGCAGGTCGGGGGCTTCCCCGCCGTGCGCGTCGAGATCTCCGGCACGGCCTATAAGACCGGCAGCTGCACGTTCCTCATCGACGAAAATGACCCGCTGACCTACGGGTTCCCGTTCCACGCCTAAAAACACTTCGCCCCAAAGGACATTGTCCTTTGGGGCGAGCGTTTTCGCTGCGCTGCGCGTATTTTTGTGTGCCATGCACACAAAAATACACTTCGCTCCGCGCAGAGAATTTTTCGCGGCGTACACGCCGCAAAAAACACTTTGCGCGTGGGGCGGAGCGCAAACCTATTTGTTTAAAAAGGGCAAAGCCCTTTTTAAACAAGCTTGCTATATTCCTCGTCTCTGACGGGCTCGCACCACTCGCTGCGGCACACAGCAGCAGCTGACCGCCGCCGCTCGCCGCGTGGTGGATGTGCCCGCCGCCGACCACGGCCATGCGCTCGACGCCGAAGGCCGAAGCGAGGATTTCACACGCGCGGGCGAGGTCGACGCGCTCCTTGCCGCAGGCGATCCACGAGCGGTCACCATATGTCAGATTACATAGGGTTTCTTCATAGGCTTCATATCCTCCTCCCGCGGCATTTCCTTGACGGAACGCGCCGCGTGTTATATACTTGATGAGCTTATCATACAAGTTAAACTGCACTTTAAGTCAAGTGTCATTTTGACGAATTCACAGAGAGGAAACACAATGGTCTATACCGTGGGCGAGATGGCGAAGATGCTGGAGGTTCCGGCCTCCACGCTGCGCTATTATGATAAGGAGGGGCTGCTGCCGTTCGTGGAGCGCTCCCCGGGCGGCATGCGGATGTTTCAGGAGAAGGACTTCGAGTGGCTGCAGGTCATCGGATGTCTGAAGAAGGCGGGCATGCCGCTGCGGGACATCCGGGTCTACATTGAGCTGGCCATGCAGGGCGATGACACCATCGGCGAGCGTCTCGCGCTCTTCGAGCACCAGCGTGAGGTCCTGCGTGAGCAGATGGAGCAGCTGCAGCGGACGATGGACGTCCTCGACTACAAGTGCTGGTACTATGAGACGGCGCGCGAGGCGGGGTCGGTCGGCGCCGTGCAGCAGCTGGACGCCGCGCAGATCCCGGAGCGCTTCCGCAGCGTGCGCGGCGAGCTGCGCAGCGCGCCCGGCACAGACAGAAGCAGCAAGGAAACCGAAGGAGAAATTGCATGAATTTCATTTGCAAAAACTGGAAGGGCACGTTGCTGTGCCTTGTGATCGCGCTGCCGTGCTGGTGGCTGGGCAAGCGCTTTCCCATCGTGGGCGGGCCGGTGTTCGCCATCGTGAGCGGCATGATCGTCACGCTCTTCATCCGCGACAGGAGCACACTGCAGAGCGGCATCACGTTCGTCTCAAAAAAGGTGCTGCAGTACGCCGTGATTCTGCTCGGCTTCGGCATGAACCTCTCGGTCATTCTGCAGACCGGGAAGCAGTCGCTGCCGATCATTCTCGTAACGATCACGACCTCGCTCGTGATTGCGTGGGCGCTGCACAAGCTGCTGCACATTCCGGGCAAAATTTCGACGCTCATCGGCGTCGGCTCGTCGATCTGCGGAGGGTCGGCCATCGCAGCCACGGCTCCGGTCATCGACGCCGACGACGAGGAGGTGGCGCAGGCCATCTCCGTCATCTTCTTTTTCAACATGCTCGCCGCGCTCCTGTTCCCGATGCTCGGAACGGCGCTCGGCTTCTCGCAGACGAGCGGCGAGGCCTTCGGCATCTTCGCCGGGACGGCCGTGAACGACACATCCTCCGTCACGGCGGCCGCCTCGACGTGGGACTCGATGTACTCCCTCGGGAGCGAGACGCTCGACAAGGCCGTGACCGTCAAGCTCACGCGCACGCTCGCCATCATCCCCATCACGCTCGTGCTCGCGTGGATGCGCACGCGCAGCGCGCAGGCGGACGGCAAAAAGGTGGAGCTGAAGAAAATTTTTCCGTTCTTCATCCTCTATTTCATCCTCGCCTCCGTCATCACAACCGCCGCGACGGCGCTCGGCGTTCCGGCGTCGGTCTTCTCCCCGCTCAAGACGCTCAGCAAGTTCCTCATCGTCCTCGCGATGAGCGCCATCGGCCTGAACACGAACATCGTCAAACTCATCAGAACCGGCGGCAAGCCGCTCGGTCTGGGCTTTTGCTGCTGGGTCGGCATCGCGGGCATGAGCCTTCTGATGCAGCACATTCTGGGGCTCTGGTAAGCGATGGGACAGAAGATCGACCGGACGTATCTCTTTGAGCGGATGCCCGTGGGGCAGGCCGTCCGGCGGCAGATCATCCCCTCTATCGCGAGCCAGATGGTGATCCTGCTGTATAACCTCGCGGACACCTATTTCGTCGGCCTGCTCAACGACGCGGCGCAGACGGCGGCGGTGTCGCTGGCGTACTCGGTGACGCTTCTGATGACGGCGCTCGCGAACCTCTTCGCCGTGGGCGGCGCGGGGCGCATCGCCCAGCTCCTCGGCCGCCGCGACCGTGACGGCGCGCGGGAGGTCTGTGCGGTGAGCTTCTGGTTCGCGCTGCTCGCGAGCGCGGCGTTCTGCGTGCTGTTTACGCTGCTCTCCTCGCCGATTCTGCGCCTGTGCGGCGCAACGGACGAGACATACGCCCTCGCCTGCGGCTATTCCCGCTGGGTCATCTCCGTGGGCGGCACGTTCTCCATCCTCAACACCGTCCTCGCCAACCTCATCCGCGCGGACGGGAGCGCCTTCGCCGCGTCGATGGGCGTCTCGGCGGGCGGGATCATCAACATGCTGCTCGACCCGCTGTTCGTGCTGCCGCGCTTTCTCGGCATGGGCGCGGAGGGCGCGGGGCTCGCGACAGCCATCTCAAATGCCGCCGGGATGCTCATCCTGCTGGGGATCATCGCGGCGCGCCGCCGTGTGGGTGTCGTGGCGCTGCGTCCCGGCGACCTGCGCGCGACGCGGCGGCACATCGGCAGGATTCTGCGCATCGGCCTGCCGTCGGCGGTGCAGTTTTTGCTGACGCTCGTGGCCGTGGGCGCGCTGACGAAGTTCATGTCGCTGTATGACACGGCGGCGGTCGCGGCGCTCGGCATCGTCAAAAAGCTTGACATGCTGCCGCTCTACTTCTCCATCGGCGTTGCCAACGGCCTGCTGCCGCTGCTGGCGTATAACTACAGCGCCGAAAACCACGAGCGGCGACACCGGATTTTCCTCTGCGGCTGCGCGGTCGCGGTCGGCTTCTCGGTCGTCTGCGTCGCGGGGTACGAGGTGTTCGCCCCGGCGCTCGTGCGGATTTTCATCGGCGATGCGCAGACGATCGCCTACGGCACGAAGCTGCTGCGGATCATGGTGCTGGCCATGCCGATGATGTCGGTCTGTTACCCGATGATCACCCAGTTTCAGGCGATGGGGCGCATGCGCGAGTCGCTCATCTGCTCGATCCTGCGCAAGGGCTCGCTCGACATCCCGCTGCTGTTTGTGCTCAACGCGCTGTTTCCGCTCTATGGCTGCGCCGCCGTGCAGCCGATCGTCGACTGCATCTGCATGATCGTCGCCATCTATTTCTACAAAAAACTCCCCACCGCCTAAAAGAAGGCTCTCACCGCCCCCGGCGAGAGCCTTCTTTTCATGTCTCACAGAGTGCGCGCCGCGCACGGCACGAAAAAGATCCAATCCGTTTTTTGCGGCGGCGTGTACGCCGCAAAAAACACCCTGCGCTGGCCTCGGCCCAAGGGAACCGGCCTCGGCAGACCAGACGGTTGATGTCGGGCCAGAGTGTGTTTTGTCCGCTGTAAGCGGACAAAACACACGGTTCGGAGCGAAATCCCCTTGACAGAAAAGGGCTATGCCCTTTTCTGTCAGTCCCCCACGTACTCCGAAGGGTCAATGACCTTGCCGTCCTTGCTGACGGAGAAGTGCAGGTGCGCGCCCATCTCCGTCTCGGCGCTCGCGGTCGAGCCGACCTGCCCGATCACGTCGCCCGCGGCGACCTCCTGCCCCACCGTGACAGGCGGATCCTTCTGCAGGCAGCTGTACTGCGTGCTGTAGCCGCCCGCGTGCTCAATGACGACGGTTGTGCCCATGAGCTCGTCGTCCTCGACCTTCACGACCTTGCCGTTCGCGGCGGTCTTGACGCTGTCTCCCTCGGCGGCCTGAATGTCGATGCCGCTGTGTGTGCGCCAGTCGGCCATCGTCTCGTCATAGAGAAGCTCCGTCGTGCTGAACACGGTCACGGTCGTCCCGTCGAGCGGGGAGACGACCTGCGGCAGCAGATCCTCAGGCTGGGCGGGCTCCATCGTCGGGGCGGCGGGCTCGTCCGCATCGTCCGGCTCCGGCTGACTGGGGACGGTCCACTCCGGCTGGAGTACCGGCGTGTCGCTGGGCTCCGGGGTCGTGGGCTGCTGGGGTCTGAGGAGGGTATAATAGCCGATCACGCCGGCTGCCACAAGGCAGAAGGCAAGGGCTATGTAAAAGCCCCTGCCGCCGAACACGGCCTTTACCTTTTCTCCGTTCCATCTGCTCATATGCGCCTTTCCGGGCCGGCGCACGGCCGGCCGCCGCGCGTTTCCCGGCCCGCGGCACGCCGAACAGTCCCATAAAAAGGACCTCTGCCTCCAGTGTGGACAGGCAGAGGTTTTTTTATACGCACAGCGCGTTTTTCGCGGAAATTCCGGCGCTTAAAACTCGTTTTTGATCGACCGGCGCAGCAGCTGGTTGAGCATCTCCTGCGGCGCGGCGCCCTCATAGAGGATGTCGTATACCGCCCGGCAGATCGGCAGCTCCACCCCGTATTTCTCCCCGAGTTGGCACATGGCGCGCACGGTGTAGTATCCCTCGGCGAGGGCCTTATACTCCTCACCTCGCACGAACGACTCGCCGAACTGGCGGTTGTGGCTGTAGGGCGAGAAGACCGTCGCCTCATAGTCGCCCAGATGACACAGACCATAGGCCGACAGCTCACTGCCGCCCATCGCGCGGATGAGCCGCGCCACCTCGCGCGTCCCGCGGCTCATGAGCGCACCCTTCAGGCTCGAGAGCCCCTTGCCGTCGAGCATGCCCGCCGCGATGCCGACGACGTTCTTCGCCGCCGCGCCGACCTCGTTGCCGATGAGATCCGTCCCGTAGTAAAAGCGGATGAGGTCGCTCGAGAACGCCTGCACGAGCCGCTGCTTCGTCTCCACGTCGTCGCTGTCGATGACCATGCAGTTCGGGATGCCGCGGTAAAACTCCTGCACATGCCCCGGCCCCAGCCAGACGGCGACCCTGTTCGACGCGTCCACGCCCGCGCGCGCAATCTCGCTCAGGCGGCAGCCCGTTCCGATCTCGAGTCCCTTCATGCACAGAACGAACGTCTTGCTGCGCAGCCCCAGCGGCCGCAGCTCCCCGAGCAGCGCGCGCAGCCCCTGCGAGCCGATGGAGATGATGATGACCTCCGCCTCCTGCGCCGCGCGCAGGTCGGTCGTGAGCGCGATGGACGGCGGCAGCTCAAGCAGATCGTTTTTCCGCGTCTGCAGAAAGCGCTGCATCCGCGCCGAGCCCGCGCGGCCGTAGAGTGTGACCTCATGGCCGATGCGGTCGAGATACCACGTAATCAGCGAGCCCCAGCGCCCGCAGCCAATCACCGTAATTTTCATGGAAAGACCTCCTTCCGCTTCCGTGCGGAAGATATTTTTACCCATTATAGCAAAGTCGCCGCGGGAAATCAATGCGCCGCCCCAAGCCGTGCCCGTCTTAAGCGGGCATTTGTATTTTGGTATTGTCCGGCGGCGAGGAAAACAAGGCCGACCGCTTTCCTGGGCAGAAAGGGCGGGGATAAAGTTTCCCGCCGCGGTATTGACATGGATGCCGACCGCCTGACCGATGAAGCCGCCGAAGTGATTGCTGGCGGAGTTGGCGGTTACGCTGCCGAATGCATAGCAGTTGACGGTGGTGACGCGGTTGTTGAGCCCCGCAAGGCCGCCCAAACGCGGGGAAGAACCGGCGCAAATGCGGAAAAACGCGGGCGCGGCGGCCGGGGCGCAGGAAAGGGCAGATCCCCCAAAGGACTGTGCCTTTGGGGGATCTGATTTACTTCGCGTATTCGATAACCTTCGTCTCGCGCAGGACATGCACCTTGATCTGACCGGGATACTCCAGCTCGTTCTCGATGCGCTTGGCGAGCTCGCGCGCCAGAATGACCATCTGATCCTCGGACACCTGCTCGGGTTTGACCATCACGCGAACCTCACGGCCGGCCTGAATGGCGTAGCTCTTCTCGACGCCGGGATAGGAGCTCGTGATCTCCTCGAGCTTCTCCAGACGCTTGATGTAGTTCTCGAGGTTCTCACGGCGCGCGCCGGGACGCGCGGCGGAGATCGCGTCGGCCGCCTGCACCAGGCAGGCCACCAGCGTCTTGCACTCCACGTCGCCGTGGTGCGCCTGAATGGCGTGGACGATGTCCTCCTTCTCGCGGTACTTGCGGGCGTATTCCACGCCGAGCGAGACGTGCGTCCCCTCGAACTCGTGGTCAAGCGCCTTGCCGATGTCGTGCAGCAGACCCGCGCGCTTGGCGGCCTGTACGTCGGCACCCAGCTCGGCGGCCATCATGCCCGCGATATGGGACACCTCGATCGAGTGCTGCAGGACGTTCTGGCCGTAGCTTGTGCGGTAGTGGAGCTTGCCGAGCAGCTTCTGCAGCTCGGGGTGCAGCCCGCGCACGCCCGTCTCGAGCACCGCGCGCTCACCCTCGGAGCGGATGACGGCGTCGACCTCGCGGCGGGCCTTCTCGACCATCTCCTCGATGTGGGTGGGGTGGATGCGCCCGTCGGCGATGAGCTTTTCGAGCGCGAGACGCGCCACCTCGCGGCGCACCGGCTCGAAGCAGGAGACGGTGATCGCCTCGGGCGTATCGTCGATGATGAGGTCCGCGCCGGTCAGCGTCTCGAGCGTGCGGATGTTGCGGCCCTCGCGGCCGATGATGCGGCCCTTCATCTCGTCATTGGGCAGGGGAACCACACTGACGGTAATTTCGGCCACATGGTCGGCGGCGCAGCGCTGGATCGCGGTTGCGACGATCTCGCGTGCGCGCTGGTCGGCCTCCTCCTTGGCCCGGGTCTCGATCTCCTTGATCTTCAGGGCCGTTTCATGCGTGACCTCGGACTCAACCTGAGAGATCAGGTATTCCTTGGCCTGGTCAGCGGTCAGGCCGGAGATGCGCTCGAGCATCTCGGTCTGGCTGCGCTTGATGGTGCGGATTTCCTCCGCTTCACGGTCGGCGGCGGCGTGCTTGGCAGCAAGCGCCTCCTCCTTCTTCTCGATCGTATCCATCTTGTGATCGAGGTTTTCCTCTTTCTGCTGCAGTCTGCGCTCCTGCTTCTGGATGTCGGCGCGGCGTTCCTTGACTTCCTTCTCGTATTCGGTGCGGCTTTTCAAAATCTCTTCTTTTGCTTCAAGAAGTGCTTCCCGCTTCTTATTTTCCGAGCTCTTGATGGCTTCGTTGATGATGCGCGTGGCTTCTTCCTCCGCGCTGGAGATTTCTTTTTCCGCTACGTTCTTGCGATGGCGAATACCGAGGAGGAAAAAAACGACCGCAGCCACGACAAACGCAGCCGCAGCAATCAGCACTGCAATGCCGGTTTTCATCATGGTGGGTGTTTGCCTCCTGTTGTTTTGGTGTATGAAAACGGTCTCCCGTTTTTATAGCAGATAACAATCGGGAAATTCCCCTTGTTCTCCCGATGATAATCCTTTCTAATTTTAAACGGATTGCACAAAACTGTCAAGGGCAAATCGATGGGGCATCTGCAAATTTCCGGCTATGTGCGGATGAACCAGCGGCTGGCGTAGCCGAGCTGGCCGTCGTAGGAGACGACGTACCAGTCCTCATACGCGCCGAGCACCGTCACGGCGGCGCCGTCCGGAATTTTTCCGATGACCGGGCCGGTGACGGCGGGGGTGCTGCGCAGGTTGACCGGACCGCCCGAGGCGGTCTGCGCCGTGCCGGGCCGCGCGGGGCCGGGATAGACGAACGGCAGGCCGAAATACGCCGTCAGCGACTGCACAAGGCTCTGGGCGATGGGGTCGATGTTGTTTTCGATCCACTGTGCGTCCTCGTAGTTGTCGTGGTAGCCGATCTCGAGCAGGACGGACGGAAAGCGCGGCTGGCGCACCTCGCCGAGACTCGTGGTGGCGCGGGTCGTCACAAGCTGCGGCAGCGGGTAGATCTCGCGCAGGTTCTGCGCGAAAAGCTCCGCCGCGCGGCGGCCGTTCGCGCTTGTGGGATAGTAAAAGGCGATGATCCCGCGGGTCTGTCCCTCGCTCCCGGAGCCGGAGGCGTTGGAGTGGATCGCGAGATAGAAGTCGTAGCTGCCCTGATTGGCCTGCCGGATGGAGGACGCGGCGGTCATATCGGGGGTGTTGCGGGAGAACTGGATCCCGTTGGCGAGCAGATACGGCTCCATCGCGTCGGCGATGAGGTTCATGAAATATTCCTCGCTCCCCGCGCCGGTGATATACGGGTTATACTCCTGCGTGCTGGGACTGAGATACACGGTCGGCATGGTAATCGTTCCCCTTTCAGGTGGTTTTCCCATCCTATGCCGCCGGGCGCGCGGGTGCAATCTCCCGGGGGGCTTTTCTCTGCCATAAAAAGAAGACGGCAGATTGCGCGCGGCAATCTGTCGTCCTGGTACGGGTAGTGGGGGTCGAACCCACACGAATCGCTTCACAGGAACCTAAATCCTGCGCGTCTGCCAATTCCGCCATACCCGCGTATTCGATTTTCCGCCATACCTGCGGCACGTTTTATTGTACCACAGGTATGGCGGAATCTCAAGCGTGTTTTCTCAGCTCTGCCACCAGCCGTCCGGGGCGAGGACGAGCGAATAGACGAACGACGTGCGGTTGCAGCCGAGATAGAACGTGTCGCCCGCTCGGAAGATGTTCTCCGGCTCGCCGTCGACGCCGCTGAGCGTCGCGATGGCCACGTTTTCGCCGTCCGGCGTGTCGATCACCATGCGGTGCGACGCGCTGCCGGAATAGTAGCGGATGTCGTAGATGTACCGGCCGTCCCAGAAAAAGCCCTGACTGATCTTGTCGGTCAGCGGCGTCTCGAAGGTCGAAATGGGGTTAAACGCCGCATCCGTGCGCGTCACGGTCGGCTTACCCTCCATGCCGAAGACGTATCCGTCGCTCTCCGGCAGATAGGCCACGCGGCTCTGGCGGAAGGCCGTCTCCGCAGAGCCGGTGAGCTGCAGCGTTTCCGGGTCGACGAAGTTCAGACCGAGATAGCCGTCCGTCTTGGTGCAGCGGGAGATGACGAGACGTTTGTTGACGCTGTCATAGGTGATGTCATTGCAGTGCGCCAGCTCGATCGGCTCCGAGACGAGTACCTGCGACCAGTCGGCGAGACTGTACTTGTACAGACGCACAAGGCTTGGATCCTGCGAGGAGTCGATCATGCCGAAGAAGGCATAGGTGCCGTCGGTGCCGCCGCCCTGCATGACGGTGTAGCCGTCCGTCTTCGGAACGGTGCAGACGATGTCGGCCGCGATGAACGCGGGCGTCCGGCCCGCGGCCAGCATCTCACGCACGTCGGGGCAGCCGGGAAGCTCGTCGGAGAGATAGCTGTACCCGTCCTCGAGCGTCAGGCCGCCGCTTCCGAGGATGGTGGTGAGCAGATAGTCAAGCGCCTCATACGTCAGGTATTCGTTCGTGCCGCCCACGGCGAGACAACCGTCCGCGGCCAGCAGACCGAAGCGGCTGCCGCCCGCCTGCGCGAGCTGGGTATAGAGCGCCGTGCTCGCCGCCTGCGACGTTTGCCCGATGAGCACGCGCGTACCGGACGCCTTTTCATCCAGCTTGTTGTCGTAGTTCAGCTGCACCTCACCGCCGAGCTTTGCTGCCAGCTGCTTGCGGAAAGCGACCGAGAGCGAGGTGACGGCGTTGTTCGCGTCTGCGGACAGCACCACCACCGCGCCGCCGTCCGCCGTGAGCTGTACGGGCTTTTTGCTGCCGCAGGCAGCCAGTGACAGCACCATCGCAAGCGCCAGCACCAACGTGAGCAATCGTTTCATATTTCCTCCTGTTTATCCCGCCCGCAGGCGACTGAAATTGGCAATATTATACAGCACCGCCGGGGAAAGCACAATCCTTTTCCCACCCGCACTGCGCCCTTTATAGGAAAAAGTCTCACAGAGTTCGCGGCCCGCAGGCCGCATTTTGCGGCGGCGTGTACGTCGCAAAATGCACTTTGCGCGGAGCGCAGCGAAATATTCTTCCCCCTCAAAGGCCAACGGCCTTTTTGGGGGGGGGAGAGCGTGCAAGCCCCTCCGGCCGAAGCCGGAGGGGCT
>ERZ832317.2943-NODE-2943-length-18581-cov-4.410936_pt1 | contig 18581 bp, 12 predicted proteins | sample MGYA00519695_ERZ832317 | MGnify/ENA primary metagenome ERZ832317 (study PRJEB31850, sample SAMEA3708726) | human gut metagenome | biome: human gut; feature: human-associated habitat; material: faeces | place: China | collected 2014 ...
AGATTTGGAGAATGCTATTCAGATGATGCAGAAGTCCGCAGAGGTGTTTAAGAAATTGCCAAAGAATGACATCAATTATTATAAGGATGCAGAGGAGTTCATAAGGAGATGGGAAGAACAGAAGCAGATTAGGTGACATAATTTTCAAGGGCTATATAATAGAGATTTGCAAAATGCGTCACGCAAGATGAAAACCTATTCACAATGAACCGTGACAAGGTTTATAAAAGGGTCTATAAATATATACTTTTCAGAAAAGTTTGTCACCGAGATAAAGTGGAATTATTAAGATGAAAACCTACTTACTCTCCATATTCGCTCTGCTGATTATAGGGTGCGGAAATCAATCGCAATCACGGTGCGATTCTGCAATACTTGTACCCGTTAAATCATTTAGTAGGGAGATTGCTGATCGTGCCTTATGGCGGGAACTGTCACATGATGATAATGAATATTTCCAATACATAGATTCAGCCCGTTTGAATTGGTCGCAAGTGGTCAACCATTACCTCTCGACAAAACATCCTAATTCCCAACAATTGATTTTGACGTGGGGCAAAAATCAACGGTTCGATATAACTCAAGCACCTCGATTAAACGATATTCACTATATTGATACGCTTTTGTCATTGTGTTACTATTGTACGTTTGGGCAATTATCATCGGCATTTGAGCGAGAGCTGGAAAAATATTTATCATTACCCATAACATTCAACCAAACACTACCTTTACTTGAACACAATCCAAAGAATAGCGAAGTAGATAGTTTGCTCAAAAAAGCTACGGACGGAATTAGAATCTTCCATACACCAGATAAAAAATACAAAATTTACTGCTTTGAAGATCGCTTTGGCTCCTCTGGCCGATTCTTTAGCGTTTACTTGCAATACGTTAAAAATGGGGGAGTCAAATGGAATCAAATAGCTGATTGGAGCCAAGGGATATATTCCTGTGCAGAAATTGACAAAATATACACGTTCTCACACAATGAACAAACATATTATGTGCTTATAAGTTACTGGTACAATCAAGCATATTTTGAAATTGTTGTAATCCAAAATGGAGACTTTATACCCCATTCCGAGTTTTATCCAAAACAGTTTCAAGATAATATAAAGGATGGCTGCATAGAGTTTTATGGTGGGCCAGATTCGTATGTTAACCTCGAATTTGATTCACAAACCTTAACTATCAATTATACTTTTTATTCTTACATGGGACAGTTTGAAGAACATGGACAAACAATTCCTAAATATAAAAAGGTTGAGCAACAAACTGTCAAGTTGGATATTGAATGAAATACCTTATTATGAAACCCTACTTACTTCCCATATTTGCCTTACTGATTGTTGGGTGTGGAAATAGCCATGCAAGGAAGATTGATTCTATTATCCATGACAATAATGTTGTCGATTCTCTGCGTGCATTCAGATTCGACACGACACAATATAATTCGAGTGCAAGGATTGATAAAGAACTGACTTTTCTTTTTAAAACATGGTACAATCATCCTAAATATTGGGATGATTACTGGCTGGAAGAATTGGTTGATAACCGACTACGTCATCACCTTAATAATCCGTTGACATTTATGGAGGATATGCCAATATTGGATTCGGTGATAAGGATCAATTCGACCGTGGATGGGAAATATAAATTTTACAGTTATGAGATTGCAGGCGATGGTACAGCTGGCGCATACAGGACTTACTACCAATATCGGGATGCAATAGGCAAGATTCATATCAAGGAGTGGCAGGAGAATATACGAGAGGGCGCATTGATTGAAAATATTTGGCAATTTAACCATGCAGGGCAGGATTATTACGTGATAAAGAGTTTTTACAAAGGACAAACCTGCTCTTGGTGCTATTATATGGAGATTGTGACTATAGATTATGGCGAAATAATTTACCATACAGAGTTTTATCCCAATGGAACATTTGAACCTCATAATGCAACATATCTTATATATAATGAAAACGGGGAAATAGTAGATGAATGCAGGAAACAAGCGCATGATATAATGGTTTGTTGTACAAATGCTTGTAATATGAATATCGACTATTCATTCGACCCTGAAACATTGACAGTCCATGTTAAAAGCGACGCTGATACAGCCGACAGTAGAACAGGGGCAATCAAAGAATATTCATGGAAACTTGTTTTACCTCCTAATAATATTCACACAAAAAGGAATAATAGATGAAGAACTGCATACTAATACTTGCACTACTGATTGTTGGGGGTGGAAATCGGATGCAACCAAGTAATGATGTAATATCGGATGATGTTACACGGAATTCCAATGGCGAAACAGGAAATTTAGATTCGATTCGTGTTTTAGTCAGATGTACAGAAGAGGCGCAAAATTATTTTAGAGAACATAGTCCAACAATCATTAGTTATAAAGATGTCGAATTCTGTGCGCTTGTAGATTCAATAGAACAAATTTATAGTCCCTATAAGGATTTGATTTTAAAGGCAGCGGGACCTATTTCAGCATTTACCCAAGATACATTATTATTGAATCATGGCTATTATAAATCTGCTTTTGAAGGTTTAGGGCCAAAGGGAAGATATTTGGCTTCTTGTGAACTCTGGCATTATATTACCAGACTATATAAATTGATTGATAAATACTATATCCTGTGTTGGGAGAATACGAAAGATGAATCTGGTTTTTCTCCATTACCATCCTTTCATTCGCAATGGATTGATGCTTTTGATAATAATTTTATAATGATGGGTGAGTTAAACGAGTGGACGATAACCCAAGATGTTCTGGATATGCTCTTTCAGAGATTGCTGTTTTACTATCATGGAAGCCTTACTCAACCTTGCTATGGCAGCAAATTTAATTGGTCGTGGTTAGAGTGACATAATTTTACAGGCTATATAATAGAGATTTTTGCAAAATGCGTCACACGGTCAACCACAATATTTAGGACTGTGGGAGCCAAGAGGACCGACTTTGACAAGGGGGGGGGTTATAATAGACCCTTTGAAAAAGTTGGTCCGATTTTATCAAACGATAAGCGAGATGGAATTAAAGATAGATAGCAATTTGGTTGGAGTTAAATTGCGTCGTATCTTAAAGAATAGGGAAAGAGGGCCGAAAAAATGCGGCGTTTTCTTTTGCTTTCAGTAAACAGACACAAATTCTCGGCTTAACGGTCGGGAATTTTTATTTGAAAACTATAAATTCACTATGCCAATGAATAACAAGAAAGAACGTGTTACAGAACTTATTTAGCCCATTAAACAATTCTTTAATTAACAATCATTTACAAACCAGTAGACAGACGCAAATGTTTAACCATCCGTTTAACCAATGCGAAAAACGAGGTAAAACACATTCGAGAAAATCGTCGTAAAAGGAAATAGCTCAGTTGGTTACCCCTAAACGCGTAGCGTTTTGGGGGCTTGAGAGCGCAACCTTGCCAAGGTTGAGGTCGCGGGTCCGAGTCCCGTTTTTCGCTCATAGGAAACGAGTGATAATCAATGAATTATCGCTCGTTTTTATTTTTCTGCCGTGTGTTGCAGATGTCTGTTGTGTAACACGAAATAGCCTAAAATCGCCGTTTGTGATACAGAGTGTGATACATAAAATCATGTAACACACGTATTGCATTTTGTTGTTTGCGTAATCCGTAAAGATTATGACAATCAACGTCGTATGTCGCAAAGACGCTATCAACAGAAACCATTTAGCCCCTCTTGCCCTCGTATTCACCCATGACCGCCGCCGTAAGTTCGTCGGTCTGGGCATTTCGGAAGCTTTGGTGCATTGGGATTTCGACAAGCAACAACCTACCGCCGACTGCCCCGATAGAGCAGAAATACAGTTTCAAATAACCTCCAAGATACGTGAATACGAGAAGAAAATCAAAAAGTTGGAGGTGCTGGAAATTCCCGTTACATTCGATACGCTGTTTGAACAGAACGGCAAACGAATCAACTGCACGGTCGGGGAGTACTTCAAACAGATTATCGAACGCTTGGAAAAAGTCGAAAAGTACAGTTCCGCCAGCAAACATAAGGTAACGTTGGTCCTTGTGTCGCAATTCCGCTCGGTCAATATGCGTTTTGATGAATTGGATTTGACGTATTTAAGGGAGTTTGAAATCTTCTTGAGTCAAAAGGGTAATGTAAACAACAGCTGCAATTATGCAGCATTCCAATACTGCCTGTTGTATCTTATTGAAATTCTACATCAAACCACAACATTCGGACACCTACGTCTTCGGCTATTCGCGTTGTATCTTATCGAAATTCTACATCAAACCACAACTTGAAATACTCGGTCGTCAGTTCCAGCGACGTTGTATCTTATCGAAATTCCACATCAAACCACAACAATGTCCTTGACGATCTGAACATCAGCATCGTTGTATCTTATCGAAATTCCACATCAAACCACAACTAAGATGCTGGCGGGATATTGGAACTCCAGTTGTATCTTATCGAAATTCCACATCAAACCACAACGCAGTTGCCGCGCTTGTATTTGTTCTTTTGGTTGTATCTTATCGAAATTCCACATCAAACCACAACTTCGCACGGCTTCGGCCGTCTTTCGAAGGGTTGTATCTTATTGAAATTCTACATCAAACCACAACTATCGTTTCATTTTTAATAGATAGCGTTGTGTCGTATCTTATTGAAATTCTACATCAAACCACAACTCTGGCCGAGGGCAAGATACTCGAAGCCGAGTTGTATCTTATTGAAATTCTACATCAAACCACAACCGTAGTTGCGGCAATGTCGTTCGTGGAAAAGTTGTATCTTATCGAAATTCTACATCAAACCACAACTTACAACCAATCCATCGCACTCATGGAAAAGTTGTATCTTATCGAAATTCTACATCAAACCACAACGAATAAGGGTTACAATACCCCCTATTCGAGGTTGTATCTTATCGAAATTCTACATCAAACCACAACTCCAATTCTGAATCTTATTCTTCAAGCGGAGTTGTATCTTATCGAAATTCTACATCAAACCACAACGTAAGAAACCTTAACTATATTTGCATATGTGTTGTATCTTATCGAAATTCTACATCAAACCACAACAACGACGTTAAGCGCGATAGCGAGGCTTATGTTGTATCTTATCGAAATTCTACATCAAACCACAACCCCTCTACTGCTATTAGTTCTCTTGAGCCGTTGTATCTTATCGAAATTCTACATCAAACCACAACTTGTCCGCAACTATTATTCTTATTCGCAGGTTGTATCTTATCGAAATTCTACATCAAACCACAACCAGGGGACAGCCGAAGGCTGTGGCCACCACGTTGTATCTTATCGAAATTCTACATCAAACCACAACCCGACGAGTCTTCGGCGCTTGACTACCTTGTTGTATCTTATCGAAATTCTACATCAAACCACAACTCCGGCTCTTTTGCTGGCGGCCCTGGTGGGTTGTATCTTATCGAAATTCTACATCAAACCACAACTTCTGCGGCCTCATCTCCATTTCGTTCTCTGTTGTATCTTATCGAAATTCTACATCAAACCACAACATATGCCGTTTCCAGGGTTCCGAGGCGGTTGTTGTATCTTATCGAAATTCTACATCAAACCACAACGTCGGGCCTCATATTGATTGATAAAGTGTTACTTACGGGCTGTCTGCCACTATAAAAATACGATCGGGTGTTCCGACGAAGCCAGTTTGATGCATTTTCCGTATTTCAAAGAACGAAAATAACGATTTATCAGAAAAATTCCAATTGTTGCGGAATTTCCGGTTTTGCTCGTTCGCTTTTACCCCAAAAATTTAATATGTCTCCATACTGTTTGTCCGTTACAGCAAGAATACTTGTAAATCCTGTCGGAGGCATCGATCGTCGAACCCGCTTAATGTGAACCTGCATATTCTCCTTCGATGCACAATGGCGCACATAGACTGAATACTGCATCATTGTGAAACCATCTTTTTCCAACGCCTTGCGAAATTGCGCCGCATGACGTCGTTCCGTTTTTGTATTGGTTGGCAAATCAAAAAAGACAAACAACCACATGATTCGATAAGCATTCAAGCGTACTTCTGACATTCGACTACTCCAATAAAGGATATGCAATCTTTTTTTGGGTTCCAGCAAAGCATTTGGCCAGGGAAGAGGCTGAAAACATAAGTCCTACTTCGAGAGGTCGCACAACCTTGTCGAAACGAGTATCGACAAACAGGAGCCGCAACAGTTCGCCTTTCACCTTTTTGGTCAGTTGTGTATTCCCGTTTCTGTAAAGTTGGTAGACCAATTCGTCGACATACGGTCGATAGGGTTCCATTACGTCATCGGCCAGCGGAAAGGAGTTGTAACGATTCCGATGGAAGATCCCGAATGCTGGGAACAGTCCGGAACCCATGATCGCACGGGCCACGGCGGCTCGCAGGATCGTATAGCCGTAATTGAGCAGGTTGTTGGGCGGCGAACCTTCGCGGGAACGGTAAAATTCGGCACCGAACAGTTCTGACCAGTAGATTCTCGCTGCTATGCCCTCCCGGTTGTCGGCGTCGGCGCTCTTGACATTCATGTAGCAGGGTTTCAGTTTGTCTCCGTCATATCCCAGCTTCCGCAGCAAGGCAGCCTGGTTGCGGATTTTGGTCTCGACGATCTGTTTCCAAAGGCCCTTCTTCAGCGGTTCGGATGCAGCGATCTGCATCCGATAATGTTCACCTTGCGTTCTGTTTGAATCCAAATTCGTCAACATGGCGTTCGGCATTCGGTTCTCTCCGCACAGGATAACTGCCACGTTGTTGTCCGACAGCGCATTCAAGAGCGGCAGCGTGATGGAGGTCTGCTGGTCCTCCAGCACCACGAAGCCGATATCCTCGATCGGGATGCTTTTCCGTTGGTCGGGGGCCTCGCGCGTGTGGATGATCATTTGGCCGTTGCGCAGGCTCAAACAGTAGGGTGTCGAAAAAAACAAGGTTCGTTTCAGCATGGCCGGTCATCTTTGAATTTTATCTCGCCCGTTACGGTCAGTTCGAAATCATAACCTTCCACCAACATGTTAAAATTGGAAACGCTGAGGCGCAATTTCGGTGATGGATTGGATTGGCAGAATTGAGAGGTCCCAGCTCCATATAAGGAGGTAAGTGTTTTCTGATCTCGGGCCTCCTGATGAAAGAGGAACTGTACCCGTCCTTCTGCAGCCATTGCTGTTACCTTGTAGAGCCGTTTCGTCAGTTCCTTATGTGAACAATCGTAAAGTTCCGCCGGCGAATTTTCATAAAACAGGACCATGGTCCCCGTTTTTAAGATGCATTTCAAGGGGAAACCGTTCGTGTCGGTCTGCGGTACCAGATCGGGGCGGGCTTCCCGGTCAGCGCTGGCTTTGAAATATTGGGCAGCTTCGAGGTTGCTGACGAGTTCAAAGGTGCGTTTCGTTTTGCCCTTTTTGTCCTGGCCCTCATAGATGACCGTGCAATAGTTCCCCTCATTTACGACATGATAATCCCGCTTGTACTCTTTTGCAGATAGGTCGCGCTGTTTTTTTAGCGCGATCGGATGTTTGACACTCGGTGTGAAGATCCGCACCTTGCGGATGGGAATGCCCTTTTCCCGGTTCATCCAGATCGTGTATTCATCGGGATTCATCGCCGTCTTGAATCCGACCTCGTCGATTGCCTCCCGTACGCGATCCCGGACTGCATCGTCGATAATCTTGTCGATGTCCGTCGGCTGCAACTGCGCGAGCGATTTGCGGATGACATAGCGGATCTCTCCATCCTGCTTAATAGCGCCGTAGAAGGTATCCTGATGCAACCGGCAGCGAGCCGTGTCTCCTTGCTGGTAGATTGGTTCCCCGTCGGCATTCAGCTTTATCCGGCCGCGAACCCGTAACTTCCTGCGCGTCTGTTTGGTCATGTTGTCGGGCGTGTGGTGGGCAACGAGTAGTTCGTCGGCCGCCGCCTTGACATCTTCGGTAAAGGTCGGCCAGGGTTTCTCGAAGCGGGGTTTGCCGCTTTCGCCGTAGCCGTATCGCTCCTCGTCGGCGACATATTGCGCCCAGCGGTCGTACTCCCGGCGGCCGATACAGGCGATCGTGATGGCGTCGATGCAGTGGTGGACGTGGTTCGTGCGCTCCTTGCGGGCATACTCCTCCTGCAGTCCCCACATCTTGCGGAACGCGGCGGTCGTGGAACCCTTGACCGTATAGATTCGGTCAAAAACCGTCTTCAGATAGAGCCGTGCATATTTGCCGATGATGCCGATGTCGACTCCCTGCCGATTGCTGAATCCTTCGGGAATCTCGGCCATGGTGAAGCGTTCGTATTTCCCGCGCCAGTAGTCGAGCTGCATCTGCAAATAGTGGCGGCGCTGAATGGCGTCGTCCTTTTCGGATTTAATCGCTGCGCTTTTGCTCCTGCGAACCTGGGCTTCAATCTGCTTTTGCAGACTCTCCATTTTTTCCCGCCAGCCAAACGATTCGATCCGCTCCATGATCTCGACATGGTTGGACAACTCGGCCGGCAGTTTCGCCCGTTTTGTCTCCCGGTTGAACCGGTTTTCGCAGAGCGTCTTGTTCATCTGCGAGTCATCGCCGCCGCGAGCCTGCGGGAGCGTGTGCTCGATGTCGAAATCCGGAGCCGACCCGACGAAGTCCGAAATGCGGATTTGCCGCCCGGTATAGGGACAGACGTGCTGCTGTTCTTCCCACAGCCGGTATTTCAGCACTTCGTCGTCCGAGGGTTTTATCTCGCGGCCGGTTTCGGCGGCATACTGGCTGTGGATCTCTTCGGCATATTTCCGATTCTCAACCTCCCGTTCCCGCTGATACTGCTCGATGGCCTTCCGCCTGTTCGCATCATTGAGTCCGCGGGCGAATTCAATCCGGATCTTCGTGTCTCGGTCGATCCTGCCTTCGCGTAACAGCGTGTTTATCAGGTTGCGCAATCGGAACAGGGCCCGCATGGCCATCGGGTTGCGAATGGTCGCAGTACGTGGAGAGCCGAGTTGCAGAATGCCATTTGCCTTGGGTTGCGCATCCGGATAGGTCTCGATTTTCGAGGGATGATAAAGACGCATCAGACGAGAGGCATCCAATCCATGATCGCTGAAATAGTCGGCAATGCGGTGCTCCTTTGAATCGAACTTGTTATACGGATTTCGCTTGTAGTCAAGCAGCAGCGAGGCGATGTCCTGTTCGATTTCATGCCGACGGCTTTCGTCGGCATAGACCTCCTTCGGAAGTGCCGCCCGCAGGTTGGCCAGGAATACCGCTTCGTCGTACCGATAGCCACAGCGCAGATAGATCAGAATCTTGCCGATGGCATTTAGGCTCAACGCCGCGTAATCCTGCGGGAGTTTGATGGCTGCAAACGCTTTGGCTTGTTCATCCGTGAGTTGCAATTTTTCGCAGGCCCAGCTACGCAGCCGACCTTCGTCGTTGAACGAAAAGAGGGCGTGCCATACGTCATTCAACATCTGGTCCTCGTTTTTTCCTGCTCCAAGCAGGTAAAGGCTGCGAATCTCCGTAATCCAGTCGTCTCCGAAGATCGCTTGCAGCGATGCCGTGACGGGGCATCCCGATACGGTGGCCGTGCGGGCGAAATTGAAACGATATGGAGCTTCTGTACGCTCCTCTTTGCAGGCATATTTCCCTTTGCCGGCGATTCTGCGGGCGATCTCTTCGAAATCGAAATAAGGCTTGCTTTTCCGGAAGAAGAGCGAACGAATCGTCTCGAACTCTTCCTGTGTCAAAGGTCGTGGAGCATTGTCGCCCGGTCCTGTAATCCGGATGTTGTTGACGAACGACAGCATCCGGAACTCCTCAAAACGGGGATGCGAAACGGGGCACCGACTCTTCGTCGGCTCGAAGGTGCATCGGCCGACTGACCCCTTCTGCGATTTGAGGTCGCGCTGGAAAAAGATTGCCCGATGCAGTGCCTTACGCCATTCGTCGGGCAATTGCTGCCGGTCGCAGATGGCATTGAACTCGGCCAGGTAGTGTTCGTTGCGCGAGGTGTATTTGTCGCGGATTCGTTCCTTGTGTTGGTAAAGTCCGTAGAAATATTCTCCGAGGTACCGACACCCTGCCGCTGCTATTTCAGCCGACAGATTTTTGATACACTCCTTGACCGTGCCGTCTTCTTTCTCATTTCCTGCTTCTTTGCGATTGCTGAGGAATCCGCGTCGCTGTGCCAAATGATAAAGCGCCCGGCCAAGCAGCCAGCGCTGTGTGCGATTCCCGAGATCGAGCCGCTCGGACAGGGCTACATAACGATCGTGGTAAGGATTTCGATCCCCATTGTCGTCGGTTCGCTGCCAACGGAGGAATTCATTGTCCTGCGGGTAACGTTTCTCTTTTTGCCAGGCGGTCAACAGCTCCTCGGGCAACGGCGGGCAAAGGTCGTAACGGATGAGTATTTTGAGCAGTTCGATTTTTCGCAGACGCCGCCGGAAATAGTGGCGGCGCAGTGTCCGGGCGCTCGTCCGATCCTGAACGGCAGGTTTTTCATTGTTTTTGTCGCGGGCAACTCCCTCCTGGAAAATGTCTACACCTTTGTCAATCAGCGTATATTCGTTCTCCGATTCATCGACAAGGGCCCATCCCAGTGAGTTGGTGCCAAGGTCCAAACCCAATACTTTTGCCATATGAAGAAAGTGTTTTCTGTAAAATTAAATAAAAAATTGCAGAAATTCATCTTTTTTTACTATATTTGTGGTGTAAGAATTCTACATCTTATCACAATAAGGCTATATGCCGAAGGTTTTCAACCTATTGTCTCCGCGTACTCCGTGGAGACTTTTTATATTTCGTGAATAATTTAAAAACCGTCGGTTGCTATTGCGGAGTGTGCCGGCGCTGTGGCTTTTTGCCTTCGGGAGTTCATGGTGCCGAAAACAGAAGGTCGCATGTCGGACCGTCCGCCACTCGCCGTGCGACGCACCGACATGAAGCATCCCCAATTGCAGCGTTCATCAAGGGTATATCGTTGGAATATGCAGGAATACTTTATATCGAGACTCTGAAACCGGGAAAACACGCGAATGGAAATTCAGCGACGCCTTCTGTTCCCGGGCGCATTCGCGCACGAGGCTTTGCCGCAGGTGGACGATGACGAACCGGATAAAAAGCGCACCCCGAAAATCCCTTTCCGGATTTTCGGGGTGCGCTTCATTCGGGCGGGCGGCTGTCCGGCGCGTTATCGGGCGGGATGTTCCGGGCGTTTGCTGAAAATGGCCTTGATCCGGTCCATGTCGAACTTGGCCGAGCGGTCGTAGCAATAGATGCCGTTCTGTTCCTGTTCCACGTCCGTGAGCTGGGTGTAGCAATAGCCCCACACCTGTCCGGAGAGCGAGAGCAGCGCGTCTACCTGGCCTTCGAGCCGCGTGTAGAACTCTTCGAGCGTACGGGGCGCCTGTCCGTAACCCCACGATTCGGTCTGGGAATCCGTGGCCTGCTTCTCCTGGTCCTTCACCCATTTGATGCCGCCGAATTCATCGACCAGGTAGGGGCACGAGCCATCGTACTGCGGCCAGGCGTAGTTTGCGGTCGCCTTCACCTCGTTGAATCCGATGTTGCGCGTCTGGTCGCGGGTCGTCCGCAGGCGGGGATGGAAGAACGTGCCGTCGCTGAAGATTTTCTCTTTCAGTTTGGCCGGGTTCTGCTCGTAATTGTGGACGGCCCAAATGTCGGTCCTGACGACGGCGCCGCCGCTGACGGTGTTGACGGGGCGCGTCGGGTCGAGGCGCCCCGTCAGGTCGTAGACGTCGGAGGCGAAGCGCGGGAACTGCGTGTTGTCGGGCCACCACTCCTCGTTCATCGGCGTCCACGTCAGCAGCGAGGGGTGGTTCCGGGCGCGGACCACGCATTCGGCCCATTCGGAGAGGAAGTTGCGGGCCGTCTCCACGTCGTTGGCATCCATTCCCCAGCTGGGGCTTTCGCCCCAGGTGATGTAGCCGAGTCTGTCGGCCCAGTAATAGTAGCGTTCCTCGAAAACCTTCTGATGCAGGCGCGCGCCGTTGAACCCGGCGGCCAGTCCCAGCTCGATGTCGCGGCGCAGGGCGTCGTCCGACGGGGCGGTCCAGATACCGTCGGGGTAGAAACCCTGGTCGAGCACCAGCCGCTGGTAATAGGGTTCGTTGTTGAGGTAGATTTTGTTGCCTTCGATGTGGACCTTGCGCATCCCGACATAGGATTTCACGGCGTCGAGCACCTGGCCGTCGGGGGCGACCACTTCGTAGGTCAGGTCGTAGAGGAACGGGTCTTCGGGACACCAGAGCCGGGCCTTTTTGACCGGGATGACGACGACGCTGCTGTTCGACGCCCGGACCTGCCGCGTGCCGACGACCTTGCCGCCGTCCCGAAGGGTCACCCGGAGCGTGTTCGGGCTTTCCCGGAAGAACTGCGGGGCGACGATCAGCTGCTGCTGGTCGATGTCGGTCGTCATTTGGACGCGTGCGAGGGCCTCGGGAGCCACGGCCTCCATCCACACCGTCTGCCAGATGCCTGTCGTGCGGGTGTAGTCGCAACTGTGCGAGGCGTATTGCAGCGACTGTTTGCCGGCAGTCTGTTTGCCGCTGCGCAGGTCGCTCGTGGCGAAGACGACCAGACTGTGGCTGCCGCCCGGCTTCACGAATGCGGTGATGTCGTAGGAGAACGACGTGCTGCCTCCGAAGTGGCGTCCGACGAAGCGGCCGTCGACATACACCTCGGAGGTGTAGTACACGGCTCCGAAGTTGAGCATCACGTTGCGTCCCGACCAGTCTGCCGGAATGTCGATCGTACGCTGGTACCAGATGCGGCCTATGAAGTCCGTGTGGCCGACGCCCGAGAGCTTGCTCTCCGGGGCGAACGGCACGATGATTTTGCCGTCGAATCCCTTCGAGCCGGCGTAGCCGCGTTCCAGGCCGCTTGCGCCGAAATCGAACGTGTAGGTCCATTCGCCGTTCAGGTTGATCCAGTCCGTCCGCTCGAACTGCGGGCGGGGATATTCCGGGCGGGGGATCTGCGAAAACAGACACGCGGCCTGAAGCAGGAAAAAGAGGGTGATTGCGGTTTTCTTCATGGTTGTTTTTGGTTGGTTTGCTTGTTTTCGGGGTGGTTATTCCGGTGCGATGTCGAACCGGTCGGGCGGCTCCGTGCGCTGCGCCCCGGCGAGCGGCGGCAGCATGCCGCAAGGGAGCAGCAGCAGGATGTGCGCATGTTTCATGGCTTCGTCTATGGGTTTGCTGTGCCGAAGTTACGAAACTTTTTCGGAATACGGACCGTTCCGGCTTGCGGGCCAGAGGTTAATTTTGCAGGGGAACAGGCTGAAGACCCGAAAAAAATAGACTATATTCGTACGATCAAAACTGCCCGACTGATAGGAAAAAGAGACTTCTTGCACTGTTGGGGACCCTGCACCTTCGTCGGAGCGCAGGCCCCGTGGCCGACGCTTTTCAACGGCCGGAACCTGAAAGGCTGGAAGACGGTCGGCGGGACGGAATCGTTTTTGTGTTATATTTACGGATAAAACGAATGCGGTTATGGAACGGGAGAACGTCTTTCATATCAAAAACATGGTTTGCAACCGCTGCATTCTGGTCGTCACCCGGCTGCTCGAAAAAGCGGGGTTCACGCCCCTCGATGTCGGACTGGGAACGGCCGTCGTGCAGGAGAAGCCCGGCCGGGAGCGGCGGGAGGCGTTCCGCAAACTGCTCGAAGCCTACGGGTTCGAACTGATCGACGACAGCCGGATGCGCCTCATCGAGCAGATCCGGACGGCCGTGATCGAATTGGTGCATTACAGCGAAGATGCCTCGAAAGTCAACCTGTCGGATTACCTGCGCGAACGCTGCCACCGTGATTACAGTGCGTTGAGCAAGCTCTTTTCGGAGGTCAACGGCATCAGCATCGAGAAATACTTCCTCGCCCAGCGGATCGAGCGGGTCAAGGAACTGCTGGCCTACGGCGACCTGACCGTCAGCGAGATCGCCGACAAACTCCGTTATTCGAGCGTGGCGCACCTCAGCGCCCAGTTCCGCGCCCAGACCGGGATGTCGCCCACTGAATTCCGCCGGCTGAAAGGACGCGGCCTGAAACCGCTGGATGAAGTGTAGGTATAAATCATATCCATAATTCTGTAACACCCGGAGCGTGTCGGGACCTTACCTTTGTTCCCATGGAAAAGAGTAAGATCATCACGAATACGTTCCCGGTCGCAGGCATGAGCTGCGCTTCGTGCGCAGTCCGGGTCGATAAGGCGCTCAACGGCCTGCCGGGCGTCGAGTCTGCGCATGTGAACTACGCTTCCGCTACGGCGCGGGTGGCCTACCGTCCGGGGGAGTGCTCTCCCGGGGTGCTGAAGCGGGCTGTGCGGGCGGCCGGTTACGACCTGCTGACCGACGCGGAAGGCCCGGCGGAGGACGAGGCGGCGCACGTCCGTGCGGCGCATTACCGGGCGCTCAAACGGCGGACTCTTTGGGCGGCGGGGCTTTGTCTTCCGATTGTGGCCGGAGGCATGCTGTTCATGGACGCTCCGGCCGTGAAATACGCCGTGTGGGCGCTCTCCACCCCGGTCGTTTTCGGACTGGGACGGGAGTTCTTCGTCAACGCCTGGAAACAGCTCTGCCACGGGGCGGCCAACATGGATACGCTGGTTGCCGTCAGTACCGGAATCGCCTATCTGTTCAGCCTTTTCAACCTGTTTTTTCCGGAATTCTGGTTGTCGAGGGGCATCGAGCCGCACGTCTATTTCGAGTCGGCGGCCGTCATCGTCGCCTTCATCCTGCTGGGGCGGCTGCTTGAGGAGCGGGCGAAGCGCGGCACGACGACGGCCATCGCGAAACTGATGGGCCTGCAACCGAAAACCGTCACGGTGATCACCCCTTCGGGCGAACGCTCCGTGCCCGTTGCGGAGCTTCGCGCCGGGGATCTGGTCGCCGTGCATCCCGGCGAACGCATCGCCGTGGACGGCACGGTGGCCGAAGGCGCGTCGTATGTCGACGAGAGCATGCTCAGCGGGGAACCGCTCCCCGTCTGCAAACAGGAGGGTGCGGCGGTGTTCGCCGGAACGATGAATGGCAACGGTGCGTTCCGTTTCCGGGCCGACAGGGTGGGGCAGGACACGGTGCTGGCCCGGATCATCCGCATGGTGCGGGATGCGCAGGGCAGCAAGGCCCCCGTGCAGCGGACCGTCGACCGGATCGCCGGCGTTTTCGTTCCCGCCATCATCGTCCTCGCCGTGCTGACCTTCGCGGCGTGGATGCTCTTCGCGCCGGAGGAGGGCTTCACCCGCGGGCTGCTGGCGCTGGTGACCGTGCTGATCATCGCGTGCCCCTGTGCGCTGGGGCTGGCGACGCCCACGGCCCTCATGGTCGGGATCGGCAAGGGCGCCGGACAGGGCATCCTCGTCAAGGACGCTGCGAGCCTGGAGGTGGCCCGGAAGGTCGACACCGTGGTGCTGGACAAGACCGGAACGCTCACCGAAGGCCGTCCGTCGGTCGTGGACGCTGCGTGGGCCGAAGGGTCGGAGACGGCGCGGCGGATTCTGTTCAGCCTCGAAAAACGCTCGGGGCATCCGCTTTCGCAGGCCGTCGTCGAATCGCTCGGCGGGGAGCGGGACGTTCCCGTGACCGGGTTCGAAAGCATTCCCGGGCAGGGTGTCCGGGGCGTCGCGGAGGGGCGGACCTGGTATGCCGGGAACGACGCGCTGCTGTCCCGCCACGGCATCGTGCCCGACGTCCGCCTGCAACGGCTGGCCGAAGGGTGGATGCAGGAGGCGAAGACCGTGGTTTGGTTCGCCGACGAGGAACGGACGCTCGCCGTGCTCGCCCTTGCCGATGCGCTGAAACCCTCGTCGGCCGGGGCCGTCGCCCGGCTGCACGCGCTGGGCATCACGGTCTGGATGCTGACGGGCGACAACGCCGGTTCGGCGCGCGAAACGGCCCGGAAAGCCGGGATCACCCGTTTCCGGGCGGGCGTCCTGCCGCACGAAAAGGCCGGATTCGTCCGGCAGTTGCAGTCCGAAGGCCGGACGGTGGCCATGGCCGGCGACGGGATCAACGACAGCGCGGCTCTCGCGCAGGCCGATTTGAGCGTCGCCATGGGGCAGGGGAGCGACATTGCGATGGATACCGCGATGGTGACGATCCTCTCGTCGGATCTTCGGAAAATCCCGGAGATGATCCGGCTGTCGCAGCTCACCGTGCGGACGATTCGCCAGAACCTCTTCTGGGCCTTCATTTACAACCTCGTCGCCATTCCCGTAGCGGCCGGGGCGCTCTATCCCCTCTGGGGGTTTCTGCTCGACCCGATGATCGGCGGGGCGGCCATGGCCTTGAGCAGCGTGAGCGTCGTGGCCAACAGCTTGCGGCTGAAACGCCGGCGGATCGGCGATGAGTGTGAACATGACGAACCGGTTGAAACCGAAGAAAAGATGAAAAAGGAATTTATCGTGGACGGCATGACGTGCAATCATTGCCGGATGCATGTGGAACATGCGCTGAACGCCCTCGACGGCGTGAAGGCGGTCGTGACGCTGGACCCTCCGGTGGCCGCCGTGGAGTACTCCGGGCCGGAAGTCGGCCTCGGGGAGTTGCAGAAGGCCGTTACGGAGCGGGCCGGGGAGTATACCCTGCGGGCGCGGTGACGGCGGACGCCCCTGCGCAGGCGGGGCGTTTTTTTCGTGCCGCGCCGCATCTTTCCGGCGAATGTCCGGCGGAAAATGCGTTTTAGCATTAACTTTGCTGTCGGATCGTGTAAAGTATGCTGATGGAGACTCTTTCCCGTTGGATCGGCGGCGTGAACGACGTGCTGTGGACCTATGTGCTGGTCGCGGCGCTCTTGGGGTGTGCCGTGTGGTTCACCCTGCGCACGCGGGGCGTGCAGTTCCGCCTGCTGGGCGAGATGATGCGCGTGCTGGGCGAGTCGGCCGGAAGCGGTCCGAAGGGCGAGCGGCACGTCTCGTCGTTCCAGGCTTTCGCCGTGTCGCTGGCCAGCCGCGTCGGCACGGGGAATCTCGCGGGCGTCGCCACGGCCATCGTCGTCGGGGGACCCGGCGCGGTCTTCTGGATGTGGGTCATCGCCCTTGTGGGCGCCGCGAGCGCTTTCGTCGAGTCGACCCTCGCACAGCTTTACAAACGCCGCGGCAGGGACTCTTTCATCGGCGGTCCGGCCTACTACATGGAACGCGGCCTCGGGCGGAGGTGGATGGGCGTGCTGTTCGCCGTGCTGATCTCCGTGACCTTCGGATTCGCCTTCAACTCGGTGCAGAGCAACACGATCTGCGCCGCGTGGGAGGGAGCTTTCGGCGCCGATCATGTGTGGGTGGGCGTCGTGCTCACGGCGCTGACGCTGCTCATCATCTTCGGAGGCATACGGCGCATTGCGCGTGTCAGCGGCGTGATCGTCCCGATTATGGCGCTGGGGTACATCGTGCTGGCGCTGGGCGTCGTGCTGTTCAACCTCGGGCGGCTGCCCGAAGTGCTGGAACTGATCGTCGCCGACGCTTTCGGCTGGGAGCAGACGCTGGGCGGCGCGGTCGGCGCGGCGTTGATGCAGGGCATCAAGCGGGGACTTTTCAGCAACGAGGCCGGTATGGGTTCGGCCCCGAACGTCGCCGCCACGGCTCACGTTTCGCATCCCGTGAAGCAGGGGCTTATCCAGACCCTCGGGGTCTTCACCGATACGCTCGTCATCTGCACCTGCACGGCCTTCATCATCCTGTTCGGGGGCGTTCCCGACGCCTCGCTCAACGGCATTCAGCTGACGCAGGCGGCTCTGGAGAGCGAGATCGGTCCCGCGGGCGGGGTGTTCGTCGCCGTGGCGATCTTCCTGTTCGCCTTTTCGTCGATCATCGGCAATTATTACTATGGCGAAGCCAACATCCGCTTCATCACTCCGCGGCCGTGGGCGCTGACGCTCTACCGGCTGCTGGTCGGCGCGATGGTGCTCTTCGGATCCGTGGCGACGCTCGATCTGGCATGGAGCCTGGCCGATGTGACGATGGCGCTGATGACGCTGTGCAATCTGGCGGCGATCGTGCTGCTGGGCCGTCAGGCCTTCCTGCTGCTGGCCGACTACACGGCCCAGAAGCGGCAGGGCATCAAAAATCCGGTCTTCACGAAAGACCGGATTCCCGAATTGAAAGACAAGGCCGAGTGCTGGTAGCGCATTACTCCACCAGCCGGCGCGTTACGCTCCACCGCTGCATCAGCCGCACCACCGCCCAGCTCACGGCGAAGGCTCCGCAGGCGATCAGCGCGATGCGCGCCAGCGCGGGAAGTCCCGGAATCCGCTGCACGAGGTCGTAGCCGGCCTGAACGAAGATGAAGTGGCAGAGGTAGATGCCGAACGTCGCGCCCGCCAGCCGCGAGAGCCATGCACGGGGCCGTGCGGCGGCCTTCTGCACGAGGATGAAGACCGGGGCGGTCATCATAAAGACGTTGATGCCGGCGAAATACCAGACGATTTCGAGGTAGGCGTAGTTGCCCGGGAAATGCTTCTGCATGGTGATGAAGCCCAGTCCCGTGATGAGGTAGCCGATGATGAAGGACGGGATGCAGATGGCCAGCGTCCTGCGCCAGCTCCACGCGGGCGGGAATTTCACGAGGTAGAAGGCCAGCA
>ERZ832317.2944-NODE-2944-length-18577-cov-5.806068_pt1 | contig 18577 bp, 21 predicted proteins | sample MGYA00519695_ERZ832317 | MGnify/ENA primary metagenome ERZ832317 (study PRJEB31850, sample SAMEA3708726) | human gut metagenome | biome: human gut; feature: human-associated habitat; material: faeces | place: China | collected 2014 ...
CGTTGATGAAATTCGGGTGCGGCTGGCGGAAAATCAGCCACAAAAGCAAGTGCAAAAAAGACTCCGAGAGTACATCTAGATAATAGGAGGAACAAAATGGCAGAAGAAGTCTGGATGCTTCAGACCAAGAAAGCAGATTTTAAGCAGATCGGGGCGCGGTTTCGGATCGATCCGGTTACGGCGCGTATTATCCGGAACCGTGGGATCGAAGGAGAGGCGGCGATCGACCGCTATTTAAATGGCACGCTGGATGATCTGTATGATCCGATGCTGTTAAAAGATATGGAGCGTGCCGTTTCTATCCTGTGCGAGGCTGTGGATACTGGAAAGAAGATACGGATCGTCGGTGATTATGATATTGACGGCGTCTGTTCGACGTACATATTATTGCAGGCATTTGAACGGCTGGGCAGTGATGTAGATTTTGAGATACCGGATCGCATCAAGGATGGCTACGGAATCAATGAATCGATCATCGAACAGGCGCACGCGGACGGCGTGGAGGTGATTCTGACTTGTGACAATGGTATTTCCGCGTTCCATCAGGTGGAGCTGGCGAAGAAATATGGCATGACGGTTGTCATCACGGATCATCATGAGGTACCCTTAGATGGGGAAAAAGAGAAGATTCCACCGGCGGATGCGGTGATCGATCCGAAACAGGCAGACTGTCCGTACCCATTTCCGGAGATCTGCGGCGCAGTGGTGGCGTACAAGCTGGTGCAGGTTTTATATGCCCGCCGGGGCGTGCCGCAGATGGAATGGCTGGATTTGCTTGAATTTGCCGCGATTGCGACGGTCGGTGATGTGATGAAGCTGCAGGATGAGAACCGGATTCTGGTAAAATACGGTCTTAAAAAGATGGCGCAGACCAAAAATCTAGGGCTTCGCAGACTGGCGGAGAAAAATAATCTTGATCTGGGGGCAATCACAGCATACCATATCGGATTTGTCATTGGACCGTGCCTGAATGCGGGCGGACGATTAAAAACGGCAAAGGAAGCGCTGGCGCTTCTGCGGGCGCAGAGTGAGGAAGAGGCGGAACGCCTGGCAGAGGAACTTAAGGAATTAAATGATACCCGCAAGGATATGACCGAGCAGGGGACTGAGGCGGCGAAGCTGCAGGTAGAGAGCTGGTACCAGAAGGACAAGGTGCTGGTGGTCTTTCTGCCGGAATGCCATGAATCGCTGGCGGGCATTATTGCAGGGCGCCTGAGGGAATATTATCAGAAGCCGGCGATCGTGCTGACGCGCGGCGAGGAGGCGGTCAAAGGCTCGGGACGTTCCATCGATGAGTACCATATGTTTAAAAAGCTGACAGAGGTCAGCGATCTGCTGCTCAAATTTGGCGGGCATCCGCTGGCAGCCGGGCTTTCGCTGGAAGAGAAGAACATTGACGAGTTCCGGCGCAGACTGAATGAAAATGCGGGGCTGACGGAGGAAGATTTTAAAGCGAAAGTTTGGATCGATGTTCCGATGCCGGTGGGATATGTGACAGAACGACTTGTGAGGGAGCTTTCCTGTCTCGAACCGTTTGGACAGGGTAACGAAAAACCGCTGTTTGCAGAGAAATCACTTCGCATCCGGGCGAGCCGCGTGCTGGGGCGCAACCGGAATGTCGTAAAAATGACGTTGGAAGAGACAGACGGACATGCGATCGAGGCGCTATATTTCGGTGACGGAACGGCGTTTGAGGAAGAGCGCGCCGGACGGCGGGAGATCGACGTCGTGTATTATCCGGACATTAATGAGTACAATGGAAGAAAAACGTTGCAGGCGGTGATCCGCCGTTATAAATTCCGGGGGTAAATGGCATGATAACGAGAAAAGATGTGATGCCGGTCAATTTCCTGAAAAAAGAAAAATTTACCGGAAGTGATACCGGGATGCGCTACCGGATGGAGATGACAAAGCGCGAAGTACCGAAAGAAGACGGCGCAGATGGCGAGACGGTCGAGGAGACAGTCCTGACCGTGACATCGTGGCCGGAACCATATGGATACGACGCAACGCCGGAAGAGGAGAAGACCCGCGAGGAATTTCCATTTTCGGAAGAAGGAATTGTGAGCGGGGTAGAGTGGCTGAACGGGCAGCATGCGCGGTATGTGAAGCCTGAAAAATAGACGGTTGCGTGAACAGAAAGAGTGAAAAAGTAGAATGAGTTGGAAAAAGACATTTTATGAGGGGCTAAAGAGCGGTATCCCCATTGGACTGGGGTATCTGCCGGTCTCCTTTACGTTTGGCTTCCTGGCGGTGTCGGGCGGTCTGCCGGTCTGGGTAGCAGTTTTTATATCGCTGACGAACTTAACGAGCGCCGGACAGTTCGCAGGGACAAACCTGATTCTGGCGGGGGCTGGGTACTTTGAGGTGGCATTGACGACGTTTGTCATCAACCTGCGCTATATGCTGATGTCACTGTCCCTGTCCCAGAAGCTCGATGAAAAGACGGGAACCGGGGCGCGCCTGGCACTGGCATTCGGCATCACGGATGAGACGTTTGTCGTCAGTTCCCTGCATCCGGGCATTTTGAAAGCGTCGTATATGCTGGGACTTATCACGATGCCGATTCTGGGGTGGAATCTTGGAACCTGGCTGGGAGGCGCGATCTCGGCGGTTCTGCCGCAAGCGCTGCAGAATGCGATGGGAATTGCCCTGTACGCGATGTTTATTGCACTGATTCTGCCGGCGGCACGCAAATCGCGTTCGGTGTGCTGCGTCATCATTCTGGCAGTTGTGATGGTGTGTATTTTAAAATATGTTCCGGTTTTTGCCGGTATTTCCTCCGGTTTCCGGGTGATTCTGGTTACGATCGCGGCATCGGCGTTCGGTGCATGGAAATTCCCGCATGATCCGGACGGTAAAGAAGCCGGTCAGGACGAGAGTCAGAAAGAGGGGGCAGAATGATGAATACAGCAGAGGCAGCAGGAGCAGCCGGAACACTCGATATGAAATACGTGCTGACCTGTGTCCTTTTGATGGCACTGGTTACATATATTCCACGTGTTCTTCCGGTTACGATTTTCCGGAAACAGATCCGTTCGAAGTTTATCCGATCTTTCTTAGATTATACGCCGTATGCAGTGCTGGGGGCACTGACATTTCCGGATGTATTTACCTCCACAGGACATCTCTATTCGGCGGTCGGAGGAACGATCGTAGCGGTGATTTTGGGATATAAGGGAAAGAGCCTGGTGGTAGTGGCGATCGCGGCGATTGTGACGGTTTACCTGCTTGAGATGGCAGGCGGAGCCGGTCTTTTGGCGTCGCTTTCATTTTAAGAAAAATTTAAAATGAATATGCGCGAAAGCGCGGGAAATTCATCATAAATAAAAACGAAAGGTGCAGACAAGATGATTACAATGAAGGGAGCCGCTGTTTCGGCAAAGCTGAAAGAGCAGGTGGAAAAAGGGCTGGAAACCCTGACATGGGTGCCGAAACTGACGATTATCCGGGTGGGCGAGAATCCGGATGATATTTCCTATGAGAAAGGCGCGACGAAGAAGCTGACATCGTTCGGGCTTGAGGTGGAATCGAAGGTATTTCCGGGAGATATCTCGGACGAGGCATTTAAGAAGGAGTTTGCGGCGATCAATGCGGATGCGTCGGTGGACGGTATTTTAATGCTGCGCCCGCTTCCAAAACAGATCAAGGAGCAGGATATTGAAAAAATGATCGATCCGGCGAAGGATCTGGACGGTATTTCCCCAGTCAATATCGCAAAGGTGTTCAGCGGCGATACGAGCGGTTTTGCGCCGTGTACGGCGGAGGCAGTGGTATGCATGCTGAAAATGAACGATATCGCGCTTTCTGGCAAACGGGTGGCAGTCGTAGGAAGAAGCATGGTTGTGGGACGCCCGCTTTCGATGCTGCTTCTGCATGAAAATGCGACCGTGACCATCTGCCACTCGAGAACTGCCAGCCTGCCGGAGGTATGCCGGGAGGCGGATATTCTGACTGCCTGCGTGGGAAAAGCAGCGATGATCAACCACACCTATGTAAAAAAGGATGCGGTTGTCATTGACGTTGGAATCAATGTAGATGAAAATGGAAAACTCTGCGGCGATGTGGATTTTGCCGATCTGGAAGGAACTGCTTCGGCGGCAACCCCGGTTCCGGGCGGTGTCGGCGGCGTGACGACGGCGGTTCTGGCACAGCATCTGGTGCGCGCAGCACGGATGAAACAGGAAAAAAATAGTAATAAATAAGCGAAAGAAAGTTAAGAGAAAAGCAATACATTTCCTCTCGTTTTCAGGTATAACTATAGTAAGAATGACAGTGTACCAGCAGTTGTTCCGGAAGGTCCGAACTCATTGTGGGGTGGAACTCACGGATGAAACAGAAAAACGGGAGGAATTTTTTATGAGAAAAATGGGGATGATGCGAAACAGGATGGCATTTCTGCTGGCAGCAGGCACGATGACAATGATGTCGGCGGCAGGTCTGGCAGGTTGTACGTCCGCACCGGCATCGGTGACGGTGCAGTCGGCGGAAAATACGGGGATCACGGTGACGAGCCAGGAGAAAATCAAGGCGGAGCCGGATATTGCGGAAATTACCTACAGTGTCTATTCACAGGCGGCGGATGCGAGCACCTGCCAGTCGGAGAATCAGACGGATTTGGATGCGGTTCTGGCGCTTTTGAAGGAAAAGGGAATTGCAGATACCTCGGTGCAGACGAGCGGTCTGGGGCTGAATCCGATCTATGACTGGGACAATGGCAAGAAGATCACTGGTTATGAGATGACGACGGAGGTTGTTGTATCGGATGTTGCGATTGAGGATGCAGGGGCGATCATCAGCGATTCGGTCAATGCGGGTATCAATTCGATCGATTCGGTCCAGTACCAGTGCAGCAATTTTGATGAGATTTATCAGGAAGCGCTCAAAAAAGCCATTGAGTCGGCGCGTGTGAAAGCCGAAGCGATGGCGGAGGCAGGCGGCTGCAAGCTGGGAACGATGACGAATGTGCAGGAGTACAGCAGCGGTCAGCAGGCGCGTTATTATGACACTTCTTACAGCAGCGGCATGGCGATGAAGGAAATGGCGATGGAAGATGCGGGTGCAGACAGAAACCTGATGCCGGGGCAGGTGGATGTTGAGGCAGAGGTGTCGGCTACGTTTTCCATTCAATAGGGATCAGCTGCATGAAAGGTTGTCTGGTTTCGGAGGAAAAATCGGATTTTAAACAGGAAAAGGGAATAAACACAAATTGTATAAACCTTCGCATATCTGGGATACTAACAGTGTGAAATGAATGGTCGGAAACGGCTGCTGTTTCATGAGAATGTAGAACAGAATGCGGAGGTTTATTTTTTATGTGGGGAATGATAACCGCGCTGGTTTCCGGCGCACTCATGAGTATACAGGGCGTGTTTAATTCTGCCGTGATGAAGCAGACCAGCATGTGGGTATCGGCTGGCTGGGTGCAGATAAGTGCGTTTGTGGTTTGCCTGCTGATGTGGCTTTTTACGGGGCGCGGCGCGGTATCGGAGCTTTGGCAGATCGAACCGCGGTATATGCTGACCGGCGGCGTGATCGGGGCATTTATCACGTACACGGTCATCAAGAGCTTTGACGCGCTGGGACCGGCAAAATCAGCGCTTCTGATCGTCGTGGCACAGATCCTGGTGGCGTACCTGATCGAGGTGTTTGGCTGGTTCGGTGTGGAGAAAGCGGGATTTGAGTGGCGCAAGGCGATTGGGGCGGCGGTTGCGATTGCGGGGATTGTGATTTTCAGATGGGAATAAAAATTTTCTGCTTGTGTTTAAAGGGGGTTTTGGTTAGAATAGAATTACGGACAAAACGCGCCTCGGAAAAAGAGGGGTGCAGAAGATGAAACAGACAAATCAAACAGTAAATCGGAAACGATGGATGCGAACAGGGGCAGTCGGCGTGGTATTTTTGGCGGCTGTTTTGTGTTTTGGTGTGCAGAGCCGGCGAGAGAAGCAGACGGTGGTGCTGGAGACGCAGAATAGTTTTTCAAAAGAAGTGGATGATTCGCAGGAAAGCTCCGAACGTCCAGCAAAACGGTCAAACGGCGGGGCAGTGGATGGGGATAATGAAGCAGAGAACGCTGCGCCTGAGGGGCAATCAAAAGAAAATCCCCAAACGCCGGAACCGAGAATCCTATATATCCACGTCTGCGGCGAGGTAGCCGCACCGGGCGTCTATGAGCTTCCGGCGGGCAGCCGTATGTATGAGGCGGTTGAAAAGGCGGGCGGGATGACGTCGGAGGCGGCGCAGGAATCTGTAAATCTGGCGCAGGCGATCGAGGATGGACAGCAGCTTCGGATTCCGAGCCGGGAAGAGATTCGGAAATATCAGGAAACAGGGAAGGATGTCTCCGGGCTTCTGGGAGCCGGAGGCGCTGCTGGGAATGGCAGCGAGTCAGCTTCGCAGAAATCCGGAAGCAGTGCAGCATTGATTAATTTAAACACAGCTTCCAAAGAAGAGTTGATGACTTTAAATGGTATCGGCGCGGCGCGGGCGGAAGCGATTCTTTCTTACCGGGATCAGAGGGGCGGTTTCCGGACGATTGAGGATATTATGAAGGTGCCTGGCATCAAGAACGCGGCATTTCAGAAGATAAAAGATAAGATTACAGTATAGAGAGATAGAAGCATAGTGGTTGAGGTGGAGAATGGCGAAGGTATTAGTGGTAGATGATGAAAAATTAATAGTAAAAGGAATCCGTTTCAGTCTGGAACAGGATGGATTTGAAGTTGCCTGCGCCTATGACGGGGAGGAAGCGCTTCAGATGGCGAAGGAGATGGAGTATGATATGGTTCTTCTGGACGTGATGCTGCCGAAGCTGAACGGATTTGAAGTCTGCCAGGCAATCCGGGAGTTCTCCGAGATGCCGATCATTATGCTGACCGCAAAAGGCGACGATATGGATAAGATTCTGGGGCTGGAATACGGCGCCGATGATTATATCACGAAGCCATTTAACATTTTGGAAGTAAAGGCGCGCATCAAGGCGATCCTGCGCCGCAATTCCAAGAAATCGAGACAGGAGCCGCAGCAGACAAAGAAAGTCATCGAGGCGGGCGATCTGACGCTGGATTCGGACAGCCGCCGGGTCTTTATCGCTTCCCGCGAGATCAATCTGACCGCGAAGGAATTTGACCTTCTGGAGCTCCTGGTGTGCAATCCGGGCAAGGTTTACAGCCGCGAGGAGCTGCTGCGCTTTGTCTGGGGCAACCGGGCGGCGGCGGGCGGCGATGTCCGCACCGTAGACGTTCATGTGCGGCGGCTGCGCGAGAAGATCGAGCCGAGTCCGAGTGATCCGAAATATGTACATACGAAATGGGGCGTGGGGTACTACTTCCGGATTCGGTAATGTAGAAAAGAACTCAGAAGAGGATGAAAGGGGCGCTGCAGGGGAGTGTGTATCCCGGCAGCAGCTCTTTTTCTTTAGGTGACAAAGGCAGATGGGGCAGAGAATGAACGAGGAAAACCAAGAACAGGATCAGAAGAATGAAATTGCAGGGAAGCAGGAAGAGCCGGGACAGATAGTTTCAGAAAAAGTGGAGAAGAAACGAGAGAAGAAACCAAAGAAAAAACCAAAGAAAAAGCGTCTTCGCATCCAGGGCGCCGCGTGGAGGCGGCTGGATAACACGGCGAAGCTCTTTGCGGCGGTGTCGGGCGAGGATTTAAGCAGTGTATTCCGGATTTCGGCGGTTCTGAAAGAAAAAGTAGATCCGGAGCTTTTGCAAAGGGCGCTTGTGCGGACACTTCCGGAGTTTGAAAATTTCCGGGTGAAGCTGCGGAAGGGATTTTTCTGGTATTATTTTGAGACGAACAACCGGAATCCGGGCGTGGAAGAAGAACAGAGTGCACCGTGCCGTTTCATTGATCCGCACCGGGGCGCGCGGTTCCCATTCCGTGTGAGCTACTATGGATGCAGGATCAATTTTGAAGTGTTTCACGGGCTGACGGACGGACTGGGGGCGCTGCGGTTTGCTTCACGGCTTACAGAACATTATCTGGAACTGGTGAAAAAATTGCCGGTTATGGTGCAGGAGCGGGAGTTTTCGCCGCTCCGGGAGGACGATTATCTGCGACATTACCGGAAACTGCCGCATCGGCATTATAACAGCAGACCGGCGATTGCGATTCAGGGGGAATTTCTCCCATTTGATCAGATGGCAGTGCTGCAGGGGACGATTGAGGTGTCGGCACTGAAGACGGAATGCAGGAAGGTGGGGGTCAGCATCACCAAATATCTGGCGGCGGTGCTTCTCTGGGCGATCATCCAGACGGAGACGGATGGGAAAACACTGAAACGTCCGGTGGCGCTCAATCTTCCGGTGAACCTACGGAGTTTTTTTGAGTCGGAGACGCTGGCAAACTTCTTTGCTGTCGTGAATATTTCGTGGGCGGCGGGAAAGGCGCCGGAGGCATTGGAAGAAGTGATTGCGTCTGTGAGCCGCCAGATGGATGAGCAGATCGTGAAAGAGCGGCTGGAGGAGACGATCTCCTACAATGTGTCGAATGAGAAAAAATGGTATGTGCGGGCGATCCCGCTATTTGTCAAACATCTGGCGATGCAGTTGATTTTTCTGCACACCAGCCGCGCCCACACGATGACATTTTCCAACATCGGACCGGCGCAGGTTCGGGAGGAACTGAAAGATTCGATCGAGGGCTTTCAGCTTCTTGTCGGCGCATCGCCGAAGCAGCGGATGAAATGCGGGGCGGTGGCGTATGACGGGAAATTATGCCTGTCGTTTACGAGTGCGATGGCAGAGAACCGGCTTCCGGAGTTTTTCTTTCACTTTTTGGAGGAAAAGGGCATCCGGGTAGAGCGAGAGAGCAATGGAATCACGGATACGAAGCATGATAAAGGACGTTATCCAGTGATTGCCCAGGATCGAGAGCGCGTGCGCCGTGCGGTGCGGGGATTTTATGTGTCATTGGTGCTCGTATCGCTTCTGGCGGGGCTTACGAATCTGGCGACTTATCATCGGATTCCGTTTAAATGGTCGCTTCTGACGGCGGGCGCGGCGGCATATGTGGCGATGACGCTGCGGTTTTCGGTCATGCGGCATGCGAGCCTGGCAGGAACGCTGGTGCGGCAGTCCCTGGGAATTCAGGCAATTTTGCTTCTGATTGACGCGCTTACAGGGCTTCGGGGGTGGTCGGTGGACTACGCGATCCCATGCGTCGCACTGTTTGAGGTGGCGGCGGTTCTTATGATGATGTTAGTCAACCGGATGAACTGGCAGAGCTATTTTATGTATCAGATCACAATTACATTTCTGAGCTTTGTGCCGTTGATTTTCTGGAAAATCGGGTGGACGCATCATCCGTGTCTGACGGTGCTGGCAGCAGGTGTGTCGGTGGCAGCGCTGGCGGCGACGGTGATTCTGGGCGACCGGAGTGTGAAGCGGGAATTGAAGAGGCGGTTTCATGTGTAAATGGCAGGAAAATCGGTCACAGTAAAGGAACGATCTATAAAAATACGAAGATTGAAAATTTGGATGAAAGAAAGGGAAGAAGCATGAGTCGGAAAACAGTCAGCATGATAGGCAATCTGACGCGTGATATGATGAGTGATGTGATGGAGACATCGTTAAAGAAGCCGATCCAGACCGGCGAATTCCGGAAAAATCCGGTCGAACCGGCGTGGAGATGTCCGGCGGAATATATTTATGAGCTGGTAAAAACAGAACAGTTTGTGATGGAATATTTGAAGCCGAAGCAGGCGGTGACGGGGCGCGTCATTTTGCAGCTGCACGGCGGCGGGTATATCGGTCCGATGAAAAATATTTACCGGCGGTTTGCGGTTAAGTATTCGCAGATCAGCTTCGGCGCGGATGTTCTGACGCCGGACTACCGGGTGGCGCCGGAGCATCCGTATCCGGCGGCGCTGGAGGATGCGGTGTACGCGTACCGATGGCTTCTGGAAGAGAAGAAATACCAGCCGTCCCAGATCGTGGTAGCCGGGGATTCGGCGGGCGGCGGCCTGGCGCTGGCGCTCTGTCTGTATGCGAAAGATCACGGGCTGCCGCTTCCTGCGGGCATTATCACGATGTCGCCGTGGACGGATGTAAGTCTGAGCGGGGCATCGTATGAGGAAAATTATACGATCGATCCACTGTTTGGTAATTCGAAGGAAAATATGTTGTACCAGTGCAGCTACATCGGGAATGCCAATCCGAAAAATCCGTATCTGTCACCGCTGTTTGGAGATTTTGAAGGATTTCCGCCGATGCTGATGCAGGTGGGCGCGTATGAGGTGCTTTTAGATGATACGAGGGCGGCAGCGAAAAAGGCGCGCGCCGAGGGTGTCAAGGTGCGCTGCTCGGTCTATGACGGGATGTTCCATGTATTTCAGATGGGACTCGACCTGATTCCGGAGAGCCGCGAGGCATGGGAAGAGGTCGCGGAATATCTGCGGATCATCTACCGGATTCATCGGGAGCCGGAGGGAACGGTCGTGAAAAAGGTAAAAACGAGACGCAAAGAGACGGAAGACCGGGCGCGGCTGAATCTGTTGGCATTTTTAAAACGGGAGCTTAAAAAGTGAAGATTACGTTAGTGACAGTAGGAAAAATTAAGGAAAAATATCTGGAGGCGGCGATCGTGGAGTACAGCAAGCGGCTGGGGCGTTACTGCCGTCTGGAGATCGTGCAGGTGGCGGATGAAAAAACGCCGGATAAGGCGAGTGAGCTGCAGGAAGCGCAGATCCGCGACAAGGAGGGCGAGCGGATTCTGGCGCATATCAAGGAGGACGCGTATGTGATTGCGCTTGCGATCGATGGAAAGCAGCGTTCCTCGGAGGAGATGGCGGCATGGATGGAAGACCTGGGCGTGCGAGGTGAGAGCCATCTGCAGTTTATCATCGGAGGTTCGCTGGGGTTGTCGCAGGCGGTGTTAAACCGTGCAGACACGAAGATCAGCTTTTCGCGCCTGACCTTTCCACACCAGCTGATGCGCGTGATTTTGCTGGAACAGATTTACCGGAGTTTCCGGATTATAAAAGGAGAACCGTATCATAAGTAGACATAATGCATGATGGGTGATTAAAAATTAGCTATTCATAATGCGCGAGAGCAGTTCGAGATCCTCTTTTTTGACCTTTAAGTTAGATGCCACCTCGGTTCCGTCCGGGGCGGTCACTTTTAGGGAAATGACGCTGTCCTCGCGCAGCGCGCGGGTGTAGGCGGCTTTCAGAAAAGGGGAAAATTTAGGGTGGCGGGCTTTGAAACGCGCCCACTCGTCCCGAAATTGCAGTAAGGATGAAAGATTCATGTGATTAAGTCCTTTCCGTTTTAATAACTGATGGTAGTGTATCATGCGCGGGGAAGGCATGTAAAGAGGAAAAATTATCAGTAATGAGAGGTAGACTGGTAACTGTTCGCAGTAACGTAGACAGGAGAATCAAGATTCATGGAACAGGTACAGAAGAAAAATATACTAGGCACGGAGCCGATCGGTGGGCTTTTGCGGCAGTTTGCGGTGCCAAGCATTATCGCGATGCTGGTAGGCGCCCTTTATAATATCGTCGATCAGTTTTTTATCGGAAGAAGCGTGGGAGAGCTGGGGAATGCAGCGACGAACGTGGCGTTTCCGTTGACGATCTCCTGTGTGGCGCTGGCGCTTCTGTTTGGAATCGGCGGTGCGGCGTCCTTTAACCTGACGCTGGGAGGCGGCGATCGGGAAAAGGCGTTATTTTATATTGGAAATGCGGCGACGCTTCTGTTTGGAAGCGGTGTGATTCTGGGGACTGTGGCGCTTTTTTGCCTGACGCCGATGCTGCGCTTTTTCGGTTCGCCGGACAATGTGCTGGCGTATGCCAAAACGTATACGGGTATCACGGCTCTGGGATTTCCATTTCTGATTCTGACCAACGGCGGCGGGCATCTGGTGAGGGCGGACGGAAGCCCGCTTAATGCGATGCTTTACAATTTATCCGGGGCGCTGATCAATACAGTGCTCGATCCGCTGTTTATTTTTGGATTACATATGGGAATGGCGGGTGCTGCGCTGGCGACGATCATTGGACAGATTTTTTCAGGAATCCTGATTATCCGGTATCTGCGCCGTTACAAAAACGGACGGCTGACAGCGGCGCATCTTCGACCCCAGAGAACATATGTAAGCATGATTACCTCATTGGGGGCAGCGGCATTTTTCAACCAGCTTGCGATGCTGGTGGTGCAGATCGTGTTAAATAAATCCTTGACCTACTACGGTGCGCATTCGGACTATGGGGAATCGATTCCGCTGGCGTGTGCCGGCATTATCACGAAGGTCAATCAGGTGTTTTTTTCGATCGTCATCGGTCTTTCGCAGGGGATGCAGCCGATCGCAAGTTTCAATTATGGCGCGAAAAATTATGCGCGCGTGCGGCAGGTGTATGGGTTGGCGCTCAGGTGGGGATTTGCGGTGTCGGCGGTGTCCTTTGCGTGTTTCCAGTTGATTCCGCGTCCGATCATCGGGCTGTTCGGGGAAGGATCGGAGATGTATTTCCAGTTTGCGGAAAAATATTTCCGGATTTACCTGTTTTTCACGTTCTTAAACTGTGTGCAGCCGATTGCGTCGAACCTGTTTACGGCGATTGGAAAACCGAAAAAGGGTATTTTCCTGTCCCTGACGCGCCAGATTCTCTTTTTACTGCCGCTGATTGTGATTCTGCCGCTGTTTATCGGCATTGACGGCATCATGTATGCCGGACCGATCGCGGACTTTGTGGCGGGCGTGGTGGCGCTTGCGATGGCAGGTGTGGAGGTGAGACGGCTGCGGCGGATGGAAAGTGCGTCCGTGCATGCATAGGCGGATGGTATATTTTAGACAGTCCTTCATATATTGAGGTAAGGAGGACGGGCTGATGAAGGAGGAACAATCAAAGCAGGATGTGAGGGCGCTGTTTCATTTTTTCTCCCGGAATATCCGGGAGCAGCTTCTGGCGCTTCCGCTTGAGGCGGATGGAATGGAAGAGGTACGGCTGCGGGTTAGCGCGCCGCTGTATTACATATATAGAAATAAAGAGTACACAGCCGGAAGTGGATTCCGGGTCAGCCGGGAGGATGTGGACGAGACGCTGCAATGCGCGGCTCGTTCTTCCCTCTATGCTTACGGGGAGGAAATCCGGCAGGGGTTTCTGACCGTGCAGGGCGGACACCGGATTGGCGTGGCTGGAAGGACGATACTGGAAAACGGACATATAAAGGCGATTCATCCGATAACCTTTTTAAATGTCCGTTTTTCGCATCAGATGATAGGATGTGCAGCAAAAATACGGTCGATTTTGACGGATCCAGGGACGGGAAGTATCCGGAATACGCTTCTGATTGCGCCGCCGAGATGCGGAAAAACAACACTTCTGCGGGATCTGATCCGGATGGTGTCGGATGGAGAAGAGGGAAAGGATAGGGGCTCTGCTTTGAGGGGGAGCTTTGAACGGTCTAAGGCAGGTGCAGGACATGAAAATAAAGCTGGAAAAATGTTGGAGATGAGGAAGCAGCATGGTGGAAAAGTGAGGGCGCAGACGGTCGGGGTGGTGGATGAACGTTCGGAGATTGCCGCCTGCTATCAGGGAATCCCGCAAAACGATGTTGGCTGCCGGACAGATGTGCTGGATGCCTGCCCCAAGGCGGAGGGAATGATGATGTTGATCCGCTCGATGGCACCGGAGGTGGTCGCGGTGGACGAGATCGGCGGTGAGAATGATTTGGAGGCGCTTCGCTATGTGATGAACTGTGGCTGCAGGATTCTGGCAACCGTACATGGAAATTCGATGGAGGACATCCGGGAAAAACCGGGCTTGTCCTCTTTTTTGCAAGAAAAACGGTTTGAGCGGTATGTGGTGCTGGGAAATAGACGCGGACCGGGAACGGTGGAGGCGGTATATGATGCAGCTGGCGAGGAGCTCATATGTGGATAAAATTGCTTGGAATCTGCCTTGTATGTGTATCGTGTGCGGGGATTGGCGGGGGTGAGGCATTGCGCCTGATTGGCCGGAGGCGTTTTTTGGAGGAAGTAAAACGGATTGCCGCGGGACTGCAGGGAGAGATTGGGTATACACAGGCAGTTCTTCCTCTGGCACTGTGCCGGGCGGGGGCACGCGGGGATGGAAAAGCGGGAAAACTATTTTTGGTGGCAGGAGAGCGGCTGGAAGCGAATCCAGAGTGTCCGTTTGGGAGTATCTGGGAAGCGGTTCTGGAAGAGCAGGGGATTCGTCCGATGTTAGGAACAGAGGAATGGGAGCTGATGTGCCGGTTTGGAAACAGCATCGGGTATCTCGATCTGGAAATGCAGCAAAAGACGCTGGCACTGTATCTGGAAGAATTGGAACGGGCGATTGAGCAGCTGCGGCGGGAAGAGCCGGAGAAGAAACGGCTGTGCTGGGGGCTTGGGATACTAGGCGGGCTGTTTCTGGCAGTGTTGTTGATGTAAGTGGGGGAAGAAAATGGGAGTTAATCTAATATTTCGGATTGCGGCAGTCGGTATCCTGGTTTCCGTCCTCTGCCAGATCCTCAAACACAGCGGGCGGGAGGAACAGGCATTTCTCACAAGTCTTGCGGGTCTTCTTTTGGTACTGTTCTGGATGGTGCCGTATATTTATCAGTTGTTTGAGACGATGAAGGAATTGTTTGCGTTGTGATGTACTCTCGGAATCTTTCTGTGCTTGATTTTGTGAGATGATTTTTTGTCAGTTGTGCTCAAATTTCTGAGGCGTATGTTGATGAAATTCGGGTGCAGCTGGCGAAAAATCAGCCGCAAAAGCGAGTGCAGGAAAGACTCCGAGAGTACATTGCAGGGAAGGACGGTAAAAAATGTCAATTTTAACCGTATCGGTTCTTGGGATCACGGCAGTTCTTCTGGCAGTCCAGCTCAAGGGAAAAGGCAGCGAGTATGGGACGTACATTGTGATGGCGGCGGGGTTGTGTCTCTTTTTCTATGCGGCGGGAAAGCTGGAAGTGATTCTGAAAACACTTCGGACGATGGAATCCTGCATCGGGATCAGTCCAGTGTATTTGTCGGCGCTTTTGAAAATGGCGGGAATCACTTATATTGCCGAATTTGCCTCCGGGATTTGCAAGGATGCCGGGTACGGTTCGCTGGGAACACAGATTGAGATATTTGCGAAGCTGTCCATTCTGGCGGTCAGTATGCCGATTCTGCTGGCATTGTTGGAGACGGTGAAGCAGTTTTTGGCGTAGGGAAGTGGTAAGTGCAGAAAAGCGGAGAGATGGTGAGAGCAGGTGACGGTGGGAACAAAGATGGTTGTGCGGGCAGTGAGCGTTATATTCTTGAGTGTATATTTGATGGCAGGAAATCATTTAACGGTGTCGGCGGCAAATGGTGAAAAGATATCTGAAGATTCGGATTTCAGTGTTTCTGGAGAGAACATGGATTCTCTTCTGAACTCACTGGATTTAAGCAGAATCGAAGCATTTTTAAGGGAAGCGGGAGGTTCGGCAGTCCCGGGGCTTTCATTCCGGGAAATCCTTTCGATGCTTCTCTCTGGCAATTATCAGAGTGTGGTTCGGATGCTGATGGATTTTTGCCGGACAGCCCTATTTCGGGAAATTTCAGAAAATGGCAGATGGATGGGGCAGGTCATCCTTCTGGGAATTTTAGGAGCGGTGTTCGCCAGCTTTTCGAGTCTCTTTGCCGACAGTCAGGTATCGGAGATGGGCTTTTATGTCACGTATCTTCTGATTTTTACACTGCTTGCCGCCAGTTTTTTGAATGGGGTGCGGATCACGCGGACACTGTTGGAGCAGCTCTTTGAATTTGTCCGGGTGCTGGTTCCTGCTTTTTTTCTGGCTGTTTCCTTTTCCGGGGGAAGTACCTCGGCAGCAGCCGGATATGCGTGGACACTTGCTTCTGTCAATGTGGCGGAATGGGTGTTTTTACAGTTGTTTCTGCCATGCACCCAGTTGTATGTCCTGCTGTCGCTGGCGGGACATTTAAGCTCGAAGGATTTGTTTTCAAAAGCGTTGGAATTGCTGGAACAGGGGATGCGCTGGGGCAGCAAGGCGCTTTTGGGAGTGGTGCTGGGCTTTCATGTGCTGCAGGGAATGATTGCGCCGTATACAGATTCGGTGCGCCAGACGGCGCTGCGGCGGGCGGTCAGCCTGATACCGGGAATCGGACAGGGCGCGGCGGCAGTGTCGCAGGTACTTCTTGGAAGCAGCGTCCTGATCCGGAATACGGTGGGCATCGGGGGAGTGCTTGTGCTGGCGGCGGTGTCGCTTCTGCCGCTTTTGAAACTTTTAATCCTCTATCTGGGGTGCCAGGGAAGCGCGGCGCTTTTGCAGCCGGTCAGTGACAGCCGGGTGGTGGAGGCAGTCGGCGCAGTGGCGAAAGGATTTTATTTTTTGCTGGCAGCAGCTGGTTCGGCGGTGGTGTTATTTGCGCTTTCGATCGCGGTGGTGTGTGCGAGCACGAACGCGGCTTATTTTGCGGGGTAGAAGATGGAAGTAATTACTCACTGGGCGGGGAATATCGTCAGTTATCTAGTGTTTCTGACCGTTCTGACCGGGCTTTTGCCCGCACATAAGTATGAAAAATATATCCGTCTGTTTGCGGGCTGTATCCTGCTTCTGATTGTGCTGAAGCCGCTGACGGACGGGCTGCGTCTGGAGGAGCGGCTGAATTATCTGTTTACCTCTCTTTCGTTTGAAAATGAAGCGGGCGAGCTGAAAAGAGAGATGGATGAGATAGAGGTGCGGCGTAGAAATATGGTTTTGAGCCAGTATGAGGCGGAAGCGTCCAAGGAGGCAGTGCGGGTGGCAGCGGAAGTGGGATTTTCCGTGGAAAAGGCGGACGTAGAGCTGGAAAAAGATCCGGAGTCGGAGCAATTTGCCTCGGTGCGGAGTGTGACGGTGTATGTGGCGGGAAGTGAGGCGGGGATGGAAGCGGGGATGGAAGCGGCGGAACAGGAGGATCCGAGTTCGATGATTGAAATAGAAAAAATTTCCCCGATTGAAATTTCACTTGAACAGGAGCAGAAGCAGGGAGAACCCGCCGCCGCGCAGGCAGTTTCATGGATGAATGGGGAAAAGATTTGGGAGCTTCAGCAGCGGCTGGCATCGTTTTATCAGGTGGAGGCGGATCATGTGGAAGTCAGGATGGAACCTTGACAGGGAATGGGTCAAACGAAATGAAAAATGGCTGATTTTGCTGGTGCTTGGGCTGGCAATTCTGATCTTATATGCGCCGTTTGGGAAGAAGACGAGTGAGACGGGAGTCTGGCAGTCAGGGGAAAGATGGGCGGAGAGTGGAACAGGAACAAACTCTGGGAATAGAGCAGGGCAGGACAAAAATGGAAGTTCAGAAGAGAGTGGTTCGGATGTCGAAACAGGTTTGCCAGGCACTGCATCCAAGCAGGACACCAACCGCCTCTACGAGCTTCGCCTGGAGCAGCGGATCCGGGACGTTTTAAAGAAGGTGGACGGCGTGGGTGAGGTGGATGTGATGCTGACTCTGTTTTCTTCTTCGGAAAAGGTGCTGCGGGTGGATAAGGAGAGAAGCCGGGCGTCCACCTCGGAGACGGATTCTTCGGGTGGTACGCGGCAGCAGGCGGATGAATCGCTGCGGGAGAGCACCGTGCTGGCGGGAAGTTCAGGCAGCGGGGAACCGGTAGTTGAAAAAGAGCTGGCACCGGAGATTTCCGGTATCGTGATCAGCGCACAGGGAGGAGGAAATGCGTCGGTACAGAAGGAAATTTCGGAAGCGATGCAGGCATTATTCGGACTGCCGGCACATAAAATAAAAGTATTAAAGCGGGTGGAATAAAGGAGTATGCAAATATGAGAATGAAGATGAAACGCGTTTTCAGGAGAAATCAAATCATCATCACGACGCTGGCGATCATGATTGCGGCGGCGGGGTATCTCAACTATGCGGGAAAATCCGATCTGCCGGGGGCGGATACATATGAAGCGGGGGCGACCAAGATTTCAGATAGCGATATATATTCGGAAAATCAGGCGGTGTCCGGAAGCGTGGCGGACGGTGAATATGAGGAGATTGCAAGTCTTGACGATCCGGGAGAGGGAGATCCGCTGGCAGCAGGCAGTGAGGAGGGCACAGCGCAGGGGGCGGCGGACGGAGAGGAGGCATCTGCGGACAATCCGGCAGTCGATAACCCGGGCGAGGCGGTTTTGACAGGCGGAACCGGCGTGGCAGAGTACATAGCCAATGTACAGCTCAGCCGTGAACAGATCCGCGCCAAGAACCGCGAAGCGCTGAATGCCCTGATTAACAATGAAAATCTGGATGCGTCGGCAAAAGAGGCAGCCGTTCAGGATATGCTGGCACTCAATGCGATAGCGGAGAAGGAAAATGCAGCGGAAACGCTTCTGATGGCGAAAGGATTTGCCGATCCGGTTGTCAGCATCACGGATGGAAAAGTGGATGTCGTTGTCAACGCGCCGTCCATCACAGATCCGCAGCGCGCGCAGATCGAGGATATTGTAAAACGGAAAACCGAGATATCGGCGGAAAATATCGTGATTTCCCTTTTAAACCTGGGAGATTGAGGAAGTTCGGATGAGTTAATGTTCACGGGTAGGCACTTTTGGAACCGAAAGTGCCGTAAGAAAACGTGGTGGCA
>ERZ832317.2957-NODE-2957-length-18510-cov-9.349878_pt1 | contig 18510 bp, 25 predicted proteins | sample MGYA00519695_ERZ832317 | MGnify/ENA primary metagenome ERZ832317 (study PRJEB31850, sample SAMEA3708726) | human gut metagenome | biome: human gut; feature: human-associated habitat; material: faeces | place: China | collected 2014 ...
ACCACACAATGATGTGTACAAGAATGGATACAAGCATGGATACATGGAGGTGAGATAATGATGTGTACAAGAATGTATACAACGTTGTGTACAATGAACCACACAATGATGTGTACAAGAATGGATACAAGCATGGATACATGGAGGTGAGACAATATAAATAGGCTCAATAATGTACAGTAATAATGTACAAAATTGAGCCCTAATTTTATCCAATATAGTTTCTGAAGTAACTTACGTTGTCAACACAGCATTGCGCAAACAATCTTTCAATGGCGAGTGCCATGCCACCATAAGTAGTAGCTGTAGGATGTCCATAAGATTTATCCTTATAGAATGAACTATTGAAGAAAGCGTCATCATTTTCATGAATGCATGGGATTCCGAAGTGTGCAGCGATGTTTTTAATGGCTGTGTTATAAGTGTTGTACAAACTATTATTATCATCATTAGCTAAGTCAAGCATTACAATTTTTGCTGTACTAGATTTAGCCATAATAATACTGATAATCTTGCCATAGTTTCCGTAGAAAGTGTCAGCGTTTTTTGTATAGTCAGTTTTAATGTCATTAACGCTTCCAAGATAGTCGAGTCCTAAGTTATTAGCATCATTGATACCGAGAGCCAATAGATAGAGGTTATCAGCGTTACTAGAATCAAGAAGCGTTTTTCCTTTTTCAGATGTAAGCCAACTTCTAGTGCTCAAACCACCTTTACTGTAATTAGTACACGTAATGCCATTTCGTCTAGCGATGCACTGTCCCCAACTAAGATCGTAGTAGTCTATAAAGTTGTAGTCGGGCGGAAGCACGATTTCGCCACTTGCATAGCTGTCTCCAACTACACCAAGTTTTATGAATTGTGCAATGCTCGATGGCATATAATTGGTGCTAATATGCTGTGCCGAGTCCATGCTAATCCAGCTTCTAAAGGTGTCGCCCCATTTAACACGTCGCCACATATTGGTAGTAGTAATATAGAACTGTGCATAGCCGGTATTGTCATTCACATCACGTGCGATGCTATAAAACAGACCATCATTGGTAGTAGGTGCATTGGCAAGGTTATAAGTGTGGCGATTGGTGAACAGAATCACACGATTGCAAGGGACAGAATTCAAGTCGCTGTAATTAGTGGCTGTGCTGGCATTATAAACATTGATAGAACCAATCAGTGCTTTGCCGGTCTCTTTAGCATCGGCTGCTGCTCCTTCAATACTGAGACTCTTATCAACTATAACAGCACTGCCAGTTGGAGTAACATTAGCTATCAGCCAAGCGGTCACTGCATTAGTGGTCTGCTGGTTAATCTGTGTATCGAATGTCTGGTGCAACAGAGTGCCAAAGCTACCGTCGGCGACCATACTATCCAGTTTTTTGTTAATCTCTTTTTGTACATCTAGATTTGTAAACCAATTGTTAATCCAGTCCTGTAACTGTTTGCATGCAGTAATTGTATCTGTACTCAGTTTGGTGACAGTTCCGTATGCTTCCAGGCAGGCATTATATTTGCCAACCAAAAATGCCATAATTTCATAGTCACTAGCGCCCTGAATGTAAGTCGTCAAGTCAAACTTGCCGTAAATAGGTTGGAATACACCCATACTAGGAAATTCAGGAACATCAGGGAAGAAATTGGCTTTACCAGGTTTATTTGCCATAATATACCTCCTTAAGTATTATACCCACCATCCCACCCACTGCTTAATTTTTACGGAAGGAACTAATACAAGCAGCCGTAGTTGTTCCAATAATTTTCTTAATCAGTTTAAGAATAGTTACGAATGAATCAATGAGCTGTTCCCAATCAGATTTTTCAAGATTTTCAAAACCGTTTTCGTTGTCAATCATGCGAGTTTCACCCAACCTTCGACAACATATTCCTGTTCAGCAGCAGTAGCAGCACCGAATGTAATACTATTAACAGTGATGGTACCAGTATCATCAGTGTTAGACTTTACAGTTGCTGTAGCGGTAGCAGCATGGTCAGATTTTGTATTGAACCAACCGACTTCGGCTTTATTACCAAGCTTAGGTACGTTAATGTACAATACATTACTGTTTGCCGCGACGATGCCCTTTGCCGTAATGACAGTGTTAATAAACAGAATGTCATTGATAGTGTAACTTGTATCACCAGTAACGGTAATGTTCGTATCGGCGGAACTAATAAATTTGCTCATATAAATACCTCTATTTTATTAAAAGACGCCCATAAAACAGGGTGCCAGTTCGGCAATAACTTCCATATCAATATTTTTCATTGCTTCCGAATATTGCTTAAAAAGTTCGATGTAAGATTTTCCATTAAGACCAGTTACGGTACGATTACGTCCGTAGGTGTCATTAATGTTGGTATCATATGTAGTGGTTGTATTACCGTTACTCGTAGATGTTTCGGTACCATTTGCTTTATTTTTAGAAGCTGCATCTGCATAAGTATTATTAGTGATGTCAGTTTCAATATTAAGCATTTGACCAGGAGTTGCAGAACTTACTTCAAGATTATAATTATTGCTAGTATTACTACCACTATTTACAGTACTAGTAATATCGCTACCGGTACGTTTATTTGCACTAGTATCTGCGATAATTTCAGTAAGAGTAGTACCAGTATTAAATTCCCATTCACCGTTAAGAGCTTGATACATAAGATTCTTAAGCGGCATAATTTCGTTCATAGTGGTATTAAGAAAATGTTTGAACCTATCAGGTGCAGTACAACAAATTTCATTAAACCGATAATGAGCAATAATTTTCTTATTCAGTGCACCACGCCATGCATTCTTTTCGTCATCAGTTTTAAGGAAATTAGGAAGTGAATAATCTGTAAGTCCAATATCATAACCTGACTTAATTAAAGAATCAAGCTCAATTGTATATACAGCCATTAGTTATCACCTTCTTTACCGCCATAAGTATAGTTGATAGATGCATTACGAGAGTTAAATTTAGAGTCGCCAATTTCAACATTCGCTGCAAGTTCGACGTCAACGGGAGCATCCAAAAGGTGTGGGAATAAAGTATTGATTTTTTCGCAAGCTGCTTTTCGTTGACTGAGACCAATGTTTGCTAGAGCATTTGCTTGAACTGTATATTGTTCAGATTCTGCAGTAATAGAACGCTCACGCTTAAATTCCGTAATGCCGATACCGAGAATAGACAGATATTCATTATAGATGGTTGTTTTAATATCCTGAAGTTGTCCGGCTACAAATGGCGCATCAGTTTTAAGAACACGAAAACTATTCGGGTCATAAGAATCTTTATTACCAAAAATAACAGGTGTATTACCATTATATTTTTGATAAATAGCTTGTACAGTTTGCTTTTGTTTCAAATCTGTAAGAATAAGGATTGGTGTTTTCTGCGCTTTAATGTTAACATCTCGAGCCATATCAATATCATATAACTCTTGCGTATATTTAAGAGTTGTGATAATAGTTGGATACATATCAGGAGTATTTCTAATAAGCACACAATCGTTAAATGGAATTCGCGGGAACGTAGTTACCGAAGAAATAGGGCGGATATTTACAGGTTCGTCATAAAAATTTACACCTTCAAGAGTTGCCTGTAATGCCATAAGTCCCATATCTGCTTCAAAAAATACTGCATAACCATATCTAAATAAACAATCTTCAAGGAACCGTTCATTTACGGTTTTAGGAAGATTTTTCCACTTAAACATAGTACATGCGAGATTTTTCAATTTAGAATAATAAACCGCATAAGAAACATTTGCAAGATTTTTTTCAGCTAGTTCATTATCGTATTTGTACATTATTTGTCACCTCATTGTGTAAAATATCCAACAAGTTTTTGAACAAGATAACTAAGTAATTGCCCAATAGCATAACCAACTATTACTCCAACAAATGCTCCAATTCCTTGTGCAAGACTACTGCCTATAGTTATTCCAGCTTCTGCGCATAATCGAATAATGCCTTGTGTAACTGCTGTTGTTACAAAATCTTGCACATATGGCATTATATAATTTGTAATTATAGCACTTGAAATTGAAATAACTGCTTGTGATAGTATATTTTTAGCAGCTTGAGCAATTGAAATATCGCCCTTCAGAACGCCGCCAACTGATTGTATAGTTATATTTACTATGCCGATTGACAAATCAACAACTATTTGAGTTGAGGCTGTGTCTGGTACAATAGTAGGTATATATGCTGCAATAGCTGTTGCACAACTATGCGCTGTCACATTACACATGAAGTCAATGCTATCACGTTTGGTATTATCTAAGAACACTTGACATGCTGTTCGAACATCGCTAGTGCTAATTGCTGTTTGTACAGCAGACCAACCGTTTTGTACGATGTTGTCAACATAGCCGTCCAAATATATCCCTAGATTATGCGCTGTGTCACTTGTTGGGTCGAGACTTGTTGCTTCAAAAACCCACTTTTTAAGATTCGTTTTTGTGTTATTAACAAATTCAGCTCCAGCTGTGACTAGCGTTTCTCCTACTTTGTTTTCGATGTACCATATTGCGTTGTGAACCACGTTTTCACAGAATGTGTCGAAAATATAGTAGAAGTTTCCGCCACTGATTAGCTGATAAACAGCCTCTTCACCTTTCTCTTTTAGACCGTCTAGTTGTTTCTTAACAAAATCATGAACGATTTGTTCTAATTCTGAACTAGCCGCTACGCCTTGCCCTTGGCAGATTTTGTTTGCAATAGAATTTACTGTTTGGTCGAACTGTGACTGCGTTATGGAACCATCATTTTTTACAGCTCCAATGATAACGTTCATGTCATCATTACTGATATACGGTGATTTCACATAATTGACCTTACTATACTGGTTCTCAGTCCATGGTATTCCAGGGAAGTCGGAAATAGAATTTGGGTTTACTGAGAAAGGTGCTGTTGCGTTAAAACTAGTGTAATCTGTTCTAGTCGCAGATGTAAAATAAAGTTGAAAGTGAAGATGGTAACCGGTACTTTTTCCGGTATTGCCTACCGCTCCTAGTTTATCACCTTGAGATATTTTAGATCCGACTTCTTGCGTAGCCTTAGAAAGCATGTGGGCATATCTGCTATAATAACAGTTGCCGCTTGAGTCAGTTGTATCATCATGACGAATTAAAATAGTGTTGCCCCAAGAATCTGAGGTGTAATTTTGAACAACTGTACCTGCTTTTGTAGCGTATATTGGAGAACCAGCGATTCTACCGGGCACACCAGTCGTAAAATCCAATGCACGGTGTGCATCACTGTATCCGGTCGAACAATACCATGTGCCGACACCGAGAGGAAACACCCATGAATTTGTAGCATAATAACCTGATGGTATATCATTAACATCTGTTGATGAAGTTTCAGAGGCATCTTTACCAGATAGTCGTATTACAGTATAATCATAGTTATTAGCAACAAAATTATTTGTGGTAAGCCATGGGTTCATTTTTAACAGTTTTTCTGGAGTGATACCAGTCATCTTTGATAATTGTTGAATATCATCATTCCAAGATCCAGTATATTGAGGTTTGATAGTTGCATAAGTTCCAGAACCTTTTCCAGCAGCCTTTTTGAGTGCTGCCAGATTTTGTTCAGGAGTACTTGTTTTAGCCATTTATCTCACCTCATACAATTGGATTAGCTTGGTCAAAGTTGCCAAATTGTGCTGTGTAAGCCCAGAAGAAAATACCCTTATCAAATACCTGTTTAATAACTTTCATATCGTCATCAGGAAAGTTACCAGATGCATTAAGGCCAAGAGTTCGAATGTAAGTCCAGTTAGAACGTGCATGTAAATTGATCGTTCTATATTCAGATTGTTTATAACCATATACACTAAGAAATTTATCGCACCGTTGTGCTATGGCAAGAGTCGGTACTTTATAACCATAAGATAACGTTGCTTTACTACCAGCTATATATAGATTGCTACTAGCTACTCCACCTGTTGCAGGGGCATTGTAACTTTCATTGATAGCTGTTAAATCTTGCGTAATAGCGTCTGCATTGTAGTCCCAAATTTTTTGCTCTTGCGCTGTTTCATAAGCGTTCAAACCGCCTGAAGCAATAGAACTGGCTGAATGAAGAGCACCGCCAACTGCACCGCCTATGCCGCCAAGCGCAATTTTTGCTAAGTTGTAATTACTGAATTGATTTGCAGTAGTAGAAGCTGCATCAGTTATAGCAATAGCCGTTTTAAGCGAAGCAGTGTTTCTAGCCGTGCTACGTTCAAGAGCAGACCGCCTATTATATATTGCGTTAGAACCGGAATGTAAATTAAAGTCATTTTTGTACTGATTGTATGCCCACGTACATTCAGGTATCGTAGCAGAGACAAGTAAGCTAGTAATTGCACCAGTTGAATAATTGGTAATCATACAACCGACTGAACCAGAAGTTGGGTCGTCAATAATTTTACCAGTAATATCTGTTCCGGCAATAAATTCTGGGTTGAATTCTAGTTCTTGGCCATACAGCTGAACGTATGCTGTAATAAATGCACCAGATAGCAATTTTTTATTTGTAGGAATGAACGTAACAAGTGTGTCTCCACTCGCACAGTCAATATGCGATGGATGTTTTGCAAAAGAAATACTGGCTCCATTTTTACCAGTATTTTGCTGAATTTTAGATACTGCCGTTGCAGTGCCATTATTAACATAACTTTGCAAGTGTGTATTAAGTGTCGAGATATTTGAAGTAACAACGCCTATTACTTTACCAGAGCCAGAATATACACCGCTTTCAAGTGTGCCATCAATAGGTGTTCCAGTGGGTGTAGCTGTTGCGAAAACCCAAATGTTATTAGGCGTCATGTCAAGTGAACCTACTTGAGAGTAACCACCATTACTCGCATCGGTAAAATCTTCTGGAACAATGTTGTCACCAGCAATATCTGTATCAGAATGACATCTGTCAACATAACTCTGATAATAAGTAATGTCGAAAAACCATGTTTGAATAACGTCGGTGCTAACATACAGTCTTGTACTGTTGTTACTGGCCCACTCCATACGATTGATAAAGGCATAAAACCATCGTGTAGAGAAATTTGAGTTTTTATACATAATATAATTGCAGTTGTAAAGTTTATCAATTTCTTCTGTAACTACAATTGTATTATCTTTTTTAATATAATTGAAATTATCAAACGTCTTTACAATTTTATTAGTAAAGTATGCAGTTTGGCTAGCAATATCTGGAAACCAGAGTGTGTTACTATAATCTGATTCTAGTGGTACACTTAGTAATCTAAGATTTGTTTCTGGTGTGAACATATTTTATCTCCTTTATTACCCCTATCCCTAAGTCCCTCAGTACATGATGCCCATCTTGTACCTACCATGTAAAGGAGTGGAAATGGTTAATTAAGCTTCAACAAATGCGTGTGCATTCGCAAGCGGCGAGTAGGCCATAGTCTCCCAATGATGGAGATAATACTTACGGCTCAGAGTAGCAGCATTATATTCGGTATTTGCCATCTTAAACATATTGTCGTAAGTACGAATTGCAGTCTCATCACAAACAATAGCCAAAGTCTTAGATGCAATGTCACCAGTACCGAAGTTATCAACAATAACCTGACGGCCGAGAAATTCTGCCTTAGACATATTAAATGCCTTTGCCAGAACATCCACGTCAGTAAGAGCTGCAATATCAGCGCGCATAATAACAGCAATACGATCAGGAGTGGTCCAGGTTTTCAGAGCAGTAGGATTCCGTACACCCCGTGCAGTCGCCATTTTCAGATAACAGTTATGCGCAGTACTGGGAAACTGGAACTGCAGGAACTTACTCCTGGCGTTGATAATAATATCTTCAGCATATGCCTTCAGATCATTACCATTAGTAATATCAGTTTTGTTAATATTACCATCATTCAGTGCATTAGTAAGCAAACTCCGCATCAGCTCATATTCATCGATATTATCACCAGAAGTAAGCGTATTCAAAATCATCTGAACAAAACGATTAAATGCATCGGGCTCGACAAATGCGCCCTTAAGCTGTTCATCGTAAATCGTAACTGCGTATTTGTCCTGACGATTACGACGATAATACACAGTCTTTACATCAGGATTCTGAGGAGTCAGAATATCACTCATTGCAGTTGCATCATAAGGAGTTGCAACGGCAGGATTTGCGATAGAATCCTGAACATCAGTACCATAAGGAACCGCTGCCCCCTTAAACAGCTGCAGAGGATTTTCATAAACCGAAGCGTGAACTTCCTGGAACAGAATTCGGTTTACCAGCGTATCAATAAATGCGTTCATATAAGGCGTATAAGCCAAAATCGATCCACCAATGGACTGGAGAGTAGCACCATTGTCAGTTGAAATATTATCGCGAAGCAGGGTGTTGGATGCCACAACAGCGCGAACGACATCAGTTGCAGTTGCCATTAAATATCATCCTTTCAAATTAAGACGCCCATTAGAAAAGAGCGAATCTACAGTTGTGTTATCAGTTTCCGGTCTTACGATAGGACCGGGTTCATTTTTGTCAGGAACAGTTACACGAAGAAAAAGATTCATATTGTCTTCTTTCAGTTTATTGTTCTTTTTCTCCAAGTCATTTGCCTTTTTCTCGGCAGTCGCCCGTGCTGCAATTTCCTCATTGAATGCAGTGGTAAGTTCAGCAAGTGCTGTAGTCACTGCACCCTGGTCATCAAGATGGGCGAGAATTTCCTGAGTTTTTGCATTATAATCTGCAAGTTCCATTTTAACCACTCCATTACATTGATTATTTTGTTCGTTTGTCAAAACGTGACTTTACATCACGAACATCAACATGAACAAAAGTGTTGTAAATACCAATACCAAATTTACTAGGATATTTACTACAAAGGTAATTATAAATTACAGCTGGTTCAATTCCAGAAATTTTAATATCAGCAGCTTTACCAAGTGTATGCTGTGAACCTGGTGCTGAGTCTTTAAGTTTTGCATTATACACAACAGTTCGATAACCAGAATTAACAATCACCGGTTTACCAAAGTGATTCCGAACATCCTCAAGAACATCAATAAGTTCGCAGTCAATAAACACCATTCGCGAATTGTCATGACATTTGAATTCACGTAATGTAAAATGTTCAGAAATTTTAATATTTCCATAATTTACATTAGGAAGAGTACAATCAAATGCATAATATTGTCGTTTATTCATTATTTGTTTTATCCTTCAATTTCTGTAGATATGGCTTAAAAAATTTTTCAAGAGAAGGATTCACCACACTGAGATTTTCAATAATACTGATTAACTCAGTAGCGCAAATGTAAACCGATACAACATTCAACAACGGAATATCAATTCCGAGATTTACAGTCTTGCAAGCGTACTCAAGCAATGCAGAACCAATCACTGCAACAATTTCAGATAGTTTATGATAACCTCCCTGACGCATGATTGTACTATTAAAACTCCCACTGTACGAAGCCTTAATGCAACCGGTTACAATATCAAAAATAATGAAACCAGCTACAATAACATAAAGCTCCATAGGAAATACCTCCTTTCTTTATAAAATAATAGAACGAGGCCAAACTCCACGTTTGGGAACAATATGTATGACGACTCTTCGCCGTGGTAAACCATACATCATTCACTCGTTCTATAATACTATTATACCAGATAGAGGGCCCTATGGGCCCCCTTTAGATACATGAAAGTATTTCACTTGTTAGTCCTTAATAATGAATTTCATTCAACATCTGCATGACCGGTAGAACCAAATGCACCATTACCACGGTTGTTATTGATATTATCAAAAGTATAATATGGAAGAACAATAGGGAACATAACAAGCTGGCCAACTGCAACATTTTTTCCAATGTGGTATTCGCGATCGGAAGTGTTAGTCACGATTGCATGAATTTCACCAGTATAACCAGTGTCAATCGGTGCAAGATGAGTTGTAATACCCTTACTACCAAGGCTAGACCTAGGAAAAATGCATGCCGTCATTCCAACGGGAACTTCGATACCAATTCCGAGAGGAATCTTCTTAGTTTCATGCGGCGCAATAGTAAACGAATCCTTAGGAAATACATCAGCACCAGCATCATATTCATGTGCCCGAATCGGCATTTGTCCGCCAAAGTTATACATCTTAATATGCATGTTAAATATCCTCCAAAATTTTCTTAATTTTACAAATCTTAATAAGCGTATCGTGAAATTCTTGTCGTGTTGATTTATTCATAAATCCCCAACAATATGCTTCAAGAAAACGAATATTATTTACCAAGTTAATAATATTGATTTTATAAGGTGCTGATTGTGACATTGCAGCGTCGGCAAGTAATTTACTTTTATTTTCATCATAAAAATGTAAACTACCAACAATATGCGTATATTCACCAGTTTTAATATTTAACTGTGCTGCGATATATTTCGTTAATTCGGTAAAGAAAAGAATATCATACGGAAAACCAGTATACAAATCATTTGAACGCATGTATACTGTAGTATGTAATTTATTGTTACGAATAAAAAATTGGATACAAACGGTACATGGTTCGTCTTTAGTTGTAATAACGCTCTTATTAGCATAATTAAGATTTAATACGGCACGGCGCGTATCAGTATCCATTTTCAATAAACGAATAACCGTATCAATCTGATTAAATCCAAACTTTTCTTGCAGTAAATATCCATAAGCACTATTGCAAGTTTTTCCATCGTCAGAAAGGCGATTCCAAATTGACGAAAACTTATTGATAAAATCCAAATGATTATCTCCAGAAAAATACCAAATTAACTCGCCAAGCGCATAAATAATAGACGCTCTAGGGTAAATAACATTATTATTCATATCAGTAAGGCGCATAGTAATATTACGCAATTCAGTAGTATTTGCTACTTTATCACCAATAGCATTGACGGAATTACAAACCAAACGATACAAATCATTTACGTTATCGCTTTCGTAAATTACTTTATCAATATATTTGATCATTTTCTCGCCTCCGGATTATAAATGGTGTATATATCATTAAACAATCCCATAATAATGTAAAGATATGCAATCATATCATATACTCTACCTTCCCATTCTCCAACAGTAAACTCTTCAGGATATTTAGCCATATCACAAATTGTAATATAATGTTTACTCGCTTCACAAACCGTAGCAAAAATAGGATTCGTACCGAGCAGTGTCGCAAGTTTTTTATTATGTTCAAATCTATCACTACCAGGCCCATATTCTTTAGCTTTACTATTAAGTAAATTTACAACATCCTCATGAACGTTATTACAAATGTTATTAAATACTTCTGGACTCATATTTCCAACTCCTTATTACATTCTCATAAACATATTGTTTTGTTTCCTCAGAATCATAATACATTTCTGTAGGAATCTTTTCCGACAAGTCGGGGCGTTTATTTAATTTATCAATTACATTCCAAAAATACCTCCCTTTATCATAACACATTGTTCTAACTAACATATCAGGACGTAACGCTTTATCTTTACCATAACACAATTCCCAATAGCAAAAACACGGAAAAATATTAAACTTAAATTTACGGTTACCAATCTGTACAATAAACGTTTTATTAAGTTTATCAAATTGGACATTATCCTTTGAAAATACATCAGGCGGAATCACATATAAACCATTTGTTGCTGTATCATTCTGTCCTACTTTTAACACACGCGGAATTTCTTTCATATCCTCATACGCCATTTCAGCAAACTCAATAGCAACCAACGGTGATTCATCATAACCTAAATCTGGCTGTTGAATAATTTTCAAATCGCCAGGTTTAAGTTGTAACTTATCAATGTTAATATTAAGCAATGTAAAATATGGATTATATTTACTGATTGTGTTACCAACAAACCAAATACTAACATTCTTTCTACTACGAACAATAGTAGAAACTAACGACAGAAACTTTTCTGATTCCATCGGCAAATATTGTGTCGGATCCATCAATGCAAATTCTTCAACATCGATAATAGTAACTCTGTCATATTGATTCGATTTATATTTTTGTTCGTTACTTAATGCAAGAACATAACCAATAATATCTTTATTCTTTTTATCAGCTCCAATATCGTTAATGTAATAATACGGTGCATCATACCAAATTTCCTTATTGTATTCTTTCGCAAGCCAAGCTAATAAATTATCATCAAAATAATTTGCAACATATTTACCTTGCATATCGAATAAATATCGAATAATACGGACAAATTGCGCACCAGTTTTAAGATAATTTTTTATCCACTGTTGTGCCGTTGCATGCGACTTACCATTAGAACGTCCTCCAATAATCAGACCATAATCTGGATGTAAATTCCAAATACGGTCAATAGAATAATATTTCATACATATACATTAACGTCACGTTGGTACATATAAACCTTCAATTCCGGAATATTTAATGCACCATCAACGATTGTATACTCCTTTCTATCATAATCAAACTTAACCGTTAACGGGTCCAAATCATCAGAAATTCTATTTTGCATACGGTTACATAACGATTGATAATTACGATTTTCACATGATTCAAGCGACATAATCGCAAACTGTATACCAGACAAACGAGCACCAGGCCAAAATTCGTCATTAACTGATTTACCTAAGTAATCAGTACAAACTAACTTAATAGGTTCTGACACGTCAACATATTTAGGAATCAATTTACTCGTTGCAGATTCATCAACATACATATTTGGTTTGAAATAAAATGCCGATGCTTCGATAGCTTTATTAAGCGTTGTATATTTAAGATTCTTATTTAGTATTTGTGTCAAAAACTCAGAATAAACTTTCTTTGGCAGTCCTGCAATTGTCGATTCCCATTCGTAATTACCTTTCTTGTTTTTCTCACATGCAATATAACGTTTTGAACCTAAGGACTTAAAAGCATAATATGTACCCTCATAATCATATGCACCCAATGCTGGATATTGTTCAACCATAGAACCAGTTTCATTATTGAAACCATCAATAAGTATTTTAATATTTACATCATCAGGTACATGTAATTTTACGGAATCTGTATCCCAATATAACGGTAAACATTTGTGTTCCGCCATATATATTGAAGAAGTTACTTCCCATAAACGAACAATAGATGTAATTATGATGCCCCATAAATAACATGTCGCATCTTTTGCTTCACGTATTGAGTTCTCACCTTCCACAATATCCTTGTATTCATTATATTGATAACTACGACGAACAATATGCATGACCATAATTCCATACAAACCATTAAGTTCGCCTTTACGTTGATGCAAGACCATGTCGAGATAATAAACTGCTTCATGTTCTTCCATATCTTCAACGTGTTTTATTTCAACATCATCAATACCAGGAATTTTTCTATACTCTGATTGCCAATCACCATTCTCACGATATAAACGCAATGTATTTTTCAACACTGTTTTTGCACGATAACAATAATCAACAGCATTTCTCCAATATTGTGGCAACTGTTGAATATCTGAACCAATTAACATTTGCGTACATTCAACAATATTATAATTATAACACCAATGCCATGTTAATAAATCAATTGTTGTACACGAAATAATGCACTCTGAACATTCAACTAATTTACCGTTATCGAATAATGCATCTGAACTAACAGATAATAATTTATGTTTCGATATCAAAGGTAATGTAAATCCATTAACTTGATTTATAATCGATACATCTTTTAACTTAACTGTAACTACAGCAAATCCAGCAAGCTTATCACGAGTGGCTTTAGCTAACTTTAATGGAGAATCATATTTAGATAACAAATATTTCATTAACCTATTAAACTGTTTGTTTGTGTCTAACACAACTTTAAGTTTTCTAGGATACCATGCTGCCATCATAGCACCAGGATATGCACTTCCTAAATCCATAGACGCAACGTTAAAAAATAAATTTCCTTGTTGAAAAACATTACAATGTGTAAATCCACCAGAGAATGCTGCTTCAAGAAACTTAGCAACATCTTCCAATGACATTTCTTTTGGAAATACTTCAGTTGCTATATCTAAAGCTTCATCAAATAAACTAACATTATGTTTTTTAATATGATTCTTACGTTTCTTATTGTCAGAACGGTATTGTTCTCGAACACCAACGATTTTATTAACTGACTCATTACGTTTTAGAACATCTTTAATCATAGCAGTATTTGTATATGGAGCGCCTTCAATAGATTTATATCCATTATTCCATAAACACATCGCCCATGCACCAAGTGTAATAAGTACGTCATTTTCGTTGTATTCAATTTCTTTATCGTCCAATGGTGTTTCAAAATGTCTTTTTACATCATAATCATACTCCAGTTTTTCAAAACCATATTTTGCAGCATTTTGTTTTAATGAGCCAAGACCAAATAATCTTGTAGCATCAAGAAAAACTAGATTGCCTGCTAATACAGACATTATACTATGTTTACCTTCAATAACTGTCGGATATTCGGAATTATAATTATCTCGAATAAAGTTGATATTCTTTTGTAAATAAGACCATTCGTATGCCAGGTTATATACTAAAATGATAAATCGTGCGTTTAAGTCCTCAGCCGTACCATTCAAAATGTTACATAATAAATCAAAATCGTTCCATGTTCTACCAAACACGCATGTCGTACATTTCTTCAAATCGTTATTGTTTTTACACAAAACTAAATCATTATAATCAGCACCACCTAATGTCCAATCATACATCGTTGCGTATAAATCAGTCCATGAGGTTGTCTCAATATCAAACGATAATAAATAATTTGAAGTTGGAACATAACGTTGTGAACGTTTCTTTTTTGAATCAATTTTAACTTCGCACATTCGTTGTTGTAAGATTTTAATGTTACCATAATCCATTAAAAATCAATGCCATATAACGTTACCATTTTAGCATAAACTGGCGATGCCATTAACTCTGCATATTCATCAGGTCCTAATTGCGATATACTATCATGAATAGTTTCACTAACTTCAATATATGCTTTATCGAGGGCTTTATATGGGTCACCCTCAGCAACTTTATGACGCTCAGCAATTTCATCAAGGTTTACACCAAAATATTGTGCAACCTCTTTTAATGCTTCATAATCGTCAAGTGTAACTGTTTCTGCTTTAACTAACAATTCATCTGAATGCAACGCTTTATCCAACTGTACAACCGAATGCTTAGCACGGGCGGAAATACCAGAACGAGAAGAACGTTGTTTAGGAGTCTGGCGAAAAGCATTTTCAGAACCTTCACGATGTATATTCTGAATTTGCAAAACTCGCATTGTTTCATCTGTCTCAGTCCTCAACTGATTAAGTTGTTTATCGATTAAATCAAGGGCACGCTGTTGATACAATTGTTCGACAGGAACCAATCTAGTTTTACGACGACGAATTGCTCTTGCCGATTCACTTAGTTCATATTTGGACAGATACTGAATTGCATCAATTAACTCACGTGCATGTCCTTGTCCTTCTTTCGCATCATCGATAATGTTCCACTGGTCAAGAAATGACTGACCGTAAGTTGATGCCCTATTTATCAAGCCGGTTTCTTTCGACCATTCCCAGCCGTATTCTTGTCCATATTTCTTAACAATTTTTCGTGTATCTTGTAACTTACTCATATTGTGTACCTTATGTTAACAATTGTTAATTATTTAACAAAGGCCCTTTACCGGAGAATCACGTTGATGGTAGAACATTATTTAAGCTCCTTTACTCCTCAACAGGATGAGACGAAATAACCAGAGTCGGATAACCATTCTCGTTCGTCTGAACAGAAACATAAACGTCATCCAGAGCAATAGTGCGCGACCAATCGGAAATAGTCGTCGTATCATCAATTGCGACAGACACACCACAAGTCTGATACTGACCGGACTTCAACCAAATCAAACCTTCTTCAACCTTAGCGCATTTGCCTTCAGCATCCTTAAACTTAAAGAAATTACGATTGCCATTCTTTTTGTTACCCTTCTTGAAAGCCATAATAAATCTCCTACGTTTTAAGTTCGCCAACTATTAAATATTGTAACACTAATGTGTTAACACTAATTATGCAAATATTACTTGAGCCCACATAATAAATCCTAACAACAGTAAAATAAAAGTTGTTGATTTATCTATTTGTTTCCAATTATATTGAAAACAATATACAATATAGGCAGTGACTAAACCAGTATAAAATATAATGAACATTATTCACCTCAACTGAATGTTTGCATGTTCATATACGCCACAACTCTGGCATAAATCAATATAGCAAATTTCACCTGTAATTGCGTCACAACAAATTGATTTAACAACGTGCTCTCTATCTACTTTAACTTCAGTTGATTTAATATAATAATGACCACCATAACTAATCAATGTACCAGGTCTAATATCCTTAAGCTCAGCAAATTCAGCTTTAATAACCATATTATTCACTCCATTTTTTATAACCACTGCCTTCAAGAATAACTGACAACGTCCGTGGTCCATCAATTTTGTAAGCAATAATTTTGGCACGAAGTAAATCAGAACTTAATGAACGAACACTAACATAATCATCCATAAAACCATGAAGCCATACATATTCACGTTCTAATGAATAAGCAAGCCATAACAAACTATTTTTACTAATCACAACACGCGAAACTGCTTCACCAGGCAATTTAATAACAATATGTTTTGTCTTAGTTCCATTAGGTAGTTGTGTCATATTACTCACCATCAAATTTCTTACAATCAAGCTGGCAATGATGTTTTACATAATAATCTTTAGCATCAGTGGGCAAATTCAAAATGTGATACGGACAATCCGTATACTCACAATGATAAATAATGCTACGACTATATGAACACACTGTCGGCATCTTATTCTTAAATTTAGCTTTCTTTGCCATATTATCCCTCCAAAATCTCTGTCAAATAACGCTTTGCTGCCACAAGGTCTTCACAAACATGCTTATAAGGGCACTGGTAACAATCGTCACCGTTGCAATCAGACTGCTTAACAACAGATTCCTTTGCTTCAATGAACAACTGTTTCAACATTGCCTTTTCACCATCATTGTAACGATCGAGCATCAAACGAATCATAACATAACTTCCTTTCTGGACCTATAGTCCTGAGGGCCCACTGAAAAAGGGCCCTTTCGTCTTAATTTTCAAAGACTCATCAGAGGACTTCAATATGCATTGTCTTATAATTGAAAAACCGAACTTTATACTCAGCATATACTGTCGTCAACACATCCATGAACGTTGATTCATATAATACCTTATTTGCATCTTCGATTGTAACTGTATCGTCATACTGAAAATTCTCACATGCATAAAACAACTGTCTAACTGTCATACTACTTTATTCACCTCAAAACCATAATCAGTTTCAATTACATCATACTGACTATTGTCAAATCGACAAACTGTTTCACCATTCTTTGCACCAACCCATTCATCATCACTCAAAACCAAATAGTCAACAAAAATATCAGCACACTTATGGCTGTGATAGAACAACTTAATAACCATTATAACGTCCACCATCCTTTCCAAACACCATACAAATATGCAACCATGCCTACACAAAACATTCCAATAAACGGCATAATACATTGGACGTGATAACTATTCATAATAACCTACCTTTCTATTTTGTCCTGAGGGCCCACTGAAAAGGGCCCTTTCGTCTTAATTTTCAAAGACTCATCAGAGGACTTAATCAGCAATCTTAACAATAGACTCAATCAAGCAACCCTTAGGAAATTCGTCATTGACCTTCTTGGCAAACAGCTTGACATCGCGCTCAGCGTTTTTGCCCTGACCAGCAGTGCCGTGAACCACCTTGGTAGCACGATTCAGAACAAACTTGTTATTCTCATCGCGATCGACAGTAACATAAGTCACCTCACAAGTAGCAGTACCACGAGGAGCATGCTCAGACTCAGACTTCAGCGAAAAAATCTTCTCACCCTCAGCAAGCTCGACCTTTGCACGAGCGGCCTTAGTGTCCTCAGCCTCAACCTTGACCATACGAACGTTCTCACCAGCAGCAACAATAACAGTGTACATCATAATAAATACCTTTCTACAGTTTAACGTCATGATAGGACATGTAATATTTGGCATTTTCTGCCGACGGCCAAAAGGTCGTTTCGTCTTAATTTGCAAAGACTCATCAGGGCAGTTATACGTTCCTTTTTCATAATATTTTTACTTTCTTTTTTGTTCAGTTCCTTTTGACATTATTATTATACCAGATGGCTGGCCCTAATTGTTGAACAGACCATTAACATTTTGTGAACAAATTATTAACAATTTTAGTACATTATTGTATACAACGATGACCGCTTTCAATGAACAACGTTATATACATTCTTGTACACATCATTATCTTACCTTCATATGTCCATGCTTGTGCTCATTGTTCCTGCGCATCATTGTGCGGTTCATTGTACACAACGTTGGCTCATGGGGAGGGGAGGGGGGCCCTGAGTGGGTCTATTCCCCGTTATATACATTCTTGTACACATCATTATCTTACCTTCATATGT
>ERZ832317.2963-NODE-2963-length-18474-cov-4.697106_pt1 | contig 18474 bp, 14 predicted proteins | sample MGYA00519695_ERZ832317 | MGnify/ENA primary metagenome ERZ832317 (study PRJEB31850, sample SAMEA3708726) | human gut metagenome | biome: human gut; feature: human-associated habitat; material: faeces | place: China | collected 2014 ...
TTATAGCCTTTTTCTTCCGGAGCCCTTACCGAATAAAGGTACAAGGCAATTACACAACTTGTCCGGATTTTTGTTGACAATTTGTTGACAAATGCATCAAAGCGGATTTGAGAGGCGACAATATGGTCTAATCGGTTGTAGCACAGTAGTGCTGATACAAGTAGGACTATAGTGCCGGATAAGGCAGCACTATAGTCCTATTTGTATCAGATTGTCTCAAAATTATGTGCAAAGAATGATTAGTCAAGCATATAATATAACGATCAAGTTTATTTTGTGTATTATCCCATTGTTATTAGTATTTGCCACAGGCCATCATTATCTTTACCCTCACGCATTAAGACTCCCTTATTTTTTAATGCAGAAAGATCGCGTTCTACTGTGCGTTGGCTCACCGACAAAGTCTCCGACATTTTCTTGGCGGTGATTGTTGGTAACTCTTTTATAAGATTAAGCATTTTCATCTGTCGCTCTGTGAGTTTAGTCTCCGACACGTCTCCGTCATGCTCTCCGACATTCAATGTGTCGGAGGAGGCAAAGATGGTGGTCTGAAATTGAGTTGAAGTAGATTTGAATACAGGTTTTAGTTCATCCCTATACCCATCCAATGCTTTGGTCTCGTTGCAGATGCGTGTGAGTCCACTACCTCTTTTCTCCATATAGTCCAGTTGGGCCATGACATTTGCAAGTATTGGATTACGTCTTTCAGAAGAAACGTCTGCGATATCTAAGTCCTGAATCAGCATTCCATTGTACATTCCACCAGGGGACGTAACGGAGAGACGGTCATCGTAGATATCAAGATGCACCTCGCCACCCATAACAGTATAGTCACGATGAATGAAGTGGTTAACCATAGCTTCGAGAACAGCACGTTCTGCATATTCAGACTTGTTCTTTCGACCATCAGGTAACTTCTCCCAGCCTTTCTTTGTGTTGGATTTCACAAAGTTCATGACTTCACGAAGTAACATGAGTACGTTTCCAGTAAACTCGGCATCATTGATAGCATCACCCTTTTCCTTTCCATCCCAACGTGTGCAGTATAGGCGAGATTGCCACAATGGGCAGTCATCGGCAAACAAGGCACCAGCATTCGTAAGGTTCTTTGCACCAGTTACCAATCCAAACGACAAAAGATATTTCTTGTCCCATTCTTGTTTGGTGCGGTCTTTGAAAGCATTTGCCAATATCGTAAAGGAATAGTCCTCTGCATTATAATCTGTATGTAGAGAATCAAAGGTTTTGTTTGAACCTTTAAGAACTAATCGTACCATATGTTCTGCCGTAGCAGGAAGACTCTCGTCACCAACACGGACAAAGGCAATGCGCTGAACATCCCCAACGTAGTAATACGGAGTATAATGCCCTGCATCGACTTTGAGCTGCAAGATGTGCAAACCATCCATATCATGCGGAATCATCTCCACCTCTGGCAGAGGATCCATATAGTCGCGAATCTTAGTACTGATAGCTTCGCACACATGCTGTACATCATCAAGACCTCTGGCTATACCATCATTATCAATGCCAAAGAAAAGGGATCCGCCCAAACCATTGGCAAAAGCACTTACGCTTTTCAACCAGCTCTTGGGTTTCTTTTCTTCCAGCATCAACTTAAAATCGTATGTGGTACATTCTGCTATCAGAGTATTCAAATCCATTGTTATGATGACTACTATATTATCAATCAGTAAAAACACCTCTATTCATAAGTGCAAAATTACAACTAATTATCCGAAAAACAGCATTAAAGTCTTTGTTTCGTATAGTTCTAAGCATCATTGGTACACTTTTAATAGCAAATAGAACAAAAGAACTCAATTCCATCGCTATATATTCGTCATTTTCAAATATTATGGGTAATTAATAGTACGTTTGGGTTACCAATCCAAGAAGTTGATGACTTTTCTTGGAGTCGAGATAATAGATACCAAGCAACAACCAGATTTGTTTGTTGATATAGAGCCTTTGGAAATACCTTCGGATGCAATCCTTTTAGATAATAGTTACTGTGTTGTTATTAACAAGAACAACAAAGACAAAGGACAACGCATGGCATGCGGTTGTATGAAAAGTAAGGATATAGGTGAATACAACACATGTCCACATTTATGTGAATATTGCTATGCCAATGCAAGCAAAGAAGTGGCAGTTGCAAATTGAAAGCAACATCAGTTAAATAAAGACAATGATACAATAACCGGAAGATAATATGTATCAAGACAAGCTTGGGGAATATACCTCTCTCACAATAGACAACATAATTCATCCGACAGAAATCGATATACCTCTCAAGATATTGCTGTAGAGCAACCTTGTACTATTCATATATTCTCCAATATACTTGATATTGAATCTGTAAGCCTTAAAGGTGTTTCCAAATTGATTACATCTTCTGGTGTAAAGCATATTGTACTCTGTATCGGTCCTGCCAATCTTAACGAAAGCCGAATAAATGCCTTTAAGAATTATTTCAAGGATAACAACATACAAGTGTTTGCGGATTATCGAGAAACGAGATTCGGTAAGTACCCGAATGGCAGAGATTATGGAGGCTTGATTAAGAGTTTCGCATTCTCGCTGGATTCTGCTGAAAGTGTTCTTCACAAATACAAATGTTTTGTTCCCGTACAGTTGTACGCTTGCTATGCGGAGACAATACAAGACCAAAAGAATATAGGAAAGGGAGCTTTTGAGGTTATGGCTCCATTTGACATGACTGTACGCAAAAGGGAAAACCCCGTTTTTGCACTTGTCAGCAATCTCATATCAAGAGGCATCCCAACGTATGCAAGTGAATACATTACTACGGCTCTTTCGCACCGAGATGAAAGAGAAACATCATTAAAAACAATAGCAGAATATGGGTGTGCTTTATATTTTATTGTATTTTTGTAGAAGAAAATAGTGTTAATTTGGATACGAGAGAAGTAGATATAATCCAGGAATTTGCTCGCGGAGGGGAGAGTGCGTTTCGTGTCTTGTACGACAGATACGCTGTTGCGTTACGTTATTTTGCTGCGAAGTATTTGAACGAGGACACGATGATCGATGATGTCGTGCAGGATGCTTTTGTCGATTTATGGGAGAAAAGGGCTGATTTCCGGGGAGAATATGCCGTGAAAGCTTATCTGTACAAAGCCGTGCGGAATGATTGTCTCAATTTGATGCGCCACCAACAGGTGGAGGATAAGTATGCTAGACGGGTGGTAATGGAGGGGGAGGATTCCGAATCATTTTTGGATCGGATTCTGGAATCGGAGATTTTTCAAACCCTATCGGATGTCTTTAACGAATTACCCCCGGCGTGTAAAGAAGTTTACCAGATGAGTCTTGACGGGAAAAGTCATGAAGAGATTGCGCAAACGTTGAATATATCGGTCAACACGGTCAAAAAGCATAAGAACAATGCCAATCATTATATGAGGGAGCGGCTGAAAAATGTTCTTTCTCTACTTGCTTGGATTTCTTGAGAACATACTAATACCAAAGATTTACTACCGTAATACTAGGGTTTAACTACCTGTCGGAAATTACAAGACCTCTTCTTTAGCCTTTTCTCGCCCTTTCGGAAGGGTGATGAAAGGGCGATGAAAGGGAGATAGAAGGGCGATAGGGTATTATAACCTTGTGAAAAGGGTTGTTTAACCCTTGAAATAGGGTATGATTAGAAAAATATTTTGATTTGAGTAAAAAATAATTGGTTTTTGTATTACACCAAATGAAGGTTTGCGTGCTTTAGTATAAAACGAATATCAGAACATGGAGATTCAGAATAATGATCGGATAAAACAAATGGTCGTTCGTTACGTGAAAGGTGAATTGAGCGAGGAGGAGATGGACGAGCTAAAACGCTGGCGAGACGAGCGAGCGGAGCATGAGGAGTTGTTCCGGAACGTGGTTTCCAGGGAGAAATTGGAGAGGGGGATTCGTCGCTTCGTGAAGACTTCGGAGCAGCAAGAGCTGGAATGGAACCGAATTTTAAACCGGACGGTGCGAAAAAAACGGCACTCTCGGAAAATGTCGTGGATGCGTTATGCCGCTTTGTTTGTCTTACCTTTGTTGGTAGGCGGGATCGTGTATTTTTCATGGGATACTACATGGGAAACAGGGCCGGTAGTAACTTCTCCCCGAATTGTTCCCGGTGTGTCCATGGCCGAGTTGGTATTGCCGGATGGAACGAAAGTATGGTTGGATCGAGAAGCGAATCGGGCTTTGGAAGAGGGAGTGAAAAATAGCGGAGATACGCTGAATTACACGGAAGTTGTTGCCAGTGGAATACAGGATTCCAGCGAGATATATCATACATTGCGTGTTCCTCGCGGGGGAGAATATACTTTGGTGTTGGCTGACGGAACAACGGTTTACCTGAATGCCGAGTCGGAATTAAGGTTCCCGAAACAATTCAAAGGAAAGAGCCGGAAAGTGTATTTGGATGGCGAGGGATATTTTGACGTGCGGCGTAACGAGAAACAGCCTTTTATTGTTGAGGTGAAACAAGTGGAGGTACGAGTGTTGGGAACTTCGTTCGGGATTCGGGCTTACACGGGAGAGGCAAATGTGTTGACAACTCTGGTACGGGGACGGGTGAACGTGGAGGCGGGAGGAAAACAAGTGGAGTTATCTCCCGGGCAACAGGCTGATTTTAGCAGGGGAAATGACCGGTTAACCGTGACCAAGGTGGATGTAGAACAGTATGTCAGTTGGAAGGATGGCCGCTTGGTATTTGATAACAAGCCTTTGGAGTTTATACTGGAGGAATTGGGGCGCTGGTATTCGTTTGACGTGTTCTACACGAACAAGGAATTGAAAGGGATTCCTTATTCGTTGAACATCAAGAAACATGAGGATATCGCTCATGTGCTGAAGTTTATCGAACGAACCGGGAAGGTGAAATTTGAAATTAATAAGAATACGATTATAGTGAAATAAAAAACAAAGAGCAGTGCTGCAAACACTGCCCCTTGTCAAACTCTTTCAATCCTGCTGCAAACAGGAATTGAATTATTGTCGAATCTTAATTACAAAGTTATGAAAAAAAATCTTTATGCCTGCATAGACAGGCATAGAAAAGTAATGAAGCTTATTTTAATGATGAAGGCGACGTTTATTTTATCGGTTTTATTCGCACTGCAAGTACATGCCGGGGTTTATTCTCAACAGGTACGGATGAGTATGGAGTTGGAGAGGGCATCGATTAAACAAATTATTAACGAGATCAAATTACACACGGAATATAGTTTCGTGTATAGTGATGCCGATTTGTCTGGAATTCAAGACAGGGATGTTTTGTTTAAAGATGCCACGATCGAGAGTATTTTAAGTAGTTGTTTGAAAGGTACGGGATTGAAGTTTTCGATTGAAGAGAAGACTATCGTGATATGGAAGGAGATAATTTTGCAGCAGAAAAAAGTAGAGGAGAGAATTGTTAAAGGCGTGGTGATCGATGGCCAAGGAATACCCTTGCCTGGAGCTACTATCGTGTTGAAGGGTACGACTTCCGGTGTCGTGTCGGATTCTGTTGGACGTTTTGAGATTAAATTGCCGGAAAAAGGGGTACACGTGTTAGTTTTCTCGTTTGTGGGAATGAAAAAGCAGGAGATTCCGGTGTCCGGTAAGGAATTTATTGAAGTTGTGTTGGAGGAGGATAACGAGAATCTGGATGATGTGGTGGTGACCGGTTACCAGACGATTTCCAAGGAACGGGCAACAGGTGCTTACTCGATCGTGGATGCGGAAACATTGGGGCGGAAACCGACATCCAATCTCGCACAAGCATTGGTCGGGCTGGTGCCGGGATTGTCGGTGGTGAGCGCACCGGTCGACGGGCAGATACGTTTCGCTATCCGGGGACAAGGTACTATATCACAAGTTAGTATGGGAGGAGCTAATTGGAAGGCGGATAACGATCCGCTGATCGTGGTGGATGGTTTCCCCATCAGTGGTTATATGCTTGAGAGTGATCCGTTTTCATCCATTAACCCGAATGATGTAGAATCGGTGACCGTGTTGAAGGATGCGGCGGCAACTTCTATTTACGGGGCGCGTGCGGCAAACGGGGTGATCGTGATTACCACGAAAAAAGGCAAGGCGAAAAGCAAGTTGGAGATTTCAGCGGATGCTTACTGGTCGGTGAGCTCTCGGGCAGATTTGGATTATTTGTTTAACATGGCATCGGCAGAGAACCAGTTTCGTTTCGAAGAATTGATGCACAAATACGATCCGATTAATCTTACAAGTAATGATCCTTACACGAGGACTTCCGCTAGGAGACGGTATATGTCGGCTCCATACGGTATGCTGTACGAGCGGGATAATAAAAAGAATCTTACCGCAGGGGAGTACGAGGCTAAAAAACAGGAGCTTATCGAATTGGGGAACCGCGGGGTATGGAAAGATGATTTGAACGAGTATATTTTTCAGTGTATGATGCGTCAGCAGTACAATGTGTCGTTACGGGGTGCTGCGGAGAAGTTGGATTACGCTTTTTCGGCTTCTTATGATGATGAGGACAGTTACCTGCAAGAGAATGGCAAGCGGCGTGTATTGCTGAATCTGGCGAGTAACGCCCGGTTGACGAAAAACCTGACATTCGAGTTGGCGGTGAACACGATGTTCAGTAGGGAGGAAAGCAATGGTACGAGTATTGAAAGCGTGCGGGGATGGCTTAGTCCGTGGACTCGTTTGAAGGATGAAGAAGGGAATTTCGTGCATGTACCGACCTCGCAGACGGTGTACGAGCCTCTGTTGATGTCGGAGGAATATTATGCGGGCAAGACTCCGACGGATTGGACTTATAACCCTGTTGCCGATCGGGATTACACGGATAACTATTCCAAGACGATGAATTACAGGGTGCAAGGTGGTTTTGAATACCGGACGGAGTGGGGACTGAATGTGAGTGCCAAGGGGCAGTATGAACAACGGCGATATCGCAAGCACGTGTCTTACGAGCCGGAATCGTTTTTTGTGAGAGATTTGTATAATACGTATTCCACGTTGGGCGAAGCGGGACGGTATGTTTCTTATTTCCCGACGGGGGGCGTGTTCTCGAACGAGGGACACACGTACGAAGCTTATAACTTGCGCGGGCAGGCGGATTATCGCCTGATGAAAGATAAACACGCATTTAACGTATTGGTAGGTACGGAGGTTATTTCTGCCACGACGGAGGCGGATCCGAAAGTGACACGTTACGGATATAACAAATATACCAATTCCGTGTTGACGGAGCTGGATTACGTGACGAAGAAAAACAATATTTTCGGGGTATCTTCGTATATGCCTTTCGAAAAGTTGGGAAGCCTGTCGACGCTGGAAGACCGTTTCTTTTCGGTGTACGCGAATGCGGCTTATACCTATGATGACCGTTATTCGGTGACAGTCAGTTTCCGAACGGATGCTTCCAATTTTCAGGCGGAAGATGTGCGTGACAAGTTTTCCCCATTTTGGTCGTTCGGTGCCAGTTGGCTGATTTCAAACGAGCGGTTCATGGAGCGGGCGTCTTGGATAGACCAGTTGAAACTGCGCGCATCGTACGGTATTGCGGGTGTGGCGGCTGGTAAGTCGGGGACCTCCAGCGTGACGACTGTGGCGGTGCATTCGGGTAGCCTTATTTATTCCGGGGGAGAATCTTTTAACACGATTGCGGAACGCGGTAATAATACACTGACGTGGGAGAAGTCGCGGACGCTGAATATCGGGGTGGACATGGCGTTTTTCGGGCATAAACTGAGCGGTAGTGCGGAGTTTTATAATAAGTATTCTTATGATGTGTTGGCGAACACGACGGTACCGGTGATTTCGCAGGGCGTGGAGTCTATGTTGTTGAACAACGCGGAGATCGTGAACCGGGGCGTGGAGTTTTCAATCGGTTCAGACTTGCCTGTCGCGGGAGATTTGAGTTGGAGTGGGGTACTGAATTATTCATACAACCACAATGAATTGAAAAAATTCGGTTATAGTGGACCTTACATGGCGGTTGGCAATTCCTACGTGGTAGGGCGTCCGATCGGTTCTTACTCGGTTTTGAAACCGGCGGGGTATTCGCCGGAAGGTTACGTGTTGTTGGGAGGAAAAGATGGTTCGCGAGAACCCATTCTGGATGAAGAATCTTCGCATATGATGGATTTTGTGACTCCTCGGGAAGGGCAAACGCTTGATGACAATAATTGGGCTTACTATTTGGGGGCAGCAGAACCGAAAAGCACGTTGAGTTTCAGTAATATGTTTAGCTGGAAAGGGTTGACTTTCTCTTTTATGCTCACGGGACAGTTCGGTTATTATGTCATGACGAGTTATAGTGATAGTTTTTCGCCTGATAGCAGAAATCTTGCAGCTTATTCCGATCGTCTGGACAAGGCTTTTGAGGTGTATGACGAGGGGTATGTTAACCAAATGTCTTATTCCGAGTTGCCGCTCTATAACGATGATAATAAAACTAATTTCGTGAGTGGTCGGGGATATTCGAGTACGATAGGTGTTGCCATGTATTTCCGGAACAGTTTTATAAAAGGGGATCATATCCGTTTGAACGAGGTGTTTTTGGGATATGACTTGCCGCAAAGCTTGTTGTCAAAACAAGGGGTATTCAGCCGTATTAATGTTTACGCGCAGGCGAGCAACTTGGGATTGATTTGGAGTGCAAACGGGAAAATGGATCCTAATTATCCGCTTGGGAGTTTGAAGCCGATGCCGGTTTTTACGTTTGGTTTGAAACTCGGTTTCAAGAGTTGGTAAAATGAGTATGAATGGATAAAAAGTAAGAAGTATGAAAAAAATATATACTATTATTGTCTTGCTGGGAGCTATTGTATTAGGTTCGTGCAGTGATTTTCTGGATGAGACGACGGATAAGTCGGGTAGTGCCTACATATACCATATGGATCAGCTCTATGGGCTGACCGGAAGTACCGATCTTTATTTGTTTTCTAATGTCAGTGATGGGGAAGGGATTTCTGGTACAGCCTATTTGACGGAAGCTCTTCCGTTATCGGATGCGGTGGAACTGACACCGGAGTTTTACGTGTACGGATTGTTGGCAGGAGAGCCGACTACCTATGACACGTATTGTTGGAAAGGAGAATCGTTGACAGCATCGATGAATATGATGTGGACTTGGACACCGGTTTGGGAACGAATTTATCGTTTTAATACGGTGTTGGAGTATCTGGACAAGGTGATTCAGACGACAGAAGCCATCCGTAATCAAGTGGAAGGTGAAGCCCGTTTCGGTAGGGCGTACTATCACTTTATGTTGTTGACGCAGTATTGCTTGTGGGGGGACGATAAGCCGGGTATCGGTTACCGGGACAATACCACGACGGGAGAGGTTCCCGGACGGGAAACGGTAGCTTACACGCTGGAACACATCTATGAGGATTTGAGACTGGCGGAAGAAGCGTTGATTAAAGCGGGACGCACGACGTTTGACCGGACACATAATTTTCGTCCGACTGTGCCGACGCTGCAAGCGTTTCGGGCGCGGGTTGCCCTGTATCGGGGGGATTATGAGTTGGCATTGTCGAATGCAACGGAAGCGTTGAAAGCACATAGTACGTTAGTGGATTTTAAGGATGATCCCGACTATGAACTGGAACCGTGGTGGTTCATTAATGTGTTGGATGAAGAGGGGGAGGTTGTGGATGTCATTGAAATCAGTTCGATGTTTGCATTGGACGACATGGATACAGAGGCGGTAGCGAAGTACGAGGAGTTGTATTTGCCCAATATATCTTGGGAAGGGATGGGGGGTACTTGTCCGATTTCAGAGTCTTTTTATAAGCTTTGGGACCAGGAGAATGATGCTCGCTGGATACATTTTTACAGTTCTTGCACGCCTCTTCTGATGGCCTCCGGGAGTCTTGTCGAGACAGATACGAATACTTATGAAGACTATATCAGTCATGAAAAATGGCAACGATTGAAACCTTGGAATTTATACAGTTATTCGCGTTTCGCCGGTAATTCGCTTGTCGGTATGACGACAGCAGAGATGTATTTGATCAAGGCGGAGTGCGAGGCTCGGAGCGGAGAGACTGGAATGGCGGCAGAGACATTGAAAACGTTGCGTCGCACCCGTTTTATGGATGATGCGTCAGCCGAGGTGGGTGTTACTGGTAGCGTGCAGGAAGTGTTGGATGAGCGTTTGCGCGAGATGGGGGCTTTCTGGCGGTTCTATGATGTCAAACGTTTGAACGGGGCGGAGAATGCCGGTATTTACGTCCGTCGCAAGATTTTGACAGACCCGACCGATTTGAGTACACGCATACAATTAGAAATAGCCCCGGATGACCCTCGTTGGGCATTGCCTTTCTACACGTTTGAAGCGGCGACCATGGGTTGGGAACAGAATGGAGGTTGGGAATAATAATGAATTGAATTTATCGGATGAAAATAAATATGTTTGTTGTGCTTGCAAGTTTGTTTATGGCTTGCGGCACACCTAAGGACGGGTACGTGGTAAAAGGAAGCCTGAAAAATGCGGGAGACGGGTATGCGGTGATCTCCGTGGCCGACCATACGGGCGCATCGGTGATAGCAGATACAGCCGAGATGAGCGGGGGAAAGTTTCGTTTCGAGGGTAAGACGCCTTTCGTGGCGGCGTGTTCTTTGCGAGTGGTACCGGAAGGGAAAGAAGTGTTGGATATGCTTATCGTGTTGGAGAATAGTCCGATCAAGCTGCAAGGTGATTGGGCAAATCTGGAACGGAATACCGGGGGAAGTTTCTTTATCCGGGATATGAAAGTCACGGGCGGCAAAAACACGGAGGTGTGTAATCTTCTGGATGAAGTGTATTTTTCCACCCGGAGATTGCCGGAGTTCAAGGATTATGAACGATTGGAAAAGTGGTTCGCTTCGCTGGATGAAAATGCGGAGTTGACGGACGAGGTGATGCGGAAGGCGGATACGTTGCAGGAGATAGAGGATCGTTTTCGGGAGTTGGTATTCGGGAAACAACTGGAAATCATGGCGGCACATCCGTCATCGGAAGCGGCAGCGCTGTACTTGACCCCCATGATAGACGGGATGAAGTTGGACGAGTTCGAGCGGGTATTCGGGCTGTTTGATGAGGCAGTGAGGAATAGCGAGATGTTGACCGACATACGTGAGGAATTGGAAACTCGCCAGCGTCTGGCTCCGGGACGGATAGCTCCCGTGTTCTCGTTGGCACAGCGTGACGGGCAGATGCTGTCGCTTGCCGATTTACGCAGTAAGGTGGTGTTGGTGGACTTTTGGGCAAGCTGGTGTGGTCCGTGTCGTGCGTCTTTCCCTTGGATGAGGGAGTTTTACAAGAAGTATCACGACAAAGGGGTGGAAATTCTCGGGGTCGGCGTGGATAAGGATGTGAAAGCATGGGAAAAAGCATTGGATGCGGAAAAATTACCATGGTTGCATGTACGGGATGCGAAAGTTCCGGGTGGAAAGCATATGGTAAGTGATTTATATGACGTGACGGGTATTCCGCACTTCGTGTTGATAGACCGTGAGGGGAAGTTAGTTAGATGTGGCTATTTTGAGCACGAATTGGAGGAGTTGGTGGATAAATTATTAATGGATAAGAAAACAGGAAAGTAGTTAATTTTAAAATATAAAAGAGATGAAAAAGTATTTGATATTATTGATGATGAGTGTGTTGTTCGCTTGTAACAGCCAAGCGGGATACGTGTTGAAAGGAGTGTTTAAAGGAGCGGGAGACGGTAGTGCGATTTTGAGGATGCGCTCTAAAGGAAAGCTAGTGATTTGTGATACGGTGAAGATGAAGAGAGGAAAATTCGTGTTCGAGGGGGAGACCCCGTGTGTGGGATTTGCCTTGGTTACGGTGGTACCGGAGGGGAAGGAGTCAGTTCAGATGAGATTGGCATTAGAGAATAGTAAGATTGAGATGAAGGGGGATTGGAAAAATGTGGGGATGGACGAGGAGGGAGAGTTGGTTGTCAAGGGAATGACAGTTACCGGTTCTAAAAACAATGATGTAAATGAGGAGATCGGCAAACAGTGGAAAGTGGTGGAGACGTTGCCGGGGTTTACGAAATATGCGGAATTGGCAAAAAAAGTGCAGGATAACCCGGAGATATTGGAAGATACGACTTTTTATTGGGTGTATAGAAAAGAGTTTGATGCGTACATGGCGCGGGTGAAGGAAGAGCAATTGAAAATTATAGTAGCTAACCCGTCCGTGGAAACAGCTGCTTACCAGTTGTATTTTATGATGAACGAGATGCCATTGGAGCAGTTGGAGCAGATATTCGGGCTGTTTGACGAGAAGGTGGGGGAGAGCGAATTGGCGAGTGAAGTGCGAGCTTGTATCGAGTTGAGGCAACGAATAGAACCGGGACGCCCGGCGCCCGAGTTCACGTTAGCCCGGCGGGACGGTTCTTTGTTGAGTTTGTCCGATTTCCGGGGCAAAGTGGTGGTGCTTGATTTCTGGGCAAGCTGGTGTAAGCCGTGCCGTGCTTCTTTCCCTTGGGTGCGGGAGTTTTACAAGGAATACAAGGACAAAGGTATTGAGATTATCGGTATGAGTATCGATTCGAACCGGGCTTCATGGGAGAAAGCTTTGGATGAGGAGCAGTTACCGTGGCCACAGGTAATTGACGAAACGGTGAAAGGCTCCTATCGAGTGGAAGAATTGTACCACGTGTTGGCCGTGCCGATGTTCGTGGTTGTCGACAAAGAGGGAAAGATCGTGGTACGAGCCCACATGGAGAAAAAGGAGCTGTCGGCAGTGGTGGAAGAGGTGTTGAAGAAATAGAGATAATCTGAGTTTATTAATATCGCAAGCATGCAGACAGTTAAATTACAAACGGCTTCTCGAAATTATGCATGCTTGCATTTTTTATTTCAACTTTATTTTTTTCCCTTTCGATTCATTGTGGAAACGGTCGACAGCCGTGATAACGTAACGGTATTTAAATTTTTTGTTAGGGATGTAACATTCCGTGTAGCGGGTGACAGCGACGATATGAGTCGGGTCGTTCAGGTTGATTTTCTGGCCGGGTAAGAAACGGTAGATGACAAAATACTGAGGATTACGGGGATCTTCTCGGTCACCGCGGGCAAACCATTTTACCGTGTAGCCTTTCTCCTTGCGTTCGGCTTGGGGAGAGGCTATTTTCTTTGGACGGCCGTTGTACATGTGGGTATAGGCGGGGATAAGTGCCGGGGTCCGGTGATAGTGTTCCCGAAGGCTGTCGGCGATGCCTTGGGTGTTCCATAAGATTTCATTCGCGGGCCAGAAGCAATTGCCTTTTACGTGGCGTAAGGAACGGGCGAGTTCCATTTTCCGGGTAAGATCGGAAGCTTTCATCGTGCGGGCCACGTCTTGACCGATATACAAGTGGACGTCATGAGCATTTTTGTCCCACCATTCGGTCAACGTGATATAGTCTGCGGCCGGGTGGCCGATTTCCCAGTATATCTGGGGGATGTTGTAATCGATCCATTTTTTTTTGACCCATAGGGTTACGTCGGCATACAGGTTGTCATAGTTCTGCAACCCGTTGGTATTACTGCCGCTACCGTCGGGCGTGCTTTTTTTATTCCGGTAAATGCCGAAGGGACTGATCCCGAAACGTACCCATTCTTTCGTTTTTGCGATGGTGTGTTTCAGTTCCCGGATAAGTTTATTGACATTTTCCCGTCGCCAGTCGTCCCGTTCTTCGGGTTTGTAGCCTTTCCCGTAGGTACGGAAACTGTTGTCGTCCGGGAAGGGCATCCCGTTCACGGGATAGGGATAGAAGTAATCGTCCATGTGAATGGCGTCCACGTCATAGCGGCTCACGATGTCTTCCACGATCCGGCAGATGTACTCTCTGCAAGCGGGGATTCCCGGATCGAAAAGTAACTGTTTGTTGTAGGTAACGAACCATTCGGGATGTTCATGGTACACGTGGGTTTCAGCCAGCGTGGAGGTGCCGGAAGTCCCGGCGCGAAAAGGATTAAGCCAAGCATGAAATTCCATGTTACGGCGGTGACATTCCTTGATCAGGAAAGCCATGGGATCGAACAGGGGATCGGGGGCAACGCCTTGTTTGCCCGTGCAAAAACGGCTCCAAGGTTCTATTTCCGACAAGTACCAGGCATCGGCTTCCGGGCGTACTTGGAAAATGATGGCGTTGATCCCGCAGGTTTGTAGCAGGTCAAGTTTACGGATGAAATCGGCTTTCATCTCTTTCGATGTCATGTTCGCGTATTCGCTTTGGAAAACGGTTTGAATCCATGCCCCGCGGAATTCTCGCTTGGGGGGCTTTTGTGCCGATAAGGTAGTTATGCCTAGGATCAGGAATAGAGTGAGTAACCGGATATGTTTCATGCCTTTTGATTTATAATGTCGCGAATATAGTTATTTGTCAGAATAAAAGAAAGGGAGACTATGATGTCTCCCCAAAGTGATGGATTTAGATGTACTATGGTGTGAATGGGATCCGGTCGATCCCTCGGCGGGATTAATCCAACGATTGGATTAATTGTTCCATTTGTGCTTTTATATGTAGTGTTTCTTCTGATTCTTTTTTAGGTTTCAGCGTGAGTATCTGGCGGGCACACTCCAGTGTTTTGTCCCGCAGGCCCATTTCAAGGTACAATTGGGCCAGTAGGAAATTGGAATACACAAGGTTGGGAACCATGTGATGTGCTTTTTGAAAATACTGTTCTGCCAGTTGATATTCCCCCAGTGCTTGGTAGCTCTTGCCGATACGATTGTAAATTTGCGGGTCAGGGAGAATTTGTGCCACTCGTTGAAGGATGGCGATACTCTCTTCATGTTGCCCGGTTTGTGACAAGGCGTACCCGTATTCCATGAAAAAATAGGGGTGACGTAGCGTGTTTGTTAGCGGGGTGTATATCTTAGCTGCCGTGGCATATATTTTCATTTTATAATAAAGGCGTCCATGGGCCCATTGTTTGTATGCTTTGAACATCGTGAACTGGGGGTAAACGATGGTGGTCGTGATCCCGATCAAAAGTAGCGAGGTCATGATCGGTATAACTTTGGGTATTCTTTTTCTTGCGGGCTGAATGTCTGAGGTCCCGAGAGCGATTAACAGTACCAACAAGATCGAGAGGGATAATGATTGAATAGGGGAATTGATGAATCCCGCAAGGATAAAAGCAATTAAGGCTCCCGTGATAGCCAGTTTCTCCGGGTGTTTATCCATGTTCCTGAATCCGGAGAACAGGACGGAAACGATGAGGCCGATAAACAATAATGTCCCGATGATTCCCGTGCCGGTTGCCAGTTGAATGAAGTCGTTCACCGGGCAGTTGGGATTTCCGGCAAGGGCTACTTCCTGTTCGGTTGGTTCTCCTTGTTCAAAATAGGTTGTTTGGGCATCCCCGAATGCTTTCCGGAAATTTCCGATCCCGACACCAGTGATCGGTTTTTCCTTCAGCACTTGCAGGGATATTTTCCAGGTTAACAGATGTTCGTTTATTTCATCTTTCCGTAATCGATAAAAAACGGTGGTAAGCAAGCCTATCACGAGTAAGAGAGTGAGCCCGGATATGGCAGTTCTTTTGTGACTTCGGAGTATAGAGGCCTTTATAAAGGAGTGAAGGTCCAGTTTAAAGTACAGAACAAATAGCCCGCTACATCCTGCGATAAACCATGCGGATGGGATTCCCGTAAACGGTAGTATGGATAGAATCCCGATTAGTCCGAGGGCAGAAAGAAGGAATAAAAGAATATCGTCAACAATTTCCAGTCTCACGTGTTCTTCATCAGTTCCGGTAAGGAGACGAGTGTAACCGTATTTTAATTTCTGTAATAACGTGATGGTCCAGTAGAGAGCTATGGGTAGAGTGATGGCCAGAAACATGGCATAGGAGTTCGTGTGGAGTAGAGAGCCTGAGAGCGTGAAGTCTTTTTGCATATCGGGGATATGGGCGTACAATTGGCAATATCCCCAGATCACTTCCAGTAGTGCGAAAGCAATCAGCACGAATTGGAATATCTTGGTGGCTTTTTTATAGTGGTGGAAAAAGATGTCGAAGAAGAAAAAGGAAATGATTACTAGCAAAAATATTTTCGTGTTCATCATTTCCATGTTAGAGTAGCGGGATATGTCAATAATCACTACAGTCAAAATCCCTATCATTATTGACTTGGTTATGTCGATACTCGCGATCGACATAGAGTAAAAAGCAAGACCGAATGTTATAACTCCCGTGAGTAATAACGTGGAGTAGAACCAGAAATATTTGGCAAGCGTCAACCCGTTCATTCTGTCAGGATCAATTACCAGTATGGTCATAACCAGTAATATGAATCCGATGAAAGCGATCGGGTATGCTATGTCTCGTGTTTCTCTTGCCATGGTTTAATCTAACGATTCGTTTCTCCGTGGTATTATTTGCCGTTTCCGGGTAAAGGCCCTTGGAAGGAAACCTGTCTGAGACATCATTCCAAGGACCGGTCTCACGCGGAAATTAATCCAATGTATATTTGATTAACACTGAATTCGGGTTGTTTGTCAAACCGTAAATTGCATTCTCTTCTTTGTTGAAAGAAATAGAGGTGAACGGATTTCTTAATAAATAAGTGTGGACGTGATTGCCCTCCCAGTCGAACACAACAATCCGTTCACCGTATACTATCTGGTCTTTATATTTGCGGTAACTTCTACCGGAATACAAGGCGTATATGTACTCGTCAGTAACTTCAATATCACAGAACCCGAAGAGATTGTCTGTGGAATAGGCAACGGGCGTTCTCCGCATATTTTTAACTGTGGCTTTCGGAGAATAAAGATTCAGCTCGGCAACGCGAGTGATATTGGTGCAAGGTATGAGAGAGCAGAAATCGATGATGCCACTCTGCATATTCGCACAGACAAATTTTGTTCCGTCGGGTTTTATCTTGATGATATTACTGGCAAATAAAGCACTTCTTAAAGTATCGTTTATGGTGCGATAACTCGGTATTTCCGGGTAACTTAAAAAGTATTCTTCGCTATTGTTGTTCATTAAACCGTATCTACCTTCGTCAAACATTCCGGTAGAGATAATTGTCGTACCTGATTTTGCCACACAAAGGTGTTTTTTATCCTTGGGCATATCAATAAATTTAGGTCCGAATTCAGGTTGTCCGAAGTGATTTAAATCGAATTCAACTAACCTGTCGTTTCCGAAGTCGTAGGCGGAAAGGATTCCTTTGTTGTCGAGGTTCATGGTGAGGATATAGAGTCCCCGATCCGCTCCCATTCCCGTTGGCAGATAACTGCCTAGTAATTTTCCGTTTTCTTGGTATATAGAAATTTTATTAAATCCGTTTAGATCCAATACGATAAGTAAGGAGTCTTTTTTGATGACTTTTGTCGGGTTGTAAATTCCAATTTTTTCCAAGTTAATCGTTTCACCTAGTTGATTCAAGGAGATGGCACGACTTGTACTGAATAATGGATTATCTTCTTTTGGCACTTCGTGTTTCTCGTCGGAACAACCGAAGGCGAGCAATAAAGCTATAATTATAAATGCTGTCTTTTTCATAGTGAATTGTTTATGGGATAGATAAACCTATGTGAAAAATTGGATCACCATCTTTGTCATATGTCATACATACTCCACCCGGAGCTTTGCATGGATCGTCTCCTCCATCCTCGTTATTTCCAAATGCTTCGATATTTTGAATTTTTATATCTATATTCGTAGAATCTTTCCTTAGATTTACATTTAGCAATGTAAGAGCTAAGGTTATAGATATAAAGCATATTATTAATATTACTCTTTTCATTTGTTTTAGTATTTAATACAAGGCAAAAATAGAAGATGAAAATGATTTAAATTGTATCTAATTTGTACCTATTTTTTGTTAATTTATCTAAATGGTTTTGGAATGTATTATGCGTATGAGAGAGAATATTTTTCAGTACTTTTGTGTGAATTTGTAAAATAGTACCTTATGAATAGAAAGATTCATGTTACTTGGGGTGTTTCGATATTTGCTATACTTTGTTTGTTGATATTTCAAGGTTTTTGGCTAAATCGGGTTATTGAATTTAAAAAAGCAGAGTATTTGAATTTAATTAATACAACATTGTCTGGAGCTGTTGAATCTGGATTTGAAGAATATGTTGTTCGTAATCAATCAAGGTTGGAGGAACCGATAAGTGTTAGTGTAAAATCAAATGAAAATTTTATAAAACTAATATTGAAGGGGGACACGACTGTATTGAATTATAATCAAGATAATGGTTATCTGAGTGTATTGCGTAAGGTTTGCTACGATTTGATAAAGGAACAGTCAGAAGAGAATGTTCATATGTTAGATAGCGTGTGTAAATCTATTTTTGTGAGTAAAGGGATTAAAGAAAAATATGTTCTGGAACTTGTAAATACACAAACTGGTGATATTATTGCATCAACGGATAATGGTTCTTCAAGAATAGAGAGACATCTCGTTTCCAACATGGTAGAACTAGGTTTAAAAAGTCATCATGGTGTGATTGTTTATTTTGATATGCCCTATAAAAC
>ERZ832317.2971-NODE-2971-length-18442-cov-4.447109_pt1 | contig 18442 bp, 17 predicted proteins | sample MGYA00519695_ERZ832317 | MGnify/ENA primary metagenome ERZ832317 (study PRJEB31850, sample SAMEA3708726) | human gut metagenome | biome: human gut; feature: human-associated habitat; material: faeces | place: China | collected 2014 ...
TGCAACGGCGGTGATCATGGATACGCATTTGCGACAAACTTTAACCCGGAGATCAATCTTCGTGAAGTAAGTGCACCGGGAAGCTACTGGGAAAACGGACACTGGGTAGAAATCCCGCCGATGGATATCAAGAGAGAATATAACTTTGACCAGGTTGGAGACAAGGATATGTATCTGCTCCACCATGAAGAGATTGAGTCTCTTGCAAAAACAATCCCGGGTGTAAAACGTATTCGTTTCTTCATGACTTTTGGACAGAGCTATCTGGATCACATGCGTTGTCTTGAAGATGTAGGAATGCTTTCTACAACACCGATCCAGTACAATGGACAGGAAATCGTTCCGATCCAGTTCCTGAAAGAACTTCTTCCGGATCCGGCAAGTCTTGGTCCACGCACAAAAGGAAAAACAAATATCGGCTGTATTTTTACCGGTGTAAAAGATGGAAAAGAAAAGACTTATTATATCTATAATGTGTGCGATCATCAGGAATGCTACCATGAGGTTGGAAGCCAGGCAATCAGTTATACAACAGGTGTTCCGGCAATGTGCGGAGCATTGATGATGCTGACTGGAAAATGGATCAGACCAGGTGTATATACCGTAGAGGAATTTGATCCGGATCCGTTCCTGGATGCACTTGACCGTTATGGTCTGCCGCGCAGTGAAAATCATGATCCGAAGCTGGTAGACTGATGGAAAGATTAGATAAAAGAGCGCCATTTACAGCCACCGGCGGAATTATTCCGCCGGAATTTCAGAACATCAAAACACCTTGTTATATACTGGATGAAAAAGCACTTATAGAAAACGCAAAACTGCTTGGTGGAGTAGCAGAACGGACAGGATGTAAGATGCTTCTGGCACAGAAAGCATTCAGTAATTATGATTGTTATCCTTTTTTTGAACCGTATCTGGTGGGGACAGAGGCCAGTGGATTGTATGAGGCAAGATTAGGGGCAGAGGAAATGCCAGGAAAAGAAGTTCATGTATTCTGTGCAGGTTACCGAGCGGATGAATTCGAGGAACTTCTTCAGTATGCCGATCATATTGTATTTAATTCTCCGTCCCAGCTTCTTCGCTTTGGAAGAATGGCGAAAGAGGCAGGAAAGAGCGTGGGACTCAGGATCAATCCGGAATGTTCTACCCAGGAGGGACATGAGATTTATGACCCTTGTGCACCGGGAAGCCGCATGGGTACAACAAGAGTACAGTGGGATGAAGCAATTGTGAAGAATCCGGAGTTAATGGAACTTTTGGATGGGGTTCATTTCCATACCCTCTGTGAGCAGGACTCGGATGATCTGGAGACAACCCTTGCTTCCGTAAAGAAACAGTTTGGCGATTTGATCACCAAAGTGAAATGGATTAATTTTGGCGGTGGTCATCATATTACAAGACCGGGATATGATATTGGGCGACTGGAGCAATGCATTCGAAAGGCACAGGAAGAATGGAAGGTTGAGGTTTATCTGGAACCGGGAGAAGCCTGGGCATTGAATGCAGGATTTCTTCTGACCAGTGTGCTGGATGTTCTGAAAAATGGAGACACACAGATTGCAATCGTAGATGCCAGCGCAGCCTGCCATATGCCGGATGTACTGGAAATGCCTTATCGCCCACCGCTTCTCGGTGCAGCGGACGAGACAACAGAAAATGAGGTTACAGTCCGACTTGGGGGGCCAACCTGCCTGTCCGGTGATATCATTGGAGACTATAAATTCAATAAACTACCGGAATACGGAGATCTTCTTCTGTTTGGAGATATGGCTATTTATACGACTTGCAAAAATAATACATTTAACGGGATGCCATTACCGGATATCTGGATCAGACATGCTGACAGAACCATGCAGCAGCTAACTTTATTTAATTACACAGATTTTAAAGAAAGATTAGGAAGCCGTGAATAGCGGCTTCCTAATACATTTATCTAACACATTTCTTGTTTCACATCAACGTCCATACCCAATATACAACTCCAAGCGCCCAGCTCGTCACAATTCCATACAGGATCACCGGTCCGGCAATCGTGAAAATCTTACAGCCAATACCAAAAACCTGGCCCTCCTTCTTATATTCAATCGCAGGTGCAGCAACAGAGTTGGCAAAGCCGGTAATCGGAACAAGTGCACCGGCACCGCCCCATTTAGCAAGCAGTGGATAAATTCCGGTACCGGTAAGAAGGATACTCAGAAGAATGAGCAGAATAGAAGTCCAGCTGCTGCAGTCATCCGGGGAAAGCTTTTTCAATTCACAGAAATGATAAATACATTGTCCGATCAGGCAGATCATTCCACCAAGGAAGAATGCCTTCACCATGTTGAACCACACATTGTGCTGTGGTGTTTTCTTTTTGACATAGGCCTCGTATTGCTTCTGTTGTTTCAATTGTTCTATTTTGTCCATAAATGAAAATCCCTTCTTTTTGTTTTTAAATTCTACACATAGTTTTTCACAAAATGAAAATAATATCCTTAAAAATAAATAATGAAACATCAGAAATGAGGAAATGATATGAATGATACGGGAAACAAAAACCGGGCAGTTGAATCAGAGTGTGGTCCTTTTCATCTGTCCCAGCTTCGTGGAGTACAGAGCATTGTATTCACAAAAGCACCTTATCTTCTAAGCGCTGCATCTGTGGCAGGAAGCAAAGAAGCGCAGGGACCGCTTGGAAAATACTTTGATCTGACAAATGAGGATGACCTATTTGGAGCAGAGACATGGGAAGAAGCCGAAAGCAACATGCAGAAGGAAGCCTGTGTACTGGCACTTGGAAAGTCGCATGTAGATCCGAAGTCTGTACGTTATCTCTTTGGAGGAGATCTTCTCAGACAAGGGATCGCAACTTCTATGGGAGTGGAAGATCTGCAGATTCCCATCTTCGGCCTGTATGGTGCATGTTCTACATCAGGAGAAGCACTGGCATTAGCAGCAATGAGTGTGGCAGCAGGATACGGAGATTACATGCTGGCAGTAACATCCAGCCATTTCGGAAGTGCAGAGAAAGAATTTCGATTTCCGTTAGGATATGCGAACCAGAGACCACTTTCCGCACACTGGACCGTGACAGCAAGCGGGACTTTCCTCGTAGGAAGCCATCTGAATAAAATAAATTCCGATAAGCAACGTCAAAGAAAGTCCCAGTTCCGGCATATTCGGATCACCGGCGTTACGATAGGGAAGATTGTGGACTTTGGCTTGAAGGATTCGCAGAACATGGGGGCATGTATGGCTCCGGCTGCAACCGATACCATCTACCGTAATTTCCAGGATCTTGGACGCACACAGGAAGATTACGATCAAATCATAACAGGCGATCTTGGATATATTGGTCAATCCATACTTTTTGACCTGATGAAAAGCAGAGGATATGATATCAGAAAAAAGCATATGGATTGTGGAATGACTATCTTTGATCAGGAGACACAGGATACACATGCCGGCGGAAGCGGCTGTGGATGCGCAGCGTCAACACTGGCTTCTTATATTCTGCCAAAGATTGAGAACGGAGAATGGAGAAGGATACTCTTTGTGCCGACCGGTGCATTGATGTCAACGGTCAGCTTCAATGAAGGAGCAAGTGTGCCTGGAATTGCGCATGCGATTATGATCGAACACTGTTGAAAAGCCCTATTATAATAGGAAGAAGTAAAAAATGTGCTAAGTGTGTGTTAAAAAAAGAAAAGGAATAGAAAAATGGATTATATAAAAGCATTTTTAATCGGAGGTCTCATCTGCGCTGCAGTGCAGATTCTTCTGGACAGAACAAAGCTGATGCCGGGACGGGTTATGGTATTACTCGTCTGTACAGGCGCAGTGCTTGGATTTATTGGAGCATACGAACCATTTGTAAAATTTTCAGGAGCAGGCGCAAGCGTTCCACTTCTGGGATTCGGAAATGTCCTGTGGAAAGGTGTGAAGGAAGCTGTTGATAAAAACGGATTCCTCGGAATCTTTCTGGGAGGGTTCAAGGCAAGTGCCGCCGGAATCAGCGCAGCACTTATTTTTGGATACCTGGCTTCATTGATTTTTGAACCCAAAATGAAGAAATAAACGAGAAATCACTATAATGTTACAAAATGTTACAAGGTTCATAAAAATATACATGAAAATATCTTGACAGTAAAAGAAAAATGAAATATCATTAATTGAGTATTAAAGGCAATAAGATACGACGGAACAAGGAGGCACGGCAGGACAGATTTTTTATCCCAGTTGTCTCTTTCATTGTGTAAAAGGATGAGTTAAAGATGATTGATATACATAGCCATATCTTGCCCGGAGTTGATGATGGAGCGTCTTCGATGAAAGAAAGTCTTCATATGCTTTCTATGGCGAGAAGACAGGGAATCACAGATGTGTTTGCAACTTCACATTATTCCAAAGCGTTTCCGAACAGAGATCCGGAGAAGCTGAGACGGCTTCGGGATGAGCTGATGAGCCGTGCAAATCGTCCGGTGCAAGGACCAGAGGGAAAGGTGAAGTGCAAAAGACCAATTCGAATCTGGACAGGTCAGGAGATTTTTTATTCTAATAGTGTTATACGACTGCTTGAAGAGGGAAAACTGCTTACGTTGGCAGACAGTAATTACGTACTGGTTGAGTTTATGCCGTCAGTGCCTTATTCAGAGATATGTACAGCAGTGAGGAATCTGTCAAGAGCAGGATATACTCCGGTAGTTGCTCATGCGGAGAGGTATCGTTGCCTTAGAAAAGGTAAGCGTGTGGAAGAACTGATCGATCTGGAAGCATTGATCCAAATGAATTACAGATCCGTCAGTGGAGGCTGGCATGATGCAACAGCGCGCTGGTGTAAGGATAATCTGAAAAAAAGGAATATCCATTTTATGGGAACTGATATGCACAATATCGGGAGCAGAATGCCTGATACAAAAGAGCCAATGGGTTGGATGAGGAAGCATTTAGACAGTACTTACCTCAGACAGATAACAAGAGAGAATGCACTTCGCATTACAGAAAACAAAATAATAAAATAAAGGGGAGCAAAGATGGGAAAGACGCATGATGACGACGAGGTCGAGATTGACCTCAGAGAACTATACTACGCATTGAAAAAGCGTGTTTTGGTAATCCTTGCAGCCGTACTGGCAGGAGCAGTGATTGCCGGAGCAGCAACAAAGCTTTTGATGACACCTGTTTACAGCGCAACATCTACAATGCTTGTTCTCACAAAGGAAACAACACTTTCTTCACTGGCTGATCTGCAGATCGGTAGTCAGCTGACGAAAGACTACAACATCCTGATCACAAGCCGTACAGTATTGCAGGACGTAGTAGATGAACTGAATCTGGATATGACATATAAAGAGTTGATGGAATGTATCACAATAGAGAATCCAAGTGATACACGTATTCTTTCCATTACAGCAATAGACAAAGATCCAAAGATGGCAAAGAAGATTGCTGACACGCTGGCGAAGACATCAGCTGACTTTATCGGAGACAAGATGGAAGTAACACCACCGAAAGTTATTGAAGAAGGTGAAGTGCCGACAATCCAGACAAGTCCGAGTACAAAGAAGAATGTGCTGATCGGAGCACTGGCTGGTCTGATTCTTTCCGCAGGTATTATTATCCTTCTCACACTGATGGATGATACAATCAAGTCAGAGGAAGATATCGAGAACTACCTCGGTCTGACAACACTGGCAAGTATTCCGGATAGAAAAGACTACATTACAGGAAAAGGACCTCGCAATTCAAGCAAGACAACATCGAAGAAAAAGAAGAAAAGGAGGAAAAAATAAATGGCAATTCAGAGAGTTATATTGACAGATTCCAGAAAAGAAGATGTCTTCTATGAAGAGGCTATTAAAACCCTCCGTACAAATATGCAGTTCAGTGGTGTAGAGACAAAGAGTATTGTTCTCACAAGCTGTTATCCAAATGAAGGGAAAAGTGATGTGGCTTTCCAGCTTGCAGTAGAGATTGGAAAGATGGGAAAGAGAGTTCTGATCATAGATGCAGATATTCGTAAGTCCAGTTATATCAAACGTTACCAGATCAAACAGAAGACCAATGGACTGTCACAGTATTTAAGTGGACAGGTTGCTTTGGAAGAAATAATTTATTCTACCAATTACCGTAATCTTGAGATTATCTTTTCAGGTCCGTATGCTCCGAACCCGTCAGAGCTTCTGGAGCAGGGACGTTTTGGCAGATTGATCGAAGAGACAAGAAAAGTTTATGATTATATTTTGATTGATACACCACCGATCATCAGTATGAGTGATGCAGCAATCGCAGCAAAACAATGTGATGGAGCAATCCTCGTAATCGAGAGCGAAGCAGTAAGCAGAAGAGATGCAATGAAAGCAAAAGAACAGCTTACAAAGAGTGGATGTAAGCTTCTCGGTGCAGTACTGAATAAAGTGGATATGAAGAAAGAAAAATACTATAGTAAGTATAATTCATACTACTACGGTAAAAGCAAACAGGAATAGCCGGATATGCAGTGGAGAATATCCGCTGCATATTTCAGTTTACAGAGAAAAAACAGACAAAGCATTTAAGATAAATAAAATCAGATGTTTTGTTATGCAGTCAGACAGAAGATTATCAGGGGAAAAGGGTGTACGCGAATGTATAGGAAGAACAGTAACGGCTGGTTGAAGCACTGGGATTTCATTATACTAGATCTTGTTGCATTACAGCTGGCTTATATAAGCAGTTATGTATTGCGCATGGGAACAAGTGATCTGTATCATAACGGATTATATCTGAATATCGGGATTATTATACTGATAGATATTTGTACAGCTTTCTTTACAGAGCCATATCATGGGATCATGAGAAGAGGATATTTTGTAGAGTTTAAGAATGTATTGAAGCATGTGTTTATCGTGAGTGTGCTTGTGATCGTATATCTTTTTATGAGCAAACAGGGAAGCATGACCTCGCGTCTTGTGATCAGCTCATTCATTCCAATGGCAGTGGTTCTGCTTTATGCGGTGCGAATCGTATGGAAGAAATATTTGCTGAAACATGGCAATATGCTCTATTCAAAAATAAATATACTCCTTGTTTCAACAAGTGATGAAATAGATTCCATGTTAAGACGGGTGGAACAGAATGTATTTAATGAATTCGATATTGTCGGAATCGTACTTGCAGACCGCGAACCGGAAGAAAATGAAATGATCGAAGGAATTCCGGTTGTAAGTAAGATTGATACAGTAACTGAATACATACAGACAAGATGGGTTGATGCTCTTCTTGTTGGAATTAAGAAGAAAACATTGATACCGGAAGATTTGTTTGAAACATGCGTGAACATGGGAATTACAGTTCACGAATGTCTGGAAGACAGAGCAGGATGGGCAGGAAATCAGTTTATTAACCGCATGGGTGGATATACAGTCCTGACTTCCAGCGTCAGAGTGATTTCCTCACGACAGGCTATGATGAAGAGAACGATAGACATCTGTGGCGGAATCGTTGGAATGATTCTGACAGGTATCATTACAATATTCCTTGCTCCGGCAATCTATATTGCTTCACCGGGGCCAATCTTCTTCTCTCAGATGAGAGTAGGAAAAAACGGAAAATTATTTAAGATCTATAAATTCCGAAGCATGTATATGGATGCAGAGGAACGCAAGAAAGAACTGATGAAACAGAACGAGATGAAGGGTCTCATGTTCAAGATGGAGAATGACCCAAGAATCATCGGAAGCGGAACGGATGGAAGCAAGCATGGACTTGGCTGGTTTATCCGTAAGACATCTCTGGATGAATTCCCGCAGTTCTGGAATGTACTCAAAGGAGATATGAGTCTCGTAGGAACCCGTCCACCAACAGTGGATGAGTGGAAACAGTATGAGCCATATCACCGCGGAAGACTTGCTGTAAAACCGGGACTGACCGGAATGTGGCAGGTGAGCGGAAGAAGTGATATCACTGACTTTGAGGAAGTTGTAAAGCTTGATATGGAATATGTCAAGAACTGGAATATCGGAATGGATATCAAAATTCTGCTTAAGACTGTCGGAGTTGTGCTTAAGGGCAGTGGATCCAAGTGATGGATTGGATGGAAGAGATAAGGAAAATGATATAAGAATGATGATCTGCAGTGGAACCGGGAGGGGAAGCTGCAGGTGTTATTGATATTGAACGTATGGCTACATGAAGAAAAAACAAAGAATTGAAATAAAGTTTAGGAGGATATTAGGACATGAAAAAGGAGTATAGAATTGCAGTTGCTGGTACCGGTTATGTTGGTTTGTCGATTGCGGCTCCGACGAATGTCTACCTCAAACTTTCAGTGGCGATTTGATGGTCTACGGTGGCGTATAAAACTCATGCAAAATACCCCTACTGCGAGCCTGTTCTATTGCAGAGCAAGGTAGTGACATGATACCTTCATTTTTCCGAAGAATTAGAGGTAGTGAGGGGGGATGATTGTTCATGTTGCAACAAAGAAGCGCTATGTAGTTGTACAGTTTTAACAAAGTGAGTTTGCGTACGGGTTATGACAATAAAGGTCAGCACTTTGAAAAACGGAGAAGCGCGACAGCGGGTTATGACCATAAGACTTAACACTTTGTTGGTGAGCTGCTACGCGAACGGTGAATTCTTTAGAGACGGTTTTATTGAACTGTTTCCAAGGGGCAACTGTGGGATAGTCTGCGATTGGCTAGGACGGTATTTTTTGGAATATGCCAATGTAAGAAGTTGGTACACATCTGGTGAAACGGAATCAGAATGGTAAGTGCCTCCATTGATGATGCGGCTAGTATAGAAGAAAAACTGCTGTAATACTAGTGCGTCATGTTTTGAGATGCTTACAAAAATTCAGCTTGCAATAATAGAATTCTCATGCTAATCTAATACCACGCAGTCATCATTCTGATGAACTGCAAAAAGATCTATGAACCAAATCGGTAATTATTCAATAAGCTCAGTTTTCGAGCAGATAATCCGATGACAACCCCAAAAAATGAATATTGTTTGAAGATTATGTGATTGAGTAAGTTTCGCGTTACTGTTTCTCAAATGTCTCATTTTAAGAGATAGTTACTTCCATAGAAAACTATCTTGTGTTAAGATAAATATAACGTTAGAATCCTCTTCTTCAGGCAATCATTCATTGCACAGAAGAGAGGAGAATTCTATGAAAGAAAACAAGAAAAGTGTATCAACTAAGAGCGTATCATCACATTGTAAAGCATCGAAAGAGGAGCAGGAAGACTTTATCATGCTTCCAACGGTAGATTTCTGTTTCAAGGAATTAATGCAGAATGATAACATCCGTAAGAATATTATCGCAGCACTATTGAACGTTCTATCCGGTGAGGTAGAGAACACGGAACTTATGCCTACGATTCTCAGAAAAGAATCGAAAGATGATAAGTATGGGATTTTAGATGTCCGGGTGAAACTGAAGAATGGAGAACAGATTGATTTTGAGATGCAGGTAGAAGCGTTTGATTGCTGGGCAAATCGTTCTGTTTATTATCTGAGTAAGATGTATACAAGTGAAATAAAAGAAGGTGAGGGATACGATTGTTTGAAGAAGTGTATCCATGTGAGTATTCTTGCATATGATCATTTTCTAGATGATAAAGAGTGTTATCGGAGAATTGCATTCTGTGATGCAAAGACAGGAAAAGAGTATACAGATCTTATGGAGATGCATATCTTAGAATTGTCAAAACTTCCACCGGAAGAGAAAAATGAGACAAGCCTGTTGCAGTGGATGCGCTTTCTTGGAGGAAAAACCAGAAAGGATTTTGAAGAAATGGCAAAGAAAAATTCTGAATTGGAAGAAGCATATGACGTATTGGATAAATTAAGCGCAGATGAAAAGAAGAGATTAGAATACGAGACAAGGCAAAGAGCAATCAGAGATTACAATATAGGAATGTTAACCGCAGAAAGACGAGGAATTGAGAATGGACGTAAGATTGGGATAGAAGAAGGAAGAGCAGAAATCAATCAATTAATTCTAGAACTGTCAAAACTTGGACGTACAGAAGACATTACAAAAGCGGCGGCTGACAAAGAATATCAGAGAAAACTATTGAAAGAGTTTGGTTTACATTAAACAATTATGAAGTCGGAGAGCTTTTTAAGAAGCATGAATATCTGATGGAAAGCCCTGCGCTGAATGCAGAAGAAAAAAAGAAGTTTGGTGACATTCGGTATGTACGAGCGGGGAAGATCGAAGTAATGCGTTCGCTTCAAAAAACTTGCTGTTATTACTGGCTGTCTGAAAATTGCAAAGGAAAGCATTTTCGCAGGTACAAACAATTTTTCGAGACAGAAGTTTCTAAGTGGTTTGAGGATAGTTCTAAAAAATGGAATAGAACGGAATTTATAAAAAGCGTTGCCTGGTAAAGAAAAAATAATAAAATAAACAAAAAACAGGAGTCGCTGCGTACGACAACGGGTAACGCAAACCGACTCCTGTTTCATTTCTTTCACTTAATCACCAATATCAGTATGTCCCTGCTCGAACTCCCATTGGAGACCGTATTTGTCAATAAAGTAGAAATACCGTACTTCACTGAGAATTTTAGCTGTCTGCCTTTTCCTTTCATCCATTTCTTTCATATCCTGATCGAAGAAATGAACTTCATCCGGATAGGTCTCGCTGATTTGGAATACTTGATAATCGTCAGTCTCATTGATCAGACGTGTGTCCGGCATGGATTTAATATGTAAAAATGCTTCGTCGATGTTCGTGATTTTCAGTGCTACATGACGTGCGCCACTGACATCGTTGGCAGCGAAGAAGACAGGTTCTTTTCGTCCTTCCGGTGAATGGTACTGCATGAGTTCCAGTGTCAGTTTTGTGCCCGGTACATTTACAAAAGCGATAGAGACATCGCCGTCGGCAGCTTCTTTGACAAATCCGCCGGCTTTAAAGAAACCTTCGTTTCTCCAGTGGGACAGGTAATGATCCGGTACAACGCCCAACAGTTTCTGGTAATAGTCAACCGCCTCCATCATATCATCCACGAAAATACATACATGGGATAATCCAGCGAATTTTGGCATAGCAGCCTGTACATTTGAGTTCATCATTTAAATCAGATCCTTTCTTCATAAATTTGGGTCACAATGAGTAACGATCCAAAGAATGTTTTATTATGTGTAAGTATAAAAGAAAAATGCAGAAAAAACGCGTTCCTTTCGTGAAACCGTGTTTTTTCTGCGTGAAATAGTGATCTGATTTTTTGCAAAGATCAGCAGTTAAGAATGACGCATGCTGTCAGAATACCGTCTTCCATCTGATAACGGATATTTCCATCGTATTTATCAATAGCCAGCAGGATACTTTCTATCCCGGTTCCTTTTGGCTTGATGATATCATTTTCGATCACAAGGTCCGTTTTACAAGGGTTACTGCACACGATCACAAGTTTCTCCTTTTTCATACGGAGATTTACTGTGATCTCATCCCGGGAACTGCATTCGATACATCCATTTACTGCATTTTCCAGAAGATTTGAAAGGATCGCAACAAAATCCATATCTGCAATTGTTATATGCTCCGGTGTGTCGGCAGTTATAGAGATCGGAATTCCTTCTTTCTGTGCTTGATTATAAAAGTTGTTTAAAATGGCGTTGGCTGTAATATGTGGGCAAAAATCAATCTGACTTGCCGTATCCAGACTTTGGATAAATTCTTCTATATAATGTATCGCTTCTTGTGGCTTCTGTTGTTTCAGAAGCAGGTCAATATTTTGCATGTGATGTCGAAAATCATGACGCATGGCTTTGGCGGTTGATGCATGTTCTTTGGCCATGGCAAGCTGTCCTTGCAGGTATTGTACATTTTGAGTGATCAGTTCCATCTTCACTTCGGCATTCATGTGTTGGATCGTGCCAAATACAATCCACAGTACTGCACAATAAATCATCAGGGTTGTGATAAACAGGATCATCTGTTCGACGGTATGACCATCACGCATGAGGAAGTTGATAAGCGTTGCAAACACGGTTAAAAACAGAAAGGACACGAGGGAAATAGAGTACCAGGTCCGTTTTCTGTCTCCGGGCACTGTACGCATATAAGGACGCGCAAACCACAGATACAGCAGGACTGCAGGAACATTCAACAGTATTCGTACCAAACTTCGTATATACATCTGTTTTACAATGGATAAATTCGGAAATAATCCATCACAGATCAAAATAGAAAGGCAAATGATGATGCAGAACAAATTTGCATAAGTAACGATCAAAAATATTTTTTTGCTGAAACTATCAGATGAAGTATATAGGAAAAGTAGAATTGCTGGCAGGATGGTTCCGACAAATGAAAATGGAATCACATACGGAGAGTCTTTGCCAAGCAGGGAATATGCAAGTATGGCCCATAAAGTGAAGAATATAGCGTAAAGTCCATAGAGCAGAATCGTTTTTTTGATCGGATATTTTCGTTCTGTCATAGAAGCAAACTAGATGATATGTGCTACAACAGTGAGTATTGAGGTAACAGCCAGATGATTCATTGTATCATTACATCTCCTTCAGAGTGATCGAACTGCTGCTGAGTTCGGAATTGATAATTTGAGTATACCGTATCGTCAGGGGGATGTCCACTTTATTATTTTTCTAAAAATGATTGGAAGAGTCCGATTTATAGTGTATGATAAGAATGCAGGGTTAAGCTGTCAGAATTCACAACAGGAGGAGTTTACATCATGGAAAAAGCAAGAGTGTATTATACTGATTTCCGGGCGAAGCTTGGCGAAGGTCTTCCAACGAAGCTGAAACGTCTGATGAAGAAAGCAGGAATCAGTGAGATTGACATGGAAAATAAATTTGTGGCGATCAAGATGCATTTTGGAGAGATGGGGAATATCAGTTATCTCCGTCCGAATTATGCCAAGGCGGTTGCAGATGTCGTGAAGGAGCTTGGGGGAAAGCCATTTCTTACAGATTGTAATACACTATATCCGGGCAGTAGAAAGAACGCACTGGAGCATCTTTACTGTGCATGGGAGAATGGATTTACACCGTTGAGTGTCGGATGTCCGGTGATTATCGGAGACGGCCTGAAGGGAACGGATGATATTGAAGTTCCGGTACAGGGAGGAGAGTACATAGAGAAAGCAAAGATCGGACGTGCCGTGATGGATGCGGATGTATTTATCAGTCTGACGCATTTTAAAGGGCATGAGACGACAGGTTTCGGTGGTACGATCAAGAATATCGGAATGGGATGTGGTTCCAGAGCCGGTAAGAAGGATCAGCATTCTGTTGGTAAGCCGACGATCGATCAGGAAGCCTGCAGAGGATGTAAGAGCTGTCTGAGAGAGTGTGCGAATGATGGCCTGATTTATGATGCTGATGCAAGAAAGATGTCTATTGATCTTGAACATTGTGTTGGTTGTGGAAGATGTATCGGAGCATGTAACTTTGATGCGATTTCATTTATGGACAGTGCGGCAACAAAGGTATTGAACTGCAAGATGGCAGAGTATACAAAGGCGGTTGTGGATGGAAGACCGAACTTCCATATTTCACTGATCGTTGACGTATCACCGAACTGTGACTGTCATCCGGAGAATGATGCACCGATCCTTCCGGATATTGGTATGTTTGCCTCTTTTGATCCGCTGGCACTGGATCAGGCGTGTGCAGACGTCTGTCTTAGCGCAACACCGTTGCCGCACAGCCAGCTTGCAGATCGTATGGAAGAAGAGAATTTCTGCGATCATCATGATCATTTTGAGAATACAACACCGAATTCAGAGTACAAGACTTGTCTGGCACATGCAGAGAAGATCGGTCTTGGAACAAGAGAGTATGAATTGATCTATATGAAATAAATGTCAGATAAAAGAAGTATTGTAGTGAACAGTAACAGCAAATGAGCTTTACAATAAAAATGTTTTAGGAGGAATTGAAGATGAGTGAATTAAGAGTTGAGAGAAAAGAAAACATGGCTGGTGGAAAGGGACACGTTATCATCAAGCACATTCTGGAAGATAAGGAACTGAACGGAAAGTGCAAGATGTATGCAGAAGTTACACTGGAGCCGGGATGTTCTCTTGGATATCATGAGCATCACAACGAGAGTGAGACATATTATATCCTTCGTGGGGAGGGAAATTATGATGACAATGGACGTATCCGCCCGGTAAAGGCAGGAGATATGACATTTACACCGGATGGAATGGGACACGGACTGACGAATACAGGGGATACAGATCTTGTATTTATGGCACTGATCATTTTGGATTAATGCATGGCATTTTTTAAGACTGGCCCGTAAATTTTAAAAGTGCATCCGGCAATGATTTCGTAATTGATTTCATTGCCGGGTGCACTTTTTGTAAAGGGAATGTTGTGTTCTAATTGGAGCTTTTGTATTTTCTGATCAGGCAGGAGATGACTCCGGCTGCACACAGTCCGAACAATACATTGTGGAGGGAACCGTATACATCAAGAGCTCCTTTCACTCCATAGATCACTTCCGGTGAATCAGGAAGCAACGGACTGAAGAGGAACGCAGCATAGGAAACCGCGAATACAAGGATAAAAGACCACAGGCCTCTTCCGGTATCTTCTCTCCAGCTGGAGACTCCGTCACGTACGCGGACGCGTGTCATTGACCAGAGAAGGGAGATGAATTCGAAGAACAGGAAGAGGGCAGCTACACATAAGTAAGCGGCCAGAGTCTGGGAAATCTTCTGTGTCTGGATTGCCTCCTGGATATCTCCGTACGGTGTGCTTGCACGGTAAAAGTTGTAGAGTACAAATGCTGTTGTGGCCAGAATTAACACAATAGAAAGCTGCTGAAGCAATGTGCTTGTGAGCCTGGATAATGCCTTTCCGCCTTTTTTGATCGGTGCGGCAAGTTTTACTCCGCCACCGGAACGTTTCCTGCCGGAGGAGCGTCTGTCGTAGTCGCGATCATTATATGGATCATCATAAGGAGCGTTGCGATTTGATCGTTTGTTAGGAGTGTTATAATCGTCTTCATAATAATCATCCTCATAATCTGCATCATCATCTTCATAATCATCGTCATATTCAGGAAGTACTTCTTCGAACTGGCTGTCATCGGAATCGTTAAAGTTATCTCGGTAATCGTCTGCGTTCATAACGATTGTCTCCGTGTTAGAATCAGGTCTGTTTCTTTGTTCTGTATCTTCAGAAGTATGAAAATTGATTTCCGGATCTTCTTCATATGTAACTTCAAAATCGTCATCGAAAATGTCTGAGAAATCATTCTTCGGGCTCATATCATTTACCTCACTTTCCATTTGAAACCATGTCATTGCATGTATCTCACTATGTTATAACGTTTTCCGTGTTTTCTCAACCCTTTCAACTATGAATTTAAAAATTTTTAAGATTTTCAGTGTCTGAAATATCTGTTATACTGGAAGGGCGATGTGATTGATAAAAATGCAGAAAAACAGAAAGCAGGGAAAAGAATGAACTTAATTAATATAGAACATATTTCTAAAATATATGGGGAGAAAGTGATTTTTGATGATGCATCGTTTGGTGTTCAGCAGGGGGATAAGATCGGGATTGTTGGGATTAACGGAACCGGAAAGTCAACTCTTTTGAAGGTGGTTGCGGGAGAGGAAGTGCCAGATGAGGGGCAGGTTGTTCGTCAGAATGGTCTGAAGATTGCTTTTGTTCCGCAGAATCCGACATTTCCGGAGGGAATGGATATCCGTTCCTATGCACTTCAGGATGCAGATGCGGAGAGCTGGCAGGTGGAGAGTAATCTGACGGAGCTTGGAATCACGCAGTGGGATCAGAAGATTGACACTTTATCCGGGGGACAGAAGAGACGTGTGGTTCTTGCGAAGATACTTGCAGGAGACTTTGACGTACTTCTTCTGGACGAGCCGACGAATCATCTGGATCAGGAGATGATTTCCTGGTTGGAAGATTATCTGAGATCTTACCGTGGAACTGTTCTTATGGTAACACATGACCGCTATTTCCTTGATCGTGTGACGAACCGTATCCTGGAGCTGAGCCATGGAAAGATGTATGGATATGATGCGGATTATTCCGGATTCCTTGAATTGAAGGCGCAGAGGGAAGAGATGGAGCTTGCAAGTCAGAGAAAGCGTCAGAGTATTCTTCGGATGGAACTGGAATGGGCGAAGCGTGGATGTCGTGCGAGAACGACAAAGCAGAAGGCAAGACTGGAACGTCTGGAAGCGTTGAAAGCAGGAAAAGCACCTGTGACGGATCAGACGGTGGAGCTTGATTCTGTAGAGACGCGAATGGGCAAGAAGACGATTGAACTTCATCATGTCAGCAAGCGTTTTGGGGAGAAGAAGATTCTGGATGATTTCAGCTATATTGTGCTTCGTAATCAGCGGCTTGGAATTATCGGACCGAATGGCTGTGGAAAATCTACGATTCTTAAGATGATCGCAGGTGTACTCAAGCCGGATGCAGGGGAGATTGAGATCGGCGAGACGATCAAGATCGGATATTTCGCACAGGAAGAACAGCATATGGATGATTCCCAGCGTGTGATCGATTATGTGAAGGATATTGCGGAGTATGTGACGACAAAGGACGGACAGATCAGTGCAAGCCAGCTTCTGGAGCGGTTCTTATTTACACCGGATATGCAGTATGCACCGATCGGTAAGCTTTCCGGAGGGGAGAAGAGAAGGCTTTATCTTCTTGGTGTTCTTGCGGAGAATGCGAATGTCCTGTTGTTTGACGAGGCCGGAAATAATCTGGATATCCCGACACTTACGATCCTTGAGGACTATCTGAATTCATTTACAGGAATCGTGATCACCGTATCACATGACAGATATTTTCTGGACAATGTAGTTGACCGTATCTTTGAACTGGATGGAAACGGCGGTATCCGACAGTTTGAGGGAGGATACACGGATTATGTAGAGGCGAAGAAACGCAGATTCGGAGAGGAAAGCAAAGCTATCACAGGAAAGTCTGAAATTAAGGCGGCAGAAAAGTCCACAGAAGAAGAGACGCAGGAGAAGAAGACAGGAAAGAACTGGAAGGACGGACAGCGCCAGAAGGTGAAGTTTTCTTTCAAGGAGCAGCGAGAGTATGAGACGATTGATGAGGAGATCGCAAAGCTGGAAGAAAAGATAGCTTCTCTCGACCGTCAGATTGCCGCAAATGCAACGAATTCAGTGAAACTGCGTGAGCTGATGGAAGAGCAGGAGAAGGTAAGAGAGCAGCTCGAAGAGAAGGAAGAGCGCTGGATGTATTTGAATGAACTGGCAGAGGAATTTGGTCTGTAATGAAAAATCTCAAAAAAGAGGGTTGACAAAGCCGGTTCTAGTTGTTAATATTAAGTAAGTAAAAAACAGAACGCACTCTGTTTTATACAAATCATGGAAGGAGCGAGCCAGTCATCTTAGTCAGTCATAATATTTTCGCTTCCTGAAGTGAGAAAGAGAGGATACATATGAGAAGTCAGGTATTTTCACTGCTCGTAGATAACAATTCAGGTGTTTTGAGCAGAATTTCAGGACTCTTCAGCCGTCGTGGATACAGCATTGACAGTATTACGGCAGGTATGACAGCAGATCCTAGATTTACAAGGATTACAATTGTTTCATCCGGTGATGAGCAGATCCTATCACAGATTGAGAAGCAACTTCGTAAGTTGGAGGATGTTGTGGATATCAAGGCTTTGAAAGCAGAAGAATCCGTTTGCAGAGAGTTGATCATGGTGAAGCTTCGTGCGAATGCCGCACAGCGTGGTGAGATCATCTCAGTTGCAGATATTTTCAGAGCAAAGATCGTAGATGTGGAAGAAGATTGTCTGATCATTGAATTGACAGGTACACAGAATAAGCTGGAAGCTTTCCTGAATCTTCTGAAGGATTATGAGATACTCGAACTGGCAAGAACCGGAATTACCGGACTTTCCAGAGGCAGCAAGGATGTTGCATTTTTCTGATCCGGTCAGGATCGGAGAACCGCAGGGAGAACTTGTGGAACAGATAAAGCTAGTAAAGGGCAAGACCTTTCACTATATAGGATACCCCCGAAGAGATCGGGAGCATTCTACTCTATATTTTAAATTTATTTAGGAGGAATGCAAAATGGCAGCAAAAATTTATTATCAGGAAGATTGTAACCTTTCTCTTCTCGAAGGACAGAAGATCGCTATCATTGGATACGGAAGCCAGGGACATGCACATGCACTGAACTTAAGAGAGTCAGGATGTGATGTTATCATCGGTCTGTACGAGGGAAGCCGTTCTTGGAAGAAAGCAGAAGAGCAGGGATTCAAAGTATATACAGCAGCTGAAGCTGCAAAGCAGGCTGACATCATCATGATTCTGATCAACGATGAGAAACAGGCTAAACTTTACAAAGAAGACATCGAGCCAAACCTTGAAGAGGGTAACATGCTTATGTTCGCTCACGGATTCAACATCCATTTCGGAACAATCGTACCACCGAAGAATGTTGATGTTACAATGAT
>ERZ832317.3044-NODE-3044-length-18150-cov-38.423763_pt1 | contig 18150 bp, 19 predicted proteins | sample MGYA00519695_ERZ832317 | MGnify/ENA primary metagenome ERZ832317 (study PRJEB31850, sample SAMEA3708726) | human gut metagenome | biome: human gut; feature: human-associated habitat; material: faeces | place: China | collected 2014 ...
GCTCTGTCCTTTTGCCTGAGAGATTCGGCTTGCGCCTTACACCTTCGGCACCCGTTTTGCACGGGATTCTCCAGAGTCTCCTCCGCCTCCAGTCTCGGCTGTGCCGATCCTTGAGGTTTCCTTGGATATTCATTTGATTGCGTGGAGTATTATTACATACCCATATGCGCTTGTCAAGCCCCGATTCAAAAAAAGTTCACAGATTTCCCGTGCCGTACATCAACACCGTGAGCGCGACGACCGGCGCGGTCTCGCACCGCAGGATGCGCTCGCCCATGGAGCAGATGTGCATGCCGAGCTTGCGCGCCATGTCGGCCTCAAACTCCGCAAAGCCGCCCTCCGGCCCTGTGATGATGGCGGCGGACGCGACCGGCTGCGCCGCGTGCTCGATGGCATCGCGGATGGTCTCGCGCTCACCGGTCTCATACATGAACAGCGGCAGATCGGTGTGCAGCGCGTCGTTGAGCACGCTGATATAGTCCGCCGTGTAGCGCACCTGCGGAATGATGCCGCGCCCCGACTGCTTTGCCGCCTCCTCGGCGATGCGCTGCCAGCGCTCGACCTTCTTTTCGATATTGGCGGCCTTGGCCACGCAGCGCGTGCAGGAGAAAAACACGATCTCGGCAGCACCGGCCTCGGTGCACTTCTGCACAAGGAAATCGCTGCGCTCGCCCTTGGGCAGGCCGGCAAACACCGTCGTACGCACCGTGGGCTCTGCCTTGCACGGCACGACCTCGATGACCTCTGCCTCGGCCTCATGCTCGAGCGTCTGCACAAGGCGGCACTTATAGTCGCGTCCCGCCCCGTCGCAGATGACGATGTCGTCGCCCGCGCGCAGGCGCAGCACGCGGATATGGTCGGCGTCGCGGCCGCGGATGATCGCCCGGCCGTTCGGGAAATTCGTACCTGCTATGAAAAATCGAGCCATGATGGTCGCCTCCGGTGAAAAGTCTCTGCTGCGATTATGGCACATCCCACACATTTTTGCAAGCCGGGCATAGCATGAAGCGGAGGGATGGAAGATGAAGGACCCTGTTTTTCTCGACAGCGCCGCGTTTTTGCGCGTCTGGCAGCGTGTGACCGGCGAGGCAGGCATCACAGCAGCGCCCGTGCAGCCGGAGCCGAACGCAATCACAGCGCAGCTGCGCGAGTGTATATGTGCAAAGGCTGCCGGCGCTGCCTTCTATGCCGCACTTGCGCAGCGTGTGTGCGCCGTCCGGCAGCCGCTCGGACAGATCGCAGCGCAGGAGCGCGCACAGCTCAGAGCGCTGCAAACAGAGTATTTTCTGCGCACGGGCGCGCTCTGCGTTCCACCTGCCGCCTGTCCGCGGCTGAGCACGGCGGCGGCGGATCTGCGCTGCATCTATTGGCAGGAGCTTGCGCTCAGCGCGCAGCTGGGCGCGGCAGCGGATGCTGCGCCGATGCCGCTCAGGGAAACGCTGCGCACCATGGCACAGCAGGACGCGCGCCACGCGCAGCGCGTGCGCACGCTGCTCACCCGGCTGATTTTCTGAACAAATACACACAAAATGCGAATCTTTCAAATTGGTACTTGACTTTACGGGAAATTTTGATTATAATGTGCAAGCTGACAATTTGAAATGAAAGCAACCCGAACAGAACGTGGAGAAGTCGCGTAGCCTGGTCGAGCGCGCACGATTGGAAATCGTGTATACCCCACAAGGGTATCGAGGGTTCGAATCCCTCCTTCTCCGCCACAAAAAGAGGACTCAATCTTTTCAGATTGGGTCCTTTCTTTTTTACATCGAGGTGACGCCATGAAAGCCGAACGCAACAAGACCATCGACTTCCTGCCGCAGGACGCACCGGAATATCTCGCGCGCTGCCTGCGCGTTGCGCAGGATGTCCCGCTCGACGCCGTGTGTGACCGCACCATCTGCGGCGACACGTTTCAGGTTGCACCGCACCTGCCGCACGGCTTTGCTGACCTGCTGATCGTCGACCCGCCGTACAACCTCACGAAGGAATTCGCCGGCGGCGCCTTCCGCCGCATGACGGACGCCAACTACGCCGCCTTCACCCGCGCATGGATTGAGCTGCTGCTGCCGCTGCTCAAGCCGAATGCTTCGATCTACGTCTGCTGCGACTGGCGCTCGAGCCCGATCATCGGCCTGACGCTCAAGGAGTATTTCCGGCTGCAAAACCGCATCACATGGCAGCGGGAAAAGGGGCGCGGCGCGCAGCACAACTGGAAAAACGGCATGGAGGACATCTGGTTTGCCACGCGCACGGACGACTATACCTTCCATGTCGACGCCGTGAAGGTGCGCCGGCGCGTGCGCGCGCCCTATCGCGCCGACGGGCAGCCGAAGGACTGGGAGGATACACCCGACGGAAAATTCCGCAACACGTACCCGTCAAACTTCTGGGACGACATCTCCGTACCCTACTGGTCGATGCCGGAAAACACCGCCCACCCGACGCAAAAGCCTGAGAAGCTGCTGGCAAAGCTCATCCTCGCGAGCTCAGACCCTGGCGGCATCGTGCTCGACCCCTTTGCCGGGTCCGGCTCGACGGCAGTGACGGCGCGAAAGCTTGGCCGCCGCTTCGTCGCCATTGAGCGCAGTGAGCAATACTGTGCATGGGCGGAAAAGCGGCTGGAAATGGCAGCCGAAAACCCCGCCATTCAGGGCTATGCCGACGGTGTGTTCTGGGAGCGCAACGCCGGCCGTCTGCCGCGCTGATACCGCGCTTTCTGCGCCCTGTGCCCGCTGCCAGGCAGGATGCAGGATGCAGCGCATTTCAGCGCTGATACCGCTTGACAAGCGGCCAAAATGGTGTTACAACGAAAAACATCTGTGAAACAAAAAAAGAAGGTGCGGATATGAAACGCGGATATCTTTACATCCTGATCACGACGCTGCTGTTTTCCAGCATGGAGGTCGCGCTCAAGTGTATTGCCGGACAATTAAACCCCATCCAGCTCAACTTCAGCCGCTTTCTGGTCGGCGGGCTGGTGCTCGTACCGCTGGCCGTGCGCGAGCTCAAAAAGCGCGGTCTGACCGTTGACGGAAAAGCGCTCGGCACGTTTGCGCTGCTGGGACTGATGGGCATCGCGGTGAGTATGTCCCTGTATCAGCTCGCCGTCACGCGCGTGCAGGCGTCGGTCGTCGGCGTGCTGTTTTCGAGCAACCCCGTGTTCGTGACGCTGTTTGCGTTTTTGCTGCTGCGGGAGTCCATCTCCAAAAATCAGCTCCTGGGTCTCGCGCTCGACGTGGTCGGCATCGTGCTGATCATCCAGCCGTGGCATCTGAAGCTCGACGCGCTCGGTGTGACGTACATCCTGCTGGGCACGCTGCTGTTCGCGCTCTACGGCGTGTGCGGCAAACGGCAGTGCGCGCGCTTCGGCGGCCTCGTCGTGTCGTGCTTCAGCTTTCTGCTCGGCGCAGCCGAAATGATGGCGCTCGCCGCGCTGACGCATATCCCCTCCGTCTCCACCGCGCTGACCGCCGCCGGTCTGGACACCTTTGCGAGCATCCCCTTTCTCACGGGCTACACGGCGGCAAATCTGCCGATCGTCCTCTATATCTACATCGGCGTGACCGGCATCGGCTTTACGTGCTACTTCCTGTCGATGGAGGTCACGAGCGCGCAGACGACATCACTCGTGTTCTTCTTTAAGCCCGCGCTCGCGCCGCTGCTTGCGTTTATCATCCTGCACGAGGCCATCCCGGGCAATATGCTCGCCGGCATCGTGTGCATCCTCTGCGGCAGTCTGGCCTCTATCCTGCCCGGTCTGCTCGCACAGCGCCGTGCCGTACCGGCCATCCAGACAAGCACCTGTGAAGAAGAGATCGAGCAATGAGCCCGCCCTTTGCTACATATCTTACGCCCGCAGCAACTGCTGCGGGCGTTTTTACATTTTCTTCACAAATTCTTGCTTGACTGCACAGGATTATTGTGTTATTGTCTTAATCGCTTAATACAGTGATACGCATTTCGGATAGGAGGCGCACCATGAACTGGAACATTCGCAATGACGCGCCTGTCTACACGCAGCTCGTGGATCAGATCGCCCGCGCGATCATACTCGGGCAGTTTCCGCCGGGGGGCAGGCTGCCGTCGGTGCGGGAATTCGCGGCCGACGCCGGTGTGAACCCGAACACGATGCAGCGCGCGCTCGCCGAGCTGGAGCGGCTGGAGCTCATCCGGACGCAGCGCACGGCCGGGCGCACCGTGACGGAGGACATCGCGCGCATTGAACGGGAAAAGCGTCGGCTGGCACAGGCCGGCATCGACGCATTCTGGCAGGCGCTGGCGCAGCTCGGCTATGACCGGGCGCAGGCGCTCGAGCTGCTGCGGCAGGATCTGCAGCAGGCAAAGGAGGACTAACAAACATGGCAATTCTCGAATGCAGAGGGCTGTGTAAGAACTACGGCGCAGAGCCGGCACTTGACCGCGTGGATCTCGCGATCGAGCCGGGGCGCATCGTCGGTCTGCTCGGCCCGAACGGGAGCGGCAAGAGCACGCTCATCAAGCTGGCAAACGGTCTGCTGACGCCGGATGCCGGGGAAATCCTCATCGACGGCATGGCGCCGGGCAAGGGCACGAAGAAGATCGTCTCCTACCTGCCGGAGCGCACCTATTTTGCCGACTGGATGACGGCGCTGCAGCTGCTGGACTTTTTCGGCGACTTCTATGACGACTTTGACCGCACCGCCGCCGTGCAGATGATGCAGCGGCTCGGCATCCAGCCGAAGCAGCAGATCAAGCAGATGTCCAAGGGCACGCGCGAAAAGGTGCAGCTCATCCTCGTCATGAGCCGCAAGGCAAAGCTCTATCTGCTCGACGAGCCGATCGGCGGCGTCGACCCCGCGACGCGCGACTACATTCTCAGCACCATCATCTCCAACTACAACCCCGAGGCCGCCGTCGTCATCTCCACGCACCTGATCGCAGACGTGGAGCACATTCTCGACGACGTGGCGTTTCTCAGCCGCGGGCATCTGCTGCTGCAGTCGTCGGCGGATGACCTGCGCGCCAGGGAGGGCAAATCGGTGGACGCTGTGTTCCGGGAGGTATTCAGATGTTAGGAAAACTGTTGAAGCAGGACTTTCGCGCCACGGCGCGCATCATCCTGCCGGTCTATGCGGCCGTGCCGGTGCTCGGTCTGTTCACGGGGCTGATCACCCGCCTGTGTGAAAACCAGTCGAATATCTGGATCAGCATCCTCGGCTCGCTCGTGTCGTTCGTGTTCTCGCTGGCGCTTATCGCCGCCGTCGTGACGACAGTCGTGCTGATGATCCTGCGCTTTTACCGCAACCTCATGACCGATGAGGGATACCTGATGTTCACGCTGCCGGTCTCGACGACGGAGCTGATCTGCTCGAAGCTGATCGTCTCGGTCGTGTGGTTTCTCGGCGCACTCGCCGTCGATGCGCTCGGCCTGCTGGTGACGGGCCGCTTCGGCTCGTATCAGAATGCGGTCCGCTTTCAGGTCACCTACACGTTCGGTATGCCCATGACCGGCGCACAGAGCGCGGGGCTTATCATCGAGTTCGTCGCGTTCCTGCTGCTGTGCTGCGTCGCGCTGTGCCTGATGACGTATGCCGCCATGGCGATCGGGCAGAGCTTCAAAAAGAACAAGGGGCTCATGTCCGTCGTGTTCTTCTTCGTGCTCTGGATCGGCACGCGGATGCTGCTGACGCTGATCTTCGGACTTCTCTTCGGGCTCGGCGCGCAGCCGCTCCCGGCCATGACTGCGATGCCGCTGCTCAAGAGCATGTACATCCTGCTCGGTTGTGCCTGTGTGGGCGCGCTGGCATTCTGTGTGGGCTTCTTCTTCCTCACGCACGGCATGCTGCGCAAGCACCTGAACCTGCAGTAAAAAAAACAAAAAAACACCCGGTATTGGCGCGCCAATACCGGGTGTTTGCTTATGGGATCAACAGGAGCGGATCACTTCGTGCCGAAGATACGGTCGCCCGCGTCGCCGAGACCGGGGACGATGTAACCGTGCTCGTTGAGGTGATCGTCAAGCGCCGCGACGTAGATGTCCACATCCGGGTGCTCGGTCTGCATCACCTGCACGCCCTCGGGCGCACCAATGATGCACATGAGCTTGATGTGCTTGCAGCCGACTTCCTTCATGAACTTCACCGCAGCAGACGCGCTGCCGCCGGTGGCGAGCATGGGGTCGACGATGATGACGTCGCGCTCGGCAATGTCGGGCGGCATCTTGAAGTAATACTTCACCGGCTCGAGCGTCTGCGGGTCGCGGAACAGGCCGATGTGACCGACCTTGACGTTCGGCATCATGGTGACCATGCCGTCGACCATGCCGAGACCGGCGCGGAGGATCGGCACGATGGCCAGCTTCTTGCCGGCGATGTGCCTGCAGTGTGCCGTGGCGACCGGGGTCTCAACGTCGATCTCCTCAAGCGGGAGGTCGCGCGTGGCCTCGAAGCACATCAGCATGGCGATCTCGGAAATCAGCTCCCGGAACTCCTTGACGCTGGTGTGCTTGTCGCGCAGGATCGAGAGCTTGTGCTGGATCAGCGGGTGGTCAAAAACGTGAACTTTACTCATCTCGTCGTCTCCTTTGTTGCATCCGTATTTTACTTTCAGTCTTTTTCCGCCTCGGCCGCGAGCCGCGCCTGACGTTCCCGCTCGGCCTGCGACAGGCGCAGATAGACCGGGAGCAGTTCCTCAGCCGGGGCAGGCGTCTGCCCGAAGGCGGCCATGGCCACGCCCCACGCACTCTGCACGACCAGATTGCCCGGCGCAAGCACTGCGGGGATGTCCATGTCCAAACACGTATTATAGCACAGCTGCGCGCCGTCGCCAACCAGAAAAACGGATTTCTGCATTTTTTTCAATTCCGCGCCCAGCTCCGCGAGTGATATCGCACGGTCCTGACAAAGACGCCGCGGTTTTCCGTCCCGGATCTCAAAGAGCGCGTTGTAGATCTGGCTGCGGCGGGCGTCCATGGCCGCGCACACGAGCGCGCCCTCCCCTGCCGCGATGCCGTGATACGCCATGGCCTCAAGCGTCGACACACCGATGGCGGGCTTCTGCGCGCCCCAGGCGAGACCTTTTGCCGTGGACACGCCGATGCGGATGCCGGTGAACGAGCCCGGCCCGCGCGCAACGGCGATGGCGTCAACGTCCGTAAGTTTGGTGTCGGTATTTTTCAGCATCTGCTCCGCCATCGGCAGCAGCGTGCAGCTGTGCGTCAGGCCGCTGCACTGCTGGCTCTGGGCAATGAGCACCCCATCGCGGCACAGCGCCGCCGACGCCGCCTTTGCAGACGACTCCAATGCGAGGATCAGCATGATTTCCCGCTCCCTTCCGTGATGATGATGCGCCGGGTCGTCGGTCCGAGCTTTTCAAAGCGGACAACGACCTCGTCGCCGTAAAAGGCGTCCTCCACATTCTCGCTCCATTCGACGGCGCAGACCGAGCCGCGGTTGACATAATCCTCCCAACCGATGTCAAACAGCTCGTCGGCGCTGCCGAGGCGATACATATCAAAATGGATCAGCTCGCGCGGCCCCTCATATTCGTTCACGATCGTGAACGTGGGGCTCGAGACACGGCACGTCAGCCCCATGCCGCGCGCCATCCCGCGCACGAAGGCGGTCTTGCCGCTGCCGAGCTCACCGTACATGGCCACGACCTTGCCGTCTGGCAGGGTGCGCGCAAAATCCGCGCCGGCCTGTTCGGTCTCCGCTTCACTGTGGGTCAGATATTCCTGCATGGTATCCCTCCGATTCTGAAGAAGTATTATAGCACGGTTTCGCCCGTTGCGTAAAGCGGTTTTCTGTGATATAATCATTGCCGATTTCAAATCGCCGGTCTGGCGGAAAGGAGGCCATCTTGAAAAAAGCACTGTCCTACGCAAAGGAGTTTTTTCACCGAGCGGACATTTTCCTGCTCGTGATGGGTCTCATCTGCGCCACGTTCGGTATCATCGTCATCTCGAGTGCCACGGCGTCATATCACTCGGCCAAGTATGTCATTGTACAGAGCGCGTCGCTCATTCTCGGCGTGGTCGCATTTGTCGCCATGACCGTGCTGGATGTAGACGTTCTGGCTGACAAATGGCAGATCCTGTGTGCATTCAATGCGCTGTTTTTGCTGCTGCTGATCCCCTTCGGCGTGAGCGACAACACCGGCAACACCGGCTGGCTGCGCTTTTTCGGCATCGGCATCCAGCCGACGGAGGTCGTCAAGCTCACATTTATCGTCGTGCTGGCAAAGCAGATCAGTTACCTGAAGGAATACCACGACCTCAACTCCGTGTGGTCGGTCGCACAGCTGGCTGTCCACTTTGTGCTGCTGTTCGGCCTGATCCTCTTCGTGTCGTCCGACCTCGGTTCGGCGCTGATCTTCTTTTCCATCTTCCTCGTGATGCTCTTTGCCGCCGGCTTTGCGCTGCACTGGTTTGCCATCGGCTTTGCGGCCATCGCCGCGATGATCCCGCTGCTGTGGAACTTTGTGCTGCACGACTATCAGAAAAACCGCATTCTCGCGCCCTATGACTCCAGCATCGACCCGACCAACACCGGCATCAACTGGCAGCCACATCAGAGCAAGATCGCTCTCGCCTCCGGCCAGTGGACCGGTGCGGGGCTCGGCAACGGCACGCAGAGCCAGTCCAATGCCCTCGCCGGCAAGCACACCGACTTCATCTACGCCGTCATCGGTGAGGAGCTCGGCATGATCGCCTGCATCCTCGTCATCGTGCTGCTGCTGATCATCATCATCCGTTGTGTCATGGTCGGCATCCGTTCGGGCAGCAACATGGGCTCGCTCGTGTGCTTCGGTGTGGCCGCATTTTTGACGTTCCAGACGTTTGAGAACATCGGTATGTGCATCGGCATCACGCCCGTCATCGGCATCACGCTGCCGTTTTTCAGCTACGGCGGCTCGTCGCTGTTCACGTCCTTTGCCGCGCTCGGCATGGTGTCCGGCATCCACTTCCGACCAAAGCCAAAGCGCAACAGCATCTATTACTGACGCCATCCTCCCGGCAGGCTTCCGACAGGCCTGCCGGGCCTTTTTTCTGCCGAGAGACAGAAAGCACCCGGCCAAACGGTCGGGTGCTTTCCGCAAAAAATAGAAGGGGGAAGAAAGAAAAAAGCAGCTTGGTTGGTTCAGCCGCCGTGGCAGGCGGCGCAGTCATGCGTCGAAAAGAGATCGGCGTCATAGGCGATACCATTTTTATCGTAGTAATCCTTTACGGCCGCCTTGACTGCCTCCTCCGCCAGCACGGAGCAGTGGATCTTCTGCGCCGGAAGGCCATCCAGCGCTTCCACGACCGCCTTGTTGGACAGCTCCAGCGCCTCGGAGACCGGTTTGCCCTTGATCATCTCGGTCGCCATCGACGAGGACGCGATCGCGCTGCCGCAGCCGAAGGTGTTGAACTTCACGTCCGTGATGACATCGTCGCGGACCTTGATGTACATGCGCATAATGTCGCCGCACTTGGCGTTGCCGACCTCGCCGATGCCGTCGGCATCGGGCATTTTGCCGACGTTGCGGGGGTTTTCAAAATGGTCCATGACCTTTTCGCTGTACAATGCCATAGAAAAGCCTCCTTTATCTGAATCTGTTATCTGTTAGATCTGGTGCGGACGCACACCGGTCTCCAGCTCGTCCCACACCGGGGAGATGCTGCGCAGATAGTCGACCACCTGACGGACATTTTCGACGATGTACGCCATCTCTTCGTCCGTGTTGTATTCGCCCACGGACAGACGCAGCGAGCCGTGTGCGACCTCGTGCGGCAGCCCGAGCGCCAGCAGCACATGGCTGGGATCGAGCGAGCCGGAGGTGCAGGCACTGCCGGACGAAGCGGCAATGCCCTTGCGGTCGAGCAGGAGCAGCAGCGACTCGCCCTCGATGCCCTCAAAGCAGAAGTTCACCGTTCCCGGCACACGCTGTGTGCGGTCGCCGTTGAGCCGCGCGTGCGCAATGGTCTCAAGCCCTGTAATGAGCGTCTCGCGCAGGCGTGTGACCTTGCGCATATTCTCATCCATGTGGTCGACCGCCTCGCGCAGTGCCGCCGTCATGCCGGCGATCGCCGGAGTATTCTCCGTGCCGCCGCGCTTGCCGCGCTCCTGCGCGCCGCCCTCGATGATGCTTGTGAGCGGGATGCCGCGTCTGGCGTACAAGAAGCCGACGCCGCGCGGCCCATGGAATTTGTGCGCCGAGCACGAAAGCATATCGATGTTCATCTCCTGCACATTCACGGGCACATGGCCGATCGCCTGCACCGCATCCGTGTGAAACGGGACCCCCCGCTCGCGGCAGAGCGCGCCGATGGCCTCAATGGGCTGGAGCGTGCCGATCTCGTTGTTGGCGAACATGACCGACACGAGCGCCGTGTCGTCGCGGATGGCCGCCGCCACGTCCTCGACGCGCACAACGCCGTCTTCGTGCACATCCAGCAGCGTTACCTCAAAGCCCTGCCGGCGCAGCTTGTCAAGCGTGTGCAGCACCGCATGGTGCTCAAATTTTGTGGAGATGAGGTGTTTTTTCCCCTTGCGCGCGCCGTTCTCGGCGGCAGAGACGATGGCCTGATTGTCGGCCTCGCTGCCGCCGGAGGTGAACACGATCTCCCGCGGGTCGGCCGCGCCGATCAGCTGTGCGATCTCTGTGCGGCAGGCCAGCAGATGCTCCGCCGCCTCCTGACCGAGCGTGTAGAGGGTGCTGGGGTTTCCATATATCTCATCAAAGTACGGAAGCATGGCTTCCTTTGCAGCGGCGGATAGTTTTGTGGTCGCCGCATTGTCTGCATAAACGCGCATAAGCTCTCCTCCATATATGTCGGTTTTCTAATTCCTACTTTCCTTGTGGGTAAATGGTATCACGTATTTCCCCTCTTGTCAATAGGAATTTGAAAAAGAAAAATCGGGGAAAGAGAATTGATTCTCCTTCCCCGACCGCTACGGTCACGCTTTGCCGTCGAGCAGATCCTGCACGGAGACGCTCGACAGATAGTTGTCCATGACGGCGTCAAGCTTTTTCCACATCGGCAGCGTCAGACACTGCTCCGCGCGCTCGCAGCAGCTCTCCCCGGATTCAAGGCACGCCACGGCGGCCATGCTGCCCTCGGTGCTGTGCAGCACCTGCGCGACCGTAATGTCGCACGCCGGACGGCTCAGGCAATAGCCGCCCTCCTTGCCGCGCTGGCTGAGGACAAGGCTCGCGCGATTGAGTGCCGCTGCGATCGCCTCCATATATTTCAGGGACACGTTCTGCCGCTGTGCCACAGTCTTGAGCGAAATGTAGCCCTCGTCACAATGCTGCGCCAGGTCGATCATCAGGCGCAGCGCATAGCGCCCCTTGGTTGAGATCACCATGATCTGTTGCCTCCTTGCTTGCAGGTGTTACGAATAATATACTATCAAATCGCAAGGAATTCAAGACAGTTCTTTGCGATCTTGTACGCAAAAACGCCGGGGCATCTCCCCGGCGTTATTTTTGCACGTTCAGGCTTCCTCAGCCGCCACGACCGGCTCGACCGCGCGCATGGCATCGAGCGTGCGCGTCAGCAGCTCGTCCAGACTCCAGCCGAGCATATCGGCGCCGCGCTGGATGACCTCGCGCGAGCAGCCGGCGGCAAAGCCGCTGCTCTTATATTTTTTCTTGAGGGACTTAAGCTCCATGTCCTGTACGCTCTTGGACGGACGCATCAGTGCCGCCGCACCGATCAGGCCGGTCAGCTCATCGGTCGCATAGAGCACCTTTTCCATCTCATGCTCCGGCACGATGTCGACCGTGATGCCGTAGCCATGGCTGGCTGTGGCATGGATAAGGCGCTCATCCAGACCGCGCTCGCGCATAATCTCCTGCGAGCGGATGCAGTGCTGGTCAGGATAACGTTCAAAGTCCAGATCATGCAGCAGACCGACAATGCCCCAAAAGTCCACCTCGTCCCCATAGCCGAGCTCCTGCGCAAAATAGCGCATGACACCCTCGACCGTTCTGGCATGATGCAGATGGAATGGATCCTGATTGAATTCCGTCAGCAGCGCCCAAGCCTGCGCGCGATCCAGTTGCTCGCCCATTGTGAAAGCCTCCTTAATGCATATCGTTTTTATAGGTGAAGGAATGAATGGTATTAAAATAGCACAGCCGATACCGGATTGCAAGCACAAATTCATATATTTCTCACCGATTTTCCGGCAGTTTTTCGTTGTTTTCCTATACCGGCGCCGGGCACGGCGCATATTTCCCTTTGAAAAAAATCGTCCGATTTTTGCCTCATTTGTCACACTTTTTCGCTTTTTGTGAGCAAAATACACGAGACGGTCGATTGAATTTCATTGCTTTTTGTCAAAATGTATGCTATGATATGCACAGTATGTATGCATCTTGTGCGGTGTGTGCTTACATAAGCGTCCGATGACCCGCTGGGAGCAACGGCGGATCATCTTCGTAATCAAAGAAAAAGGAAGGATGTATTTCATGGACGAAAAGTATAGCGCGCTGTTTACTCCGTGGAAAATTGGCAATGTCGAGATCCCGAACCGCATTGTCCAGTGCTCCATGGGCGGCACCTCTCTGTTTGGCTGGCTGGAGCCGTGCCACTTCGATAAGGAAGCTGCGAACTTCCTGCTGACCCGCGCCAAGGACGGCGTCGGTCTGGTGCTTCCGGGCATGCAGTGTGTCCGCGACACCATGGGCCGCAGATGGCTCTATCAGAACAAGAAGATGTTCAAGGAGCTCGCCGACTACATGGTCGAGTACCACAAGACCGGCTCGAAGCTGTTCATTCAGCTCGCCGCTGGTTTCGGCCGCTCCATGGCTGTTGCCCCCTGGATGGTCACCCTGAACAACAACAAGCTCCTCGGCGCGCTCGCCAGACCCGTGATCGACGTCAGCTACTGCTGCGCGTCCGCCTCCGCCACCCCGAACCGTTGGCAGGAGGACATGCTCTCGCGTCCGATGACCGTGGAAGAGATCCACGAGATGGTCGATGCGTTCGGCAAGACCGCGAAGCTGCTGCGTGAGGCCGGTGTTGACGGCGTTGAGATCCACGCTGTCCACGAGGGCTACCTGCTTGACCAGTTCACCATCGCCAACTGGAACCATCGTACCGACGAGTACGGCGGCTCGTTCGAGAACCGCTTCCGCTTCCCGGTCGAGGTCGTGCAGTCCATCAAGCGTCAGGCCGGCGCCGACTTCCCGGTTTCCCTGCGTTACTCCGTCGTCTCCAAGACCAAGGCCTGGGGCAAGGGCGCGATGCCGTATGAGACCGACTTTGAGGAGTTCGGCCGTGACATGGCCGAGTCCGAGAAGGCTGTCAAGTACCTCGAGGAAGCCGGCTACGACATGTTCAACTGCGACAACGGCACCTACGATGCGTGGTACTGGGCACATCCGCCTCAGTACATGCCCGACAACTGCAACCTCGAGTACGTCGAGCACATCAAGAACTTCACCGACAAGCCCGTCGCCTGCGCCGGCCGTATGGATCCGGTCAAGGCCGCGGAAGAGATTGCTGCCGGCCGTCTTGACGCAGTTGCCATCGCGCGTCAGAACCTCGTCGATCCCGACTGGGTCACCAAGATCCGTCAGGGCCGTCAGGACGAGATCAAGCCCTGCATCCGCTGCCACAACGGCTGCTTCAACTTTGCGAAGTTCAAGGGCACCGCGAACATCCAGAGCACGCAGGATTCCCTGCATCTGGGCCGCTGCGCGCTGAACCCGACCACGATGCAGCACAACAAGTATAAGATCGTCCCGACCAAGAGCCCGAAGAAGGTCGCCATCATCGGCGCCGGCATCGGCGGCATGGAGTGCGCGCTCGTGCTCAAGCAGCGCGGCCACAAGCCGGTCATCTTCGAAAAGACCAACGAGCTCGGCGGCCTGTTCCTCACCGCTTCCGCGATGAGCTTCAAGGAGAACGATAAGGAACTCATTGAGTGGTACAAGAAAGAAGTCGAGAAGCAGGGCATCGACATCCGCTTCAACACCGAGGTTACCGACCTTGGCACCATGCGCGGCTTTGACGAGATCATCGTGGCCACCGGCTCCGTGCCGAGAACCATGCCCATGATCCCGGGCTTCGAGAAGACCCTGAGCTTCACGGAGCTGCTCAAGGACAAGAAGGAAGTCGGCGACAAGGTCCTGTTCTTCGGCGGCGGCCAGTCCTCCTGCGAGGCGGCTTACGACCTGATCCTTCAGGGCAAGCACCCCATCATCGTCGAGTACGCCGGCGACCTGGTCGCGGCTCAGGCTACCTGCCTTGCCAACACCTCCTTCCTGCGTGACGCGATGGAGTACCACAAGGTTCCGACCTACCTGCACTCCACCATCACCGCCATCCGCGACGGCAGCGTGACCGTCAAGGGTCCGGACGGAAAGACCTTCGACGTCGAGTGCGACAACGTCGTCAACGGCATCGGCTTTGTGCCTGCTCCGGTTGGCGAAAAGGGCCGTCACGTGCACCGCGTCGGTGACTGCGTTGCCATCGGCAACCTGCGCACCGTCATCTGGCGTGCATGGGACGTCTGCATGAAGATCTGATCTTCGGCTGACGCAAAAACCGCATAACCCCACGCGGGTGCAGAGCAATCTGCACCCGCGTTTGTTGCTGTCAAAAAAGTTTCCTTTTTTGAAAGAAGGGTTTGCAGCCTGACTGAAGCGCACGCGCCGTCCGCCTTGGACGGACGGCGCGCACGTTTGCAGGCCGAGCGGTATTTTCTCCGCCGCACATGTCGCCGGAGAAAATGATTGGGCTTTTTTTGCCGCTGCAGCGGCGAAAGGCCATGAGGTTCTCTTTACAAGCTGACGCGGATGCAAAGTGGCTGCACCCGCGTTTTTAGCGCATATATAAAAAAGGAGCGCTCGCACATCCTGGCGAGCGCTCCTTTTCGTCTTTGTAAACCAGCCCTGTCATGAAAGAATATCCGTCAGCTGTTCCAGCCGCGTGATGCGCAGATCCGCCTGCGGCGGCATGGCGCTGCCACGGTCATCGGGGTCGAACCAGCAGGTGTGCATCCCCGCTGCCCTGCCGCCCGCAATGTCCGCCGTGAGCGAGTCGCCGATCATGAGGCACTGCTCCGGCCGTACCCCGGGCAAGTGCTCCATGCAGCGGTCAAAAAACACCGTGCTCGGCTTTTCCGCGCCGATCTGCCCGGAGATGAAGAGCGTCTCGAAAAAATCATACATCCCCGCGCGGCGCAGCCGGTTCACCTGCTGCGCATAGGGGCCGTTGCTCGCAGCGCACAGGCGGTATTTCCCGTGCAGATGCTCCAGCATCTCCCGCGCGCCCGCGACCGGCACGGCACTCTCGTGCAGCCGGATGCGAAACGCATCCTCCATTGCTGCACCATCCGCCTCAAGACCGAGGCAGGCAAGGATCGTCTGCCAGCGCACGTCGCGCAGCCCAGCGATCGTCAGCTCCCCGCGCTCAATGCGCGCCCAGAGCTTGTCGTTTTCCGTCTGGAACACGCCGAACATCTCCGGGGTATACGCAAGACCCGCCTCGAGAAAAATGGCCTCCATGGACTGCATTGCCCCGGCCGTGAAGTCCAGTAGTGTGTTGTCAATATCGAATAAGAGCACACGGTACGTTTCCATGGTCATGTCCTCCCTGATCATGTGCGTCCGGACGTCAGGCGGCGCTTTCGCACGTTCATGACGCGAAACTCCGTCGACACCAGCAGAATACCGACTGCAAGACTGCCCGCGATGCCGGCCGTCTCGAGTCCCTTTTGCAGCGCCTCCTGTACCGCGCCCGAAAGCCCGATACTCATCGTATAATAAATGCCCGCGCCGGGCAGCAGCGGAATGCTCGAAATGACGAGATAGGACGTGACCGGGCACTTACGCCAGCGCCCCATGGCCTCGGAATAAAACGCGGCCACGACCTCGGAAAAGAAGTTGGCACTGTAGACCGTGTGCCCCGCCCGAATGCACAGGAGGTACACGATCCACGTCAGCGCGCTGCCGAGCGCACACAAAATGCGCCCCCAGTCGTGGACATTGAACAGGATCACGAAGCCGAAGCAGGCGACAAACGTCGCGATCGCCTGCACCCAGAGCGGATAGGTCAGCGCTGCGGCTGCCTCCGCATGGCCATAGAGCGGCGCGGTGACGTGCCACGCGGCCGCCGTGCCGAGCGCGATGGCAAACGCCGAGAGCAGCACCTGCACGATGCGGCTGACGCCGGAGCTCGTGTCGCCGTAGATGATGTCGCGCATGGAGTTTGTGATCAATAGCCCCGGCACAAGCAGCATCAGCGCGCCGATGATGACCACGGCCACGCAGTCGAGCCAGCCCAGCCCGGCCGCGATATATGCCGGCAGCGCCATGAGAAATGATGCCGCAATGGTGCTGAAAAACTGGTTGACCTCGAGTCGGTCGAGCCATCGCGTGACAAAGCCGATGATCAGGCCGCTCAGCCCCGCCCACAGCCAGTCGCGTACCGTGCCGCCGAAGACGCAGCAAAAGCCCGCTGCGGCAATGAAGTTGCCGAGATAGTAGACACCCGTGGCGTAGCTGCGCACGCCCGCCACTGTCTCCTTGAGCCAGCGCTGCGCCTCGGCCAGATCCGGCACCTCGGCGCAGATGCGCCGGCTGAGCGCGTTGAGCTTTTCGATGCGCTCAAGGTCGTTGCCATGGTAGCCGACACGCTTCATAATCGTCAGAGGCTTTGTATTTTGCGCCACGAAACTCACGGCGACGCAGTTCGGGATGGCGAACGCCTGCCCCTCCGTGCCATACGCCGCGATCACGCGGCGCATCGTCTCCTCGACGCGGTAGGTCTCCGCGCCGGCGATCGCAAGCTCATAGCCGATCTGCACCGTCATATCTGCCAAAAGATAATAATCCATAGTCGTCTTTCCATTCGCGTCAATTTCCCGGCTGAGGCCGGACTTTTTCGCGCAGACAGCGTACCACATTTTGCGGCGCAAATCAACGCGTTTTTCGTCTGCCCAGCCATCCTGATCGGCGACGCGCGGCGCTGATTTGTGCGCACGTCACCTGAAATTTGTGGAGTTTTTACGAAGCGGAGCAGGCAACAACGCCGAAATGCAATCATTTTCCCTGTACAATGCGGATCGGACGTGGTAATATAAAAAGTTAGAAATAGTGAGATCAAATATCTCGATATTTCTATTTTTCATTTTGGAGGGTAACCATGCGCACATACAAAACACTCGGCGGCGCGCTCGCCGCCATTCTATCGCTCATCCTGACGCAGCTGATCGCGCAGGGAGCAGCCGATCTGCTCGCCATGATCAAGCTCCCGGCCGGTGTCTGCAACATCATCGCCGGCATCCTGTATGCAGGTCTTGCCTACGCTGCGCTGCGGCTGCTGAGCGAAAAGGTGCTGCACGAGCATCCGGCCGCGCTCGGAATGCCGAAGCTGCACATTCAGCCCCGCTGGGCAATCACGGCGGTGCTCCTGCCGCTGGCTGTGACCGGCTGCTATCTGCTGCTCTTTCGCGGCACATTTGTGCGCGCGGATATGCGCGGCGATGAAATGTTCAGCACACTCAGCGCCGGGATCGCGTTCACCGGCATCGCCGCCGGTTTCGTGGAGGAAATGGTCTTTCGCGGCGTGATCCTGAACCTCTTTGCGCAGCGTTGGAACAAGGCTGTCGCCGTCATTGTGCCGTCGCTCCTGTTTGGCATTGTGCACATTCTGGGCGCGGATTTCACGTTTGGTAGCTGCCTGCTCGTCATCCTCACCGGAACGATGGTCGGCGTGATGTTTTCGCTCATTGCGCTGCAAAGCGGCTCTGTCTGGAACAGCGGGATCGTGCACGCCATCTGGAACATCGTGATCATCGGTGGTGGACTCTCGATCGGCGAGACGGCAGATGCGCACGCCATCGTGAGCTATGTGCTCGAGTCACGCAGCTTCGCCGTCACGGGCGGGCAATTTGGCATTGAGGCGTCTGTGATCTCACTTGCCGGGTACTGCATCGTCGCCGTGATCGCATATGCGCAGCTGCGCGCAGACAACGCGAAGCGCAGTTAACCGAAACCTGATAACAAACGGCGGGCTGTCCGAGATGGGCAGCCCGCCGCTTTGTCTCATCGAGGCATCTAAAAAAATTCTCCCCCGGCAAAGCCGGAGGAGAATTTCAAAGCGATGAATTACTCGTTGATGGCGATGACAACACCGGAACCAACGGTACGGCCGCCTTCACGGATAGCGAA
>ERZ832317.3059-NODE-3059-length-18095-cov-35.876497_pt1 | contig 18095 bp, 17 predicted proteins | sample MGYA00519695_ERZ832317 | MGnify/ENA primary metagenome ERZ832317 (study PRJEB31850, sample SAMEA3708726) | human gut metagenome | biome: human gut; feature: human-associated habitat; material: faeces | place: China | collected 2014 ...
GGATGCACAATACAATGTCAAAGAGCAGCAGCACATAGAAGCCCACGAAGTAGAGGATATTATGGCGTAAAACAAAGCCGTAACAAATCAAAGAAAATATACGTTATCCCATTGATACACAAGCACTTCTTTGATTTGATTTCTTTTATTTCCTTGACTGTTAAAAATCTATTTTTGGTGCATTTTTGTTGCACGTTTGTTACGCGAAACAAAATAATCTTTATAACTTTGACCTCAGAGAAACCCGAATGGGGGCATAAAATAGAAACAAATAAAAGCATATAACAACATGGGAAGACAAAAGAAAGTATCAAAACCGAAAGAGCCTGTTCGTATTCGTCAGCGCAAGTTGAAGAATGGAAATATCAGCCTCTATCTCGACATTTATTCAGATGGTGTCAGAAAATACGAATCGCTGTCGCTCTACCTCGTTCCAGAGAAAGATCCGATTTCAAAAGACCAGAACAGACACGCTATGCAAGTGGCAAACAAGGTGAAGTCAGAAAGAATATTGGGGTTGCAGAACCGTGGCATCAAACAATGGGAGAAAATCAAGCAGGAGAATATGCCACTGCTGACTTGGCTCTGCAAATATGAGCAGTCGGACGGCAACTTTGCCCAATCCACATTGAAAGGCAGAAAGGAGATGCGCCACAAGATAGAACAGTTCCTTGCCACGACTGGCGACATAAATATCTGTTTGTCAGAGATAGATGTTGATTTCTGCCGTGGCTTCGTGAAGTTCCTAAGAACGGCACATCATGGAGTAAAGAAAGATGCAACGGCTGTTATCAGCCAAGGTTGCGCCCATCATCATCAAGCGGTATTCAATGGCGCATTGAATAAGGCAGTGCGTGAGGGTATTATCGCAAGCAATCCAATGAAATTGTTGGATGCCAAAGAGAAGCACCAACCAGCCGAAAGCGTAAGAGAATATCTGACCATTGACGAGTTGAAAGCCATTATGAAAGCGGACTGCGCCAACACGGAAGTAAAAAAGGCATTCATATTCTCTTGCTTTGCAGGATTGCGCTTGGGTGATGTACGTGCGCTCACATGGAACAAGGTGTTTCTCGCATCTGACGGAAAGACAAAGTTTGTCCGCACAATCATGGAGAAGACAAACAAACTCGTCAATGTTCCATTATCAAAAGAGGCTCTGAACTGCCTTAATGAAAAAGAAGACCCTAACGAGCCGATATTCACTTTGCCAGGCACTCCAACGGTATGTCACGACATTCGTAAATGGATGCAAAATGCTGATATTAAAAAGCACATCTCGTTTCACTGCTCACGGCACACCTTCGCCACGATGATGCTGACACTTGGAGTTGACATCTATACAACAAGCAAATTATTGGGGCATAGCAATGTCTCTACAACACAGATATACAGCAAGATAGTGGACGAGAAAAAAGTGGAGGCGGTCAACAAGGTTGATAATCTATTTGATTAGCACTAATAGAAAAGGTAACTGAAAATGAGTATAGAGATAAGAACAAGAGTGTTAAAAAATGGCAGTCAGTCGCTATACCTTGACTGCTATGAGAATGGTAAAAGGGAATATGAGTCACTGCATTTGTACCTTGTTCCAGAGGTAAACGAAGACGCAAAGCGAGAGAACAAGAACGCCATGAAAAAGGCGGTCGCTATAAAGGCAGAAAGACTCCTTGGTATTCGTAAGGAGGCAAAGTCTCCAGATGAAACGGCATTAAGAAAGGCATCGCCTGTTTTCTATGAATGGCTGCTTGATTATCACAAGGGATTGATTGACAGCCAAGCGTATTCTCAGAACTACATCAAGAATGTATGGAAGCTGATAGCCATCATGCACCAATATATGAAATACAGCCATAAAAGTGGCATACGATTGATAGACTTCAATAAAAACGTATATATGGGCTTCTTGAACTATATGAGGGACATCTATGTTTCGCCAAAGTCTCCAAGCAACCCTCAGAAGTTGGCACAGTCCACCATGCACCAAATGCAGACCACACTCAACACCATATTGAACAAGGCGGTCAGAAACGGTCTGATAAGTGCAAATCCTTTTGCTTCATTGGATATAAGGGAAAGGGTCAGCAAGGCAGAGAGTAATATCGTTGCATTGACAAAAGAAGAGGTCATGTCATTGGCTTCCGTAGAAACAGGCAGTCCTGCAACCAAGCAATGTTATATGTTCTGTTGCTTTACAGGTTTAAGACATAGCGACATATCCAACTTAAAATGGAAGGATATTCGCCAAACTGATGCGGGATTGGCAATCTATCTGCCTCGTATGCAGAAAACCAAGCACCCCATTCTGATACCATTAGGCAAAAAGGCATTGGAATGGTTGCCCGACAAGGAAGATAAAAGTGAAGATAGCCTTGTGTTTAACACACCGCAAATCTGCAACTGTGACAGAGCCTTGAAGCACATGGCAAAACGAGCTGGCATTACAAAGGTTCTCGGATTTCACACAAGTCGGCACACTTTTGGAACATTGGCTATCCTCGCAGGATGTGACATCTTGACTGTGAGCAAACTATTGGGTCATAAAAGTGTTAAGACAACACAGATTTATGCTTCCGTAGCCATGCAGATGAGAGCGGATGCCGTCAAGCGAGTGGAAAAAGTATTTGGAAATTAGGGAAGAAAAGAAAGGGAGTAAGGAGGATAAAATCTCTTTATTCCCTTATTTCGTATCAAATGGGTGTGAAAGTGTGAAATATCGTTATATTTTTACCTGTTAGAGCCACATAACGAATTATTATCGCAAAATTTAATGTATATTTGCAGTAAAATTCGGTGAAAATATGAAACTGAACAGAATAAAAGACACGTTGGAAGAAAAAGGCATCTCTCAGACATGGCTTGCAAAACAGCTTGGGAAGAGCTTTAGTACAGTAAACTGCTACGCCAGGAATAAATACCAGCCAGATTTGGAAACATTGCTTGAAATATCCAAAATTCTACAAGTCGGTTTGAAGGACTTGATAACAGACGAGGACGAGCGAGAGTAAAAACGCCAAATGCTGGATTTTTAGAACTGGACAAAATAACTTCCGATAATAAAACGTTATTTGAACATGGGCATAAGCAAAGAACTTACAGAAGAGGACATCAAGTTCCGCTATATCAACGAAGCCATCACAAGCAAGGGATGGTCAAAGGATAGTATATTCATGGAACAGAAGGTTAAATTTACTGATGGTAAAATTAGCCTTCATGGTAATCTTGTGCATAGAGAGAAACCTAAGTTTGCCGACTATGTACTTTATGCAAATAAGGCAACACCCATTGCTATTGTAGAAGCAAAGGATGCCAATCATTCTGTGTCTCATGGATTGCAACAAGCCATGACCTATGCCCAAATGCTTGATGTGAAGTTTGCATACAGTTCAAATGGTGAAGGTTTTGCCGAACATGACTTCTTGACAGGCAAGGAACGCACTTTTGCTATGGACGAATTTCCAACAAAAGAAGAACTTGTCGAAAGATATAAAAATGAGGCTAACGATGGAAACGGACTTAACGAACAAGAGCTGGCTATCATAGAGCAGCCTTTTTGCACTGGTCAGAATATATTTCCGCCACGATATTATCAGCGCAATGCAGTAAATCGCACAGTTGGTGCCATTGCCAAAGGACAAAGCCGTGTGCTCCTTGTCATGGCAACTGGCACAGGCAAGACATATACTGCATTTCAGATTGTATGGCGTTTACTTAAAAGTGGTTTGAAGAAGAAAGTGTTGTATCTTGCAGACAGAAACATATTGGTTGACCAATCCATACAGCAGGACTTCAAACCATTAGAAAAGGTAACGCACAAGATAGACTACTCAAAAGACAAGAACCACTTGGAAGAATTAGGGTCTTATCAAGTGTTCTTTGCACTCTATCAACAGTTGATTGGACAGAATGATGCCAAGAACTATAAGGACTTGTTTCCTAATCCAGGCTATTTTGACCTTGTTATCGTTGATGAGTGTCATAGAGGTAGCGCAAAGGATGATAGCAACTGGCGAAACATCTTGGAATACTTTTCTTCGGCTACTCATATAGGTATGACTGCCACACCTAAAGAAACAAAATATCAGTCAAGTATTGGCTACTTTGGTGAACCAGTCTATACTTACAGTCTTAAAAACGGAATTGAGGACGGTTTCCTTGCTCCTTTCAAGGTTATCAACATCACAACGAACATCGGTGACGAATGGAGACCGACAAAGGGACAAAAGGATATATACGGCAACGAGATAGAAGACCGCATTTATAACAACAGCGACTATGACTATAACATTGTCATAGAAGACCGTATAAGGGAAGTTGCGCAAGAGATAACCAACTATCTGAAAAGTACAGATCGCATGGCTAAGACCATAGTGTTCTGTGCTGACGAAACTCATGCGGAACGTATGCGCATGGCTTTGGCTAATGCCAATGCTGACATGTGCAAGAAAAATCCCGACTATGTGGTTCGTATAACTGGTAGTGACGAATACGGAAAAGGCAAGTTGGATTATTTCATTTCTGTTGCAGAGAAATACCCTGTCATAGCGACAACAAGTAAGTTGCTTTCAACTGGTGTTGATTGCAAAATGACAAAACTGATTGTTCTTGACCAACAAATCGGCTCTATGACAGAGTTCAAACAGATAATTGGTCGTGGCACTCGTCTTCGTGAGAAAGAAGGAAAGACATACTTCACTGTAATGGACTTCCGCAACGTGACACGATTGTTTGCTGACCCTGATTGGGATGGACCGATTGAGATAGACCCGAATTATCCGCCTAAACCACATATTTGTCCTGTATGTGGACAGAATCCATGCGTGTGTCCCCAACCGACACCAGAGCCCTGCCCCGTATGTGGTCAGATTCCATGTATTTGCCAACAACCGCCCAAACAGCCTAAGCCAATAGTCAACTCGGACGGTTGTACAGTAAAGGTCATTAACAAGGTCGTTTCTGTCTATGACACAAATGGTAAGTTGCTTCGCACGGAGAGCATTACCGACTATACAAAGAAAAGTATCATAGACACATACGCTACGATTGACACGTTCACTTCCAAGTGGCAAGAAACCAAGAAAAAGTCAGACATTGCTGAAATGCTTAAAGAAAGTGGCATTGACCTTGCGGTGTTGAAGCATGACCAAAATATGGAAGATGTTGATGATTTCGATTTCATCTGCCATATAGCCTACGGCAAGAAAACACTTACACGACATGAACGTGCCGAACAAGTGAAGAAACGAGACATATTCAGCAAGTATGGTGAACAGGCACGACTTGTGCTTGAAGCCTTGTTGGATAAGTACACCAAGGAAGGTGTGTCTGAATTGGAAAGCCTTACTGTGCTTGAAAATGACCCATTCCGCAAATTGGGTTCAAAGGCAAACATCGTGAAGTTCTTTGGTGGCAAGCAAGACTATCTTGATGCCGTAAAGGAACTGGAACAATGTATATATAATATAGCATAAAAATAAAAACAAAATATGAGTTTATCAAATTTCGTAAAACGAGTACGCAATATAATGCGCAATGATGCCGGTATCAACGGTGATGCGCAACGCATAGAACAAATGGCGTGGATGCTGTTCTTGAAAGTCTATGACGAGAAAGAGAATGATTGGGAGTTGGACGATGATGATTACAAGTCTATTATTCCAGAAGAATGCCGTTGGCGCAACTGGGCGCATGACGATGGAAGCGGTAATGCCTTGACTGGTGATGAGCTACTTTCGTTTGTCAACAACACATTGTTTGTGGAACTCAAAAACATAGAGGTAACACCAACTACCCCTATCCGTCAGGCGATTGTAAAGACCACATTTGAGGATGCCAATCAATATATGAAAGATGGCGTTCAACTTCGTCAAGTGCTGAATGTGATTGACGGTTTGAACCTTGGTGACTATGAGGAAAGTCATGCTTTCGGTGAGATATACGAGACAATCCTCAAAGAAATGCAGTCGGCAGGTTCCTCTGGTGAGTTCTACACCCCAAGAGCCTTGACCGAATTTATGGCAGAGATAGTCAATCCGCAGATTGGTGAGAAAATGGCAGACTTCGCTTGTGGTACAGGAGGTTTCATCACAAGTTGGCTGGGTGAATTGGACAAGAAGGTAAAGACTGCAGAAGACCGCAAAGAGTACAATCAGTCTGTATTTGGCATAGAAAAGAAACAATTCCCATATATGCTATGTGTGACAAACCTGTTGCTGCATGGTATTGACACGCCATTGGTATATCACGACAACTCGCTTACAAAAGATGTACTCAACTATACAGACGGCGACAAGTTTGATGTTGTGTTAATGAACCCACCATACGGTGGAAACGAGAAGTCGGATGTCAAGTCACACTTCCCTTCTGATATGCGCAGTAGCGAGACTGCTGACTTGTTCATGGTTCTCATCATGTACCGACTGAAGAAGAATGGTCGTGCAGCGGTCATTGTCCCAGACGGTTTTCTGTTTGGAGCGGACAACACAAAGATAGCCATCAAGACCAAGCTGCTCAGAGATTTCAACTTGCATACCATTATCCGTTTGCCTGGTAGTATCTTTGCACCTTACACTTCGATTGCCACGAACATTTTGTTCTTCGACAATACCAGTGCGGAGGGTGCTCCAGAAGGTTATTCTACAAAGGAAACGTGGTTCTATCGTTTGGATATGCCAGAGGGTTACAAGCATTTCTCCAAGACAAAGTCCATGAAGTCGGAACATTGCGACCCAATCCGTGAGTGGTGGAACGACCGTAAGGAGATTATTATTGCTGATGGTGACGAGAAATCTCGTTGCTATTCGGTTGAAGACCTTATCGCCACCGATTGCAACTTCGACCTGTGCAAGTTCCCGAAAGAGGATGAAGAAATCTTGCCTCCTGCCGAACTGCTTGCCGACTATTTCAAGAAACGCAAGGCTCTTGATCATGAAATTGATAAGACATTGGCAGAGATACAGCGTATTTTGGGAATAAAGGTAAATGTGGACGAATTATAAAATGTGGAACGGTGTTCCACAAATCTAAAAGATTGGCATGGAGAATAAAGGTTTGACAAACATAAATGACGCTGCCTATCAGAAGTTGATAGACAACATAACCACGCTATGGGGTGAGGCGAAGTCAAAAGCCATTGCTGCGGTTAATACGGAATTGCTTGATGCCAACTGGCAAACAGGAAAGTATATTGTTGAATTTGAACAGGGTGGTAAACAAAGAGCTGAATATGGCAAAAGGTTACTTGTAAACCTTGCAAAGGATTTGACAGCAAGAAATGGTAAAGGTTTTAACCGAACAAATCTTACCTATATGCGTAAGTTATACTTGGCATTCCCAAAATGTGGGACACTGTCCCACAAATTGACATGGAGCCATTATTATGAACTGTTGAAGTGTGATAATGCACTTGAAATGCAGTTCTATTATAAGGAATCCATCAAGGAATGTTGGAAAGTTAGGGAACTGAAAAGACAGATGAAGAGCTGTCTGTTTCAGCGACTTGCACTAAGCACAGACAAGGCTGGAGTTCTTGCTTTGGCAAACGAGGGGCATCAAGTACAAACTCCGCAAGACATCATCCGTGACCCTTTCGTGCTTGAATTTGCAGGGCTTCCCAAACAGAAACGCTATAAGGAGAGTGACTTGGAAAAGGCTCTGAAAGACCACATGGAGCAGTTCCTTTTGGAAATGGGACGTGGCTTTGCATTTGTGGGCAGACAATACTCCATGCAGATAGGAAGCCGACAGTTCAAGGTGGATTTGGTATTCTACCATTGTATTTTGAAATGCTATGTGTTGATTGACTTGAAGCGAGCAGAGATAAAGCATGGTGATATTGGGCAGATGAATCTCTACCTGAACTATTTCAAAACAGAAGTGTGTCAACCTGACGATAATCCCCCTATTGGTATAGTTTTGGGAGCAAGAAAAGACGAACTTCTGATGGAGTATGCCTTGGAGGGTATAACCAATCAATTGTTTGTGGCTCGTTACCAACTCTATTTGCCAAAGCGTGAAGAACTGCAAGCGCAACTTGACAAGTTGTTAGACGAAGCAGAGTAACAACAATAAAATAAGGACATTTCGATTTTATAGCATAATTATGAAAAGTAATATTGGAATACAAATCATTTTGTCTATTGTACTGACTATGTGCAGTATCAATATAAATGCACAAACGGTTGGATATACATATCGACCTTTGGCTGCCGAGGGATGCAACATGAAATATAGCGTTGCAAAGCAAGATACGGCATATTACATTATTGCAACCGTAAAGTCAGACCGACTGAATTTTCTGAAAGAATCAACCATGTTGTTGAAAACATTCGATGGTGAAATTATCAAACTTTATGGTTCTCAGATTGGTAGTGGCTCTGAAACGGCAGGTATTGTCTCTGGCAATATAGTCCTTCCAGTGACAGAAATTAGTTCTACAGCTCAATTCAAGATAAGTCCACAACAATTTGAGTTGTTGAAAAAAGGTGTGGCTAAGATAAGGTTATCTACCATACCTATTGAGCATGAGCGGACATTTGCCAAAGATAAAATAGGCAAGAAACTTTATCAGTTCTTCTTGAAGCAGAAGAATAAGGACAATGATTTCTAACGATAGAAAATTTCAATGAACGGAAAACAATTAAAGAATAGCATATTACAATGGGCGATACAGGGAAAACTTGTACCGCAGGATCCTAATGACGAACCTGCAAGCGTTTTGCTTGATAAGATTCGCCAAGAGAAAGAACGCTTGATTAAGGAGAAGAAAATCAAGCGTGACAAGAACGCATCCATTATTTACCGTGGTGAGGACAATTCCTATTATGAGAAGATGCTCGCCACAGGGGAGGTGAAGTGCATTGATGAGGAGATATCATTTGATGTTCCTAATGGGTGGGAATGGGAGCGTTGGGGTAATATATCCCAATCTATTCAATATGGATATAATGCTCCGGCATTGGAACATGGTGCAATAAAAATGGTTCGCATTAGCGACATTCAAGAAAATTGCGTTCTTTGGGACAATGTGCCATATTGTCAAATCGAAGAAAACGATATTGATACATACCTGTTGAAAGTAAACGACATTCTCTTTGCACGAACAGGTGGTACTGTAGGGAAATCATTTTTAGTTGAAGAAGTGCCAGAAAAATCTATTTATGCAGGGTACTTGATAAGAACGAGATATAGTTCATTACTAAATCCTCGTTACATGAAATCATTCATGGAGTGTCAATTGTATTGGGAACAACTCAAAAATGGTACTATTGCCACAGCTCAACCAAATTGTAATGGTAAAACACTCGCCAAAATGTTGTTGCCCATACCTCCAACTAAGGAACAAGATAGGATAGTTGAAAAACTAACGCAATTGTCTTCGTTCTTGGATAATTATGGTCTATGCCAAGATAGATTGAATCTGTTGAACAAGGAGATAAAGGAACAATTTAAAAAGTCCATTTTACAGGAAGCAATTCAAGGCAAACTCGTCCAACAAATTGCCGAAGAAGGTACAGCTCAAGATTTGTTGGAGCAGATTAAGATAGAGAAGCTGAATTTAGTAAAAGTGGGCAAACTAAAGAAGTCCGCTTTGGCTACTTCTGTTATCTTCCGTGGTGACGATAACAAGTATTATGAGCAGATAGGTGAAAATTGCAATGATATAACCGATGAAATACCTTTCGATTTGCCATACAATTGGTGCTGGTGCAGATTTTCCAATATTGTATCTATGACTATTGGAAAAACGCCAGCAAGAGGAGAACAGACATATTGGATAAATGGCAAAAACAATTGGGTTTCAATATCTGATATGGTTGATGGAGGCTCAATATCTACAACAAAAGAAAAGGTTTCGGATTTGGCAGTCAAGGAAGTTTTCTCCGCTCCTATCAGTGAAAAAGGAAGTCTTCTTATGAGTTTCAAACTAAGCATCGGCAAAACTTCAATATTGGATATTGACGCTTATCACAATGAAGCTATTATAACTATAAGTCCTATCATTGATAAAGAATATGCTATGAGGAATTACCTGTTCAAAGTTTTGCCTCTAATTGCCAATCTCGGAGAATCTAAAGATGCAATTAAAGGTAAAACCTTGAATAGTAAGAGTTTGTCGAATTTATTGATACCTTTGCCACCTTTGCAAGAGCAACAACGTATAATAGAACAAATGAATAGGTTATCGAAGCAACTGCGATGATTGTTCAAGTTTCTGAACTATTCTTCTCTGTTCTTGCAATGGCGGAATGCCAATTATAAGACCATAGAAAAGCTCCTTGTTGAGGTGTGGAATTGCTGCACCTTTCTTGGAGTTGCGCAATGTCTCTTTATAGAACTGTATAAAAGCTAAAACATAAGGTTCGTACATTGAGGAACTTATCCATAACTGCTTGAATGTACTACCCATATAGCCATCTTGTGGTACGATGAAAACTTCACCTGAGTTTTCACCGTCCACAAGCATTATAATGTCACCTTTATATACAAGTTTACCTTGTTCTACTATAGTTTCAGAACTTTTACCACGTAAGTATTTTGCATCTAACAAGCATTGTTTGCCTGTTGTTTTTAAGCCGTCTGTAAGTTGGCAAACTGCATTTAATCGAGCAAGAGACCAAGAACTTGGAAAGTCCAAAGGAAGTTCAATCTCAGTTACTTCGCCCCCTATCTGCTCATAATACTTGATAAAATCTCATTTATTTTGCTTACTATTCTACTTTGTTCTGTCATTGGAGGCAATGGTAGATACAACTCTTTCAGCCGTTCTTTACCAAGATTATAAAAAGCAGCACCAGACTTCTTTGTTATTCCTCGCATAGCCTCAATTAAGAATGGACTTTGAAGAAAATACGCAAGTAACAAGGAATGATTAAAGTCTTGAATGTATGGTCTAATGATAAATACAAAACCGCCAGCACTAACATTATTGTAATCTTTTTCTATTACTGCCATTTTACCAATATTCTCCAAACTGGTTACAGCAGGAGTAATGATGCAATTCTTCTTTAGAATGGTATTCGCATTGACAAACTCCTCTGACACAAAGACATCATCATCTTTGAATATATACTTATTGGGTAGAATGTTTCCACCACGCAATATTCTAATGCCTTTTTTATTTGCGTTTGCTTGCTCTTTTTTGAACGATGCACCTGTCTGTATTTCCAACAAGTCTTTGACCTTGCACCAAGTCCATGTTTCGGGTATTTGGAACGGCAAAAACTCGTCTATACAAACAGGACTGTTGTCTATCAACTCATAATACTTGTTACGGACTTAATCTTTTGTACTATACGCAGTTGTTCTCCAAATGGTGGTAGTGGAACAAGATAGCTTTTTACAGTCTTTGTTGCTAATTCCTTTTGCTTTGTACTGCCGTCTGATTTGTCTTCAATAACAGACTGAACTGTATTACTTGCAAAATAATAGTACAGGTATTCTGAAACAATGTGCGTTTTATATGGACGAATTACAGTAACGTGGCTGTCAGCAACAGCCAATTCATAAGGGTTAAGTATCGTATAGTATATAGCCATTCTACCCAATGTTCCCAGTCCAGTAGAGTTCCACATCAAATCTCTATCTTGTAAGAAATACTCATCATTATAAGATGTAATACTCTTCGGCTCAATAAACTTTGCTTTCTCTATGGAAAATCCAGCCCATTGATTGCATTTTTGAGCTACAACAGGATATTTCTTTATTGGGCTATATCTGGGCGATTTGCCTCTATGTATAAAAGAGCAAATATCGTCAAGTCGTACCCATGCCCAATTTGACGGTATCTCAAATGGTATTTCTTCATCAATACATACAGCCCCATCTTCCGACTTCTCCCAATACTTGTTATCGTCACCACGGAAGATAACAGAATCGTTGAGGGCTGACTTCTTTAGTTTGCCCACTTTTACTAAATTCAGCTTCTCTATCTTAATCTGCTCCAACAAATCTTGAGCTGTACCTTCTTCGGCAATTTGTTGGACGAGTTTGCCTTGAATTGCTTCTTGAAGAACAGACTTCTTTAGTTTGTCTTGTATTTCTATATTCAGTTCATCCAAGCAACTTTGAACTTTATTATATTTTTCTACCTGTGGTAATATTTCTCCTAACTTAGCGACAATTCTTTTTTGTTCGGAAAGTGGAGGAAACGGCAAGAGTAATCCTTTTAGACGGTTAGCAGAAAGTCCAGGCATTGCAGTTCCTACAGAAGCCAAGTTGTTGCTTTCCTTCAACAGATAAATGAAATAATATACATATTCGCATATACCATTTATACAGGGTCGTAATCTATGGACATGATTTTGAAGACAAATATCATAGTCTTCATTCCAAATTGCAGAACGACCGTAACCTGCACCTCCTTCACAAACAAGTAAATCACCTTTTGTGGCAGAGCAGTTTTTTATCTCTTCATCTGTGAAATTCATCACCTTCACATTGTCAAGTACAAAATACCCCCAATAAAGATTTGATGTAGTGATAAATTTCTGTGGTGTTCCACCACTTTTGTTGCTACTACTTTGTTGTTTTCCACTTGTGTGATTAAAAATGTTACCAATTCTCGTCCATTCCCACCCCTGCGGAATCTCAAATGGAATCTCCTCATCAATACATTTCACCTCTCCCGTAGTAAGTATCTTCTCATAATAGGAACTCATAGAACAAATCCATGCCTATTTATTAGGACAACTTTATGTTTCACTAATAAAAAAATAGAAATGGAATTAGACAAATTTGAAGAGTTCCTAAGCCAAGGCAATATGGCTAAGAACACGATTTCGGCATATCTGTATGCCGTGAAGGAGTTTGGCTCTCGACACAAAGAGTTGAACAAGAGAAACTTGTTGGTTTACAAGACCTACTTGATTGAGACTTACAAGCCAAAGACGGTAAACCTCCGTATTCAGGCGATGAACAAGTACCTTGTATTTGTGGGCAAGACGAAACTCCGCTTGAAGTCGGTCAAGGTGCAGCAACGTTCTTATCTGGAGAATGTCATCAGTAATGCCGACTACACCTTCTTGAAGAACAAGTTGAAAAAGGAAAACAACTTGGAGTGGTACTTTGTGGTGCGTTTCTTGGCGGCAACTGGTGCCAGAGTGAGCGAACTTGTGCAAATCAAGGTTGAGCACGTGCAAGTAGGCTATTACGACATCTACACCAAGGGTGGCAAGATACGGCGTATCTATATCCCCAAGACATTGCGCACGGAAACAGAAAAGTGGTTGCAGACACTCAATCGTATAAGTGGATATCTCTTTCTCAATCGCTTTGGCGAGCGTATTACTACAAGAGGCATATCACAGCAGTTGAAGAACTATGCGTTGAAGTATGGCTTGAATGAGAAAGTGGTGTACCCTCACTCGTTCCGCCATCGTTATGCCAAGAATTTCTTGGAGAAGTTCAACGACATTGCCCTACTTGCAGACCTTATGGGACACGAAAGCATCGAAACGACACGTATCTATCTACGAAGAAGCAGCATTGAGCAACAAGAGATAGTTGACAAAGTGATAACCTGGTAATCGGAGCTATTCTATATCTTTTGATATGTTATTCATGCTATTAAACTATGCAAACGAGTATATGCTTTTTACAACAAGTAGAATTGATTATCAGTATTTTACATTACCTTTGCACTCAAAAGAAAATACGCATGGGACTATTCAAGAAGATAAAAGACATATTCAGCAACGACAAAGGCAAGGAGACAAACACGCAAGAGAACGTTTCCTTGCCTTCTTCTATAAATGTACCTCAACAGTCCACCAAGCAGCCTTTGGTAATGCCTGGTGTTACAGAGGTTATAAAGGCAAGGTCATATCTGAAAGCAAATGACACAGAACAGACTAAATGCCAATACGAGAGTGCGGTTCAAAAAGGATATTCATTGAACCTTGAACCCTATAATTGGCTACTTCGCCATTATACAAGCAAAGAACAATGGAGCGATGCCAAGCGTGTTCTGTTGCTTGTCCCTGCAAAATTCAGCCAAGATGCGCTTGTTGTCGAATTTAGGGAAGTAATAAGACAACGAGAAGACAAACTACCCAAACAAGCCAATCTCCACAGAAACATTACCACCAAAGACACATTGGCAAACCGATATAAAAGTTTGATTGCTCAACTGCCCGAATTTGATTTCTACACAAGTGGAAACGATACTTTGTTTTCAGAAGACGCTCCAGCGTGCCGTCAGATAGAAGATATAATCAGCCATATAGAGAATGAACTACGCAAGGCAAAGGTTGCCGAAAAAAGCAAGGATTACATCACTGCAACCAATATCTATGAAGAGCTGATTGCCAATGGCTATTGGAAGCCAGAGCCTTACAACCGTCTGCTTTATATCTATGACAAGGCAGGACTTACAAATGGTGTAAAGGAGTTGCTTGTTCTTGCAATAAGTTTCTTTGAAAATCAGCAAAAGAAACAGAAACAGGAATTGTTATGCCTTGCCGACAAGTACAAAAGCAGAGCCTATGCAGAGGCGAAAATAAATCAAGGAAAGGCTGTGGCATATTTCGATGGCTTCTTTGAAATATACACGCCTTTCCCTGATATTAATGTCTGGAAGCGAATATTCGCTGACACTACCGCTTAATGCCCGAACTCTTCTTGGGATAGTGCTTGCTGTGGGCGAATCTCATGCAGCGTCTGGCAAAGCTGAAAATATCCTCGTCCTTATCCCTCCAAGGCAATTCCGAATTGGAGCCACCGCCACCTCCCGACTGCGTGATGCTTGTTGCCCCATTGATGCCCTCAATGAACATCTTAACGGCTGTGCCAAGCACATCTTTGAAACGCATATCGCACATATCTTCAATGATGGTGTTCTCTGCCATTTTCTTAGCTTCGGGTACATTGGTGCAAATCCTACTGCTCATCGTCAGCAGTTCTTGGAAACTGCCTGCAAGGATAGAGGCTTGGGCGTATGTTTGTAATGTCCGTGAAGTTTGCTCCTGCACGACACGCAAAGTTTCAGCCTCAGACTTCTGCGCCCTTGTCATTGCTCTGAACTTGGCAAGGGCTTCATCTGCTGCACTCAGTTTTTCTCGTTTGTCCGTCAGTTTGAACTCCAAGGTGGACAACTGACTTTTGAGCCGTTCCAGTTCCTTTGACAACTCGGAATGTTCGCCATTCTGTTGTTCCAACAATTTCTCAACCTCATGAATTTTATTCTCCACCTCGGACTTCTGGTGAGTGAGGTTTTCTATCATCGTTTTCAGACCCTTAACGGCATTTTCCTTTCTGCGAATGTCAAGTTCCAGTTTGCCGTTTGCAATTTCCAACTCACGGCTTTCGGCTTGGAGTTGTCTATACCATTCGTCACGAGGGATATGCTGGGCATTGGTAGCCGAAACTGATTCTCCACGTACCAAGCCCCACTTTTTGTTGACCTCTGCCAAGTAGTCGTGGATAGCATCCAGTTTGTTTGCATCACCACCAAAAGTATCTCGGTATTTGATACGCATCTTCTGTTTCTTCTCATCGTACATAATGGGCGTGATAAGGCAATGGATATGCGGTGAAGACTCGTCAAGATGAACAGAAAAGTCAATGATGTTGTCTTCGCCCCATGCATCGGCAACAGCCTTGTAGATGTCCTTTGCCCACAATTCTATCTCCGCTTTGCGCTTGATGTGGCTGTTGTCTGCACCTTTCACTCGCTCCACATTCTGGTCACCGAAAGCCATTTCTCGCATTCTGTCGGCATCGCCCGAAAATATCATATTGCAGGCAATGCGATATTTTGGCGTTTCAAGCCCTTTGTTAGGGTCTTCCGCACCAGTGGCTTCCAAACGGTCTTGAAACCGTTCTAAAATGGGCTTAGAAGAGCCGAGAGGCGCAATCTTACCACCCTTGACTATCTCAAAGTTGAGATGCGCACGGCTCTTGTCGTAGTTAAACTTCTTGTTGGATGCTTTGGCTTCCCATTGGGATTCCGTCCAACGCCTCTGATGTTCGTTGTCTTCACCTGCCGAAAACGACTTGACGGCTTGTTGGTGAAACACTTGGTATTCTGGCATAATGTTATTTCTTAGATAGGGTAATGAAAATTATAAAATGAGCTTGCTCTGGTGTCCTCCTGAGGGCTTGCCCGACGGAGCATAATTCGGTTGGTGATAACCATACCGAGGATTATGTTCCCCATCTACATTATGCGTACATATAGGCAAGCCTCTTCTGTTGTGTACCATCACTGCTCTAAAACGGTTTTGATGAAGTCTTGGCATTGCGTTCTTACTGGCAAACTGACAGCATGAAGACAAATACCAAGACAAAAAAAAGAAAGAACGAAAGGTTACATTTCACGCTGTTCGTGGAAATGCTCTACATCTTCCGCCAACAACTGCTCTCTCACATCATCAGGGATTTCTTCCAAGGAATGGATTTGCTCCATTTCCGAAGGAGTGATTTCTGATGAAGTGGAAGAAGGCAAAGGCAAAGTTAAAGAAGTCGGATCTGAAACAGACTTGTTCGGCTTCTGTTCCGACTTGGCTTTGCCGTTGTCTCGCTTATAAAGGGTGTTGGCTGTATAAGCCGTTTCACCCTCATGCTTCCACGCTGCTATGCACCGCATATCCATAATGGTGGTAAGGCAATCAGTTTTTATTGTTACGACACCCAACTGTTCCAACTGTTTCAAGAAGCGGATTACCGTCTTTCGGTTGCAGTTCCATTCCTTTGAAAGTTCAAGGGCAGATACACAAGTTTGTCCTTGCATTAGTGGTTTGGATATGCCACGCTTGGTATAGGTGGTATCGGCTGTTGCCGTGTGGTGAAGCAGTCTGCGGAAACATTGTATTCTGTTGATGCCTCCCTCGTTGCTACTGAGAAAATTCAGTTGTTCGTCCGTCAATGACAAATAGTAAGTGACAGGGCGAGTTTTGTCTATCTCTTTTCTTTCCATGTCTGAATGGTTTATAAATGGTGAATGACTGAAAGGACAACAAATCATCGGTGAAGACCATGCTGTTGCCGTGGCATATCCTCACTGACAATCTCCATGAGTTTTCTATCCAAGCGTTGAAGTTCATCTTTGTTAAGACTGTTTATTGCCTCTATGCTTATTCGTAATGCAACGGCACGTCTTCCATACAAAATGGCTTGTTCGTCATTGTCTATGGCATGATTTGCACCAGTTGCTTCAATGTAATCATTGACGGCATCCCTCATGGATAATTCTCGAAGTCCAGTCTTAGCCCAGAGGACAGACAGTTTGACTGCCTGTTCCTTTTGGGCTTCAAGTTCTGTTGTCCTCATGGCTACTTGACACTTAGATTCTTTAAGATACGGTTGGCTTCTTCTGAAACCTGTGCCTTTGACGCAATCGCATTTCTGCGAATCCATGTCAAGAGTTCCGCTTTCTCGAAATACACCATCTTGCCATTCGGCTTGTAATAAGGAATGGTCTGCTCATGTGTCATCTTGTAGAGTGAACTTTTTGTCACTCCCATAAATCGGGCAGCTTCTTCCAAAGTCAGCACTTCCTTACCTGCTGACAGAGTATTTTCAAGCACTTCCACTCGCTTGGCGAGTTTTAGGTTCTCCAGCATGAGTGCTTGAACATCTGGAGTAACGCTTTGATTGGTTCGTGATTCCATAATCTGTTGATGTTTTAATTTGACTATTTCATCATGACCATTGTTTGTGATTGCAAGTTGAAAGTGGTGCAAAGGTATGTAAGAAATTTCTCATTCTGTTAGAAATGCTTGGTCAATGACGAAATCTTAAGTTATATTATAATAATGAAGTTGTTTCATACTCTAAATCATACTTGGATGAAATAAAGTGAAGACAAAATCAAACTTAGAAACGATAGTAAGAATACAAGAGAAACGCTGTTTTTAGAACTTGGTTGTCAAACCCTCAAAACAGCCATAAAATGCAGAAATGGTGCTTGGGCTGTAATTTTATAGTTGCAAATACGCAATTATCTCTTTTTTATTTGGAAATTTTTGTTGCACGTTTGTTACGTGGAGGTGTTTTGTAAAATAACAACACTGATACTCAGTGAGTTACACAATAAAATAATCCCACGAAGTAGAGCATCGCCCCGTAGAAATGCACCGTCAGATAGCGTGTCAGCC
>ERZ832317.3062-NODE-3062-length-18084-cov-4.777969_pt1 | contig 18084 bp, 21 predicted proteins | sample MGYA00519695_ERZ832317 | MGnify/ENA primary metagenome ERZ832317 (study PRJEB31850, sample SAMEA3708726) | human gut metagenome | biome: human gut; feature: human-associated habitat; material: faeces | place: China | collected 2014 ...
TCTCCATAATCATCCAATACAGCAACATCTTCTGGATCTACAACCTTATATTCTGTTACAACATAGGTATAACAGGTTTTCTCTGCATTGGTATCCACCAAATCCATTTCTGCACCAATTTGAATCTGGTCGAGGTCGTTAAAAATCTCCGCATAAATCGTGCTGTTATGTCCAGCGATGCAGTAATTTCCCTGCCCAAGTTTCCCCGTCCCTGGGAAATGTCCGGCGGCAACAGCAAGCGTTTTGGAATCTGTCCCCTCCAATACTGGAACTTTTATGTTTAAACTGGGAATTTCCAACACAATATTTTCTTTCAATAGATTTTGCAGGTAGAGTTCCCTACTGATTTTTTTATATGCAAAAAGAGATAAAATGAAAAGCCCACAGACCAGCAGACAAATTCCCATGATTCGCAGACGGTTTCTTTTCATATGTTCCTCCAATAAAGAAAAGCGTCACTTCCTCAGCGACGCCTTTCGATTGTTCTAAAATATCGTTCTATTTCTAGACTTACTTCGTTTCTTTTTTGGTTCTGAGCACAATTCCTGCACCTGTCACGGTCATCAAGATGGCTGCCCCAATCAACCAGCGATACCCATTAGAATATCCCGTTTGTGGTAAGGTTTCGGTTGTTTTGGTTGTAACCGTTGTGTTGGTTTCTGTCGGAGCGGTCGTTCCCGGAACGGGTGTAACCGAAGTTTCTTGGTCTGTCACAGGAATGGAAATCGTTGTACCCGTATCTTTAGGAGCGGTTGTATTCGAGATTGGTTCAGTCGTATCCGCAACAGGTGCGGTCGATGTTGTCACAATTGGATGCGTACCAGTTACATAGGTGTACTTTGGAGCATCATCGCTGGTATCTTCGAGTTCCACTGTGCAATCCAAATCTGTACCATATTTAAATTCCTCTAAGTCAAATCCAGTTAAGCCATATACTTCCTTATCTTTCCCATAGAAGAACACATAATTTTCTGGCATATTTGTAATGCGGATTGCATACCGGATATTTCCAGTGTAACTATTGTAGCTGTTAAATTCATACTTCAAATTTTCAATATAAATTTCATCTACATCAGAAGTATTCCATTTGGCAACTACATCCCCTGTTTGGAGACAGAAAACTTCGCAGTTCAATCCCAGAACGGGTGTTTGCCGAACGATGTCCCGAATACGAATCCGTATCGAGTAAGTACCGCTCAACGGAATCTGACTGAGTTCTGTAGAGGCTTTTGTTGTAGTTGTGGTTGTTTCTGTTTGCGTGGAAACAGTTGTGGTGGCTGGAATAATGTTTCCGTTTTCATCCAGTCCGTTGCCATGTTCGTCTGTAACCGTCGTATAGACAGAAGAACTGGTTGTTTGCATCTGTGTGTCTGTTGTGACAATCGTACCGGCAATGACCGGAGCTTCTGTTGTGACAGCAACTACCAGCTCATCATCCAAAGATTCTTCATCGACTGCATAGCCATTCATTGGAGCCGCTGCAAAAGAAAGTACGGCAAGGGCTGCAAGGGCGGAAAACCATTTCTTTTTCATAAAATCACCTTTCTCTCTGTGTTTATCCTTGGTTGGATGGTATCCCTCTTACAGTTATAATTGTACTACATTTTTTCTTTTTTGTCAATACTTTTTTACTTTTTCAACAAAAAATATGCACATAATAGTTTTTGCGGTTGAATGAGAAAAGAATCCGTTGCAGACGGATACAACGAATTCTTTTCTTTCATGGTTATTTTCTTTTAGTGCCAGCATCGCTTCTTTTTGCACGCCACTGACCATTTTTATTTCGGGAACGATTTTTACCAGAAGTAGGTCCTGTTTTTACCACTGGGCCATGCGTATATCTGGGCGATTTACTGTTTGTATTGGGTCTATCAGGAATATTATCAAGAATCGATTTTATTCCCTCAGAAATAAGTTCTGATATATTCATAAAGTCACTCACTTTCTTCTTGATTTTCCCCTTTTCTTGCTTTGAGAATGTGCCTTTTCAAGTTCTTTATTTAAAATATTGAAAGGTGTTCCGGGATTTTCAGGAATAGGCTTAGGAACAGTAGTAGGCACATTAGAAATAATTTCTTTTATAATTTCTGATAAACTCATAAAATCGCTCACTTTCTTCTTGACTTTCCTCTTTTTTTACTTGGAGAATCCTTTTCAGATGATTTTTTACTGCCAATAATACTTGCAACAACTGTACCAGTTGTTACTATAACAGCTTCTAACAGGGATGTCGGAATCTTAACCATTTTCAATCCTCTACTTTCTTGGTTTTTGACAATCTTATAATGTTGTTCCACTGTAAATCACGAATTATTTTTACAATATCATTTTTGATAATATCATAGCTTACATCGTAATCACATAACATTTTTTTGCATATCTCTTCAATTGAGTTTCTTCCATTACATAACAAAAATACATCACTTGCTGTTGCATTCAAATAAACCATTTTATTTGAATAATTGTCGACGAGCGTAAATTCAGAGTCACATCTGTATTTTTGACAAGATTTATATGGAATTAGAGATTTTATCATATCATATACCATGTGTCATTAATCAACCTTTTCAAGTGAATTCATATAATGATATTCCATGTAATTATCCTTAAATGTTTGTTTTGCAGAAGTAACAGAAGCAATTGCACCGACAACTGCGGCAGCTGCAGATGCTGCTGCCGCAAGAAATGGCACTACACCAACTACAGTATGCTTCTCACCGTCAATTTCAAATTCTCCCAAGGTCATGTCTGTTAATACAGGCGTTGTGTAAGTTTTCATATTTTTCCTCCATTTTTATTTAAAGAATGATATCATCATCGATATAATTCTTCACATCATTTTTGTGTTCATAGTATTCCTGAATTTCCGGTCTTTCCCAAATATGTGTGCACTTGCTTTTCCATATTGTTTCAAAATCATTTTCAAGAATATTCCCTAACACAAAAGGTGTCATACAATCCAATCTGATATTTCCATCAGGTCTAATAATTAAACCACCACATGGTACTCCAAGTTGCTGTTCATATTGAAGTCGTTCATCCATATTACGCTGTACTTGCATTTTCCCACGAAAGCGATTTGTATTATATTCTATTTTTTCAATAAGATATTCCCGCTCCGTTTCATTCAAAAGAAGATTTTGATTATCATAAGTACGCCCACTTAGTGATATTTCGCCAAGAATAATATTGCTGGCTCCTAACTCATAAGCTAAGTCACACATTGCGTCAACATCATTTAAGTTCTGTGCAGAAACAGAATGTGCAATTGTCAGTGGAATTCCCGCTGAAGAAACCATAAATGCTCCATTAACTGCACGATTCCAGCTACCATTCTTTTGCCTAAATGCATCATGATATTCTGCTGTTGCTCCATCAATTGAAACCTGAATCCATTTATAATGATATTTTGCTAATTTTTTTACTTTTTCTTCTGTTAAAAGGAATCCATTTGTAATTAACAAAAAATAGGTTCCATCTTCATGTAAAATATCCATAATATCAAATAAATCATTGCCTAATAGAAGTGGCTCACCACCTGAAATAATACATTCAAATATGCCACCTTTTTCTACAATATAGTGGCAGAATTGCTTCCATTTTTCGGGTGTCATTGCATCTTTGCAAGTATTATGCGTACCAGAATTATTATAGCAGTGTTTGCAAAAAACATTGCATTTATGGGTCAGTTCAAATTGAAGTAGAATCGGCATATCAAATTTTTTAGGATATAATCCAATTGATTGCATTTTTTTGACATTCGCTCTTTGGGATTTGATCCGAGAATAATCAAATTTATAAAGATTTTCAATAGTACTCAATTTTTGCCCTCCTCTTTTTCTTAATATACACTATATTTTTTCTTTTGCCAACAAGTTTTTTTATTTTCATTCTATTTTATATGAAATAAAGTACATATTTCAAACCACCTCCGACAGACTTGTTTTTCACGAATTCTGTCATATTCTTATTATATAAATAGTAGTAGACAACCGTCTGTCTGGTCAAAAACAATTTACAATTACAAACTAAAATTTATTTTCATTAAATTATAGAAACAGCCGTTCCCTCAAATTGGTCATTTTAGAAAACGGCTGATTTTTGTTATTTTACGGATTACTTCATCCGTCTTTTTTCCTTGTTTTTACGATAAGGGTTACACCACTAACAGTCATAAGGGTAGCAAGTCCCACAAATATTTTGTAAATGTCAGAGTATCCAGTCTGTGGAAGAGAAACTACTTCATTTGCCATGTTCGTTCCGGTTGCAGTTTCCGGATTCACGGTATAAACATCAAGAACTTTCCCATCTTCATCTGTCAGTGTGATTGCATAGTTCCCATCTGCTGTTTCAAGGAGTGCAGCCTTTGCAGGAGTATTGCCTGTTTTGGTTGTATAGTCTTTCATTGCCCAATCCTTGAAATCTTCCTGCGTGATGTTTTTATAATTAGTTGTAGTGGATTCGGTTGTAACAGTGTCCTCTATGCCATTATAGATTTTGTATGTTCCAGCTAAATTAGAATCTTTGATATTAGAATCTTCCACGTCTGAAACAGGATAGAGTCTTTCCCATTTCGAAACATCGCCTTGCTTCGTGCAATCTACATAAATCACATCTTCCTGCTCAAGAATGAGTAAGATTTTTTCCTTTCCCTTGTCATCAAACCAGTATTCAACTTTTGTAACACCACTTCCGCCAATAAAGTCCGGATAAGGCTGCGAGGCGGATAATTTATCGTAAATTTCCTTGAACGAATCCGAACTGTTTACAAATTCCTTGGCTTCCTCCAACGTCATTCGGGAGGCATCTTCTGGTATTTTGTTTAAAATAGAAGCCCGTGCTCGTTTAAATTCTCCGAATGCCCCATGTTCTTTTTCGGCAAGCTCCGCTAAAGCCTTTGCTTGTTCTTCTGAAAGTGCATCACTGGTTACTGTAGTTGTTGTCATGGTTGTTTCTGTGGTTGCAGTCGTTGCGGTTGTTTCTGCTTTCTCTTCAGAAAGGTCATTGTAAATCTTGTACGAGCCTACCAAAAGCGTTTGTGATACTTGTGTTGGAGTTGTTGAAACCGGATAGAGTGGTTTCCAATCGGAGATGTTTCCATCTGCATTGCATTTTACAGAAATAACATCTTCTTGCTCCAAAATCAAAAGGATTTTTTCTGTGCCGCAGTCATCCAGCCAAAATTCAACTAGGGTTACCCCACTACCGCCTACAAAGTCTGGATATTTTGCGATGGAAAGCAGGCTCTTGTAAATATCTTGAAAGTCGGTGTTATTTCCCAGAATCTCTTGCACATCATCGAAACAAAGTCTTGCTGTATCGGGTGGGAGTTCCCCGAGAATTATTTTTTCTTCCCGAATAAATTCCCCGAACAGATGATTGCCTTTCTCTTTGAGTGCTGATAGTTGTTCTTGCTGTTCCGACGAGAGTGTATCATCAGGTGCAATCACTACAGGAATCGGAATCGTTTTGACAGGGTTGTCCGCTTCATCGAATACGGAAATACGAATACAGGTTTCCCCTGCAGAAATCGCTGTCACCAAACCATATTCGGATACGGTCGCAATGCTTTCATCTGCGGACTGGTATTCGATACGTTTCGTATCATATCCCTCTTTATCAAACTTGACATTCAGATTACAGCTTTCGCCGACTGTCAGGTTGCATGCAGAGGGTTCAACGGAAAAATCAGATGCTACAACCTCTGTTGTACTGGGAGTTTCTATCGGCTCTGTAATTGTTGGTGAAGTTGTCGTTTCTGTCGTTTCCTGCATGTCGGTCAAAGTTGTAGCTACTTCTGTATCTACAGGCATATCCGCTGCACTTGCAGGAAACGGTATGGAAAGAGAACCTGTGAGAAACAGCATGGCTGCTAAAAATGCCCATTTTTTCATATTGATACACCTCATTTCAATAATAGTCATATATGTTTTTCGATAAAATATGATTAAAAAGCAAAAATGTTTATATTTTTCTTTTATTATAGCATAAAGATTCAAATTTGTCAAGTTTACTATATGAATATGGTAAAAGAAAAAGCACAGCCTATGTTTCAGACTGTGCTTGGAGTCCTAATCATAAAAATACTATCTCATCACCCGTTCCATCTTACAAGTGTGATGCTTCTCCTTATCATAATTCACGCCAACTAAAAGAACTTCACCGTGGTAATTCTGCAAGCAGTCCAGATAATCTTTCCGCTTGATTTGTTCTACTGCCTCTTCTGCAGAATGTCCCCACTTCAATTCAACAATCATGGCTGGCAGATTGCAATTTCGATTCGGCTCAAACACAATGTCTGCAAAACCCTTTCCAGCTGGCATTTCTCGGTGCAAGGTATAGTTCTTTTGAGCAGAGTAGTATGCAAGCGAAATCACACACGACAGAGCGTTTTCATCGTTGTATTTCAAGATGGATGCATTTGCTTGATGTGCTTGTTCAATCAGTTCTGCAACTGTTTGTTCGTCACCAGAAAGTGTGGCTTTCAACAATCGTTCTGAAGAACGAATTGCTTGTACAACTGGTTCCCATCCGCCGTCTTCAATCGAATTGATAAACTCTTGCCGCACCTCTCCGTTCGGAATCCATACGACACGATTCTGTTCATCATAGGTCAAATAGCCAAGATGCACTAACAGTGTCAAAACATCGTCTGCGCTGTGAAAAGTCGTCATATCATTCTGAAACTTATCTGGATTCACAGAAACTTTTTCTCCTGCAATCATCTGCACAATTTTATCACGAAGACCATCTTGATTTAGGTCAATGTAAACTTTCAATGCTTCGTATGTTTCTGTCTTTGTCCAGTAGTTGCTAAATTTTCCACGCAGCATGGCTTCTACAACTGATTTCGGATTGTAAATCGAAACGCCATCCACACAATATCCGTCATACCATTTCTTTGTTTCAGAGAATGGCATGTTGTATTGTTCACAAAGCTGCCGAACTTCCTGTTCTGTAAAACCTGTAAACTCTTCAATCGGGGAGGCATCTGTCATAGAATATTCGTAAAAAACATTGATTGCAGAGTGTTCTCCATACTTCTTGATGGGCAGGATACCAGTCATATAGGCGAGGGCAATATAGCTTTTGTCTTTTAACAAATTCCGTAGAAAGTCCAAATACTCTTTCTGCGATGCAGCATCACTTTTATGCACTCGAAAAATGCAATCCCATTCATCAATGATAAAGACAAACGGAATTTTATACTGTGCAAATGCCTGTTCCAGTACTTTGACCAGCGTTTTTCGCCGTGGCATTCTAAGGTCTGAAAATTCTTGCTGCAGCTCATCCAACAAGTCATCCTCTACAAATTGAATCAGTTGCTTCATATTTTCCGATTCTGTCAAATAATCTCGCATGTTCAAGTGAATGACATTGTATTGATTTAGATGCTTTTCAAAATCTGGATGCGTTGCAATTTTCAATCCTTGAAACAGTTCCCTGGAATCACAACCTCGGCTGTAATAAGCTGTTAGCATATTGGCTGCCATGGACTTTCCGAATCGTCGTGGACGGCTAACACAAATATATTTTTGTGTCGTTCGTAGAACGCTGTTTGTATACTGAATTAACTCCGACTTATCTACATAAATCTTGGAATTCAACACCTCTTGAAAATCAACATTTTCTGGATTCAAATAAATACCCATGATCGTTTCCTCCTTACTATAGTTTCAATTCTTTTCTCTTATTATATCACAGCAAGGCGGAAAAAGCAACTTTTAATGCACAAAAAAGCTCCTTATAACCACTTAGCAATAGTACGTATTCGTTGAACCTTTCTTTTTTCCTCTATTCAGATGTGGCAGCATCCCCTGGTTGTACAACCTGCTGATCGCTCTGCCAACTCTGCATTTATCTCCACGAGATAATAGCTGGTACAGCCCAGGGCAATGCATTTCAATGATGTCCCGCACCCGAAGCTGCTTTCCATATGTGTTTTTACATCTGATCACGCATGCAATCGCCATCCGAGATCGTCTTGCATTCGTGTAGTTATATGTCAAATAAAACATCGTATTCGTTCCTTTCATCCATCTATATTCAATTCTTCTCCACTGCTGCTCAATTGCTGTAAAATATCCGCCTGGGCTTGTTCTTTCTGCATCTCCAAATTGGAAAGAATCTTTATCCGCTGCCCGACAATCCCATTTGGAAATGGTAGTCCTTTTGTGTGCAACAGTTCTTGCAATTCTGTATCCGATATTGTCGCTGTTCCACTGTTGGTATAACTGCAAGAATCCTTCTTGTCCAGCCCCAGCAGCTGCAGTTCATAAATGTCAAACGCTTCATTTTGTAGCCGTATGCCGGTCACCAATGCTTCTGTTTTCTGTGTGTAATCTGCAAATAAAAATTCCATTAGTTCCTCCGTTATTGCAAGGGAAAGTATGCTTCTGTTTCCTTATCAATGGGTACACCCTCACAGAATTTCACAGTAATATCCTCTTTCTGAATTTTGATGTCTTGAATTGCAGCAGCTTTCAAGGCAGATGCCTCCGGTGATTTGACATGGCTCATATAATGCTTGAACTGTTTGACCAGTCTGTGGTAAGTATCTTCGTCTACAGTCGGGATTTCTGTTTTCTTGTACGCCAGTTGTTGCTGCAGGGTTTTCAAGGTTGTTTCGTTTTGCTGGAGCTTGTTCAGAATTGTGTCCGAGCCTTTCCCAGTTTCCAGATAGGCTGTCAAATTTCCCTGTGCTGTTTCCAATCCATGGATCTGATTCATCAGACGATTTTCTTCATCCGATTGGATGTGCCTTTGGATTGCCAGTTTTTCATGAATCTTCTGCAGCAGTTTTTCTTTGTTCTCTGGACTGAAAATGCACTGCTGCAAAGCATGGAACACAAAATCATTCAAATGGTCAGCTCTGACGCTTTTTCCATCACAACCGCAGCTTTTTCTGTACTGCAAATACTTGTGCCCATTGCTGTAGTTCACATTTCCGGAATATGCCTTTCCGCAACTGGAACAATGCAGATACCCATTCAAAGCATAGTAGTTCTTTCCAGTTCTATGGGTCTGTTTGGTTGCATTCTTCCGCATGTTCTCTTGTGCTTTTTGGAAATCTTTTTCCGAAATGATTGCCGGCATGCCGTTAGAAATCTGAATGTATTGTGCTTTCTCCTTGTGAGAATTTCTCCTGCCCTCAGAATCTTTTGATTCTGTGCGGTCGTATATGTAAGTGCCCATGTACTTCTGATTTTTCAAAATGCTGTTGATTGCCGATTTGGAAAAGTCCTTTCCATTAGCAGTTTGATATCCCTTTTGCTTCAGCGATTTTTGAATGTAGTCATAACCCATTCCCCTTAGATACAGCCGAAAAATATCCCGAATAATGGGAGCGGTGTTTTCATCAATTTCATAAAGTCCGACCTCGTTAACCCGATAACCCAGCGGCGGAAGTCCGCCTAAATGCCGGCATTGTTTCGCTGATTCCAGTTGTGCTGCCCGGGTATTTTTAGAAAGCGTTTCTGAATATTCTTCTGCGACTGCTGCCTTGACCGTTGTAATCAACTTGTTATACGATTTGCTGGCAGTATCTGTACCGTCTGTGACTGCAATCAGGCGAATGTTCTGTTTTTCAAAGAAGGTAAGGTCTTCCAACTGGTGTGCCGCATTTCTGTGCAGCCGATCCAACGCTCTGACCACAATGGTTTTTGCCTGAACAGTTCCATTCTGAATCTCTTCTTTCATGCGGTTGTATTCCGGACGATTTTCTGTGAATCGTCCGCTTTTCGCCGTGTCAATGTAGAATTTTTCAATCTCCATATCGTGTGCAATTGCATACTGTTCTATGCAAGTTGTTTGTGCTGCTACGCTGTTTCCATCATCTTGTGCATGGGAACTGTAGCGAATATATCCGATAATTTTCTCCATCCTAATTTCCTTTCTGATTTTTCTTTGCTTACAATGGCATCATCATTCTCTTTTCCGCCCTGTGCTATGGCGGTCGAATAACAAATATACGCATCTATTCTTCGCTTTCCTTTCTCAGAATTTGAATCAGCACGTCCGCTGCAAGGTCTAATAAGGGTTGTTTCGCAGTGTCCGCATGTTTTGTTTCTGCTGTTTTGCAATCATGGTAATAATACTGCTGTTCCGCTAATTGCTTTCTTGCTATCTGCAACTCTGTAATTTCCCGCATGGATTACAGCCTCCTCATCGTTCACAATATCCAGAACCGCATCACTGAACGGATTAGAGTTTTTGTATTTCTTTATGTTGGAATACACTGCATCGTCAATCTGACCAAATGCCGCTTTGACTTTGTCAAGATCAAATCGGTATCCATAGCATGGCACGCCATCAATGCTGAGTTTTGTCTTTTTTCTTCCTTTCTCTGGTCGTATGATGAACCCTTCTTCTAAAAGTGCATTGACTGCAATTTTCGGTTCGGTGATGCCACATTTTGCAACGATGGCTGAAAAGGTTGTTTCAACCATATCCATTTTCAAAGGGATTCCAGTTTTGTCCGTTGTCCATTTGATGCCCTTTAAGTGCCGATACTCACAGCAGATGTAGTTGAAAATATTGGTTACTAAGTTCTTTCCCAGTGTAGCGGTCACTGCTGTTTGTTTGTGCAGTTCCTCGCAAATATGACACAATGCTTCTGTATCCATCCGCAATCCAATCGCATTCAAGATGTCAGCTGTCGTCAGAATCAAGGCGTAATTGTTTACCAATCTTTCTGTTAACTTGCATTTGCTTTTCTCAAATCGTTCTAACAGGTCATTCTTATGCAACTGGAACATCTGATGCACTTCGGTTGATTTTGCTTTCAACAGATTGTCTGCAAGCAATGTGCCAACGATTCCAAAATTTTTGCTGGAAAACACTTTGATCTGATCGGCATGCATACTGTCTTTCGTATAAGTACAATGTTCCATCGTCAAAATGCGGGCTGCCAATCCAAGATTTTCATTGCGAGTAAGATCCACCAGATATTCTTCTGCACTGAACAGGCAGGTGCAAAACCAAGAATTTCGTTCTTTCAGTGTGCTGTCCTGATTCAAGCGAAGCTTATCCTTTCCTTCTGCGAATGTGTAGATGAAAGCAGATTTGTTGATGTCATTCTGAATGGTGGATTCGTCATAACAAATCGGAACGCCGTGATGCCGACCCAAAAGATACAGCAATGCATTTTGCGTTCCATAGAACCCGGAAAATACCGTTTCATCATCGGGCGAACTGTACAACGAGGCAGCAAGCTGTAAAGCAGTTGTCTTCCCTGTTGAACTCGTTCCGACTAAGGACAATCCAAACGAAGCTACAGGAATTTTTTCAGTGTTGTGAAGATATGCAAGTACAGTTGATGTTGCTGCTGTGCAAAGCACGAATTGCAATGCTGCCACATCCTGTATCAACGCATTCAATTTGGAAAGGTATGCTTCCAAAGAAGGTTCCGAAAGATGCTGCAATAGCGTTTTAGATGCATTCCATGTCAAAACCTGATTCTTATATTTCCATCCCAATGTCTGACTTGCATCCTGTACCGCAAAGTTGTGAAAAAGATGTTGCAGATGTAGCGACAATGCTTTATGTGCGTTGTTTGTCCTGCATACCGCAATGCCATTGCTAAACAATGTCGAGCAGATTTTTTCGGGCAATAGGTTCTCGAACGGAATGCGAACGCATTTCTCGTCTTTTTCAATCTCCGCATAATGGCGATTCTTTTCATCCACGACAACCGCTCGAACAGTAAAGGAATCCGCAATCCATCTGGCAAATGGTTCAGACGTTCCAATTCCAATGTCAACCATCCCAGCCGAGGTATGTACCAAATCAAAGGTACACATATTCTTGCCATTTCCAACATTGTATTCTCTCGATTTGCACTTTAAGCGTGTGTACTCCGACACCGAAATCACAGCCTGTTCATTCATGCAGATGGTGAAATCTACAGGAACAACCTCATCTGTAAGGCTGCAATCTTTTTCGTATTCCATATGTCCTCCTCCCCAAATTATGACTGCAAAAGTTGAACCTTTTTGATGTTGCAAAAACGCTTTTCAGTTTTCTTAGAAACATTGTTGGAAACTGTAATCTCAACTGACCGATCCAGCAGAGCATCTGTGTTGTCTGCATCGAGTGCCCGAAACACATTCGACCATGGATAAGACCCCAGTTCCTTGCCGCTGAAGAACTTGACCAATATGGTTCCATCTTCCATTTGGAACTTCATACAAACTTTGTCTTCTCCGTAGTCGAACACAGTCGCTGAATAAGTGCCATTTTCGACAGCTAAAACCTCATTACTAATTACACGCATGATATTGATTCCTTTCTGTTGTTGAATTGCACTTGTCTGAACCTTTTGCAGAGTTCTTTCAAGTGTGTTCCAATTTTATTACCAACCAGAAAACTTTACTGTTTTGCAGGTTTAAGTTCTTTCCATAGTGTTCTTTATTCTGAGAAGATTCGAAAGGAATTTAACATCGATCGTCATAAGAAAAACATCCAGTTAGAGTTATATCGGGCTGTAGCCGCACATGGAAAAATTCTTTTAAAAACGCTTTCACAAAATATTACAATATCCTATCCCACCGTAGCAAGTCAGGCTGTCTGGTTATTTATTCGTCTTAAAAAGACAAAAGAAACAGAAGAAAAGAATATTTCTTTAGAAGATTATAACAGTCATTTTTATTATTTATCCAAAAGATTAAAAGAACAATTTAAAGATGAGATTCTCTTTCTCTCATTTGACACAGATACTGTGGTTCTTCTCTGCAAAGATGATCCGGCACGAAAAAAAATCATCCGCCATTTCAGAAAATTACATCCTCATTTAGAAATGTTTTAACAGGGGGTCAATATGGCAAATAGATCCGAAACCGATAAAATCCATGAAAAAATTTGCGAGGTCACTGCAGAATATTTTTTCACACACAAAAAGGAAGTGTTTTTTTCTCTGTCTACACAGGAGGTATATGAAGAAGTAAAGAAATACGCATCAGATGCAGTGAATTATGCGACACTCAAGTTCCCAGGATTCTTACAAGTACGAAAAATCTGGATTTCTTTTCTTTCTAAAAATCACCAATATACGCCGGGGGAACGACTCACTGTAGCTGTTTTATATCGTTTAATTTATATATATAAATACTATGACTACGGAATTATCAAAGATATATTAGAATACAATCATTATCATGTTCAAATGCATAATGGAGATCCCATTATTTGTGTCATCCCACTTCTTCCTGAAAAAATTTTAGATATTTATGCCAAAAATATCATTCATGGCAATAAAGAAGCTATGATTCGCTGGAATTTCATTCGAAATTTATGTAAAGAAATCAAAAAAATAAATCCATCTCTTATTTTAGCAGTGATTCCACAAGTGAATCGGATGTCTTTTATGTGTAAAAATGGAAAGATAAACTGTCAAATACGTGATCTTCCTCCAATCTATGATTCTCTCTGCATATTTATAAAGAATACTCCAGAAGGACAGAATTTGATCAGGAATTTCCCAATTTCCCATTCTGCCTTGGAAAGAAAGATAAAAAAATAGTGTGAAAACACTCCTTTTCATGCGTTAAGGTTGTACTCGATCCGCATAATTTACTATAAGTGATTATATATTTATAATTATATTTGTAATCCAAAAATAAAATCCCCTTTTGCTTCCGATTGGTTAACAAAAGGGGATTTCTTTCAATTTTATCATATATGCAATCATAAAGCTTTTAGAACATTCATTAAACTTCCAAAGCTTCTCCTTCTACAATAGAAGAATCTGGTAATTGCTTTAAATCTTGCTGGTCAATTTTAGAATCAATTTGTAGAGATTTTGCCATTGGCTCCAAGTATTTGTTTACATTCTGCATGCCCATTCGCATAAGATCATCTGTATTTTGATTCAATCTCTTAAAATCTACTGCCAACTCCTTAATAAATTCGTTTGCAGCATCTACAACCGCATCCATTTGATTCATGACAGAGTCTTCCATTCTATTGCGAACTCGTTCGTTACTTGCAAACCGTTGATTGATATCATCCAATCTTTGCATTGCATTGTTCGTTGCTTCATTCTGTAACTGCCGATATTCCTGTGTCTTTTCCATAATCAAAGCATTTGCTTCTCTCCGCAATTCAATTGACATCATTCCAATACTGTTGACAATATCCTTTGTTGCCATGGCAAGGTCAATCTGATAACGCTTAATGGATTCTACTAATTGATCTCGTCGTTTGTTCTCTTGTTCTGCAATCATTGCATCAATTTCCGCATGCCAACGCCGCTGATCAACTTGCAGTTCTGCTGCTTGCCGTTCATTGTAGGCTTGCAATTCTGCTTCCTGCTTCCGCATCTGCATTTCGATATTTGCAGTTTCTTTCATCTTCTTCCGTTCCCGACCAGCAGAAAGTGCATTTAACGGTTCTTTCACCCAATCGCAGATGGTTTCTATTGGCTTATAAATGATGTCATCCAACTTATCAAACATTTCTAACATTTTTATTCCTCTTTCTCCGCTTCTTGAATCAGCTTCTGATACTGTTCTTTGCCTTTCTTCATCTGTACACGTAGTTGATTTGTATTCTTTTCCCACTTTTCTGAAGACAGAATCATCTCTTTCAATTGCCTTTTCTGTACTTTTAAGAGTTCTGGAATTGCTAATTTTGAAAGTAATCCATTTTCGCTACATTCAGAAATCAAATCGGAAAAATACTTTGCAAAAAACAGTGCCATCTCTTTTCGCTGATCCACAGTATACTCATCATGACGGTTTAAAATTTCAATCATGCTCTCCCAGTGCAGACTGATCCACTCTATAAAATAAGATTGAAAATAAAGATGCCGAACAGATTTTGAATCAGAAGAATGCAAACCAGAATAAATAGTTGGCTCGTATTCCACGCAATCCTGGTATAACTTCTTGCGTTGCTGCTGCATAATTTGCAATGCAGCAGTGACACAAAATCGATAATCTTCTTCGTATCGCATATATTACACCCTTTTTGTCGCTTCCCGTAATTCCTGCCGGAACTCGTCCAGATTTTTCGTGATATAATGCTGAATCAAGGATTCGCTGATTTGAAAACTGCGTTCCACATTTGCTTGCAATTCCGTCAGCCATTCCGCTTTGCAATCGTTAGAAAGTACATCATCTTCCACCATTGCCTTTTGAATTGCTGGCAATTCCTTCAAATAAAAGTCCTTTCGTTCTTTTCTCAGGTTTTCCATCATTTCTTCGATGTTCTGAATATCCCCCTGATACCGCTTCAGCAACTTCATGTAATACTCTTCGTACGCTGCAATCTGGTCAAAAGAGTTGCTTTTATTTTGGGGGCTTACTTTTTGAAATGCTCCAAACAAATCTCCCATAGATTTTCCTACTTTCTTTACTTTAATATGATTCGTATTATTCCAGATTTATCTTTATCTGGTTTATTTGGAATTCCCGCAAAGCATGAAATAAATTTAGGGTTTTCCATTATATCTGGTATTAAATTCAAGAAATCCTTATACAAAGTCAGATGCTTTTTAATGTCGATTTCGTATGTTTTTTGTTTTCCTTCAACCAGTTTGACACTTTTTTTCATTTTTATTAAAAATTGTTCTTCAGAGCTTTCTGTATGTTGTCCAAAGAGTTTATCATATGCATTGCTGACGCCGTTTCGGAATTTTTCCCCAAAATCAGTGCGATTATTGCAACAATCACCACCACCAATACCGCCGCTGCTATAATCCCCATAACCAGATTCGTATTGTTTTTTTTGAGCCTGTTTCATACGATGGACGTTGATGATTTGGATTTGAATAAGTAGTTGGAGACTTAGGCGAAGTTTTTATCTGTCCATGCATATAACTTTTCATTTCTGAATCATCATTTGAAATAGATGCAATTCTTTCTGATTTTCTCATTCCCATAATGCTGCCGAAAGGATCTTCTTGGGGTGCAGTGGTTTGCGGTGTGCTTTTCAAGACACGATAAAAATCATCTGAAACAGAAGCACAAGTAAACTTCAGAGCATCCCACTCATTTCTATCAATATCTGAGATAAAAGAATCCTGGCTACCTTTGTTTAGAATCTGGTCGTTTAGAATCTGGTCAAAGAAATAATCCAGTGTTCCTTGCAGAGTTTCTTTCTGGTTACGAACTACTTTTTTTCCTTGAATCAATTCAAATTTTGGCTTATAATTGGAAGAATATGTTTTTTCATCCAATGTAACTGGTGGGAAATTTAATTCTTCAGAATGTGTTGTGGATTTATCCCACTGGTGTTTGAGATATTCCAAATATACATCCCAGTATTTAGAAAGAGGAATATCCGGAATTTTTCCACTCCGCCCCTTTGATTTTGGAATGGCAAAACCGATAAAACAAGCAGTGCTACGTCCCTTGCAATCTCTCAAATATTCCGATACAATTTGAGATGGAAATGTGATGTCAGATTTCTTCAATTCCTCTACCAGATATTTTGTAATACAGGAGATTCCCCCACAGATACAATAATCTCCAACAGAGAACGCACTATATCGAATCGTTTTCAAGGTATCCAGATTTGCCATTGCATTTCCAACATATTTCAATGCAGTTTGCCAATCCAAATCTTCTGGTCGTACCAAGAAATCCGGAACAAAATCGACATTCTTGGTTCTACTGTAAATCAACGGATATGCTTTCATGTTAATCCCTCCTTATATTTCGGAAATAAGATCCGCTGGAGAAAAATCTTTTTCTTCTTCACCATAAAAAACCTTGAATTTTGAATTTACTTTTGTCAATTCTGTTGTAACCGCAATTAAAAGCTTTCGATACTTTTGCAGCTCTTCTCGATTATTTTTGATACGTTCCTTTGACTCTTCAATTTGTTTTTTACAACGATTAATTCTATCATAATTTGTGAAGAACCATCTGTCATTTTCATAAGCAATTGCATTTTGACTTTCTGAAATCTTGTTTTGATGCTTTTGCTCATCTTTTAAGAGTTCTCTTTTTACGTAAAGACAGAAATTTAAAAATTCGTGGAAAATCCCAATAAAGAATGGAATGTGGATATTTACTGGTTCTACTTCTCCGGAATAATCATCATCTGCAATTTCTTCTCCAAGAGAAACCGCTACAATATAGTTTGTTCTTCCTGGAGCAAACAACTCTTTGAAATTTTTTATCAAGATACTTTTAATTTCATCTTGTGTTACATACTGCCTGCATAAATCCGACTTTGTGATAACAAAAACAATCGGAGGTAATTCTTCAGCATGTGATTGTACGAAATTAGAGATGATACTATTTAATTTTGCTTTGCATTTTCTCTCTATATTACGCATTCTTTTTTCTGGATTTTCATTACAAAGAAGTTCTCCATCAATAAAGATGTATAATGCTGTTGACTCGTTAATAGAGTTGATTAATTCTGTATAGACTTCTGGATTATCATTTCTTGAATGTATGGTACCACCGCCATAATCTGCCCAATCAAAACTCATGACCGGTTCATTATAATAATTCAATTTAAAGCTATAGTTGGAAAATTCGGTCAATGATGTGCCAACTGGGAAACGATCCATACCTGTTTCATCATCCAGTTGATCCATCCAATCTTCCAACTTCGTTGCAGCTCGATTGGTGGTGACCAAAGTAAATCCGTTAATACCAACGCACATTTCATAGTACATTCCCAATAAATAGCATGTCTTCCCACTACCAGACAAACCCACCGCAGTAAATCTTGTATCAGCCATTTTTCTTTTCTCCTTAATAACATGATTTTTTAAAGAACGCTATATTCTTATTATAAACGATATTTTTTCTTATGTCAAGTCGTTTTTTAATTGTATCGACTATTTTTTCAACATCTTGCATTTTTTGTAGAAAAAATTGTTTCAAATTTTCCTTTACAAATTCATTATACGAATTGATGCAGACACCCGTTTGTCCGTTCAAAAACAATTTACAAAAATCGACGAAAAAAATCCGCTGTAGTAGAATTTATTACAGCGGACTCTTTCTTTACCGGCTTAGAGCACTTTTAATCAGTACTCTTCCGCCAACAGCATGGTGCAATGCTCTCCATCATCGATGATATACACCTTTGCTGTGACCGGCTTTTCTGCCTCCACAATGTACG
>ERZ832317.3063-NODE-3063-length-18083-cov-12.066896_pt1 | contig 18083 bp, 18 predicted proteins | sample MGYA00519695_ERZ832317 | MGnify/ENA primary metagenome ERZ832317 (study PRJEB31850, sample SAMEA3708726) | human gut metagenome | biome: human gut; feature: human-associated habitat; material: faeces | place: China | collected 2014 ...
CCAGAGTCCCGCCGCCGCGCAAAGGGTTATTTGCGTCTCCATATTTTGCACATATCTTACAATCGTTGACCGTCTTCTTGCACTACATATAGTGTTCTAAAGACGCTCGCCGCCCCATAAGTACCGATTGCCGAAGAGGACAGCACCTCTTGGACCATTTGATTTATTTAGAACTCGTATTTGGAGGCCACCTCTGCCGTTGCTTATTAGCGTCGGCCTCACCTTAATAAGTCTGAACATGACACCTTCTTGAGGACAAGTGGACTCGCAAGAACTATCGAAGCATTGCGAACCGCAGTATGGCTCATCGCCACCCGCGATATCTACTTATGCATGCCCGCGGTATCTACCTATATATGTACGTATACACATGGGGCTCGCTTCAGCTTGCTATCAAAATGCCCTTCTTCCTCGACATGACAGCCTGAGCAAGTTGCTTTCCTTCAGAAGGCGCAATGTTTTGGGATGCCGATGCGGGAGGATTGGGGCAAAGTTGAGCTTTTTCGTATTCAGATCGGCACTTGGCAAGTAGCGTCGCTTTGCGACCTTTCGTCACCTGTTGTTTTGCCTGCGGCAACACCCTTTGTACTTGGCCTTTTCGAAAACGCATACGAAAAAGCTCAACGAGCCTCACTCGCCGCTGGTTCGCTACGCGCCGCGGATTCGCCATGGGTTTGTTTCATTGATGCTTAGCTATCGTTTACCTTAACCCATGTATGAAAAAAGCCGGAGCACATGCCCCGGCCCCTTAGGTTTATGTGGTGGAGGTTAGGGGGATCGAACCCCTGACCTCAGGCTTGCAAAGCCCGCGCTCTCCCAGCTGAGCTAAACCCCCACGTAGTAATAAACACCCCAGCGGCGACTCGGCTCTCGCTGGGGTGTTTATTGCGAAAGAAGTGGTGGACCTGACAAGGTTCGAACTTGTGACCTCCCGGTTATCAGCCGGACGCTCTGACCAACTGAGCTACAGGTCCAACGCGGGGATTAATATAGCCCACAGGGGGAAGCCTCGTCAACAACTTTTTTCAAATTACTTTCGAAAGATGAGACGATAGATGGCCGAGCCCACACTCCAAGCAATGAACACGCAGGTAATAGCCGGTATGTAGCCGGATGCGTCGAGAAGCAAATCGAGCTTGTCGAAGTGCCTCGCGGGCACAAATAACTTGTGATACTGATCCGCAAAGGAAACGGCCGCACAAGCCATCACGCCAAGAACGTACATGAGCCACGTCCGCCAGATGCGGATGTGGCCGCGCGGGCTACGACGATGGGCCCAGCCCGACATCCATGCCAACACGTTGAGCGCAACGACGCCGCCCATCAACGCGAACTCCACCACGTGCGCCTGCTGTCGGACGGAGAGGCCGTGATTGGAGAACTTGACCGAGAGCAACAGGATGTGGGCGGCCGTCCATTTGAGCGGATTCTCCTCGAAGGTGGGGAGCTGGCCGGATTGAACCAGATAGGCACCGTATTCGGCAAACGAACCGGCCCCCGAAGACAGCGCCAGGCTATCTGATGCCGATTGCTCCGTGAGATAGTAAATGGTCATCGCGCCAAAGACGAGAAGGCCTAAGCAAAGAAGGCGCGCAATCCAACGGAGCGCGGATGCACCACGACGAGGCTGCGGAGCAGCGGGGCGACGCATCTGCACTGTTGGAGCATCCTGCACGATGCGAGGCTGCGGAGAGGTGCTCCCCGGCGAGGCGGGCAGATGGCTATCGGCCGGCGCGCTTCCATAGTCAAACGGGTAATCGTCATTGGGCATGTTGACCCCCTTCCAATTGCCATCATTTTCCTACGGTTTTATACCGAACGCGGAAACTGAACGGAATGGGCATGAGAGGGGGCAGTGCCCTTAGGCAACCTGCTGATACTCATAACTCCGTTCATACAAGGCTTCAGGCGCGATATCAACCTCGCCATCGCACCATGTAAGGACTCCGAACTCAACCTTGAAGTCCCGCACAGCCGCCTCATCTTCCAACGACTTAAACACAGGCATGTTGAGCAAACGGGTCACATCGAACAAGCGCACTTCCCCCGTGGAGAAAGTAACGAGGAGAATCGAGTTGCCCACATAGCGAGCAGATGCCACCTCGATCCCCTCAACGGGCTCTCCCGCATATGCAATTCCATCCACAACGTACATGAGCCCCCCTATGCAAGCGGTGAAATCTTGTCGAACGGCATGCCCGCAACGGCGTGGTTCCAGGCTCTGTAAAGTTCATCCTCATGAAGAGCAAGCCAGCCGGAAACCATACGAAGCTGCTTAGCGGGCAGAGAGCCAGCGAGCAACTCGCCGTCTATGGCAACGGATGCTTTGTACTCTCCGTAATAAACGTGAACATGTGGCTTGTGATGCTTTTCATCATCCATATAAATCATCTTGATAACGATTCCAAAAAAGCGGCTTAGCTCCGGCATGCAATCTCCTTTCCGTTAATCTCAGGATACCCAAAGAATGTAACGCCCATTGGACTGCACAAATACCTGCTCCAAATACCGCAGAGCATCATCCACGTTAGGCACAGCGCACTCTCATCAATCACAACATCAGTAACGTCACTCACAATATCAGTCACATCAGTCATAACATCAGTAACAATATGAGTGATAAAGCGGGTGTTTAATTCATCCATGCCAAGTCGTGAACCAATGTAGACGCCTCCACTGTGCCTGAAGCTATATCTACAATTCCGATATCTATATCTGCATTACAGATATAGTCCGATATAGATTCAGATATAGAAGAAGCGAAACAAGACGAGCAGCCATCTGGGCTTTGGTACCGCGCAGCGACCAGAACGAGCTCTCAATCGGCACCAGCGTACGCAACTTTGGATCTAAGCGCTATATAAAAACCGAGGAGACTCTCCCGTGGAAAGCCTCCTCTTTAAACGGCCGCCGCAAGGTCGAGCCGTTTTGTCAAGCTCCATTACTATCTTGCAGCGCCGTATTCGAGTCAATCTGCCGACTCTCAAATCGCAAGGCCTCCACGGGCAGGTTAGTCACTATTCGTCGGCGTCCTATACCACGCTTTTACCAAAATGCGCAAGGTATTCAAACATTGGGGGGTGCGGGTAGCGTCGGAAAAGTTGGTGTAGGACATTTTGCGGGGACGACCGCCTCCTGAATCCATCTGAATCATAGCATCACGCCGCTCTCCTCCCCGTGTCGGCCAGCGCCATCGCCGTCTCGACGATCATGAGGCCCCTCCTACGAGACGCTTCGCTCTCGGTGAGTCCGTCACCCGGGCGATGCGAAGACTGGGCTACCCCTCTAGGCAGACCCTCTACCACTGGCTCATCTGCGACGATGCGGTACAGGAAATCGATATCGGAGTCGAAGTTCCAGGGACTGCCGGTCTTGTTCCCCGCAAAGACCTGACGATCACGTTAAAATCGCTTAGACATTAACTGCGAACACTCTGCAATTTAGCTCATGCGCTCTCAAAGCTATTATAATCATCAAACCGAATACAGAGATCCTCACCATTGATGTCTTCCACCACAATCATTCGGTTGATATCCCCGACAATCTTTTCCACTTCATGCCTATCGGCAGCCGCAAACGTAATAACCATCATATAGCTGTGCTTCGAAACCCGATCCCCCACCGCCAAAGAGCAGTCAACGTTAATGCTGGGAGCCAGAGCCGCCACTTCACCTAGGCCATTCAGTATGGCTACCTCCCCAGCATGGTCACTCCAAATAATGTAGGAGCATCCAATTCTCTCAGGAACCTTACGCTGCGGGGCAGGCAAGCAGGTCTTTTCATGCCCACCGTAAATTGCGCATTCAATGAGCCATTTATAGGTATCGAAACTACAGACCTCTTTCATGGGTAGAGCCCATAGGTCCCCTGACATCCTATAGCCCATCTCCAACACATAGAAATGGTTATCGTCATCGAGCATCAACTCAATCCATGCAACACCTTCCCGCATGCCGCCCTTTTTGAGCGCCTTTCGGAAAGGAGCATCCACTTCGCCCAAGAACTGGCCGAGCCTCTCCGTCTCAGTTGAAGTAAAGGAATAACAATTGGAGGGGTATCCAGGCTGATGAAACATTGAGCAGAAGTTTATCAGAGATGCTTCGCCATCAGCGAGGGCATAATGTGCCGTATACTCTCGTCCTCGCATCATCTTTTCGATGATGACCGTATCCGAAGCTGAAAGTTCAAGTGCTTTTTCGCACGCAGGAACGACCTCGTCATAACTGTAGCAATAACTCATACCGCGATTTGCGGACAAGTCTACTGCCTTGACGACAATGGGGAATTCAAGCTCCGGTACACTGATGGTTCCATCCGCTCGTCTGGAGAACTGATAATTCTTTGCAACGGGAACCCCACAGCTCATGCATAGCTCTTTAAAAGCTCGCTTGTCTACCGTGTATTGCCAGGAAGACTGATCGCAGTAGAACGGAAGACTAAGTCTGTCTGCAATCGTCAGCGCATTGCCAATGTTGAATTGACTGATACCGGTAAGAATACCCCCCCCCGCAACATCTTCTTCTTGAGCTCGCGCAACAATCCCGTCAATATCGGTGGTATCGAATGTCCACACCTCATCGGCACCAAAAGAATCCAAAGAACGACTATGGCCTTCCGGTCCAACAAGAATGGAATAGATGCCCATATCCTGAGCGGTCTCGATCAGCTGGAGCGTTCCTCTGGATGCCCCGAGGACAATTAATTTCTGCATTTCAGTCCACTCCTAGAACCCATTGCATCCCATCAATACAGAAAAAGCCATCGCGAGAATACCTGCACCTACGCTCCAGAAGACTCGGCGGCCAACACAACTCGTATGTCGTCACACAGACGGGAGCAGATAGTTGCCATTTGGTCACCATCCTCAAAAGAGAGGAACAAGATTCCCAGAGCCTTGTCAGCGCCATCAAACACGCTGACCTCATCTCCCGTCTTTTTATACCAAACGGAACGGTAGACATGGCGGGCAATCTCTTCGGGCACCTCAACTCGATCGAGGATGCCAGCCTCACGAGCATGGACAACGTATGTGGCATACGCCGAATTCGACCCTTTGCTCGACCAATGTAAATCGGTAGAAACATCACCCATAGCAATGGAAACGTTAGCTGCAACCAAGTCGATGCCGCTTGCATCGGATAGTTGAACGGGAATCATGTTACCACCAGCCCTTGAACCCAATTCAAGAACATACGGCACGCCGCCCTCGCCAATAATGACCTCGACATTCAGCTCACCAAAGCGGATACCGAGCTTGGTAACGAGCTCCTGAAGGACAGTGCAAACCGCATCATAATCCGTATCGGAAATCGCCGGCGGCGTTTTTTTACCAACAGGGACAAGTCCGCCTAGCGCTGCATCACGTGAGCATGTCATGAGTCCGTAGAATTGGACAACTCCATCCACAACAAAAATGTCGCCACCAATTACCTCGGGATACGTCCTATTGATAAACTCCTCCGCAATAAGTATCGAGTTGCGCGAAAACCGTCGGGCGTTCGCAATAGCTTGGTCGAGACCCTCAAGTGAATCAAGGAAAGAGACCCCTTTCGAACCCGAAGAGTCCGTTGGCTTGATCACAATGGGAAAACGTAAGCCCGAGAGTTTGTCGGCGATTTCTATCTGATCATCTCTCAAATTGATGGAAACCGCACCGGGACAAGGTAGTCCATTCTCGCGCAGAAACGCGCGAAACAGATGCTTGACCGACATAATCTCAATGGAATTCAGCGGATTGGTAGGCAGGTTGAGCTTTTCGGCAACGTATCCCGCCGTCGGAGAAGCCGGATCGGACGAATACGCCAGAACGCCCGATATCTCCTCGGAGCGAGCAATTTCCAAAATCCTATCGCGGTCGGTTGTGCTCTCCTGATAGAACACGTCCGCCTCAAACTGCCCCGGGTTATCCGGGAGATAGTCGCACAAAACGGTGCGGTATCCCAACTCACGAGCCTTTTTAATAGCGATGACCTGCTGACGCGAACCGCCGAGCATGAGAATGGACTTCCCCATGCCTTACCCCCTCAAGCTCTTAATAACGGAGCAAATACGATCGACGTCCTCCATGGCAAGATCCGCATACATGGGAAGCGTCAGCACGTGGTCGGACACCCACTTGGCCACCGGCACTCGCTCGCTGGAGTACACCGAGCGGTAGCAATCGAAATCCGGAATGAGCGGGTAGAAATACTTGCGGGCGCCGATGCCCTCCTGGGCAAGCGCATCAAACGCGTCATCGCGCGTGGCACCAAATGCCTTCTCATCAAAAACAACCGGCATGTACGCATGGTTGGACTTGACACCCTTCTGCGGTGCAACAAACTTCAGGCCCGGTACACCCTCGAGGTTTGCACGGTAACACTCCTCAACGCGAGCGCGCTTAGCAATCTCATCATCAACGTGACGCAGGTTGCACACGCCCATGGCGGCGCAGAACTCATTCATTTTGGCATTGCCGCCGACGTACTCAACGTCCTCGGGGCTCGTAATGCCAAAGTTCTTCCACTGGTTCAGCAGCGGGTACAGGGATTCGTCCTCAAAGCAGATGGCGCCGCCCTCGATGGTGTTGAATACCTTGGTGGCGTGGAACGAGAACATGGAGGCGTCGCCAAAACAAGCGGAAGATACGCCGTTGCGCGTTACACCAAACGCATGAGCGGCATCGTAGATAACCTTAAGGCCATGCTTATTTGCAATTTCTTGAATAGCATCGACATCGCACAGCGTTCCGTACACATGAACCGGAACGATGGCAACGGTACGCGGCGTAATCAGCTTTTCGATGCTCTCCGGATCAAGCGTGTAGTCGCTCTCCTTGATGTCAGCAAACACCGGCGTCAGGCCCTTGCGCACAATCGCGTGCGTTGTGGAGGCAAAGGAGAAGGGCGTGGTAATAACCTCGCCATGTAGGTTCATCGCCTCGAGAACACACTCAAGCGCGGAGTGGCCGTTGGTGAACAGCGCAATGTTTGCAGCATCGAGATAACTCTTGAGGCCCTCCTCAAGCTTGTCGTGTTCAACGCCCATGTTGGTGAGCCAGTGGGATTCCCACAGGGGAGCAATCTCGTTCATATACTCGTCGAGGTCGGGCATGGAGGACCTCGTAACCAAAATCTTATTACTCATGGCTTAAACCCCTTATCTCACAAAGCGCAAATAGCGCAATCAGCGGCCAGTAATTAGCATCAGCTCCTAAAGTGTCGCTACGTACTCCCTCAGCTGCTCTTCCCAATCGCGCGGCTCAAAACCAGCAGCGCTGATCTTGGAGAGGTCAAGGTCAGAATGCTCCGGGCGCGGTGCAACTGGACCGGCCGCCTTGGCGTAGTACTCCTCCGTGCCCACCGGAGTCACAGCACCATCATTGCCGTTAGCTAGTTCAAAGACCTTCGCCGCAATCTGCGCCCAGGACTTCACAGCACCCGAGCCCGTGAGATTGTACGTACCGCACGCAATGGGTGCGGATGGTTCAACATCACCCTCGCGATACCCCAGTGCATAGAAAGCGGCGGCTGCCATCTGATCGGTAAAGGTCAGGCGGCCAAATTGGTCGTCCACCACCGTAACGCGGTCAAGAGTGTCATCCGCATCTGCGCAGCGGTCGGACAAGCACTTCATGGTCTTCACAAAATTCTTGCCATCGCCGATAACCCAACTAGAACGGAGGATGTAGTGCCTCGGGCATCCAGCAACCGCAAGGTCGCCGGCCGCCTTGGACTGACCGTAAACGGACAGCGGCGAGAGCGGCTCATCCTCGGCATGATTGCTGCAAGCGCCATCAAACACATAGTCGGAGCTGATGTGCACGAGCGCGATACCGTACTCGGCACACGTACGCGCCATGAGCGCCGGGCCGGTTGCGTTGGCCGCCCAGCACGCAGAACGCCCCTCTGCGGTCTCGGCAGTGTCGACCGCCGTGTAAGCGCCGCAATTAATCACAGCACCGTACAGGGTCCAGTCGTACTTCTCATAGTCCGCGGGGTTGGAGAGGTCAAACGCATCGATGTCACAATAGTCAAAGCTGTTGGACAGTCCGCGCGCATCGGCCAGTGCGCGCACGGCACGGCCGAGCTGACCATTGCAGCCCGTCACAAGAGTGCGGCGGGGAGCCATGGGCAGGGCATCGGAAAGCATAGGATGATTGCGGTCCGCATCGGACAACTCGCACTTGGAGAGCGGAATGGGCCACTCGATTGCAAGGGTCGGGTCGGCAAGATTCACAAACGTATAGGTCTTCTTAAGCTCAGCAGACCAATGAGCGTTTACGAGATAGGTATACGCCGTGCCATCTTCGAGAGCCTGGAAGGAATTGCCCACGCCGCGCGGTACATAGATAGCCTTGGAGGGATCGAGAACGCAGGTAAAAACCGCACCAAAGCTCTTGCCGGGCCTTAGGTCGACCCATACTCCAAACACAGAGCCCGTAGCAACAGAAATGTACTTGTCCCAAGGCTCGGCGTGAATACCACGCGTAACACCGCGCTCGGCATTAAAGCTAATGTTGTTCTGAACGGGGCCGAAATCCGGCAAACCCAGGGCGCCCATTTTGGCACGCTGCCAGTTTTCCTTGAACCATCCTCGGTTGTCACCATGAACCGGCAGATCAAACACAATCATGCCGGGAATCGGGGTGCCCTCCGCGTTCAACCGCTTACCAAAATCGAGCGCCATGCTCGCCGCTCCTTCACTCTCGACTCAGATACTCGAAATTACTGACCCTGCTTGGCGTACCTCGCCTCGGTGGCCTCCTTGGCCGGGCGCCACCAGGCCTCGTTGTCGCGGTACCAGGCGATGGTCTCGGCCAAGCCGGCCGCGAAGTCGGTGTGCGAGGGCTCCCAGCCGAGCTCGGTCCTGAGCTTGGTAGCGTCGATCGCGTAGCGCCGGTCGTGGCCGGGGCGATCGCGCACCCAGTCGAAGTCGTCCTCCGCGCGGCCGAAGGCCTTGAGGATCTCGCGCAGCACCGTGATGTTGTCCAGCTCGCCGTCGGCGCCGATCAGGTAGGTCTCGCCGATGCGGCCCTTGGTGAGGATGCACCACACGGCGGAGCTGTGGTCCTCGGTGTGGATCCAGTCGCGCACGTTGCGACCATCGCCATAGAGCTTGGGACGGGCGCCATCGATGATGTTGGTGATCTGACGGGGGATGAACTTCTCCACGTGCTGGTAGGGACCGTAGTTGTTGGAGCAGTTGGAGATGGTGGCCCTCACGCCGAAGGTACGGGCCCAGGCGCGGACGAGCAGATCGGATGCGGCCTTGGTGGAACTGTAGGGAGAGCTCGGGCGGTACGGGGTCTCCTCGGTAAAGCGGGCCGGATCATCCAGCGCAAGGTCACCGTACACCTCGTCCGTGGAAACGTGATGGTAACGCACATCATAGCAGCGGCAGGCCTCGAGCAGGCGATAGGTACCCTCAACGTTGGTGCGCAGGAAGGGCTCGGGGTCGGCAATGGAATTGTCATTGTGGGACTCGGCGGCGTAGTGAACGATGGCATCGTGGCCAGGCACAATCTTCTCAAGCAACGCCTCGTCGCAGATGTCACCCACGACGAGCTCAACGCGGTCGGCGGGCAGGCCCGCGATGTTCTCGCGGTTGCCGGCATAAGTGAGCTTGTCCAGCACTGTTACATGCACGCCGGGATGCTCTCGTACCACGTGATGTACAAAGTTGCTGCCGATGAAGCCGCAGCCGCCCGTAACGATGATGTTCTTGGGCTCAAAGATTTCCTGGGCCATGAATGATCTCCTTTAAATAACGGACGGACGGGCGATGATCTCGCCAGCGGCAACCTTCTTGAGATGCTTGCCGTATTCGGATTTTCCATAGCGCTCGGCACAGTCCAGCAGCGCATCACGGTCAATCCAGCTGTTCTCATACGCAATCTCTTCGAGCACGGAAACGGGCATATCTTGACTGCGTTCAACGGCGCGCACAAACTCGCCAGCTTCGTACAGGCTCTCCATAGTGCCCGTGTCGAGCCAGGCGTACCCACGACCGAGGGTCACCACTGAAAGGCTGCCGTCCTCCAAATACATGCGATTCAGATCGGTAATCTCGAGCTCTCCGCGCGCCGAAGGCTTAACTTGCTTTGCAAAATCGCATACACGGCTGTCATAGAAATACAAGCCGGTGACCGCATAGGAACTCTTGGGGTGCTTGGGCTTTTCTTCAATGGATACCGCGTTGCAGTTCTCATCAAACTCAACAACACCAAATCGCTCGGGATCGTCGACATGGTATCCAAACACCGTGGCACCGCCGGCACCACCCGCCTGCTCCACAGCACGGCGAAGATGGCGCGACAGGCCATTGCCAAAGAAGATGTTATCGCCCAACACGAGCGCACACGGATCCCCGTCAATGAACTCCTCACCAATGATGAAGGCTTGAGCCAGGCCATCAGGAGACGGCTGCTCGGCATAGGACAGGCTGACACCAAAGTCCGAACCGTCCTTAAGCAGGCGCTGGAAGTTGGGCAGATCCTTAGGAGTCGAAATGATCAGGATGTCGCGAATGCCCGCCATCATGAGAACAGACAACGGGTAGTAGATCATGGGCTTGTCGTACACGGGAAGCAGTTGCTTACTCGTGACTGTGGTGAGCGGGTACAGGCGCGTGCCAGATCCGCCTGCAAGAATAATGCCTTTCATAGTTCCCCATTCCATTCGTAGTTAGATTCAATCTCATCTAACAACTCTCAACACATTACCAACCGCCTCTTAAGCCAAGACAACCAGCTTGAAAGGGGCAATTGCCTAAATGCCCGAGCTATAAAACCAGACTCAGCACCTTATTTTACAAACCTCTCCTTATGCAGGAGATAACCTCCTAAAAAGAACCTGCCGGATTAATTCCATGCAAGAGCACACGATGAATACCAGCCCCACAGCAAAACAGCAATACAACGCCAATTGCATTAAGTCCATACTGCCCCAAGCATTCACAACGTTAAGAAGATCACCCCATATAAGTCGACGAACCGCATTTGATCCAGAATGGATAAGGAGAACGCCGAACGTTGACGAAGCGACGAGGTTGATGCCCCTGGAAGATTTCACGTTCACATTCAAAAAGAACAGGAAGCAGGTAACGCCGGCAATGAACGCCATCAACTTATTTGAATCAATCATTAAATAATAGGCACGGGTGACGGGCCACCCCAATCTTGCTCCAAGAAGCAGCAGGATTACGATGGAAAACACAGAGGCAACGATGCCACAAACGAATGCGATCGCCGTGCGGCTATAGCTGGCGCCCCACTCTGGTGGATAGAGCCTTATATAAGCAGCAAGGATGTATAGGAATACATACCATCCAACTTCACTAAACACCGCAGACGACGGCACGAAGGTCCCAACCACGACAAATACAAAAGCAAGCAATACCAGAAGACGCTTCATTGTGCACTTATCGAGAGCCTCGATCATCCCATTCATAAAGGGGATCAGCAGATACATAAAGAGAAATGACGCCGTAAATCCCTTATTGATCGAGGTTATGGGATACAGCAATCCCATAACGCATTCGTTGATGCTCATTCTGCCTGCGAAGATAAAAAGCAAGTCGCAGGTGATTTCCCAAAAATAAAAGGTGCCCAATAGCTTGAGCATCTTTCGGCGCGTCAGTTGAGAGGTACACATAAAGTAGCCGGTAATCATTACGAATGCGTTGATAGCGGCTTTGCCCCACATACCAAAAAGCACAACAAATAGAGTCTTCGCGTCGAATGCGCCCGGAGCAATCGCGTCTATCAGACCTGAATTAACGACCAGATGATGCGCAATGATCACGAGCATCAGGACAATGCGCATGAGTTCCAGATTTGATTGTCTGGCTGTGGCTTGGCGAGTCGAGTCCGCTGTCATCTTGCTTTTCATAATCCCGTTCATTTTCTATAGTCAGTCTACATGCAGGCGCTCATCATTTCACGCCTTGGCAGTCAGGCCTTTCAAGGTGTTAAGCAAATAGGTAAATGCTTCAAGCCTAAAGAGCGCGGCCAACCCTAGATACACAGCAGAGAACACGACACATTGAAGGGCAACGATCGCAAGGGGCGAAATGGCGAACATCCCAACTCCTGCAGCAGGGATCGAAGCGACGAAGGCAAATGCGAACGACGGCATAATGTCCTTAATCTGCTCGAGGTAGGAGTACCCGATAATCTTTTTGTTGGGCCCGGCATTTACAAACGTCGAAATGATGCCGGTAACAAGGTAGCTTGCCACAAGCAATTTGACGTCTTTAAACAGAAATGCGCAAATCAAAAGGGCGACAAGTCCGTAACCCTTTTTGATAATCTCCAATTTAAGGAACAAATCAGAGCGACCCATACCATTTAAAGCCTGCAGATTAGAGGTATGGATTGGCAGCAGCGCATAAACCAGACAGTACAGCTGCATAAACCATACGCTGCTCGACCACTGAGGACCGAGAAGCAACGGAACGAGCGTGGGCGCGCAGCAAGCAAATGCGACCATTGTCGGAACAATGAGGAACGTTGACGTCTTAAGCGCCCTTCGTACCAACTTTTTAACGCTCGCCACGTCATCTTGAACATGAGAAACAGCCGACAGCATTACCGGTTGAATGGCACCATCCAACATCGATCCGATAGCAAGGGGATACTTCTTCCCCTGTGAAACAAGGCCAAGCTCTGTGGATGAGAATTGTTTTCCCACAATAAGGTCGGACAGACTCTGATAGCCCTGATCGATCAGTCCAGACAGGAGCAGGCGCCATCCAAAACTAAACAGAATGCGCGCCCTAGAAAGATCAAAGACAAAGCGCGGATACCAATCGACCTGCAGGAAAAGCACCAGGCAATTGATGATCTGATATGAGATCTGCTGAAGGACCAAGGCCCACAAACCCATGCCAGTGCAGGCCGAGCCAACACCAATTACTGCCGAAGCCAACACCGCCACTATCGTGGCATTGAAAATGCTCTTCATCTTCAATTCACGCGTGACTTTTGCTACCTGAACAGAATTGAGCGCGTTGAACATCAGCACGGTACAAAGACCGCGAAGCGGCCAGCACAGCTGCGGCATACCATAAAACCCAGCAATAGCCGGAGCGCCAAAAAAGACGGCGATATAAAGGACCACGGAAACGACCAGGCTCATCCAAAAGACCGTAGAAAAGTCGTCATCCGTCACGTCGGCATCTTGAATCAATGCCGTATTCAAGCCAGACTGAACAAGGACGTTGCCGAGGTTCACAAATACCAGCATGATCGCCAATGCGCCGAAGTCATCTGGCGCAAGCAGGCGGGCCATAACGATTTGAACGATAAGCTCGACCACCGCACGTCCGCCTCGTTCTATGAACTTCCAAAACAGGGAGCTTATTGTTGAGCTTTTGAGTTCACCATTCATCGTAAGCGCTCAATCCTCCATTTAATTAAGCCAGACCAGCGAGTCTTAACTATCTGTACGCCCAAAAGATCACACGCCTTGTAGGCAAACAGCTTGATTCGGGACTTAAGGTTTATATTTCGCAGGGATTCATTAAACAGCGGCAATTTGCAGTCGCTCCCATAAGCCCGCAGCATCACTGAGTATTGCCTAGCATGCGCAACAATCTCGTTATGGAATCGATGCCCCAGCTTGACGTCGATTTCACTGAGCATTTTGAGCCAGTCTATCGAGTTTGAAACCTTCTTTTCCCTGCTGCGTTTGACAGATGTCGACCATGACCCCGGAACCGAATATCGGTAAACGGAGAGGCGGTCACCGAAATAGTGCACATAGCCAAGGGAGGCAAGATAAATTGCACGAGGAAAATCGCCCACCGGTTTATCAAACGTCCAGTCTGCGTAATAAGCCGCAGCATCAACCTTTTTAAACAGAACGCTTGCAGTTGGTATCTCCCACTTATTGAGAAGGTCCACGACCGTTAAATCTTTATCGCTTTCTCCATACCCAAATGAACCGATCGACTGACCACTGACGCCGTCTATTACATCCGCTCGCCCGCATGCCATCGTACACGATGGATGAGCTCTCAGGTAATCAACCTCCATTTGCAGCTTGTGGGGATTTGTCCAATAATCATCCCCCTCACAGACTGCAATATATTCTCCCTGTGCCAAAGGAAGGAGAAAATCGCGAAAATAGTCCAACCCCTTTACTGAATAAAGGTTCTCTTCCCTCAGTATTGGTTTTATCCTCTGATCTGCGGCGGCAAGGCGCCTCACAATTTCAGCCGTCCCATCCGTAGAAGCATCATCGTGAATGAGCAGCTCAATCTCAAAGTCCGTTTCTTGCGACAAGATACTTCTCATCGATTCCTCTACGAATTCTTTTTGGTTATAGCAAAGGTAAAAAACCGAAACCAATGGCCTATTTCCCATATCTCAACTCCGTATTTTTATCAGCAACGCACATTTGACCAACGCTGCCTTACTCTTCAGTCTTCAATTCCCGGCGCGCCCAACCAAAGCAATCAAACAACGAGCAGGCAGGAGTGGAGAATGCAAATAGGAGCACCAGCTGGAACGACACGGGCAAATACAACAGTAGATCCGTGAAAAAGGAGAGCAGCACTATCTGCATGACAATAACGAAAAACAGAAGAGAAACGACGCTAGGGCGAAATCTGAACCAAGATGAAGCAGTGCCGGAGACGCAGCCAAAAACCGCTCCCGCCACAACCAGTCCCTGCCAGCCAAACGCCTCGAAGTAGTGCGCAAAGAAACCAGACACATTGAATTGAATAGACACCAGATAACTCAAGCTATCGACCTGGGGTAAATCCAAAGCCTGGCTCACAACAGACGGGATAAAATCTTGAAAGAGATAACTCGCCCCGAGCGGCTCAAAAGCCTGCATAACCAAATTGTTTAGATTCGCCAACGTCATGGCCAAGTACATATACACCCAGTAAAAGCCAGCGGCCCAGGACGGCAGGCCATCCGGCAGCTGTGCAACATGCATAAATGTTTCGTATCCGGTTCTAATGTTGCCAATCACACCAAAAGCGAATACGCCGGCAAGAGCAACCAGGCACAACCGAACCAGTGGAATAGAACCTCGATTTACAATTAGATAAACAATAAAGATTTGAATAGCCGCGCTCATGATTACCTGACGCGAAATGATCATCAAATAATAAACTGCCTCAACCGCAAGAATAACGAGCAGAGACTTCTTGTAGGGGCATTTCTTCATAAGCAGATATGCGGTAACAGTGGCGATCAAAATGCCCATAGCATTCAAAAAGCCATGCACAGATGGAACGCCGAAGTCGAAATAAGTTTTTTCCGAACCAGTTAGGAGCCAATATGCAGGTACGCCACGCGAGATGTAAACCTCGGCAATCGAAGCAACAAACCATGCGATAAAAAGCAGGAAACACATATAAGCAATATGCTCAATGCGCGCTGAAGTTACGATCGCATTATTCTTGATCACGCCGGAACTGCGATGCTTAATTAATGCCGAGATACCAAAATCAATAACGAACCAGGACACGCTAAACGCAAGGAGCACAATTATTAGCGCGAGATACAGCTCTTCATGTAGGGCTTCTTGAAGTCCCGAGAGTCTAAGCTGATACAAGAGGCCCATTGCAAGCCAGACCCCTGAAAAAGCACTCAGAGGGTTGACAATTGTTTCGCTGCACCTAAAACCGAGATAAAAAACAACGATCGACAGCAACGCAAAGACGTACATCATTACTTGTCTCCCCGTTTCTTCCTGCGCTGAAGTGCTTGCGCCATCTTCACCCTATCGTTCAGCATTTCCCTCAGGGGTTTATGGCTGAGTCCCGAAGTATTGCTCTCGTGTCTTCTATAGAGAATCAGGGGCTCATCCAAGAACTCCACCTTCATTCCCAGCGAAGCAACTAGGCCAATCCACCAATCATGCATTGCAATCTCATCTGGAAATGGAAGCGTTTGATCCAGCACTTCTCGATCAAACGCCATACAGCAACCAACAAATGAGTTTTTCAGATAATTCTTCCAAAACCCGGAGCGCGACCCACGCCAAGAAAAAATGTCTTGCCCCATCGGATTTAATATTGAGTCCACCATGCTGGCATTGTGCACTACCAAATCAGCACGGTGATTCCGCATGCACTCCAAGACTCTCGCTACCTTATCTTCCAACCAAACGTCATCTTGGTCAGACAAAAAGATGGTATCCCCGTGAGCATGGACCAAGGCGTTCTCAAAGTTTTTAACTACCCCACAATGAGGTCCGGAGTAGAGCTTGATCTTATCGTTCTTACTTTGATAGCTCTGTATCAGTTCCACAGTTCCATCCGTTGAACCGTCATCCGATATCACAACCTCGTCGCCCACCGAAAGCTGGGGCAATATCGAATCGAGCTGCTGGGCAAGATATGCTGAACCATTGTAGCTAGCGATACACACCGATATCATTTTCGACCCATCATTCTACCTGCTCGATTCCCCAAAAGTCGAGCTACACAATCGAATCCAAAGGCAAAGACCTCGACCAATTTGCCCTCGTGGATCAAAGACAACATCACCTCGGCAACCATCTTTTTTCCCTCCCCCACCTCCGAAGGAACGTTCAATTCGTCAGCATGTTCAGAAAGAAATGCTCCAACGCATTTGTTACGCTCATACTGCTGACGAACGGTCAGGTTGTGGGAGTGGTACACCCGTGCATCCGCCTCATAGCAGACCTTCAAACCATGCTTGAGACACCTCGCTGCAGCGAGCATGTCTTCATTCGTAGAGCAAGGCGCCGGAATTCCACCAATCAGATCCAGTGCGCTGTGGCGATATAGGCAGCAAACATCCGAAGAAAAATACGCTTTAATCCCCAGGCGCCCAATATCATCTTTCGTTCGCTTATTCGACTTGTCCGAATAGTTATATTCTCGTACGAGTCTCTCGAATGGACGAGCATCCTCCTTGGGAAGCTGACGACCCGAAACAATCGCAACCGACTCATCCTCAAAAGGCTTAAGGAGATTTTCGATCATATGCGCATCAGCTGGTATGGCATCTTGCGTCATGAACAATACAAACTCTCCTTGTGCCCGGCGATAACCCACATTTCTCGTGCCGCCATGATCGAAGTCGAATCGATCGATCTCAATCACCTGAACGAGAGGACAAGCTTTGGCCAAAGCGACCGTACGATCAACAGACTGTGAATCGATCACGATAATTTCTTCCGGCACGACAGTCTGCAGAGACAGCAAATCTAGGAGCTTGCTGATATCCTTCTCCGCGTTAAGTGTGGGAATGACTACGGAAACCGAGGCTTCCATCACTGACCACTCCCCATAGCCTTAAACGTCCTCACAAATATCCGCAAATCGAGCGCTAAACTCGCGTGCCTCACGTAAAACAGCTCGAGCATCTGCCTATCGCCGTTCTCCCACGTCGCGTTATTGCGCTCGGTCACTTGCCACCATCCGGTGATGCCAGGTTTAACCGACAAAAACTCGTCGCGTGCATTGCCGAACTCATACGTTTCCTCGATCGTTACCGGCCTGGGCCCGATCACGGACAGGTCGCCAGTCAACACATTGAGAAACTGGGGTAGCTCATCCAGGCTCGTATTGCGCAGGAATCTACCAACACGCGTAATACGAGGATCGTCATCGACCTTTTGCTCGCGTTCCCACTGCTCTAACTGCTCTGAGGTCATATAGCGCTGGGGGTTGGTGTGCGCATCTGGCACCATGGTGCGGATCTTCCATATACGGATCTTCTTGCCGTTCAGACCAATGCGCTCCTGGCGGAAAAACGGGGCACCGGGGGAATCAAGCACCACCAGCAAGCACAGAACCGCGACAGGAAGGGCGAGGACAGCGCAAACCAAAGCACTAAACACAATATCGAACACGCGTTTTACAACACGATATCCCACACCACCAGGCTTGGGCGCGGGAACCGTATCATCCGGCGGCGGCACACGAAAATCACCCCGGTTCGCCACGCGAGGATGAGCGGCTTTATCCCCAATCATGCCCTCATCTCTCGTGAGATCTGTCGGCTCGGCCACGGCCTTCCCCCTTTTGGTCCAATTCGAGTTCTATCGCTTAAATAGGGACTGCGGACAAAAAGTTGGACATCTCAGAGGTGTCCGGACGGAGGTCCGCAT
>ERZ832317.3076-NODE-3076-length-18045-cov-4.278321_pt1 | contig 18045 bp, 8 predicted proteins | sample MGYA00519695_ERZ832317 | MGnify/ENA primary metagenome ERZ832317 (study PRJEB31850, sample SAMEA3708726) | human gut metagenome | biome: human gut; feature: human-associated habitat; material: faeces | place: China | collected 2014 ...
TTAATTCTGTCGCAAGCTTTACTCGCTGTGCTTCTCCACCGGAAAGGGTCGTGGATGGCTGTCCTAACTTAATGTAAGAGAGTCCTACATCCCGTAATGTTTCTATCTTTCTTCGAATCGATGGTACGCTCTCAAAGAATTCGCAGGCTTCATCGACGTTCATGTCTAATACTTCAAAGATATTCTTGCCCTTGTACTTTACTTCTAATGTTTCTCTGTTATACCGCTTTCCATGACAAACTTCACAAGGGACATATACATCCGGAAGAAACTGCATTTCAATCTTTAAAATACCGTCACCGGCACAGGCTTCACAGCGGCCTCCCTTTTTATTGAAGCTGAAGCGTCCTTTATCGTATCCTCTTGCTTTGGCATCTTTTGTCATGGCAAATAATTCCCGGATATGATCGAACACGCCTGTATAGGTTGCCGGATTAGAACGAGGGGTACGACCGATCGGAGACTGATCGATATTGATAATCTTATCTAACTGTTCTGTTCCTTCGATTTCTTTATGTTTACCTGGCTTAATCCGAGCCCGATTTAATACACAGGCAAGCTTCTTATAGAGAATCTCATTGACAAGGGAACTCTTTCCAGAGCCGGAGACTCCTGTGACACAGGTAAATACGCCCAATGGGAACTTCACATCAATATTCTTTAAATTATTTTCCTGTGCGCCTTTTACGGTGAGATAGCCTTGTGGCTGTCTGCGTACTTCCGGAACCGGAATCTTCTTTTTCCCGCTAAGGTAGGCACCGGTAATCGAGTTTGGATTATCCATCAGTTCCTGTGCTGTTCCGATTGCAACGACCTCTCCACCATTCTCGCCTGCTAACGGTCCGATATCCACTATACAATCTGCTTCTCGCATCGTATCTTCATCATGTTCTACAACAATGAGGGAATTCCCCAGGTCACGCAGGCGCTTTAAGGCTAAAATAAGCTTATCATTATCTCTTTGATGTAGTCCGATACTTGGTTCATCAAGAATATATGCTACACCGACAAGCCCGGAACCGATCTGGGTTGCAAGACGGATTCGCTGTGCTTCTCCACCAGAAAGGGTTCCTGTTGGCTGGGAAAGGCTTAAATAGTCAAGACCGACATCATTCAAGAAGCCGATTCGTCCACGTATTTCTCTTAATACCTGCTTTCCGATCAACTGTTGTCTTTCGGTAAGCTGAATCTCATTAAAATAAGAAATCAAACGCTTTACAGAAAGCTTTGTAAGCTCAGAGATGTTGTACTCTCCTACTGTTACGGCCAATGACTCTGGCTTTAAACGCTGCCCATGACAACTATCGCATGGTGTTACCGTCATAAAGTTCTCATACTCTGCTCTCTGGCGTTCCGAATGATTCTCCCTGTAGCGGCGCTGCACGTTACGGATCAGCCCTTCAAACGCAACATCATATATACCTTCTCCGCGCTTTCCTTTATAATACACCTTTACTTCATGACCATTGGTTCCATGAATGATCACATCCTGTGCTTCCTGACTCAGATCACAAAATGGTGTATTTAGATCAAAATGATATTCTTTTGCTAATGCATCAAGAATCGCTCTTGTGTAACTCTTGGCATCTGTACAGGACTGCCACCCCATCACTGTGATTGCTCCATCTGCGATGCTTAATTTTTTATCTGGAATCATAAGATCAATGTCAAATTCCATCTTAAAACCAAGTCCATGACAGACCGGACAGGCACCAAACGGATTATTAAAAGAAAAACTTCTTGGTTCAATCTCGTCAATACTGATTCCACAGTCCGGACAGGAAAAACTCTGACTGAAGTTCAGCTGTTCTTTCCCAACGACATCAACAAGAAGAATTCCTCCAGTAAGCTTCATTACTGTTTCGATCGAATCTGTCAGACGATTCTCAATTCCTTCCTTTATCATAAGGCGGTCTACGATAATTTCAATATTATGCTTCTTATTCTTCTCTAACTGAATCTCTTCCGACAGATCATAAAGATTCCCGTCAATGCGAACACGCACATAGCCGCTCTTCTTCGCATCCTTTAAAATCTTGACATGCTCGCCCTTTCTTCCTCTTACAATCGGTGCCAGCAGCTGAATCTTCGTTCTGTCTGGAAGCTTCATCAAAATATCTACAATCTGGTCTACCGTCTGCTTGGAAATGACCTTCCCACACTTTGGACAGTGCGGAATTCCAACTCTTGCATAAAGAAGTCTCAAATAATCATAAATTTCCGTTACGGTACCAACCGTAGATCGTGGATTCCGGTTCGTAGACTTCTGATCGATTGAAATCGCAGGAGATAACCCCTGAATATCGTCTACATCTGGTTTCTCCATCTGTCCTAAGAACTGTCTTGCATAAGAAGAAAGGGACTCCATATATCGCCGCTGTCCTTCCGCATAAATCGTATCAAATGCCAGGGATGACTTACCGGAACCCGAAAGTCCTGTCAGTACTACAAATTCATTCCTTGGTATATCTATATTAATATTCTTAAGGTTGTGCTCCCGCGCCCCTCGAATACGAATGTACTCCTTCTTTTCACTCATTCACTTTATCCTTTCCTAATTAGATATATCTCTTTATCAAATGCAGCTCTCTTAATTCAAGAATGCCCCTGCTTTCTTGCTCTCCACCTACAGAGGTGGAGTCATCTCATATCTGATATATCTCTTTCAAATGCACCTCTATTAAATGTATCTCTCTTAAAACCAAAAATCTATTAATCCTCATAATCTCTAAGTGCGATCTTGTACTTCTTCAGTTCATCTCGAAGCTCTGCTGCCTCTTCAAAGTTCAGCTCTGCTGCCGCCTTATTCATCTTCTTCGTAAGCTTTGCTATCATTTCCGTAAGCTCTTTGCGGTTCATAGATTCTCTGTCTTTCTTTAAAGCACTATCTTTTGTATGCTTTCCACCAATACCATCCATGCTATCATCACTGTCATTCGTAATTGAGATAACATCACGTACCGCCTTCTGAATCGTTGTCGGAGTAATGCCATGTTCCTCATTATAGGCCATCTGAATCTCACGACGGCGCTTCGTCTCTGTAATTGCCGCACGCATAGAATCTGTGATCGTATCACCATACATAATAACGTGACCTTCTGCGTTTCTCGCAGCACGACCAACCGTCTGCACAAGAGATGTTTCCGAACGTAAAAATCCCTCTTTATCCGCATCAAGAATCGCGATAAGTGTCACTTCCGGAATATCGAGACCCTCTCTTAAAAGATTGATTCCCACAAGAACATCAAATACATCCATCCGCAGATCTCGTACAATCTCAATTCGCTCTAACGTATCAATATCAGAATGTAGATACTTGACACGAATATCGAGTTCCTTCATATAGGCAGTCAGGTCTTCTGCCATCCGTTTCGTTAAAGTAGTCACCAAGACCTTATGCTTCTTCTCTACTTCCTTGTTAATCTCACTGATCAGATCATCAATCTGCCCCTCCACCGGACGAACATCGATCGGCGGATCAAGAAGACCTGTCGGACGGATAATCTGCTCCGCACGAAGCATCTCATGCTCCCCTTCGTAAACATTCGGTGTCGCAGAAACAAATAGCATCTGATCAATTCGTTCTTCAAATTCATCAAAATTAAGCGGACGGTTATCAAGAGCAGATGGCAAACGGAATCCAAAATCAACTAATGTCTGCTTTCTGGAACGGTCCCCGGCATACATCCCTCTTACCTGCGGAATCGTGATATGGGACTCATCCACGATCATAAGGAAGTCATCCCCAAAGAAATCGATCAGCGTATATGGCGCCTTCCCAGGCTCTAATCCGGTAAGATGTCTGGAATAATTCTCGATTCCGGAACAAAAACCAGTCTCCTTCAGCATCTCCATATCAAAGTTCGTCCGCTCGGAAATCCGCTGTGCCTCCAAAAGCTGGTCATTCTCCTTAAAATACTCTACTCTTTCATCGAGTTCTTCCTTAATCGTCTTCACTGCACGCTCAATCTGCTCCTGTGGCACAACATAATGAGAAGCCGGGAAAATAGCCGCAAAATTAAGACTTGCCTTAATCTCACCTGTCAGTACATCCACCTGCATGATCCGGTCAATCTCATCACCAAAAAATTCAATATGAATCGCATCCTCAAAAGTAGAAACGGGAACAACCTCCAGTACATCTCCACGTACACGAAAACTTCCTCTCTTAAAATCAAGTTCATTACGTACATACTGAATATCAATCAGCCGACGGACAACTTCATCCCTGTCAATCTCCATCCCCGGACGCAGTGAGATCATCATCTTCGCATAATCATTCTTACTACCGATTCCATAAATACAGGAAACAGAAGAAACAACAATAACATCCTTCCGCTCGATCAAAGCCGCTGTCGCACTATGACGCAGCTTATCAATCTCATCATTAATCGAAGAATCCTTCTCTATATACGTATCTGTAGAAGGAACATAGGCTTCCGGCTGATAATAATCATAATAAGAGACAAAATACTCCACTGCATTATGCGGAAAAAATGCCTTAAACTCACTGTAAAGCTGTGCTGCCAGCGTCTTATTATGCGCTAAAATCAACGTTGGCTTATTCAACTGTGCAATAACATTCGCCATAGTAAATGTCTTACCGGAACCGGTAACACCAAGCAAAGTCTCAAACTGATTCCCTTCTTTAAACCCTTCTACCAGTTGTTCGATTGCCTGCGGCTGATCACCGGTCGGCGCAAACTCAGACACTAATTCAAAATGATCCATGAAGCATCTTACCTCCCTCTTCATCGTAGTATGCTTCCGATTATATCAAATATACGAACAAATGTACATACCAAAATCCAAATATTTGTTCTGATTTAATGTCTTCTTCTCCATCTTCTCAACATATTTTTGCTCTGACTTTCGAAGTTTGGAAAATGCCGCCTGTATCCCTTCTATTATCATTCCTTACGCCCCTTTGTAGTAAAACTACAAAAAGTATAATGATGCATGTCAACTTCCTTCGTTATTCTTGTAAACTTTTATTTACAAAAAAGGATTGTACCCCAAAAAGTACAATCCCTTTTCTATTATACTCCTGACAAAATATAGGAACATTATCTATCTGTATCACATATCACAGGATAACTCAACTTTTATTCACTTTTCTTTTTTCTTATTATAAGGAAAATAATAACTGCTACTGCAACTACTCCAATAATAATCCATGTCTTGATTGGTGTTGTATCACCGGTCTTTCCACCAGTTGATGTCTTTGATGTTGTATTTGGCGTATGCTTTTCTTTTTCTTTCTCCGTAGATGTTGTCTCTTCCTCAGAAGAAGATTCACTCTCTTCTTCTTTGATCGTATTCGTAAGAGTAATACTTCCTTCTGTACTCTCTATAGAAAGTTCTACATTACCCTCTCCACTGATCTCATAATCAAAATTATCGGAATCAAGCGCATTACCGTTTGCATCTGTTTCTTCAATAACAAATGTCTTTGTCTTACTTGTATCTGCCTCTACCGGAAGCGCTACTGTTACTGTATCATTCTGTTTTAACTGTACCGTCTGGATTAAGGTCTGGCTTAAATTATCAGAAGTGCCTGTCTGTTCATAGACAGATGCATAAAATGTATCATTCGTTGTTGTCTGCTGACCATTCTTTACGACATTTTTCTTAATAGAAAGCTCTGCCTCAACTAAGAACTCATCCGGAATTTCGGCAAACATATTACAAATCTTCAGATTTGCCTTCGGATGCCCCTCAAGCTGTATCTTATTATCTGTAGAATTATTCTTTCCGTCTCCTATCACGCATTTATATGTTCTGTCATACTGATCCGTATGACTATCTCCCATAATATATGGTTTTCCATTTTCATCCGTTTCAAATACATAGTATGTTCCATCTGGAAGATTATCATACTTTACTGTCGAACTGCTCGTTCCCCTAAACTTTAATTCTTTCACATAATCTTTACGACACGGAATCGTTCCGTCCGAATCACAGAACAAACCAACATAACAGCTTGCATCAGGTGCCTGCAGATAAAGAAGCTTCCCTGTGTCCGGATTCATATAAGCTAAATACTTCGTCACTTCCAAAGATCCCTGTTTATTGCTTACACCTTTCGTATAAGTTACCACATCATAAATCCAGTTTTCTCCATCTTCCATATATGGAATCGCAACTAAGAACGGAGAAAATGTTCCATAAGAAGCTCCATCCGCTTCTTCCACAAGATACATTCCCTGTGGCAGATTTGTAAAACTCACTTTACCATTCCTGTCTGTCTTCTTTGTTGTTGCTGTAATACCGGACTTTCCAATTGTTGCTGAAAGCTTTTTGGCTGCATTTAAATTCTTATCACTTGTCGTAATATCATTCACATCCACACCCGTAGACGATAAGGAACTATTAATATCAAAAGAAATATTTATTCCATTATGATTGATAGATGCAATCTGATACACACTAACCGATACCCCTTCTTTGTTCGTTACTGTGTCATCTAACTTTACATCATCTAAATTAATTGTGATACTTCCTTTTTTGTCTTTATCGTAACTATCTGCCGCTTTAATCTGAGCCGGAATCAACAGACCGGCTGTTACTGCAATCGCAGATAAAAATGTTATAAGATATCTACAGCACTTCTTCCTCAAGTTTGCTTTCATTCTTTTGCCTCCTTTAATGATGATTACTTTATGTTATATTCTTCTTCCGCCTGCGCTTCTTCACATTTCTTTGCCAAAAACAGCGAATCAGGAAGTAAATAATAAAAAATACTAATACATCCGTAGAAATCAAAAATACTTTCTGCTTCATCAGCCACTTCCATAAAGTATCCTTCTGGGAATTCGTATTCTCCTTTTCTTTGTAAGGTACTCTCTTTGCATGAACTAATAAGCGGTGGGTGTTAATCCCATAAGGCGTGCAGGTTACTAACGTTATCCTGTCCCTGCCTCTCGCAATCGCAAGATGTCCTGTTTCTTCCGGCTTCACTGTTTCTACATGAAACACTTTGTATGCTAATGTTTCTCCGAGGATATGAATATAAAATTCATCATCTCTTTCCAACTGATCTAAATTAGAAAAAAGTTCTGCACTCGGTAATCCCCGATGCCCTGTTAAAACCGCATGCGTATTCTTTCCACCAATGGGCATGGAAGAACCTTCCAGATGTCCGATTCCTTTTTCCAATACTTCCTGTGATGTCCTATGATAAATCGGAAGATAAAGAGAAATCTTAGGAATCTCCAACGCTCCCATAACACCGCTTTCTTCCATATTCAATACGCGATTATATACACTGTCTGACTTCTTTGTCTCCTGCGAAAATGCATCCAAAAGCTGCGGATTCTCCTTGGCTAACATTATATTATACGCCTGTGCTTCTTCCAAATACTTCTTACGTCTTTCTTTATCCATCGTATGAACAGTATGATCGTAAGACTCAATGACTTTTCCCTCATGAATCTGATTATATAATGTCCCAAATACCGGATAATTCAATGTGACATATCCTGCTGCAAAAAGCAGGATGATCAGCATTCCTAATATCTTACTTTTCATTTCGCCTAACCTGTTTTTTCCTTTGCTTCTTTTTCGAGCTTGATTTTATGTGGAAGTAATACCATAATAAAATTATTAAAACAACTGCAAGTACGATTACAAGAGCATACGCTTTCCACATAGAATTACTTTTTTTCTTTGTTTTTTCCTTCTTTTTTGCTTCCTTATACGGAACTCTCTCTCCGCGTACAAGAAGTCTGTGACTGTTAATTCCGTATGGAGTACATGTTACTAATGTTACATAGTCTTTATTTCTATTAATTAACAGATCAGATATATTCTCCGGCAAAACAACCTTAATCTGATTCACTTCATAAGCCAGTATGCGATTTAATACATGGATGTAAAAGATGTCCCCTTCCTTTACTTCTGTGATATTATCAAACATTTTTGCAGACGGCAAACCGGTATGTGCCGAAATAATTGAATGGGTTCCCTTTCCTCCTACAGGAAGAGAACTATTTTCAAGATGTCCTGCTCCTTTTTCTAATGCCTTACTATCTGTTCCATGATAAATTGGCAGGTACACGTCAATGGACGGTATCTCTACCGCTCCCATGACACCATCACCTGCGATATTTAACAAATTATCGTAATCTTCATTCTGCCTCTCCACTGCATCTGGATCAAATGGATCTGTCAACACAACATTCCCAAGAAGCTTCCTATTATATTCTCTTGCCTTCTCCAGTGACTTATTAATTTCTTTTTGCGACATCTGTGCTGCTTTCTTATCATAATTATCAACCACCTGCCCCTGATGCCGACTAATATACCAGTCACTAAACACTGGATACAGCGTAATACTTAATCCTGCCAAAAAGAACAGGCATAATGCTATATTTATAATCTTTTGTTTCATCCTGTTCCCACCTTGTTGTAATCATGGGGAAGTCATATGAGACTTCCCCATAAGCTACCTTTCGGCATTATCATTATCTAAAGACAACTTACTATATTTTACCTTAATTAATATGTCTTGCCTTCTTCTTTTTTCAAGACTTCTTAAGCTCTCCCGTTATTATGCTCTTTTTTTCTTAGAAGTAATAAGAAGAAATACTGCACCTGCCATAATTACAAGACCGCCAATCGTGAAAAGATAAGTACCCATACCACCGGTTGCTGGGAGGTTGAAACCGCTCTTGTTTTCAAGACCAACTGGAACCATACCATTTTCCACCTTTTCTTTAACTGAAGTTCCATCTACAGTTGCATCTTTTAAACTTCCATCTTCATTAGCTGTAATTACGATTGTGATAGAGTTTTTCGCCAGACTATATCCTTTTGGAGATTTTGTTTCCTGTAAAGTATAGGTACCAGCCTTCAAGCCTTTAATAATTAATTTACCTTTATTTTTTTCTACTGTTATTGTTTCAAATTCTTTTGTTGTCTCTCCATTAATCTCGACTTTAGTACCATTAACCATAAGATTAATCATCTGACCATTTATTGCTGTTAAGGTAAAGTTTGCTCCATCTAAACCATCGCTATCTGTTGTTTTATCACCAGTCTTAGTCAAGTCAATGCCATAGGTGTAAACCTTTTTCTCTGTTGTAGCAGAATCAACTGTCTCGCCTGGTTTATTTTGATAGGTAATACCTGCTGTATTTGTATTAATATATACTGCATTTTCATTTACCTGTGCATAGTAAGTTACTTCAACATTTTTACCTTGATAATCTTTGTTTTCTAAGAAAGCTTTTTTAAAGCGAATCTCAAATGTTTTATCTCTTAATCCTGTTCTAACTAATTCATAAGTACCTGTACCTTCATTAATTTCTGTAGTTCCTACAGTTACTTTCAATGTATGAGATCCATCATTTACAAAAGATAATCCATCACTCATTTTATCATAAATATTAAATATAGGATCTTTATACTCTGTTCCATACTTTGGAATCTGTGTCTTAATCTTATATTCAACGTATCCACCAATATGTGCTGTCTTATCTGTAGTAATAATTTCCTTTTCTACAGACATCTTGCTATTCTTTGGCTGCGCTACGATATCATAAACAAAACTTGTGCCTTCTGCATTTTCTTCAGTATTATTTTTATCATAATTATTTGTTGATGGTACAGATACAATAAATGGTTTACTTGCCACATAGTTCTCTGGAGTTTCTGTTTCTTTTACAAGATAGACACCTAATGGAAGTTCTGTTTTTCCTGTAGAACCGTTATTATCTTTATTAGAAGGTGCACTGGTTGCTGTTGCAACAACATTCGTAATATCAGCTAAATCATCAATCTTAGATTCCCATACAGAAGATGGAAGGTTATTTAAATTCTTAGCTGTTCCATCATCATCTAATACCTTTTTATAATCACTTTCTACCGTATACTTCCAGTCTTTTCCTTCTGTGTTCGTAATAGATGCAATTTTATAAAAAGAAAATTTTGCATCTGATAGATATTCGCTTTCAGTTTCACCATTCTTTATAATTTCTACTGTTCCTTTTCCACTCGCTACATCGGCATTTGCCATCGCCGGAAGCAATATAATCACCATCATCACTGCTGTTGTAATTGCTAATAATTTCTTCCATAACTTCTTCATATTCGTTCCCCGCTTTCTTTGTTATTTTCTGAATTCAAGAATGTCCTGGCATTCTTTATATATATGGGGCAGATGAGCCCCATTATATTAAAATCAAAGATGATGTAAAGGTTTATATGGTTCTTTTTCTCTTACGAATACCATACCAGCCTCCGGCTATGATCATTATCACAACACCGAAGATTGTAGCGCGGAAGCCTCCGCCGGCTGCTGGCATATCGAAGAGTTTGTTGTTGGTTATCTCCATTTTCAAATCATAATAATATGTATTCTCATCTCCTACTACTGTATATCCAGAGTTTGTACTTTCTCCCTCTGTCGTTCCTACTACAGCAGTAATTGGATTCACTAATAAGTTATAATTTGCTGGCGCCTTTGTTTCTGTTATTACATATTCTCCTGGAAGTAAGTCAGAAATAGTGATAACACCTTTATTCTCTCCTCCTGATGGTGTCGTAACAGTTTGTTCATAATTACCTGGTCCTGTTATCTTAAATTCTGCACCACCAAGTTTTTCTTTATTGGCATTATTCTTTGTGATTTCGATACTTCCTCTTTGTAATGTGTTAACAACCGAAACGGTCTTTTCTTCTATTCCTTCCGTAGTCTCCGTTTTTTCTGAATAAGTTACCTGATAAATATAATCTCCAAGCTTAATATATTCTTCGCTATCTACTAGATTGTAATTATTTTCCCCTTTTTTCACAACCTCTCTTACTCTATAATCCGAAAGATTATGATTACCTGGAACTTCAAATTCACAGGTCCATTGATTGGTCGAATCTGTCGCATTTACTTGTTTCGCTTGTTCTGGCTGAGCAGCATTTTGATAATATAATCCTAATATTGTGCTTTCTGGTTTTAAATCATCTTCTAAATCAGGAAAATCAGAATTCTCCTCTCCTGTTCCATCCGATTTTTTAGAATCTTTCCACTGTTTTTCTGCCTTTATCACTTTATAATTTTTATGATTTGTAACAAGTACAGAAGCATCCTTTCCTAATTCAATCGTTCCCGCTGCAGTATACTCCTTAGATGTATCCGCATCTTTACACCCACTTACTGTTATCGTTGGCACTTTGTATTTCTCAGAATCCAAATTAATTTCTTCAACCTTAAACTTTGTACCAGAAAGAATCTGCGTTATGCTAACGGTATATCCTACAGGAATTCCTGTAATCTCACCTGACGAGTTCGTATCTCCTGCAGCTTCCACCTTTCCAGACTCCAATGCTCTTAATTTTCCATTCTCATTCTTATAGTAAATTGTCTCCGTCTTATTCTCCCCTCTATCATTTACACAATATAAATAATATGGGCCTACATATGGAACCAATTTTCCTTCCGTACTTGTTAAGTAGATCTCAAAGCTAAACGTACCGTCTGGCATCTGCCCTTCCTGCATCGCTTTGGTTATACGCAGCTCTCTTTTATTGGCTGCAGAACAATTATTTGTGAATACAACTAATCTTCGATTCTCAGCTACTTCTTTAGAAGTACGGATATCTCTGACTTCTTTTCCTTTCTCAGATTCATTCTCCTTATACTCTCTATAAGTGACATCATTAATTTTTATGTCATCGTACTCTTCTGACTTTACACCGATTTCCTCAACATAATATTTTTGATTATCCTTTAATCCAGAAAATGTCGCTTTTTGCCCTGGTTTTAAATAAAATGCTCCATCATCATCGAAAGTTACAGCAGTACCATCCGCCATCTTTGCTGCTTTTAGTACCTCATAAGTATTTTCTTCAAATGTTTCATCCCCTTTAGATTTCTGTGCATATACTTTAAATTTAAACTGAACATTTGCATATTTCTCTTTATCAGTATTGGAAAGTTCTTTCTTTACTTCAATCGAACCATCTGGAACAACCGGAAGATTAAACTTCATATGAAGATTAGAAGCACCTGCGCCTCTCTCAAAGTAAAACATACGCATCGTATGGCTGGAATAATCTTTGAAAGTATCTCCTTTGAAATAATCACTAACTTTATTATCATTCCATACAGTTCCATCTGGGAAGTAACCTGCCTCTTTAAATAATTTCTTAATCGTGGTAATAGATTCCACTGGTGTTCCACCTGTCACACAATCTTTCCATGAAACTACACCAGTTGCAAAGTTAATCTTACCGGAATGTGCATCGTGAATACCACCAATGTCAAGAACTAATATCCCATCTATAAAAACCCACATATCATCATCGCCGTTGAATTCATAGACCATTGGCTCTTTTTTTCCATTTTGTGTGACCTGTCCATTCTTCTGCTGAACAAAGTTGGCGGATACTTCCATTCCAAAATAGTAATTTGGAGTTCCGTTTACCAGATATAACTTTTCTTCTTTTCTTGGAGCAGTATCTGTCAAGGCCTTTCCGTCTTCATCATACAAATTTTTATTGGTTGAAAAACGGCCAGCACTGATGGAATTATACGGCATGAAATTACCACGTTTATAAAAATACTTATCCTCATTTGTAGGTGTTCCTATCTGCTTATATACCTTAAAATCCTTTGTTGAACCCGAACTGCTGGTATCTAAATAGGCATAATTTTCAAAACTACTGTATTCATAGTATCCTGTATCAGCATAGATACTCTTGATAAATAAGTTGTTTGTTTCTGTTGCCCCACTAAATAAGCCAGACAGACTTTTTGCACCATTTTTTGCTATCGGATAACCATCTGTCCCCAAACGTCTTTCCAGCAAGTTCTTTTTAATAGTTCCATTACCGTAACCGCCACCTAAGCTAATCGAAGTGTTTCCATTTGTAAGAGAGGAATTTTGCGAGTCTGATGCCAAGTCTATCATTTTAATCTTGATTCCCTTAGATGCGCTGTCCACCGTTTCAACTTCTGATAACATTTCTGTATAAACAAAATATACTTTTTTATCATCCAGATATTCCCATTCACTTTCAGATTGACTCTGGTACCAAACACTATTATTATGTAAATTTAATGAAGAAATCTGTGTTCCATTATTTCTATTATAAGTTTTATCGTTATCCAAAACGACTGCTTTATCAAATTGATACTTCTTACCGCTCTTATCCGTCAATTCACAATACTTATTATACTTATCATCAGATGTTATACTTGAAATATTAAAGGTACCTTCCGAAACTTCTAAATTACTTAATGCGGAATCTTGTAATTCAATTATTTCTCCGCTTTCACTAACAATATTCACTTCTGTATTAACGCTGGTATTTGAAGTCCATGTAATTGTAAATGTAGAAAAACTTTCTGTCTCAAATTCCACAGTTTTTACTTCCTTATCATCATTAGTTTGAATATCTTTTAACTGCTTATTTTTAGACATATCTACAATATTTTTTACTTTGCCTTCTTCATCTTCTTCAAGATGCATTACTGTAACTGCTGTATTGGCTAAGTTTTTATCATTTTTAAGTTCTTCTGGTATAGCTGTCTTATTATATTCTATGGAAACCTGTACTTTGCCATTTGGCTCAATCTTGTTTCCATTGTTATCAACAAATGAAATATCATAAGCAAGAAAACCTGCAATACTATAACTCTTATCTGTGGTTTTATCTATAAGCTGCTGTTTCACATCTTCATATTTCTCTGCTGTATTTTTATTATCCTTTTCAATTGCTGTTACCTGTAACTTTGCATCTTCCGGCAGATCTGTTTCGTTCTCTGTTGTAACCGTCACATTGATCTCATCACTCTTATATTCCCGTATTATAGAAGTTGCTTTTGCTGTCTGCTCAGTACTTTGTGCCTCCTTTGTTTTTGATGTTCCATCCAGATCTTTTGCTATCTCGCCGCCTTCGGTATCTTTTACCAATGTAAATCGGTACATACCGCCGGTACTGCTGTCTGTTGTACTAATTACGTCTATGTAATAATCATTCGCATCTGTATTTGCGATAATGCTCCCTGCATTATTGCAGACTGTTGTCATATGCCATCCGTCTGTAAGAATGGATAGACCCTTAGCTGATGTTCGCTGTGTATAATGCGCAGCAGTCCTTTCGTGGAAGGTGCCGGCATCCGCTGAAGCTCCTGTCCAGAATGCAAGATAATCCATGTAATTATTATCTGTCAGCTCTGTATCTTTTGGATAAACAAAGACAAACATGTTATCCTTTGCATAGATATTCTCACTGTCTGTGACTGTCTTTAATGTATATGCATACTTACTTCTGTTCTTATCTGTTATCGTAAATTCTCCACGAATGCGAGTGATTGTTGTATCTTTCCCTGCTTTTCCTTCGTTCTTCCACAGGGCAGAATCATATAACTTTCCATCCTTTGCCGTTACTCTGCCGTTCTTTAAAGACGTTGCTATGTGCTTACCATAAGAACGAGAACCGTTCCATACCTGGCTGTCATTCTCAAGAGAAAGATCAATATCCGCGATATCACTCCATGTCCATTCCAGCGCATTCTTCCCTGTTTTATCTTTCAATACAAGCGGAGTCTTGGAACGTGTCCAGAATTCTATCGGAACATTTCCGTTTTCCTTACTCTGAATCTGTGTCTGTGCCGCTGTGATCATTGCCGGATATAAAGTTGTAATATCATTACCTTTTATATCAGATACGGTCGTGTAAGTAAGAATAACATAGGAAGCAAGTCTCTTTGTCATAAACTGCATCGCATCACTGCCTGTCTTTACTGCATCAACCTTCTTAACCTGTCCGTCTTCCTCCATCTGGTAAATAAGTGTGTTCTGTGTATTTTTGATTCCGAGATTAGAAAGAGTTACCTGCATACTTTCAGATAGATCGACTCTCTCTCCGCTTAAGATAAAAGAAAAATCATAGGCTTTTAAAGAGTCTACAAGCTGCTTGTTCTCCTCACCGACTGCCTTATTCATAATCTGGTTCTTTATCTTATTCTCTATTTTTTTCTGTTTTACATATAATTCTGCATGATCAGAAAGAGCCTCCGCATCTTTTAATGTTACCTTTGCATGCATAGATGTGCTTTTATATATGTACTCTGTCTTTGTATCCTTCTCTTCTTTCTCTTTTTTCTCTTCATTTTTGTCCGGTTCTCTTACTTTAGAGGTAGAAGGAGCAACACTTTTAGCCCCAGATACGACCTCATTCTTTTGCTTATTGTTCTGTGGCTCCTCAGTCTCAGAACGCTCCGTCGTACCTGCGGCACTTCTTTCTTTTTCTGTATTCTCTTCTTTCACTGCTGTGTCTGAATGACTGGATGAACTCTGCTGTCCACCAGCCTCCTCCGACATCTGCTCATGATCTTGCACAACAGTTTCTTCCTGTACTGACTCTTTCTGTGCTTTCTCCTGGGTTTTCTGTGATTGTTCCGCTGCAGCTGTAACTTGCTCCTGTGTCCCTTCAGAAGCAAATCCAACAACATCTGGTGTACCTGTCACCAATAATGCTGCAACTAATAACATCGTAACAAGCTGCTTCCATCGTTTCTGGCTGTCCTTTACTTTCTTCATAATGTTTTCCCCGCTTTCTCTTAGATCGTTCTATGTTCTGAATTGCTGTCCTCAATTACCATTACTCTCTAATCTGAATTAAAACATTTTAAAGTATGCATTCCCAAAAAACATATTCTGGATATCTTCCGCATATATCTGCAAGAATCCGAACCCCACATTCGTCCTCTTACTGTTACTGTTACATCCATCCCTATATTATTCTATTGTGTACTGCCCTGCTTTATGTCAAAAGTTTATCCTGCAAATGGCAGCGTTCGCGATAGATGAAAGAGCCATCATATTTTATGGTCCTCCCACCAGCTTTCTATTATTTTATCATAAAGAACCCATTTTTCCAACTACAATATCATTTTTATAAATTGTTTATATTTTTACATGTTTTTGCAATAATATTCCAACATTTCAGAGGTATTATACACGTTTGTAATTCAAAAATACTTCAAGATTGTGTCATTATTTTGCACTCATATCGTTTCAGTTACATTTTCCAATTTATTTAATTTGCTTCTTTACTTCTGAAGATATGGCTCCACAATATTCTTTAAAGTATCCATATTCTTCTTATACCATTGTTCATAACTGACTTTTTCATCTGAAATAACTGTACCAAGCTCTACAAAAAACTTTGGTATATCTGTAGCAAGCATAACACCCCACTCTTCTCCAAATCTTTCTTCCCCCTGTGTATCCTGTCCGTTAACATAAAATGCAAATGCCGGCTCTGCTTTTCCATTCACACTCTTTGATGCTCCACGAAAGCCCAGTTTTCCAATCTGGTGTGTTCCACAGGAAGATGGGCAGCCGGATATATGGATTCTTGGCAGTACACCATCTGCAAAATGATATGGCTCCACCGCTTCTACAATGCTTGCAAGTAAGCCCTGGGAATCTCTTAATCCAATCTGACAGACTGTACTTCCGATACAGGATACTGAGGTCTCAAAAAGATTCTTTGCACCGTCTGCTGTGATCTTATGTATTTTTTCTGCCTGCTGTGCGTTCAGATTAATGATATACAAGGTCTCATCGGGTGCGACACGAACTTCTGCCTTCGCTGCATTCTTGATTCCTTCGTAGATTTCCTCAAACTTCTGCGCTGGAACCATTCCACCAACCGGATGATAGGCAACTGCATAAAGCCCTGCTTGTTTCTGCGTAATCACGCGTTCTGATGCGCTTTCTGTCTGCGGGTATGCTGCCACATTTTTTAACTGACTTTCCTGTTCTTTTATATTTACTACGCTTTCTTCTGTATTGCTTTCTTGTTCTGCTGACACTGAACTTTCTTTTATAAGAAGAGAATCTTTAAACTCGGCTTTTACTTCAAGAAGCTTTTCCTGATAGGCTTTTTTATACCCTTCTACTCCCAATGTTTCCTGCATATATCTTGTTCTTGACTTTGCCCGGCTTTCATAATTCCCGTAAGTAGTAAAGGTACGAACCATCGCCTCTACATAATAAAGAACCTCTTCCGGCTTCACATTTTCTGCTACTTTTACACCCATCTTGTAATTATTTCCAAGTCCACCGGCACTGTACACATCAAACAACCCATTTTCTTTTGCAATAAAACCAAGATCACGAAATGTCGCATGCGTCACATTTGCCGGAGAATTTGAAAATCCTACCTTTAGCTTTCTAGGCAGTTTTACCGTTTTAATCATTCCCATCAGGTAATCTCCTGCTCTTTCCGCATAAGGAAGCACATCAAAATACTCTCCCTGCTCTACACCAGACAGAGGGGATACCATCACATTTCTTGGAAAATCTCCACCACCACCACGAGTAATGATGCCGACTTCCATCGCCCGTTCCATAATGTCACAAACCGCCTTCATACCAAGATCATGGAACTGCACTGTCTGGCAGGTTGTAAGATGTACTCTTCTGACATCATAAGCAGCGATCGCATCTACTAAAAACTTTAACTTTTCCTTTGTAATTCTTCCACCCGGCATACGAAGACGAAGCATACTCGCCTCTCCTCCCCTTTGGGCGTAACTTCCAAATCCACCGGAAAACCCTTTATAATCCTTTATACTAACTTCCTTCGCATAAAACTTCTCAGTCATCTCTCTAAAATCTTTTAAGTCTTCCTTAAATTCTGTCATTAAACTCTGATTCATTCCTCTTCTCTCTTTCTATTTAAGTATTATTTTAAGTAGTATCTTAAGTATTGTCACTAATGGTGAAATTATAGCACGTTTCGACATAAATTTCCAACAGTAGCCTAAAGTTTGTACATCCATGGCAAATATGTTGCAAACATGAGCGTAATGATGTAAAACAGCAAAGTTGTTAGCACTCTTTTTAACTGAGTGCTAATTTTCCCTTGACATTCCGGTTTCGTGGTATTAGTATAAGAATGGTATTGATAAAAATACAAAGACGATATTCTATAAATATTTGTCTACTTTTATATAATTAATTTTAAGGAGATGTTTATTATGGCTAAACAGGGAAGTTTATCAATTAACAGTGAAAATATTTTTCCTAT
>ERZ832317.3085-NODE-3085-length-18016-cov-18.415845_pt1 | contig 18016 bp, 10 predicted proteins | sample MGYA00519695_ERZ832317 | MGnify/ENA primary metagenome ERZ832317 (study PRJEB31850, sample SAMEA3708726) | human gut metagenome | biome: human gut; feature: human-associated habitat; material: faeces | place: China | collected 2014 ...
ACGGTACATTCCAATCTCCGTTCTCTCCGCTGAAATGGGGTGACGCCTTTACGGAGGGCAATAGCTGGCACTATACTTGGTCTGTATTCCACGATCCTCAAGGACTTATCGACCTGATGGGCGGAAAAGATGAATTTATTACCATGATGGACTCCGTATTCGCCGTACCTCCCGTTTTCGATGAAAGCTACTACGGGCAAGTGATTCACGAAATCCGTGAAATGACCGTTATGAATATGGGGAACTATGCACATGGCAACCAGCCTATCCAGCACATGATATATTTGTACGACTATGCAGGTCAGCCCTGGAAAGCTCAATACTGGCTACGTCAGGTTATGGACAGGATGTACACTCCGACACCGGACGGCTATTGTGGTGATGAAGACAACGGGCAGACTTCCGCCTGGTATGTATTTTCGGCATTAGGCTTCTACCCTGTTTGTCCGGGAACGGACGAATATATCATAGGTGCTCCGCTGTTCAAGAAAGCCACACTTCATTTTGAGAACGGCAACAGTCTGGTCATTGACGCTCCAAACAACAACAAAAAGAATTTCTATATCAACTCCATGAGTTTCAACGGAACCGATTATACCAAGAATTATCTTTGTCATGGAGATTTATTCAAAGGTGGTATTATCAAAGTAGATATGAGCAACCACCCGAATACGGAAAGAGGCACGAAAGAGGAAGATATGCCTTATTCGTTCTCTAAAGAGAAATAATTCTTATTAAAAGAAACCATTCGGGTTTCAGCCTTCTGTCTCGTTAGGAAAGAGATTACCTGATATAATTTAGATTCTCCCCTATTACATAAACAATCTATCTGACACCCGGGTCTCAATGGTACTGACACCCGGGTGTTGGCATACCTGAGACCCGGGTGTCAAAGGTGATGAGACCCGGGTCTCAAATAGAACGCTATTAAAAGCGTCTTTTCTTTGGTATTGGAGTAAATAAGAAACAAATAGAACACAATAATCTCCTTTCTCTTTGTTTGCATGCAGAACAAAGAAAAAGGAGATTTCCCGATGCAGAAGTTTTTATTTATCTTATAATTTCAACTAAATTGAATCACAAAAATACCCTCTATGCAGTATAGCATCTTTAGTAAATGAGAATACTCCCCATATACGGCTTCCGTTATTTTTTATAATTTCCAAAACAACAGGTTCTTCCTCGTAAATTATAAAGCTAGGGTAATAGTAATTATAACATGAGAAAGTAGCATCTATCTTTTTCCCTTCACTCCTATCATTACCGAATGTCAACAAGAAGTGATAATCATAATATTCCCATCCATAAGTTATCCTCATGTTTTGCTGTACATTTTTAAAATTAACCTTCCATCCTGACGTAATCATGTCCCTATCATCTAAATAATAACGACGCGAACTATTGGAAAGAATAGTCTGAATTTCCTCTTCAGTATAAGGATTATCTGTTGGTATTATGCGTATTTGACAAGTCGCTTTCAAATTAAGAATATCAGTAACTGTAATTGTAGCAACAAGATCCGCATCTGCACTTTTCAGTATTCCTGTGACCTTAATCGCTCCTGACATAGTTACAGATACTGATACTTCCGGATTATTGGATACTACTTTATAACCACCATTACCATCTACAACATTTATCATTACAGAAAAAGCCTTCCCGACAGCCCCTTCAGCTTCCACATTAGTCTCATCTAACTTTAGGACATCAGTACGATGTGCTGATATGCAAACGTCGAATACAGACGTAATACCTATAGCATCAGTAACAGTCACAAGTGCAGTTGTAGGAGTTTCTATGTCTTCCGGTTTTCCCATTATGGTAATCGCCCCGTTTTCCGAAACAGAAACAGTTACTTTCGGATTATCAGACACAACTTTATAGCCACCATTACCCTTTGTTATATTAACTGTTGCATATACCGACATATTAAGGAGAGATTCAATCTTCACTTCTGTTTTATCCAATTCTATCACATCAGTAAGACCCACCAGTATCGGTTTCTTTTCATAATAACCATTCTTATCGGATACCACGATATAAGTTTTGCCAATACTGATACCTTTTATCATGATCTTTCCGTCCACAACCTCCGTCTTTGCAATATTCTCATTAGTCGAAAAAGCGTTGTATTCTCCACCACCTTGTAATACTTCAAGCTCGGCGCCAGTATCTTCTCCGATTCTCACAAACAATGCATCTTCAGCAACCATCAATTCGGGATTCGAAGGCGGTGTATCTATACCCGGTTCATCATCATTACCACAACTGAAAAACGACAGCACCACGACACACAGTAACATGGTTTTATATATAATCTTCATAGTCATATCTATTTTATTTCCACATATAATATTATTCCCAATCCTTAGGATATTTCACTCCATCATACACAAGTTCATCATCAAAAAAGACTTTTGCAATATCTTGCATGGAAGGTAACTGTTGATATTCAAAATTTAGTCTATACGGATCCATAGCAAAAATCATGTGCGTTTTATATCCTCCATCAACCATCCATTGCAGATTAGCCTTACTAGCTATAAATTTACCGGTATATTCTTGTGAATATAATCCCATATTGCTCTTCGGCAATCCCGGAAAAGAATAGCTCATATCACCCGCTATACCATAATCCCGAACTGCATAAGTTACATATTCGCCGGATTGCACTGTACGCCCATCCACATAAATAGCCGGTAAACTATAAATAGTACTATAAGCATATATCATAATATCCTTTTCCGGTTGAAGTTTATGTACCTCATAGGCAAGACGCGAACAGGCCGATGCAGCCGGTCTGACAAATCCGGGAACCGTCAAATATAAATTATAATCATTATAATCAGCATATTCTTCATCCAGAAAAATACCATCCAAATTATAGGCATCGCACATCGCCTTAATTTCCAAAGCAAATTCCCGACAAGTTTCAGGGGCCAGATTGCATAAACCCGAACCATCATGATCGGGCATTATACCCATAAATACTTTCATCCCATGATCCTGTAAAGGTTTCAGATAATGCTCATTTTTATCAAGCAATGCCTGTACATTAGCATTATACTTCATTGTAACCTGGCCGGTCTCCCGATTATACATCATGTTGCCTGAGAACATAATCAAAGCGTCAATCAGCAACTTCTTACTATTCTTCAAGGTGAAACTTAAATTATTGAGCGGATTGGTGTCATTTACTTCCATACAACTGAAGATTTTAACTCCGCTTGCTTTGTTGCAATCAGGCATGCCGGTTTTGTCTGTAACAAAAACCAACCAGGTATTTTCCTCCTGCACTAAATCCAAATTACCGGAAATCACGTTTATTTTCAAAGGAATAACATATTTTTTATCCATTGAAAGTTCACCATTTGAGACAAAAGAAATCTGAAGCGGAGAAGATTTCTTTTCACCGGCTTTCACTTCCAATACCGCTTCCTCCGGTAACATTACTTGTGATTGGGGAAACAATTCATACGAAGCAGAGTTTCTGACATTATAGTCTTCAAGCACGTTTTCGTCATAAACAACCGACACAGCACAATCCGATGTCGTTTTTTTTGTCAGATTAAGATACAATAACAAATCACCGGATGATCTGAATTCAACATTTGAGGCCAATTGTTTCCCCTGGCTATCAGTTAAATATCCTAATAAATCATCATGAAATTCATATAATTTTTCATCAACAGTACCCACTGTCATGTCATCTTCTGTACAAGAAGAAATAAACAGGCCTCCCAACATCAGGAGAGCCATACATTGCAGTTTTAATAGATTCAGATATTTCATATTCTTCATTTTTGATCTACATTATTGATTTTTCTCCGGTAATTCAAGAGGCTTCCATGTCAAATCCTTATTAGCAGTAAGATTATTTCCACTTGCATAATCAGTTATGCTCATCCCTTGCCCCTCATCAAATTTCCAATAAGCAACTAAACCCTCCGACTTTGGATCCACATAATAAAAATGATTCTTAGCTTGAATTTCCTCCACTGTCAAAACACGATTCCAAATACGGCATTCACAAATATCACCATCCAAATAACGCGCAGCTTCATAAGAATAACCAATCCAGAAACCGCGTTTAAGTTCGGTTTCTTCTTCCACCGGATAAGAGTATCCCCAATTCACCGTGGTACGAATAGTTTTATTCCCATATCCCCTTGACACACCGTCCACAAACATTTCCGACTGCCCGGTATTTCCGTCATAAGTAAAAGCAATATGTACCCATTTCCCCGTTTCTATTGTCCAGTTGGGATTTGTAGCATTAGTGGAAGTCGTAGCAAGCTGAAGCTGATTTCCCGGAAGTCCCTGATCACTGAAACGGAGCAGAAACTTTCCTTCTATTCCCATCAAAGTACTGATTTTATTATTCAGTTCATCGGCACGAACAAGTGCTTCTACCGTTATTGTCTTCAAGCCTATCAATACACCGGCATGAAGAAAATTCGGCTTCAACCTTCTTTCTTTTATATTGGCCACTGTATTGATTAATGCAGCACCTTTAAATACATAATAAACTGTACGTGCGCTTTCCAAAAGTTCCCAATCAGACTCAGCTACAGTTACAGGCAATACATAGACCAAATTACTGTTCAACGCCGTCAAGTCCTTAAAATGCAATACAACATCAGTAGAAACAACACTTCCCTTATTAATTATGACATTCGACTCTTTTACTTCGTAGTAATCCTCCGGCAGCGCAACAGCTGCATCATAATAAATCTCATTATATGTTGTAACCAATGACGGTTCTGCCTTATATACAATATGTATATCACTCTCCACCGGCTGGGGAATGGTAGCCTGAAAAGTCTGCAACATTTCGTCTACACCGGGTTTAAGCAAATGTGTTGCAACCTTTTTGGACACATCTCCGGTAATCACCTTGCTGTCAAAACTCTCGGCATCGTCCTGACAGGATACTACATTTACTGCCAACAGCAATACAAAAAGACTGAAAATTGAGTTATATTTCTTCATATTAAAAACCTCCTTTTATTTAACTGACGGATTAAGCGATGAAATTATTTTCTTGGTATATTTATAGTTTTTATCCGCATAGAAGTAGTCATTTGAGATATTATAAATACCGACACCTCCCACCTGCCTTCCTCCTTGAAGCGATATCGCCCATTCAGCAACGATATCAGCAGCAAGTACACTTCCCAGATATCCGGTTATCTTATCGGAAGTATCCAACGATGGCATAGTAACTACCATTCCCACTGGACTATCATCTACACCTTCCGCCGTTGCAAGAGAATATTCATAAGTAAGCATGTCTTTATTAGTAACTTGTGTTCCCAATACCCAAATCATACCACACTCTTTCAAAAAGGTTTTGAAGTACAGATTCTGAGGTCTTCCTTTGAACGAAACCAGTTTACCTGAATTCCGGATATGCCAATCCTTTATAATTCCAGTAAACATACTCTCATTCATTATATACTCATCTCTTTCTTCCTCAGTCATATGAGTACTTTTCCGTCCTGTATAACTCACACAAATACCATCATAATTATATTTTGGTACAATTTTCAACGCATTCAACAAAGAATCCATCAGGAAATCTTCAAATCTTTCTGATACAGGTTCTACACTCAAAACATCCCCCTGCTTCCTATTATAAGCAACTTTTATAGAATCAAAACTTATGTCATAAATCACTTTCGTACCTTTTTCCATCTGGATTTCTGACATTTCTCTTATTTCCCAATCTGATAAGTTATCTGGACATAGCAAGGACACAACATCAAGACTATCGGGTAAATCAACAAGATGCTGTGCACGACTGACGGACTTCTTCTCGCTATTATCAAACCATGCATACACTTTTTTATGTTCCGTATCGGCTTTGTATTGGCGTAAGTTCTCCAAGTACTTGGTATTTTAATCATTCTCTGTTTAACAATACATTGCAATATTTTCATTTTTAGAAAAAAAAGAGAAAACAGACTAAGTGTTTATTATATCATTATTGTTTTATTAACAGAAGGAGAGAAAGTCGACACTCTCCTTTATAGAGTTTTAAAAAGTTATAACCATTAAATTAAATGTATGGAAAGCAAACATTCGCTTCGAAAGCCAAAGCTATTTCGAACTTTATTGATTCTCCTGTTTATGGCAGTTCCTTTACAATGGGCTACTGCACAGTTGACCTTATCAACTCCCCGTACAACTTTAGGAGTTGTAATCAAGCAAATTCAGTCACAATCCAAGTATCAGTTTTTCTACAATGACAAACTGTCAACTACTGCTGTGGATCCTCTCAAAGTAAAAGACGCTTCATTGGAGCAAGTCCTGAATAAACTTTTAAACAACAAAAACATTGCCTACAAGATAGATGATAATATAATCTATTTGTCGGAAAAAGAAGATTTGAATTCCAATCAACAGCAAACAAACAAAGAACGCACTATAACAGGGCAGGTATTAGATTCAAAAGGCGAACCATTGATTGGTGTCAGTATTTTGGTTAAAGGCACAACCGATGGTGCTATCACCGATTTGAACGGTAATTACAAAGTTACTACTAAAAGCAATAGCCCTATTATCGTGTATTCTTATATCGGATACAAAACCCAAGAAATTCCATTAAACGGTCAAACTTCTTTGAATATAACGTTAATGGATGACACACAAGTAATTGATGAAGTTGTAGTCACAGCCTTAGGTATCAAACGGGCGACAAAAGCTTTGAGTTATAATGTGCAAGAAGTTAAAAGCGACGAACTCCTCACCAATAAAGACGCCAACTTCATCAACGCTTTGTCCGGTAAAGTAGCAGGCGTCACAATCAACAGTTCATCTTCCGGTGTTGGTGGTGCAAGTAAAGTTGTGATGCGTGGAACAAAAGCCATAAACCAATCCAGCAATGCATTATATGTCATTGACGGGGTTCCCATGTTCAATTTAGGAAGTGAAGGCGGACAAGAAAATGACTCTAAAGGAACAACAGAAGCTATTGCCGACATCAATCCGGAAGATATCGAATCCATGTCTGTACTGACAGGTGCCGCCGCAGCAGCACTCTACGGAAGTCATGCAGCCAATGGAGCAATCGTCATCACGACTAAAAAAGGAAAAGAAGGACGACTGCAATTAACTGTAAGTCAAAATACAGAATTTCTGCGCCCTTTCAGAATGCCGGAATTCCAAAACCGTTACGGAACGGGGGATTTGTTGTCCAATACCTCTTCGGTAGAAAAAAGTTGGGGGCATAAACTCAATTCTTCGAATTATATGGGTTATTCTCCTGTAGATGATTTTTTACAAACGGGAGTTGTTACGACCGAAACTGTTGCTCTTTCTACAGGAACAGAACGTAATCAAACTTACTTTTCTGCAAGTGCAATAAACTCTGACGGCATGGTGCCGAATAATGATTATAATCGTTATAATTTTACATTCCGAAATACTACTTCTTTCTTGAAAGACAAGATGACTTTGGACGTAAGCGCCAATTACGTTAAACAAAACGACCGCAATATGGTCAATCAAGGGACTTACTCCAATCCTCTAGTCACCGCTTATTTATTTCCACGTGGTGATGACTGGAACGACATTAAGATGTACGAACGCTATGACACCACACGTAAAATCTACACTCAATATTGGCCACAGGATTTTTCCGGTCTAACCGGGCAAAACCCTTACTGGATCGCCTATCGTAACTTACGTGAAACGGATAAAGATCGTTACATGTTGAGTGCAGCATTAAATTACAAGATATTGGATTGGTTAAGCGTTTCAGGTCGTGTACGTGTTGATAATTCGGATTCCAGATATACCCGCAAATTATATGCAACCAGTAATGAAATTCTGGTAGAAAATTCAAAGAACGGTCTTTATGGAATCAGCCAAACCAATGACAAACAGACTTATGCAGACTTCATGGTCAACATTAACAAAACATTTAAAGAAGTATTAAGCCTACAAGCTAATCTCGGTGCATCTTATTCAGATATGCAGCAAGATGTATTTAGCAATGAAGGTCCTATCAGTGATACAAAAGGTATCGCCAATGTATTCAATGTTTTCCATTTGGATAATGACAAGACCAAACGCTCGCAATCCGGTTATCGTGAACAGACACAATCTATTTTCGCCAGTGTAGAATTAGGATATAAAAGTACCTATTATCTGACATTGACAGGACGTACAGACTGGCCTTCACAATTAGCTGGTCCGAATTCTGTAAAGAGTGCTTTCTTCTATCCTTCTATTGGTGGTTCGGTGATTTTGTCAGAGCTGTTACCGATGCCTAAGCAGATTTCATTCTTGAAGTTAAGGGCTTCTTATGCTTCAGTAGGTCTTCCTTTCCCACGTTTTCTGGCAAATCCTACATACGAATGGGATCAGAAAGCACAAAAATGGGCAGTAAAGACTCATTATCCAATGTATGAATTAAAGCCGGAAAAGACAAATTCATGGGAAATAGGTATTACTGCACGTTTCCTTGACCATTTCAACTTCGACTTAGGATTGTACACAACTAAGACATATAACCAGACATTCGAACCAAATATCTCAGTGTCTTCTCAATATTCTACAATTTATGTACAAACAGGTAGTGTACGCAATAAGGGTATCGAGTTATCTTTAGGATACGACAACGATTGGAATGGAAAATTCAGATGGGGTTCCACTGTTACTTTCAGTGCCAACAAAAATGAAATACTTGAATTGATGGAAAATTACAAACATCCGGAAACAGGTGCTATCATAACATTGGATCGTTTAGAAGTAGGTGGCTTGGGAGATGCTAAATTTGTTCTGAAAAAAGGTGGCAGCTTAGGAGACCTTTACTCCATTAAAGATCTGCAACGTGATAGTAACGGCAACATATATGTGAATGAAAAAGGAGAAGTTGCCAGTGTAGCATCAGAAGATATTAAGTTAGGCAGTGTATTCCCTAAATGCAATCTTTCATGGCGTAACGATTTCAAATGGAAGAATCTGAACTTCGGTTTTATGCTTTCAGCACGTTTTGGCGGCATTGTTTATTCTGCAACTCAGTCTTATCTTGACTATTACGGAGTATCTGAAGCTTCGGCTGCCGCACGCGATTTCGGTGGAGTTACCGTAAATGGCAGTGATGTGATTAATGCACAAAAATGGTATTCGGTTGTCGGAGCACAGAACGGTATTCCCCAATACTATACATATAGCGCAACTAATGTACGTTTGCAGGAAGCGTCTATTGGATACACTATTCCTAAAAATAAATTATGGGGAATTGCAGACATCACGGTATCATTGGTAGGACGTAACCTTTGGATGTTGTATTGTAAAGCACCATTTGACCCTGAAGCGGTCGCAACTACCGGCAACTATTACCAAGGGATTGATAACTTCATGACTCCCAGCGCACGCAGCTTAGGATTCAACGTTCGATTCAAGTTTTAACCTCTTTTATTAAAGTACAATGAATAAATCAATTATAAAATTATTTCTGTTAGGAGGATTGACTATAACCTCAATAACTTCCTGTACAGACAATTATATGGATTATAATAAAAACCCATACGAAGTGACCGATGACGAAATGGAACGGGATGCCCACAAATTGGGGGCAGCACTCGTGGGTATGCAAAGTGTAATCGTGCCTGTAGGAGAACATCTGGCACAGTTCTCCGAATGTTTGTTGGGAGGTGTTTTCAGCGGCTATATGGCAGACTCTAAAACATGGGGAAATTCGTTCTCATATTTTAATCAGTCAGAAGATTGGAACGGAAAGGTCTATCTGGATATCATGCCTGAAATTTACTCCAATCTTGCTGAAGTAAAAAAATCCACTACCGATCCTATCCCATTGGCAGTAGCGGAAGTGCTAAAAGTAACAGCCATCGTTCGTGTTACAGATGTGTATGGTCCTATTCCTTATTCACAGGTAGGACAGGATGGTAAACTGACAGCTCCTTTTGACACACAAAAGGATGTTTACACCAAAATGTTTCAGGAATTATCTGATGCCATCACTACTTTGACCGCCAACCGTACAAATGACTTTTCTCCGAATGCTGATCAAGTCTTTGGTGGTAAAGTTGAAAAGTGGATAAAGTTTGCCAATTCACTAAAACTGCGTATGGCTATACGTATTCGCTATGCGGATGCTACATTGGCAGAACAAATGGTAAAAGAAGCTATCAGTACGGAAAATGGCCAGGTTGGTGTAATGGAGAATAATGACGATAATGCATTTATGAAAGTTTCCCTCAATCCGTTTTATACTATTTTCGGTTGGGGAGACTCCAGAATCGGTGCCGACTTACTTACATACATGAATGCTTATGAAGATCCCCGTCGCTCTGTTTATGCATTGAAGAGCACATTTGCCGGTTCATCGATAACAAACGGTTATCATGGTTTACGTATTGGAAACGAGCATACTGCTGTTGATGCCAAAATGTATTCAAATATGAATGTTGCGGCTACAGCACCATTAATGTGGATGAATGCTGCCGAAGTTATGTTCCTGAGAGCAGAAGCTGCCCTGTTGGGATGGGATACCAAAGACACACCGGAAAATTATTATAAAGCAGGTATCCGTTTGTCATTTGGTCAACATGGGGTTAGTAACGTAGAAAGCTATTTGGAAGGAACCACAGCACCTAGCAGTTATAAAGATCCTAAAGACACATATACTGTAACATTACCGGGAAGCGCAGTTTCTGTAAAATGGTCAGGAGCTGACAATGAAGTTAATCTGGAACGTATCATTACGCAAAAATGGATTGCAAATTTCCCGTTAAGTTTGGAAGGATGGGCAGATTTCCGCAGAACCGGTTATCCCAGATTGCTATCCACTCCTAATAACAAAAGCAACGAGATTGCTGAAGGTAAATTTGCCCGTCGGTTGAAATATCCGCAACAAGAATATAATACGAATAAAGTTAATGTAGAGCAAATTGTCAGTACGTTACCAGGAGGAGATAAAATGTCGACTCACATATGGTGGGACTGCAATTCTAGATTGTCAAATGAATAAAATCTAAATATTATGAAGAATAAATTTAAAATAGCAACCTTATTGTTCTTTGCGACAAGCTTCACATTAGGAGCATGTAGTGATTGGACAGATATTGAAGGTATAGATATCAAACAACCCAATATTCAGGAACAGAATCCTGAGTTATATACCAAGTACTTGGAGAACTTATGCGAATATAAAAAGAACCAGGAACACAAGCTAGTATACGCTTGGTTTGACAATAGTGAAAAGGCTCCTTATAATCGTGGGCAACACATGAGCGACTTACCCGACAGTATTGACATTGTTATATTAACTCATTCGGAAGAGTTAGTACCTTTCGAAAGAGAAGAAATAAAGATTTTAAAAGATAAAGGGACAAAAGTAGCTTATGCGGTTAGTTATGATGATATCAAAGCTAAATATGACGAAGAACAGATAACGGCTTCCCAAATACAAATGAAAGAAAACTCAGAAAATACATTTGACGGCTTTCTAAGAGAAGAAGTAAAAAAGCAACTGGCATATTCGGAAGCTTTCGATGGAGTCATCATCAAATTCAATGGGAAAAACCCAAAATACATGACAGATGAGGATAGAGTATCCTACGAAGCAACTCAAGAAGTATTCTTTAATACAATATCTGAATGGGAAAAAGAAAACAAAAACAAATTTCTTTCTTTTCAAGGAAAGCCACAGAATATAATAAAGAAAGGGCAGTTGAGTCGTTTTCTCCACATTATAATAGAATTCTATCAAGTAACCGATGTGAATAAATTCTCTCTTACTATTCAGGATTGCCTAGAGCCGGGAGTACCTACTGACCGTTTTATAATGGCAGTTTCCACCCCTTCTTTAGATTCCTCTGATACAACAACCGGTTATCTGGGAAAAGAGCTAGCTACCATTGAAACGGCTTACTGGATTACATCTATTTCTTCGGAATATAATAAATCCGGTATCGCAATTGATAATGTTCAGAATGATTATTATCAAACAAACGGTACTTACCGTAATGTAAAAGAGGTTATTAATATTATGAACCCAGCCCCCATCAAATAACTCAACTATCATGAAACTACAAAAATCATACAGTATTATATTGGGACTACTGATCAGTGTATTCACAGGATGTAACGATGACACAGAGAATTTTTCCAACAATATCTTCATGAGTTCCACTACTCCCGAGAATATCTTGGTAAAATCCAATATAGAGTCCGATGAACGGACTTTTCAGGTAGAAATAGCAAAGCCGGAAGCTACGGATGTAGAATTCACTATTAAAGTGGATCCTTCATTAATCTCTACGTACAAAGCGATTTACTATACAAATGATGTAGAAGAACTACCGGAGAAACATTACTCTCTTTCTACTACAACGGGAAAGATTCAGGCCGGTAGCGTTATTTCAGCTCCAATTACCGTATCTTTTACAGAAATCAATCAACTGAATATTGATAAAGTATACATACTTCCTATCACAGTAAATAGTGCTAGTATCAATATTCTCGCATCATCACGTACATTCTATTATGTATTTAAAGGGGCTTCACTTATCAACAAGGTGGCAAATATCAAAGAGAATAACATCTATGTAGACTGGAAAAATCCAGAAGTTGTTAATAACCTCAATACATTAACAGCAGAAGCTCTGATCCGTCCTCACAGTTTCAACAATGCGATTAGTACGTTGATGGGTATTGAAGGGAAATTCTTATTCCGCTTCGGTGATAATGATGTACCTAAAAACCATTTGCAGATTGCAGGAACTTCGTCGCAGACCAATATTCATATCGAAAGAGATGTGCCATTAGAAGAGTGGTTACATATCGCTATTACCTATGACGCAAGTGCAAAAAATTTAAAAGCTTACTACAATGGAGAATTAGTAACCGATAGCCGAATGGATATTGGTGCTATTGATTGGGGCATTCCTCACTCCGACGAATCTAACGGTAAACCACGCTGTTTCTGGATAGGCTATTCATATAATAATGAACGATGGTTAGACGCAGATATTGCTGAAGTACGAATTTGGAACCGCGTATTAAGTGAAGAGGAAATTAATGCACAGGATCATGCATATGATGTAGATCCTAATTCTAAAGGATTAGTGGCCTACTGGAAACTAAATGATGGTATTGACGAGATAAAAGATTATTCCGTAAATGGTAATAATGCAACTCCCTCTTCAAAATTAACCTGGGTAGACGTTTCTCTTCCCGCTAAAGAGGATTAATTATCAACAATTTTAATTAGAATTAAGTTATGAAATATACGAGATTTATCAAATCATCTTTTTGGATTGCGATATTAGCCTGTACGAGTAATCTATTTATTGCCTGCGAAGATGATATTACTATATCATCTGAAAACAAATCATTTGGCAATATAGAAGGTAACTTTGGCTATGTCAAATCTGCAGCCGGAGCAAAAGCCCTAACCTCCATAACAATTAATGGAGATAAACACGGTACTGGACACTTATATTTTGAACTGAATAAAGCTGCCAATAAAGATATTACGGTTACATTCAAAATCGACGAGTCAGTTCTAAAAGTTTACAATCAAGCCAATGGAACCAACTATCCAATGTATCCGACGGATAAGCTTTCATTAGAAAATGAAGGAGTCACAACAATCTCTGCAGGGAAACAAAAATCCTCATCTATCGAGTTAGATATTCAATCCGGAGGAACAATAGGTACTACGTATGCAGTTGCAGTATCTGCAACTGCTTCAGACGGAATTGAGACCTCAAGCAATAACCAGTCCTATATCTATCTTGTAACTCCACAAGCTGCCCTGCCCAATACGGAGAAAGGAACAGTCAAAACAATTTGTTACATAGAGGTGAATAACGAGAATATATTGAATACAGGCGAATATACTATGGAAAACAGCGGGAAGCCCTTTTTCGATATTGTCAATGTTTTTGCAGCCAATATTCGTTTAAATGAGGAAGGAAAACCATATGTATATTGCAACCCACAAGTAACCTTTGTTTTGGAAAATGCCGATAAGCTCATCCGCCCATTGCAACAAAAAGGAATAAAAGTACATTTAACCATTTTAGGTGATCATACACCGGCTGGGATGAGAAGTTTGGGAGATGAAGCCGCTAAAGATTTTGCCAAAGAACTAAAATCCTATGTGGATATCTATGGATTTGACGGCATCAGTTTTGATGATGAATGGTCAAACTACGACTTGGTAGCAGGATATCCCGGTTTAGTGACACCTTCACAAGAACAATATAGCCGCCTAATTTATGAGTGCCGACAAATAATGCCTGATAAACAATTTGGAGTATATTGGTGTAAGCAGGAAAATGGTGGTGCTTCTATCAATTATCCCTTAGGAGAGGTCGAAGGTAAAGACGTAAATGATTTATTAGACTACACTGTTTATGGAAACTATAATTTATGGGATAAACTAGGTCATATTGACGAGGGAAAACAATGTCCTTATGCTATAAATCTAACAGAAGGAGGAAGTCCCAACTCTATATATCTAAATCAAATAAAAGACAGCTGGGGATATTTTGCTCTTTATAATTTACAGATATCTAAGAATTCTGAAACAATCATTAATCAAGTTGGAGAAACATTATACGGAGAGAAAGTTAATTGGACTGGACAAATATACGGAAGAACAGATTTTACATCTTCAGAAACAACAACCCGTATTAATTACAAATACTATCTTGGAGAATGGAATGTCACAGCAAGTTGTATTTCATGGGTAAATAATTCTTGGAATCAATGGGCAGGAAACATGAAATTCACAATAAAAATAGAAGAGAAAGTCGAAAATGAATCCTATTATGTATATGGAATACAACCTTATGATCAAATTCTTAAAAAGTATCCACTAATTATGAACTATAATCAAGAAACTACTCAAATAAGTATTCCAATTCCGCAAACGATTCATGAACCTGATGAAGAAAATCCTCTTTTATGGCAAATGAGTTATGCTACAATTGGCGATTCTAAGACTGCTAATACGTGGAAAAAAGTTGAAACTACTAGCAATGTTAATGGAGCGTTTTATAATGGTAGGCTGTATTTAGAAGCCAATGGGCCAGCAAGAATGCAGACATTAATACCATTCTGCTCCAACGATAAAGGAAACACTTGGTTATATTTGCATACAAACTTTACAGATAAACATCCTAAAGCAAGTTTCACATTAACTAGAAATTAAAAAATACAAGGCAACTACTTCATTGCAAGTCAGTTGCCTTTTTAATGCTTTGGATTCTCTTTGGTCTCCAACCACTTACTTATACACATACTTCAACCAGTACTCGAATGCAGGATCCTGAATTTCAATCACGTTTCCGGGCAATACATCAATTAAATCTTTTTCCAAAGTCGCCTTCCGCAAGTTTTTTATATTAGCGGAAGTTCCCAATTTATATTTAGTCAAAACTTCCTTAGAAGAGAAATTAGAAACTCCATCAGCAACAGCAAGCAGGAAATTTATCTGTTTAGGAGTCAACGTATCAATAATATTGGCAAACAATAGGCTTAACTGATCAATCAGGCTATTGAAAGCCTCTTCAACATTTTTCTGCGTACAGCCGCTGTCCGGTGTACGGAACCACACTTGCTGGCTAAGTTGCTGGGTATAGTAAGGATGATTTTTCATCTTATCAGCGATAAGTCCGGACAATTCGTCCGAAATTTTCTTTCCTGTAGAAGAAAAACGCCGTGAGATAAAAGATACCCACTCTCCACGCTCTATCTTTGAAAGGAAAAGAATATCCCCGAATTTATAGAAAGGCATTCCATAATTATTGAAAATATTCAGCAACATATGGCGTTTGCTTCCATACAAACAATAGCAAACAGAGGTATGTTTTTGCCAATGAGAACGTAATTTACGTTGAAAAGCCAATGGTTCTTCGTACTCATTGATATTCTGAAATTCATCAATACAAACCACTATTTTCTTTTTAGTATCATTCGCTATCACTTGCGGCAAATCCAATATCTCATCATAAGAAAGACGGCTATCTTTAAAATCAATACCGAATGAAAGTTCATAAGTTTGGGTAGCATCGGATATTGAAACTACCGGAGCCAATCGCCCTAAGTATTTTTTCACTCCACTCACAAACTCCTCCCAGATTGTGGTCGTCGACTTCAACAAAGAATTAGCAAATACAGTGTAAAACTCTTCCTCTGTACGGCAATTAAAAATATCAACCTGACAGACAATAATGTCCTTGTTCTCTTTAGATACCAATTTGGCAACCTTATGAACCAATGACGTCTTTCCCCAACGACGAGGAGATATAATAATGGTATTAATGAGTCCCCTAAAATTCTTTTCCAAGAATTCTGTTTCACTCTTACGATTGGTAAAATTCTCGTTTTCAGCAATTCGTCCGTATAAAAAAGGTGTATCCATAACAAACTGTTTTGTGACAAATATAGAAAGAAAGCATGAAACCAACAAATTTGAAATCGATTGATTTCAAATCAACTGATTCCATTTCAATAATCAAGAAGAATGACTTCATCCAAAAGCCACAAAAAGTCCGGCACCGGGGAAGGCATCGTTCCTCGGTGCCGAACTTCAACAAGGTACGGAAGTCCGAATCACTCCACTTGTTCTTTCGGATAATTCACCAGATACAACGTCTTCGTTGCCCGAGTAAAAGCCGTGTACAACCATCGGAAATAATCGGGTGTCAGATACTCGTCCGTCATATATCCCTGATCCAGGAAAACATTCTGCCACTGCCCGCCTTGCGCTTTATGACAAGTCACGGCGTATGCATACTTCACCTGCAAGGCATTATAGTGCGGATCGGCTTTCATCTTTTTCATCCGGTCGCGCTTATTGGGAATATCGGCATAGTCCTCAAGCACGGTATAGAACAAACGGTCATTATCCGCTTTCGGCAGCGCGGGCGAATCCGAATGCAGAGTATCCAACAATAAGTTCGCATCGAGTTCAAAATCATTCTGGTCGGGAAATCTCAAGGTGACCTCCGCAAAACGGAATCCATACATCTCACGGGTGCGACGGACACGACGGACAACGGCTATTTCACCATTGGCTATGAAATCCATTTCCTTATACTTCTCTGTCCAATAATAGTTATTCTTGGTCACCATCAGCATATCGCCCGTATTCAATTCATCTTCACGCCATAGGATTTGCGCACGTATCCCATTATTATATAGGTTCGCACGTTTATTGGAACGGCAAATAACGATTGTCTCATCCATCCCGTCGTGATCATAGCAGTTTGTCAATTCTTCTATCAGTTCTGTGCCAGGCGCTTGCTTGATATCAGGAAAGCCCGTTATCTTTATCTTAGGTAGAGAGTAACATTCGTCTTCCGCTATCAACTGCCTCAACTGCGTAGCATTCCACAAAATACCGGACTCTTGCACTTGGCGGACTACCTGAATCAGGCTAATCTCACGGACTTCAAGCCCATATCCTTTCAACGCGTCGGCAAAAAGTGCCGGACTCAATTCCTCTCCCACCGGAGGAAGCTGTGCTGTATCTCCCATCAACAAAAGACGACACCCTTGTCCCGAATAGACAAATTGTATCAAGTCATCCAGCAAACGTCCCGTACCGAACACGCTGCCGGACAGACCCTCGTTGGAAATCATGGAGGCTTCATCCACAATAAACAAGGTGTTTGTAGCAAGATTGTCATTTATGGAGAAATTAGTAAACTCGTTGGAATAGGACTGTTGCCGGTATATCTTCTTATGAATGGTGAAAGCAGGATGGCCTGCATACGCCGAAAAAACTTTTGCGGCACGTCCCGTAGGAGCCAACAAGACAGACTTCTGCTGCAACTGTTCCATCGTTTTCACCAATGCTCCGACCAAAGATGTCTTACCGGTACCGGCATAACCTCTCAAGATAAAAACTTCATCCGCCAGAGTAGATAACAGGAACTCTGAAAGAGATTTTACAGCAATTTCTTGCTCTAAAGTTGGTTGGTAAGGAAAATTTTCCTTAATTTGCCTTTCTAAATAGTTATTTATC
>ERZ832317.3092-NODE-3092-length-18008-cov-3.893277_pt1 | contig 18008 bp, 10 predicted proteins | sample MGYA00519695_ERZ832317 | MGnify/ENA primary metagenome ERZ832317 (study PRJEB31850, sample SAMEA3708726) | human gut metagenome | biome: human gut; feature: human-associated habitat; material: faeces | place: China | collected 2014 ...
CATTATATCCGGGGAACTTTTGATGAAAATGGATTTTTCACTGGTACGGTCAGGGTATTTAATGAAAGTTTTGATTATAAATTCCGTCCGGTGCGTTTGCCTGGCAGGACGCCTTACGGAGTATTGTCTTTAGAGTTGGGTGTGCTTGAAGGAACACCCAACAGTTCTAAATTAGTACCTGAGGTATACCAGAGGATGTCCGGTAAAACAGAAAAATTCGGCGGTCTCTATATTTACCGGGATGATTTCCGGGTGTTGCCTTATGGCCGGGTGGATTACGATTTCCTGAAATTTGAGGAACGCAGGACAAAGGGTGCCGGTTATTATTTCTTTAGTCACCGGAATATGTTCGGATATATTGCCATCAGCCGGGAAAGTAACCGGAATCTGATCGATAAGGCCGGACGGGAAGGTTTAATTGAAAATAAGGCTTACCGGGAATTTAAGAATGACCTGATACAGCTTTTTGTCGATTTGGCAATGACTTATTTTAAGAGTATCAGTAAAGAAAATCCAGAGGTGAATTCCCGTTCTGAACAACTGAAAGAAATTCAAGCCAGAAATAAAAAAATACAGGAAGCTGAAAAGAAGAAAGCCAAGCATACCAAATCCCGGTTTATTGAGGAATTGAAGAATAACCGGGGAAGAATTATACAACTGCAGGAAGAAATCAATGAGCTGCAGAAGCGTCTGACTGCGGAGACTGCTAAGTTGGAGCTGGTGTATAATGACTATAATGAGCTGGTGTTTTTGTTGGAGGAGAAAAAAGCCGAATTGCGCCGTTTACGTTTGAATAAACCACAGGCGGCAAAACTTTCTGAGCTACAGGAAAAGAAGTTTGAGGATTATAGAACGGAATATGCCCGGACGGAAATTTTAATGAAGGAATGTGAAGAGGAAGTCGCAAAGGTGCGTCAGCGTTTCGATGTTCAGAATCTGCAGAGAGATTATGAGGAAAGATACCGGGCTGAAATGAAAGGAATCGATGCTTACATTGTTGCATGCAGAAAACGTTTTAATGCCGTATCCGGTAAATTTGACAGTTTGTTCCGTGAAGAACAGAATACTTTTGTCCGTTTGTTTGAAGAACAGGTACAGACAGGTATCCCGGAGGTGCCTAAAACCCGGGAAGATTTTGAACAGGCTATTAATGTGGTGCTGGCAACCGGGGAAGAGGTGAAAAATCAGGCTGAACAGAAATTTTCTGCTTTTTTGAACCATGTTGAGAATCTGAATTTTGAAGTCGATGATGATTTGCTGACTAATTGGTATATGGAGCAGAAGGAGAAGCTGGAAGATAAGCTGAGTATGACGAATGAATTGGCTCAATTGGGAATTTCTGTAGAAATTATTGACCATGAGTTCAATGTGTTGTATGCCAAGATGGCACAATCTGTCAATTTCCTGAGAGATTATGCCGGAGAACATCCTGAAATTCAGGATATTTGTTCCCAGTTACAGATTTCTTTCCAGCACATGGAAGCTAATTATAAGATGCTGAAACCTTTATACCGGACAACACGCCGGCAAAGGACGGAATTTACAGGGGCATATGTTTTGTCCGGTATGCAGGCTTTCTTTTCTGAAAAACTCAGACAATATCAGATTGATTTGAAAGGTTGCCCTGCTTTTCTGGGATATACTTTTTTCAGTTATGAGTCGGTAATTACTTCTGTTTTTATCAATGTCATCAATAATGCTTTGTATTGGCTTATTCCGGTGGAAGACCGGAAAATACGGATCGATTACCGTCCGGCAACGGAAGAAATCCTGGTTATGAATAATGGTGAACGTATCGACGACCGGATACTGGATGATATTTTTACTCTTTTCTTCACCCGTAAAAGAGAAGGGCGCGGGATCGGGCTTTATCTGGCCCGGATGATTCTCCGTTCTGTGGGATTGGATATTCTGGCAAGTAATGAGCAAAATGATAATAAACTGGGAGGTGCATGTTTTATCATCCGTCCTTATAAAGAAGAGTTATGTTAGAAACGGGACAGATTAAGGCGATTGTATCCGGGGCAATACAATCGGCTGTGTGTATTGACGATCAGTATCAGGAACCTTATCAGACGACTTCTGGAAAGGAATCCTTGAATATAGAATTTCCTGCCTGTTTGTACCGCTCTTTCCGGGTAAACGGGAAATGTGATTTAGATATATATAATTTTAAAGGATACGATACTTTTCTGGAAGATCAGGAATATCTGTTTAATAATAAGGAACTGCTGATTCTGGACTGGGAATTGGATCCTGAAAGTCAGGTTAAATATACCGATGCCCTGAAAGTGCTGCAGAAAGCTGTGCAATGTGATTATGTACAGTTTGTGACTTTATATACTCAGGAGGAGAATATCAATAATATTGCAGGACAGGTGTTTTCTTATTTCAGAAATTTCGGAACGGCAGAGGAACAGGAGAAGAAACTGGAAGGACTGATTGAAAAAACGGATAAGTTTCTGAAGGAAATAGAAAGTGACTGTACGGCAGATGATCTTAGGGCAGTTTTGGGTGAGGAAACAGACGGTTATTCGTTATATCCTCACCGCCGGAGAGAAATCGGAGAAAGTATCAAGCTGCAGGTAACAAAGTTGCTGCCGGAATGGAAAAAATTGTGCTCTTTTTTTTCCTCTGAATTAATCCTGGAAGCCGGATTTAATAATTCTGAGGAGTTCTATATCTGGTATGAATGCTATAAGAAAGGATATTTTTTCTGTCAAAGGGAGCCGGGTGAATTTGCGGTTATGCCCGTAAAAGCGGAGGTTCCTGCTTTACTGGTAAATAATACGCTTGTATTCATCCTGAATAAAAAAGGGACCGGGACCGGCATTTCACCGGATGATGTGTATGACCGGATATGTCAGGTAATATCCGGAGTGCCTAATATCCGCTCCTTGTTATTGTCGTTGCGGTTGAAAGAGGTATTGCACAAAAGGCTGTGTATGGTGGGGAAAGGTTTAGGAGGGCTGGATGAAAAGGCATTGGTTTATCATGCCAGTAATTATAAGCTGGATAAGGAAGAAAGCCTGATGTCGTATATCGTTACCTGTTTTGCCGGACATATTGTTCAGGAGATGACGGAAAATACTCAGTTATCGGAACTGAATGCTCTGTTGTATGAAGAAGAGCCGGAAGTACCTACACCGAAACAGTTAGCAGAATTGAATTGTTTCCTGACCTTTACGGATAAGGATAAACTGCCTGCTGAGATGCATCAATTGAAGGGCGGGGATATTTTCAGATTGACCTCGCCTGTGGAAGAGGGAAAGGAGAATACCGATATGGAGTATGTGATTTGTATTACGCAGGGATGTGATGCTTTACGGCCGGAACAGAAAATAAATTATAACTTTGCTTTTACGGGCGGAATTAAAGTTTCTAAGCTTTCCCGTGCATTGGAAAAGACTGAAGAAGAACACTTTTCTTTTTTGAGCGGGAATGAGGTGGTTAAATGGAATCTGAATTTTTTTACTCTTTATATCAAAGAGCATATTTTCAACGTAAATATTCCTATTCCTGTTACGGTTAACGGTGCTCCTAATAAGTTGGTATATATTGGGAATCAGAAAGACATTTTTTCCCAACGGGTGATTAATGCTACTTTTAACCGGGCCTTGAGAATGGGAGTCGACTTACCTCATAAAATGAAGGAATAATGAAGGGAACAAATGAAACAGAAGTTCTTTTAGTCCGGATAAATCGTTTATTCGGATTATTTATACAAAACCGGGAGATTTATTTAAAAAATGTTGGTCAGAAGGTTTCTGCTTTGGAACCGGATGTCAGAAAGTATATAACTTCTGATATTCCCGAAGTTCTGCGTTTATTCGTTGATTGGGAAAATTATAAGATAAAGGGGTCTGTTGGGGCAGGGCTGTTAACCAAAACTCCTTGGATTGCTGTTCTGGATAGTGAGATTACACATACAACGACAGAAGGAGTATATATCGTGTTTTTATTTTCTTCTGATCTGCAAAAGGTTTATATTGCTTTGATTCAGGGAACAACGATCCCCTGTAAATTCGGGAGCAGATTGAGCGTAAAGGAGATTGTCAGTCGCCGCGGATATATCCGGGAATTATTAAATATTGAAGATAAAATATTACAAACGGATAATAATCTGGATGTTGCGGATGTTCGTTATAAAGAAGGGGTGATTTATTATAGTTTGTGGGATTGGACCACAAAAAATTATAACAGTTTGGAAGTAATTCTGAAAAAGTATCTTACCCTATATAAAATGTACAAGAAAGAAATTTTTCAAAAAGATTTTTCATTTGCAGAAGCTTATCCGCTTGCCTATTCCGATCCCTACCGTAAATATTTTACAGCTATTCAGACAAAACCTTTTGTTTTGCTTGCCGGAATTTCCGGGACCGGGAAATCCCGTATTGTAAGGGAATTGGCTCAACGGAGCTGTTGTTTGGCAGAATTACAGAACAAACAAAAGCCTGGGAATTACGAAATTATCCAGGTGCGGCCGAACTGGCACGATTCAACGGAACTGATGGGGTATGTTTCAAGGATCGGAAGTGCAGGCCCTTCTTATGTGATAACCCCTTTCCTGCAATTTTTAGTAAAAGCCTGGTATTTTCGGGAGATTCCTTTCTTCCTTTGTCTGGATGAAATGAATCTGGCTCCGGTGGAACAGTATTTTGCAGAATATCTGAGTGTGATTGAAACCCGGAAGCTGACAGACGGGGAGATTGTTACCGATCCGTTATTGGTGAAAGAATGTGATGGGAAGGTTTACCATCAATTGGTGGATGAATTACTGGCACAAGACGGTTTGTCAGATCAGGAACGGATAACAGAATTGAAAAAACGTTTTTTGCGGGAAGGAATTTCCATTCCCTCCAATCTGATTGTGATGGGTACGGTAAATATGGATGAAACAACCTATTCTTTCAGCCGGAAGGTGTTGGACCGGGCGATGACAATTGAAATGAATGAGGTCGATCTGAAAAAAGAATTTAGGGAGAAGCAATTTCTGCCGGAAAATCATTTGGTTAATCCGAATGATGTTATCGGAAAGTATGCTGAGGGGAAGGATGTATACGGAGTAAATCAACCGCTTTGTAATATAATATTGGATTATCTGGAGAGAATAAATGAGGCTTTGGATAAGACTCCTTTTAAGATTGCTTACCGGATCCGTAATGAATTTATGATTTACGGAATCATAAATGCAGCACTGGATAAGGGGAATATTGAAAAATATGATATTTGGCTTGACGAGATGACGGCTATGAAGATATTATCAAGAATCGAAGGCGAAAATGAAATAGCCGGGGGAATACTTGATAAGCTGAAAGGCATAGTCCGGAAGGATGGTATTTCAGCCGGAAAAATTGAAGAAATGAAGGAAAGGGGGAAAATAAGCGGATATATATCTTATTGGTCTTAATATGCAGGTGCTGAGGGTTGAACACAGGGATTTTGAACTTTTTATAGATTCTGCTAAGTATACGGAGAATGTCAGGCGGGCTGAAAAGAAACAGGTGTTAGTGACCGGTTATGATTGGACGGGAAGCTCCGGGATACCTGAAAAAATCTATGTAAGTCAGCCTGACGGGACAGAGAAAGCTGCCGGAAAAAGTGAGGATGCTCCGGTTGTATTTTTTGAAAATACGGCTTATGATTTTATGCTTACTTTCCGTGACAGGTCTGTTGTGAAAAATGCCCGTGTATTTTCTTTGCTGAAAGAAACAAACGGGAGCTTTGTTTTCAGAAACGGTAATCTGTATGGCGGTCTGAATTTCGGAAATGACATCGGCAAGAGTCAGTTGGAGTTCCGGTATGAAATAAACGGGGAAGCCTGCAGTTTTATATTGTGGTTTGAAGTTTTTCCTGTAAAATTGGATTATAAGAATGATCTGAAAAGTATTTTACAGGATATAGAAGAGGAATATCCGAAATATGTACTGGATTATTTGCGTAAAACTTATCTGAATTTCAGGGAACAGCCTTGCGATGCCACCGGACCTGAAGTGATCTGGTGGAATATATTCAGAAGTATTCAGTCAGGATTTTTACAGGCCTGCAAAAGGATTCTGACACATCCTTCCCGGAGGTTGCTGGAATGTACGGAATATAAGAGGGCTGCCCGGATCCGCCGTTTTTCTCCGGCTCAGGAAGAAGAATATGCTATTTACCGGGAGGATGAAAAACATTTGTACCGTTGTTCAAGTCAGAATTTATCTGCAGATACTACTGAAAACAGGTTTTTGAAATATGTACTGGGAAGGGTAACAGGCCGTTACTTGTTGCTGGAAAAACGGATTCAGGGTAAATACAAAAAGAAGTTATCCGGAGAGGCCGTTCTGGAAATGGAAGAGACCGGAGAGGTATTAAAGAAATTATATTCCCATCCTTTTTTCCGTGCCGTGGGACGTTTCCGCGGAGTGCGCCAGGAATCATTGGTTTTACAGAGGGCACCCGGGTATGCTGCCGTCTGCAGGTATTGGATTATGCTGAAATGTGCTTACAGGATGCTGGATGGTATGCATCAGATGGAAACGAAAGATATTGCACATTTGTATGAAGTATGGTGTTTCATCATGCTGAAAAAAATGATAGAAGAGGAAACAGGTATATCTCCCGACCGGATCAGGACTGTTCAGGCAGACGGAAAATTTGTATTTGAGTTCCACAAAGGAACGGCATCCCGCATACAATTTATCCGGGAAGATAATTCTTTGATTGATTTGTATTATAATCCTAAATTCACTTCTGAAGATGTTGCTTCCCAATTACCGGATACCGTATCTGTAACCGTTCCCCAGCAGCCTGATATTATACTTCGTATTACTCCGAATGATTTGCACCAGGAGTATACGCTGACTTATTTATTTGATGCAAAGTACCGGCTAAAGTCAGATAAAGATGGTTGTGAACCGGATCTGCCGCCTGATGACGCCATAAACCAGATGCACCGTTACCGGGATGCCATATTTTTTAAGGATAAGGCACAGAAGGATGAACCTTTGAAAAAAGAAGTGATTGGTGGTTATATTCTGTTTCCCGGGGATGGAAAAGCGGAAGAAATCAGAAAACAACGTTATTATTTATCGGTAGGAGAGGTGAATATCGGGGCTTTCCCTTTAACCCCCCACTCGGATAACAAAGAGCTCAGGGAATTGTTACAAGGTTTTGTCGGATCTTTATTAGTGAAGGAAACGGATAAAGTCATGGAAGAAATTATTCCGCAGAAAGGAATGTTGTATGAATGTCCTAATCCGGATGTTTTAGTTGGTGTCACTCGTATCCCTCCGGAGGACTGGGAGCGTTTGTATCAGCAAAAATATGTGAGCGGGGAGCGGATACCTGCTCAGTTCGGGAAAAGAAAACTCCGTTATTTTGCCCCTTATTTTCCCGGGAAAGGAGTTGTTTGTTATTACGAAATAGAAGGATATTCCGTGCAGAAAAGAAATGAGATTTATGCTTCTTCCCATCCTTTGTATAAAAATGATCCTTCAGAACGTTTGGTGGTGAGGTTAGGAAAAAAATATGTGATAGGGGAAGATGAATATTTTGTATTGGATAATGTAAATCCGTACCGGTATGTGAATTTGAAATCCCTGACTCATCCGGTTGGAAAGAAGATAAAAATTACTCCATAGTATTGCGGGGGGAATTGTAAGGAAGTTCAGGTTCTGCAACTTGGGGTAATTCATTGGTTTCTCTGATATAAGATTGTGTTTTCCGGTAAAATTCCAATATCTGTCCGGAAAGAACACCTTCCAGGGCCAGTAATGTCTGTTCCCGTTTTTTAGGAACCAACTGGCATTCCCAGACTACCAGAACCCGCCAACCCTGTTGTTTCAGTAGGGTGTGTTCCTGAAGGTCACGCTCCTGATTTTTCCTGATTTTCTCTGTCCACCATTCAGTTTTAGTTTTCGGAATATGTGCTTTCGGGCAATTTTCGTGTCCGTGCCAGAAACACCCGTTGATGAAAATTACGGTTTTGTATTTGGTAAAAACAATATCCGGTTTTCCCGGAAGTTTTTTTACGTTCACCCGGTAACGGAAGCCTTTATTGAAAAGATACTTCCGTACAATAAGTTCCGGTTTGGTATTTTTGCTTCTGATCCGGGACATATTGTAGCTTCGGGTTTCCCGGGAATGAACGTCGGTCATAGGGTAACAATCAATTTATATTCAAAGATAGTTTTTTTCTATAATATAACGAAAAAAGATGGTCTGGAAAATAAAGAAACCTGGGCTCCCTGTGATCCCAGGTATATCGACCAGTTGATTGGAGGCTGGATGCGGGCTGGAAAGGATATGGTTGCTTTAAAACGCCGGAGTCCTTTGTCGGTATCTGCGATGCGTCCCATTCATCCTTTATTGGGAGGCCTCGAACGGGATAAAGAGAATATCACCTTTGACCGTAGTGACCGGCCTGAGTGGCATCCGGTTAATGTACGGATAGAGGGTAGTGACCGTTTAATGACAAAGGAAGAAATAGAGGCATATTTGCAGAATAATAACCGTACTTTAACCAAACGGATTTGGATTCCTGACAATACCCGGGCAACAGGTTTGTTTGTTGCTGACATGGCTATTGATTTGAGGGCTTTATTTTGCGTTACCACCAATCAGCATGAACCGGAATTGTCCCCGGAGATGATTACTGCCCTGGAAGCTGAAGGGTGGGTGAAATCGAAAAATGTTTTCGGAGAATGTCTGGTCATGCCGAAGGCTGAAAGAGAAAAGATCATTCCTGTATTGGCAAATGCTTTGATCAATTGGCGGATTACTTCCAATCAGGCCCGTACTTTTAGTCTGATGGAGACATTAGCGCTTGCTGTAAGTGATAATGCAAACCATATTGCCGGGGCCATCCGGACCAAACTGATTGAAGAAGGCGACAAGCCCAAAGCGAAATTAATCATTGACGAGACAGCAGGGGCCGAAGTGTTTGTGACGTTGCCCTGTGCGAGTTATGTGGTTACGGTGAATGAAAGGGCAACTGCTTTGGAAGAAGCGGAGAAGAAGCTGACGGATATGATGATGGCGTTTGATTATGAGAATCAATAAGGCGCATAGAAACAGTTCCTGCCAGGTGATTTTGGTTACCTGGCAGGGGATTAATGAGGACTGGTAGAATTGAAATAAGCCACGGCTAACAGGTTTTCCTCCTAAGCCATATTTTAAATTGAACTTGATAGAATTGAAATACGGCATAAATTAGCTTCGTTGCTGGATCAAAATACTCTTCAATTGTACCCTATGGAATTGAAATATTTCACCGGCAAGTTCTGTTCGTTCACCTTCTTCTTTTGTTAGATGCCAATTTTTAAATAGAACTCGATAGAATTGAAATTGTAGTTGGTCATGTGCACCCCTTTGTCAAGCGTTTTTTTAATAGGACCTTAGGAATCGAAATTAGTCCTGTGTGACTTATGTGAAGTGTTGAATATCAATATGAATTATACCTTAAAGAACTGATAGTTTGATATTTAATTGGGGTTTGAAATAGAATTTAACTTTCAATTGAACAACGTTGTTCAAGTCGCGGCCCGCCGGAGCCGCTGTCGGAGAGGAGGCCGGGATCCGGGGTTTGTTGTGGGCACTGAAACAGCAGGAAAGTTATAAAACCCGTTTCCTTATTCCCCGGAAAGCGGTCAGGGATACAGACCTGTGGTTCAACAGCCGCCTGTCCCTCAACCTGGTCGTCCCTGTGCCGGAGAAAATACTGGTCAGTAAAGTCCGTGTCGGCGATTTCAAAGAATGGTTTATGAAAGGGTGAAGCCCGTGTATGTGCCATTTCCTGCGGGGTACATCCAGTGCGTTTCGTCGGCTTGCAGCCCTTTCGTCCGGCCAATAGTAAGCATCATAGGTAATTGAATTGCGGGCGGTAGACAGCGCGGTCTGCCGTTGCTTCGGCTTTCCGTTCGCTCCTGCTGACGGGATTGTTTTCGATGAGCAGGAGGTCGTCGGATAGCTGGGGCAGGAAGAATGATGCAATACCCCCGTCCCCCTGCATTCTTTTAAAATTCTGCCTGACGAATGTGCGGAAAATGATACCCCCCGGCAAATCCGTATATTCTGTCTTTTTCGGTGATGATATAGCCTGTATCCGAATGGGCAGGTACGCAAATCGTAAAATAGAAAGGACGAGATAAAGCATAGTACTTCTTTATGGAATAATATTTTTTTATTTTTATCTATAATAAAACCGCCTTTACCATAAAGACTTGTCGAGATTTTGCCGAAAATATACCTTAATTGGTCGTTGTCTGGATTGTATTTTGTTTTGATTTCTCATATACTTGAGGAATTCCGGTATTTTTTGTAATTAAAAGTGAAGATGGACTTAATAAAGAATATTTTTACATAAAAGATAGTGATTTTTAGTGAAGTTTTATGGTAAAAGGAGAATTGCCAGTATGTAGAGTAAAAGAATGGGATAGGGTGAGGGTTAGGTTTTGTAAGAAATCATACATTTTAATGATTTTCTTTAAAGTATATGGTTGTGTTATAGAATAATAGTATTGAAATGATAAACAGTATTGAAATTAAGGTATATTTTACTATTATTGTAGCGTAGGAAAAGTGGTAAATATGTTTAATTTGGATTTTCATAACTTGTTAAACGCAGACGGATTCGTTTTGTCCGTTGGAGGTGATGTATGTCTTTGTTTGCTTTTTGTGGTATTTTTGTATCCATTTATGAATAAGATTAAATATGAATGAGAAAAATGAACTGATTGCCTGTTGGCATAAACTGGAACACTTTTCGTTGCCTGCGGTACAGATTGGGAAAGAGACGGTGGAACTGACCGGGGAAGAACCCTGGAAAGATCTGTCGGTGGTACCTGCCAAAGGCAAAACATTTGAATATACGGTTTACCTGGGTGTTTTTGAGGTTCGTGAGGCGGTGGAGTTTGTGAGGGAATTCTTTAAAGATACAACCGAAGAGGTAAACCGGGCTACGGGATATGTTTGTGTGGCATCGCTCAAGACGGATATCCGGGGACAATATCTGGCCAATTCGCTGGGGATTTCGACCCTGACCTGGGCTTTTGCGCAATTAGAGCAGGGAAGGATTACGGATAGTGAATGGGCTGACGAATTCAGGGAACTGGAAGAGGGATTGGAGAATGAATGTAGTGTAATATTAGCCAAGGAACTGAGTGCCACGTCGCTTCGTATCCTTCAGAAAATGATCGTAGAGGCTATCGGTTGGAGCCGGAAGCCCGATCTGAAAATTTATTGTAAGCGGGAAGAAAAAATGATTCCCAGAGAAGGCAAGGTTCCGGAAAGCAATGCTGATATTCTGAATAGCTTTTTTATCCGTGACTTGGAGGATATTGTACACCAAAGCATAGCAGGAAAACTCCCGGCTGCTTTTGAAAAGTATGTGCAGGGATGCCTGAACCACAGCAGTAAGCGGGTGGATCTGAATACAGAGGTTGCAGTACTGAAAGAGACCATGCGGCCGATGGCTTACCCGGATGGGTGCTGGCCTTCGGCTTATACGCTTAGTTTGATGCAGCAGTTTGCTGTAAACACGGTTTTTCACCGGCTTTCCGAAGAGAAACGAGGGGATATCCTTTCGGTGAACGGACCTCCCGGTACGGGAAAAACAACTTTGCTGCGGGATATTATTGCTGCAAATCTCGTTGCCCGGGCAAAGGTGATGCTGCGTTTCAGCCAGCCGGGGGATGCTTTCACAAAGATCGGGCAGCTGGAAATGGATGGCGGATTCAGCCCTTTTATATATCAACCGGATGAATCCTTGTGTCAGTGGGGAATGGTGGTTGCTTCCTCCAATAACGGGGCTGTGGAGAATATTTCCAAGGAATTGCCACTGAAGAAGGAAACGGGGGATTATGCGAAGGAGATCGGTTATTTCCGGAGAGTGGCGGAAGACTGTTTGGATTCGGAATATTGGGGAATTGTAGCGGCAGTTTTAGGGAACAGGGAAAACAGGAATAAATTGGTGACGGCACTTTGGTTCGGTGGTGATGAGGGAAAGCAGAATTTACGTCAGTTTTTAAGTGAAGATACGGTTGGCGGGACGGATTGGAGACAAGTGACCCAGGAATTTCAGAATACTTTATGGGCTGTGGAGGAGGAGAAAAAACGCCTGGAACAGATTCGGGAGAATGCGGAGAGGCAGCAATGGCTGGCAACAGCATATAGGGAGGCTTTGAGGGAATGTCATGAGGCGGAGGAGCTTTGGGATAAAATAGATCGGGATTACTGGAAAGCAGAAGACGACTATAAGCAAGCGGTGAGGGAAACAGAGGTTTTATGGCAGAATATAGAACGGGTAAGGTCGACAAAACCCGGATTTTTTCGGTATTGGTTGAGCGGAAAGGCCCGTAAGAATTATAAGCAGGTTTATGGAAAGGCATATCAGGCCTATCTGACGGCACAGGAAAATTTACTGAAAACACAAGGAAAAAAGGAAAAACGGAAGAGGGAAAGAACCGTGTTACTGTCCCGGCTGGAGGAGGCAAGACAAAAGAGGGAGAAGACAGAAGCAGCCTGGAATGCGTGTGAAACCTTGTTGGCAGAAGCTCGCAGCGAATTAGACAGTAATTTTGCTGGCGGGGATTATTGGAAAAGTACGGATGCGGAGGAGACTCAGAAAAGTTGTCCCTGGTATTCTCCGCGATTGAAGGAGTTGCAGTCCCGCTTGTTCATCAAGGCGATGGAGGTACATGAAGTATTTATTCTGTATGCCAATAGTCGTTCCTGTTTGTTTCGGACCTCTCTGTCGGGCTTTTTCAGCTTTTTGAAAGGAGATTATAAGAAAATGCCTTCTGCAAAGGAGCTAAAAGCGATGTGGGATACTTTCTTTTTGGTGGTTCCTGTTGTTTCCACGACTTTCGCCTCTGTGCAGACCTTGTTTCATGGACTGGGCCGGGCATCTTTGTCCTGGCTGTTCATCGATGAGGCCGGACAGGCAGTCCCGCAGGCCGCTGCCGGAGCCATCTGGAGGTCCCGAAAGGTTGTGGTGGTCGGTGATCCCTTGCAGATCGAACCGGTGGTGACGGTTCCTTACCCTATTATCGATAATATAAGCCAATATTTCAATTTGGGCAGTGAGCAGATTAATTCCGGGCTTTCCGTACAGTCCATGGTCGACCGAGTGAATCCGTTAGGGATGTATCTGAACCAGGAGACGGGACCGGTATGGGTGGGTATTCCTTTGCGGGTCCACCGTCGTTGCCTGAATCCGATGTTCAGTATATCCAATCAGATTGCCTATGATGGTAAAATGGTATTGGCGACCGGAAACCCGAAAAAGATCAATGTGCAATTTGAGAACCGTTTTATTCATTGCCCTGGTTCTGTTGAAGGAAAACACTGGGTGCCCCAACAAGGAGAGTTGGTAAAGGAGATTTTGTTGAATGAAATCCATGCTATTGCAGGCTTGCCGGATGTGTTTGTGATTTCGCCTTTCTCAGAAGTCAGTTTCCGTTTGAAAGGAGCCTTGGCCGGACCTTTGCTGGCAGCGGCAAGGAAATATATTCCCGGACTTTCGGCAGAAAATATGTGGGTTTGGCTGAAAGAGCATATCGGCACCGTGCATACCTTCCAGGGCAAGCAGGCAGAAGGAGTGATCCTTTGCTTGGGATTGGACGAGAAGTCCAAAGGTGCAGCACGGTGGGCATCGTCGAAACCCAATTTGCTGAACGTTGCAGTTACCCGCGCCAAATACCGTTTTGTAGCCATCGGCGACCGGAATATCTGGTTGAATGTACCCTATTTCAGGGAGTTGGGAAAGATGGAATGAATGACAGGGAGGTTGTGGGATTGGTGGATGTTGGTGAATCTGAATGCTTGAGAAGCCTAAGAAAATGTTGGAAGATTTTGTATCAAAACAAAGCTTGGAATATGAGAAGTGGGATCATATGAATTCTAAGGAGGCTCGTGTTTTATAAAAGAAGGGAATAGGTAGCTTTGTGACGGACGGAATAGATCAGGTTTTAAGTAGTTCTGTGAGACAGCAGAATTGTGGAATGTGGTTGTGGTTTGCTGAATCGGCGATTGCTGTAATAATGGATTATAGAGGTAAAAACTATAATAAATAAAGGATGGAAATGGTTTCAGAATGCCTTAGACTTGGAGGTGGCAGGGCGAAGGAGGTATTGAAATAGGTGTAAGATAGAATAGGTGTTATTATGCACGTATAATACTTTGATTTGTCTATTTCGTTATTTTTCAAGTTATTCTGTGTTTCCTTTATTTTGATAATAATAGATTCCTTTTTGAGCAGAAAGTTTATTTATTAGAGACTACTAGTATCAGAAGGAGACCATTCTTCAGTACGGGAATTATCAAAATAAAATTTTAAAAGAGGATGAAATAAGTTTGCTATATCATATTCATCTTTTATCCTTACCATTTCCCGATTATTCTAAGAATGAAAAATTTGTTGATAATACAAAAACATCAACCCTTTCAGAGATAAAATACTTTAAATAAATATACTTGCTAAGTGATGTTTTTTTATAATATTTTGTAATTTTGATCATTGGGTGGTTATGTTTTGATTAATGATATGAAAATCAAATTTTTAGAAGCAAATTGTGGTGACAGTATCATAATATCCTTTGTGGATGATCAGGGGAAAATTAGAAATATTCTTATAGATGGTGGAACGGGGGAAACTTATTCTTCAAAACGAAGAAAGGGTGAGTTATACTATGTAATAGAGGATATTTGTAATAAGGGACAGGCAATTGATCTTCTTATATTAACACATATAGATAATGATCATATTGGTGGGATATTAAAATGGTTTGAGGAAGATAAGAGGTTTAGTTCTATTGTCAAGAATGTATGGTTTAATTCCGGCAAATTAATAGCTGAATATTTTAAGCAACCGGAAAATCCAGATTTAAATGTTGGGCTTAACATATTTCGTAATGCTTATACTGGAGTGAGTGAGGCGGAAGGTTTGGAGGAGATATTATTAAAGTATGGTATGTGGGATAGAAAAATTATTCTTCGGGGACAAAATGTGAATCAGTACGGAGTAGCTATTCAGGTTTTAGCTCCTAATGAATCCCAACTCAGAGAATTGTTAGAGGAGTATAGAAAAGTTAATAATGATCCCGCTTATACGGCAGCAAAGAAAAGTGATTGGGGAATTGATCTGAAAACTTTCATAGAAGAAGAGAAGAATGGCTTTAATTTTAAAGAGCAAAAGGAACCTAAGAATGGTAGCTCTATAGCAATTATTTTAACTATAGAAGGAAAAAAACTCTTATTGTTGGGTGATGCCCCTCCTGGTAATGTTATAAGTGCTTTAAATTCTTTGGGGTATATTGAAGATAATCCATTGGAGGTGGATTTGTTTAAAATTTCCCATCATGGTAGTCAATACAGTACTTCTAAGGATTTATTGAAGTTGGTGAGAACTGATAAATATATTATTTGTACTGACGGTTCCGGAAATAGTAAACATCCTGATAAAAGAACGATAGCGAGAATTATTGATGTGAATCCTAAAGCAAATATTTATTTCAATTATGAACATATCGGACAAAAATTATTTTCAGATTCAGATTGTGAAGATTTTAAAGAATTTAGAATAGGAACTATTATGGAGTTGGAAAATGGAGAAGGATGATTTCAAGTTATATAGTTTGATAGTGGGAGAAGGAAGTGGGTGCTTTTTTCAACCTATGACTACTGATTATTCTTATATTTTAACCGCAAAGCATGTTTTGTTTGAGAAAAAAATAGATGACAGAGGAAAAGAATACTTTCAGGAATTAGTAGATGGTACTTCTATAGAAATATATAAACAGATTAAAAGTAATGATACATGGGAAGAAAAAGAAATTCCTTTTATTTTGAAGAAAAATGAAAATTATTTTCCCCATAAAACAGCGGATGTTGCTATTCTAAAGATACCTTATGAAGAAGGGATAGATAAAATTTTTATAGCTGAAGAGAAAAGAGTTGATTATTATATAAGCGGTTTTCCAGGAAGATTTAAAGAGAATAAAATAGGAGAAAGACATGTTTTGTATAGGGTTCGTGATTTTTTACAAAGTGGTGATAAATGTCGGTTTATACAATTAGATACTGTTTTGGATAAAAAGGATATTGATGGATTATCTGGCGGGGGAATACTTGCTTTAACGGACAAATATATAGAGATTATTGGAATTCAAAGCAGAATGATTACGGAGTATGAGTCCAATGGTCAGGTTGGTTATGTATCAATGAAATATTTTAATGAAATCGTAAATGAATGGAAAGATCAATTACAACCATTATTTCCGCCTTATTTAAAATCATTTTCTTATTTAATCAATGATATTTTTGAATTAAAATGTCAGATTCGTTCACGTAGAAAAGGAGAGAAAGTGACAAAAATACTTAAGTGCAAAGCGAATGTTATATTAGAAACAGAAGTTACTCCTTTGACAATTAAAGCATGTTTAGAAAAAAACGGCATGATTTCATCTGTTGAAATGCTGAAAAAAGGTCTTTGGTGTAAATGGCTTGAATTATTGACGATTTTGAATATTAGAGGAATACCTATTATTAATGAAGAATGTTTAATCGAAGTATTGAAAAAAATACGACTTATTTATTCTGATATTGAAGATGATTTTTGGTGTAAACATCTAAGGGATTTATGCAAATTTAATTATTCAGGACTGAAAAAAAATGGAGTGGTGGTCGTTGCTACTAATGTGAAGGCTGATGAAGAACATATATTAGATTTAAACGGAATTCCTCAAGATATTGCAGAGATAAGAGAAGATTTTGAATGTAAAAGATTAGGAAATAAGATTGATTGTGCTTTAGATTTTCCTTTTGATAAATATAGATTTATGAATATTTCTGCTTTTAAAGAATATGCGGTTGATTCAATGGAAGAAAATTTTATTGATCAAAAAATCGATGAATGTGTGAAGAAATTGAAGGAATTTTACCAAAAACTTTTGCCTGATGAAAGATTGGACTAAAATATGTAAGCAAAAATTTACTAATTTTGAAATAAAGTGTAAGTATGTAAATATTGGAGAAAATAAAGCATATGTTTTTTTCGTAGAGATAACTAACTCTGTTTTGTCCGAAAGTTGGGAAGAAATTTCGGATTTTATTGCTCTTTATTTTCAGAATGATTTGACATCTGAATTTGAACGTTGGAATATTTATCTTTTTTTTCTTGTCCCGGAAGAAATTGATCAGGATTTAAAATATAAAATTGAGAATGATACCTTTTCAAGCCGGAAAATTTTGATAGAAGGAAGAACGGATATAGATGAAATAATAGATGAATATATTTTAGCTAAAAGTATAAGTCTCGAATTTGTAGAGAAAACCGAGAAGAATTTTGAACCTGATCCTTTAATTGAGGTAATTTTGAAAGGAAAAGAATTGAGAAAACAGAGAAGGACAGGAGAAGCTAATCCGGCTTTTGATGAATTAGTAAAAAAAATGCACAGTGATGAAATTCAAGAAAATTGAAATATCGGCGTTTAGAATTTATGATGACCCAGAGGATGCTACTTTTGACTTTTCTCTGAAAGATGGTGATGTGGCTGATTTTGTTTCTATATATGCCCCTAATGGTTTTGGGAAAACTTCTTTTTATGATGCAGTGGAATGGGGAATGACAAATTTTGTTCAGCGATTTTGGCAACATAAAAATATTACTGATGACTCTTTAAATAAATTGAAGGCTTTAACCAATGATGAAATTAAACTACTTAAAAATAAATATTCCGAAAGACCTACTTATGTACAAATAACTGATGACAAAGGAAAGTTAATTGAAAGGTCCTATGAAAGCCGAAGTAGGATTGATTTGTGTTATAAGGATGAAAGACAGATTGAACGCAAAGAATTTCAAAAAGTAATCCTCTCACAAGAATGGATTACTAGTTTTTTAAAAGAAGAGGATGGAAAAAATCGGTATATAAAGTTTGTGAAGAATCCAGAGTATGAAGTTGTTGATTCATATTTTAGATTTTTCTCGGTTTGACTTAACCGATTGAGAAATAAACTTTTAGCGA
>ERZ832317.3098-NODE-3098-length-17991-cov-4.569302_pt1 | contig 17991 bp, 15 predicted proteins | sample MGYA00519695_ERZ832317 | MGnify/ENA primary metagenome ERZ832317 (study PRJEB31850, sample SAMEA3708726) | human gut metagenome | biome: human gut; feature: human-associated habitat; material: faeces | place: China | collected 2014 ...
AACGTCCTATATATATAGTCTGCAAAAATCGAAAATGTTACAGTTTTTTTGAAAATTTTTCGAGAGTCTCCGACTCGCTCGGCGGTAGGGGGCGCACTCCCGCATTTCTATCAAAAGCCGCAAGTTAAAAAAACATATTTTCCCGTGTTATTGCCCGCTTGCACAAACTGTAGTATAATAAAATCACGGTGCCGAAAAATCGGACATTAATATAGGGGATGATTTGAAATTGGTTAATTTGGAGAAAGATGAAATTACGGAAGAGTGTATGCAAATCTGGCATCTTTACAGAGAATACATAAAAAGCTTTTGCGGTTTTCAGCTTAAAGACTGCCCCGACTGTGTCGAGGACTGCGTTCAGGATGTGTTCATGGCACTGCTCGAGGCCAGGCGCGCCGGTAAAGAGATAAAAAATCCCAAGGCCTGGCTGACCCGCGTTGCGAACAATAAGATAATTGACGAATACAAAAACAAAGCGAGAGAAGCAGAGCACATAAATAAAATAATACAGTATGAAACCGCGCTGAAAATTTCTGCCGTCGAAATGCCGCAGCTCAATGACGTTTCCGACGAGCTGATAGACGAAATGACGGACAATATATTGAATCGGCTCAAGGCAGACGAGCGCTCGCTGGTCGTGGATTACTATATGGAGGATATGCGAGTAAGAGATATCGCTGCAAGGCACGGGCTTTCCGAGACAAGTGTCCGGCAAAAGCTCTTCAGAGCGCGGAAAAAGATAGTGCATATGGTGAAAAAAGAGATAGAGAAACAAAAAATTTAAAATTTTTTCGTAACATTTTTGAAATTTGCAGACTATATAAGTAAGGAGGAATTTATATGACAAAAAAACAACTCTTGAAAATCCTGAATGACGATTCCCTTGAGCTCACCGTCGAAGAGCTCGAAAATATAATTGAAGAAGAACTGCAAAAGGACGACTCCGAAATGGATCCGGACCTTATAGAATACTGCCTGTACTATATCAGCAAAGCGGAGACAGACGGCGGCAAGGAGAAAAAAGCCGACAGCGCAGGCAATAACAAAATCGCAGAACCGCCTGCTGCCGACAGGCCCGAAAAGTCACGCTTCAACAGCAAGCTGAAGAAGCTTCTGATAATAGCCGCTACTATCGCACTGCTGCTCGTCACCACGGGAATAGCAACCGTCGCCACTAACAAAAAAGTGAAGAACAGCGCCATCACTTTCTATGAGAATCACATACAGGTTCATTTCGACAAGCAAAAGGATGAAAGCGGAATACCCGGAACGGAGATTGCCGCGGAGCTCAGGAAGCACGATATTTCCGACTTGAAACTGCCGGCAATGTTTTTATCAAGTGACTGCATTTATAGCAATATACTTGAAGATAATACCGAGAATCTTAAATCCATATCCTTGTCATACCGAACAAAAAAATTGTCCGGACAAGTGTCTGTCAGTAGGTTCTATTCAGAAGAAATCATTCCTCCGGTTGATTTCCATAATACTACAAGTTACAGCCAAGCCGAGGAATTTACGGTAAACGGTTTAACGGTTTTTGTAATAGAGCAAGGGGATGTTTGTTCCATCGCCTATCAGGATAACCTGACTCAGTACATGATGTACTTGAATACCGATTTTGCAGAGACGGTCGAAATCGCAAAAACCCTGACCGCCGCAGAGGAGTAATTTCTTGCGGCTGAACGGGATAAAAACTCACGAACCGCAGCGGTTGTTTTCGCTGCGGTTCGCTTTTTATTCGCTTGCTTCCGTATCTTCTCCCACGGTCGGCTCGGCGGGCTCGGCATCCGGTTCGTTATCCGGCTCGATCGGTGTCGGGGCTGCCGTAGTCGGAGCTGTTGTAGTGGGCGCGGGGTAAAGCCCAATTTGTCGCTGTCCGTATTTTGAAACAAAGCACAAAAAATCCTACCCAACAAAAAACATGGGTAGGATTAATGCTTTATAATAACTTTTATCGGCTTATGCTTTTATTTTTCGAAGAAAAACTTTTTTGCCGCCAGGGCGGCGGGGCCGATGAAGCTGTGCTTGTCGTCGAGAGGCGAGAGCCTGATATAGCCCTTTCCGAAGCCGGGATAATACTTTGCGCACCGCTTAGCGAAGAGCTCGAATATATTGCTTTCGAACATATAGCCGAACGCCACAACGCTGTCCGGTGCAATGACCGTCGCCGCATTCGTGACCGCCTTTGCAAGGCTGTCCGCGCACCGCTCAAGCTCCGACTTTACAGCGCCGTCGCTCTTTGCCGCCGAGAGTATCAGCCTTATGTCTATCCCGTCCGCATCGCCGTCGGTCGCCTTGAACAGCGTCGGAGTCGCTTTCTCGGAGTACACCGCCCTTATGCGGTTTATAACCGCAGGCGCCGAGACCTCCGTTTCGAGACAGCCCCTGCGCCCGCAGCGGCATTTTTCGCCGTTCGGGTCGACTATGTAGTGACCTATCTCGGACGAGCCGCTGTCCGTCCCGTTTAAGACCTCGCCGTTTATGACTATCGCCGAGCCGACGCCCGGCCCCCATTTCACGAACAGTATGTTATCCGCGCTGTGCTCCCTGTCAAATATCAGCGAGGCGAGCGCAAACGCCTTGACATTGTTATCGACGCAGACGGGAAGCCCCGTCTCGTCCTCCAATATTTTCTTTATATTTATCCCCGGACGCCATACACCGTAGCTGCCGGTCGTTTTTCCGCTCAAGCTGTCCGCGCCGCCGACTATTCCGACTCCCGCGCCGATAAGCTCCGCACCGTCGGTCGGGTTGTTTTTTATAAGCCTGCGGCAGCTCTCCCCGACTGCGCGCAGAAAGTCCTCGGGCTTTGTGTCTCTCGGAAGCGTCGTGTATTCGCCGACTGTCTCCTCTCCGCCGAGGGTGCATATTCCGCAGTAATAGCCGCCTGCGTCTATGCTCACGGCGAGGACGGCAAATCGAGAGGAGTTTAGGGACAGGATTATCTTTCTCCTGCCCGCTCCCGCGCCGTCCGAGAAGCCGCATTCGCTGACCGCGCCCTCCGCTATAAGCTCGGCGCAAATCTTGCTGACCGCAGCGGGGGTAAGCCCGAGCGAATCCGCAATATCCTTGCGGCTCATGCTCTTTCTGCCGTTGAGCAGATAGAGCACAGACGCTCTGTTTGCATTTTTTATACGGCTCATGTTAAATCCCGTGTAGTCCATAGCGCCGCCTCCTCCATGTATTATTATACTACATTTCGCGCACCTATCAAATTATTTTATAAACAAGAGCGCTCCCGATACTATCAGCAGGATATATGTTATCTTCATAAACAGCCTGCGGCTCATCTTTTTGCACAGCAGGCTGCCGATGAACATCGCCGCAAAAAGCATGACGGCGGATATGCAAAACAGTAAAAGCATATTCTTGTTCCACAGTCCGGCTCTTATGTCGTCTGTTAAAATTATTCCGTTGAGGACTATCCAGCACGCGGAGAGCGTGGTGCGAAACTCCTGCTTGTCACCGACCTTGCCCGTCATATACGAGACGAGAAGCGGACCGCCGCAGACGAACAATCCGTGCGTCACTCCCGCCGCAATAAGCAGAACGGCGGACACGGCTTTTCCGTGGCTGTGCCCGCCGCCTTTTTTCAGAAATGTTTTGTATATGCCGGATACGGCGGTCAGGATAACTACCGCCCCGAGCATGATATACATCACCCGCTCCCTGCCCGCCAAGACACTGCGCAAGGCAAAGCCCGCGAGCATACCGAGGGACATCACGGCGACAATTTTTAAAAATTCTTTTTTGTTGACGCTCTTTCTGTTCGCGGCGACTATATATATACCCGAGAGCAAACCGAGGGCGTTTAGTATCGGCTTTGCGGTGTCGAACCCGACGAGCATAACACTCGGCGGCATAGCGAGCATGGTCCCCGCAAAGCCGGTTATCCCCTGGATGATGTTAGTCAAAAACACCACCAAGAGAAAAAGTATCTTCTTTGCCATATCAGTATTCGTTTATCTCCATGCCTAGCATCTCGGCGAGAGCGCACAGTTCACGCTTCACATCGCCGTAAATAACAACGAAATGCGGCTCCCAGCCGTCTCTGACGCTGTTCATTATAAGCTCGCGAGCGTCCGAATCCGTTTTCACCACGGCGCTCGTGCCGTAAAACTGCTTGGGCTTATCGAGTGCGCTGCCCGAGGCGACAAAAAATCTGAAGCTCCCGTCCGGCTTTTTGCCGACTCTGAACACCGTGACTCTGTCGCAGGGCATACAGCCGAACTCCATTGTAGGGCCTATTTTTCTGTTGCAGTGGACTCCGACGCAAGCGCCCGTATCCCTGCGGGCAAGCGAGCACGCCGCCGTTCCGCAGTGCCAGAATGTGACGGTGTTCTCGTTTTCGTCGAGCGAGACGGGGTCGCCGAAGAACACGCTTTTTTTGCTAAGGCGCATACCGATAAACATCGACAGCGCACCGTATGTGTCGGCCTCGCACGCGGCGGCAACTCCCATATCGTTGAGCATGGCGAGCACCGCGCAGACGGGCGTGCCGAACGAGGTAAAGAAATCCGGCCAGCATCTCGATGAGAGAGCGCCTATCCCGTTTGTCTTTACATATTCATCATAGGCTCTGTAAAGCCGCGCAAAATCGAGCGCGTTCTTCTCCGGGGTGTTTTCAAGCCCGTTCATGCACCCTGCTGCTCTGTCGAGATACTCGCGCGCCTCGCCGTCCGAATATGCAAGTGCCTTTTCTATAAGCTCGCGCGCCTCAATCGATTCGAGCGTCACGCCGAAATTTTTCAATATTTCAGCATCGAGCGCCCTGCCGAAGCCGAAGCCCTGCGGGGTATGCCCGACGCTCGCCATTTTAAGGCTCTTCAGCTCTTTCCCGACCTGCGCCGCGCGGATATATGCGCCGATTTCGGCTATCACGCTCTCCTCCTCGGGCGAGCCGAACACATAGCCGAACTGCTCTTTGCGGAAATATTTTATCGTGTTCGCAGCAGAAAAAGCGCCGGTCAGGGAATTCAGTCTCAAACGTCCGCCGTCTATGACCGGCTCTCTGAGCGTCCAGAGCAATATGGGGCAGTCAAATCTTTTGAGCACCTCGCAAGCATACGCCGAGTTTGCAAAGGTTATGTTTTGGAGCACAATAAGGTCGGGCGAAAGCCCGTCGAGAAACGCCGTCAGCTTGTCAACGGACAAGAGCATCTCCTCGGGGCATACCGCGTCCGCGCAGAGCGAGCGCAGCATCTTTTTAGATTTTTCAAACTGTTCCCCCGCGCTGACCAGCTCGAAGGTCGGCACGCCTATGGGGACATAAGCAAGCTTGAAATCGCTCATTTCATCAGTTCCTTTTATTTATAGAATAGTTCTTTGTTTTCGCCGATAACGCCAGGGTGCGCCCCCTGCTTTATCAGCGGCTCGCGCTCCGGATGGGCTATGACCCACTTGTTTCTTCGGAGCAGCAGCACGGACTCCGGGTCTGCGTTCGTTTTTTTATATTCGAGCGGCGTGTTTGTGCCTCGGGAGAGGATAACTATATCCTTAAAGCCCTCGTCACACACGCGGCAGGGCGAGAGGTGCAGAGTAGTCTGATACATCTCTATCGCCGTGCCCGCAGGCACGAAAAACACCTGAGCGCTGCGGATATCGTAGGTGTTGTCCCTGATATCCCAGACGTGACCGAGCACGAGCATAAACGGCGTCACGGCGTAGTTTATCTCCGAGCATTTGTGATACTCGAAGCCGTTATAGGTCGTGTTCCTGCCGTTGCAAAAGCCTATCTGCACGGGCATCGAGCCGTAGAGCGTGTTTTCGATATCGGACTTAAGCTCCGATTCCTCAAGCTCCGGCACGCTCGGGACATAGATATTCCCGCTCTCGGGGATCTCGGTTTTTTTGAGCATATATTCGTCCGCCCGCGAAAAGTCGCAGCCCTCGATCACCCTGCCGTAGGGCGCAAAGGCGGGGTCAAAGACCGAGAGCACCGGCACATCGTTGACGGCGTTTAAAATTTCAAGCATATTATTCACCGCTGACCACCTTGTAAGTAGCGCGGAAATCCTCCTTGCCGAGTCCCGCCGCCATGCCTTTGTCGTAGACTGCCTTGGCATTTTCCATGCCCGGCATGGGGAAATTCGCCTCGACGCTCAGCCGCTCGCAGATACCGAGATCCTTGTGCATATTTTCGAGCGAGAATGCGGTAGTCCAGTTCTCGTTTTTTATGTTCTGCGCCTGACCGTCGAGATAGAAATTCTGTCCGCCGCCGTAGGAAATCGCAAGGGCGAAATCATCTACCGATATGCCCTCTCTCCTTGCGAGCGCGAGAGTTTCGTTGACTCCGTTTTGAATCTGCGCTACGAGCGTATTGTGGCAGATTTTCATCACGAGCCCCATACCGTTTTTGCCCATGCGGATAATATTGCTGCCCATATAGGCTAAAATCGGGCGAATCTTTTCAAACGTCTCCTCATCCGAGCCGACGTAAATTCCGAGCGTGCCGCTTTCGGCGGCGGGTCTCGACTTGACTACCGGTGCATCCGCAAAGCGAGCGCCGGCCGCCTTTACCTTCTCCGATATTTCAACGGACACGGCGGGGTCTATGGTGCTCATATCAATGCAGGTTTTTGTGCAGTCCAAGGCGGGCAGAACAGCCTCATAGACCGAGCGCGAATGCTCGGATTTCGGGACCATGGTTATTATGACGTCGCTCTTTTCGGCGAGCTCCGCGCTGTCGGCGCAGGCGAAGCCTCCGAGGGCGGCGAGCTTTTCGACCTTTTCGCCGTCGAGGTCATACAGAAAAACCTTGCCGTCATGCTTTTTTATTATGTTGGCGCACATGGCCTCGCCCATTATGCCGAGGCCTATGAATCCTATATTCATTTTTGCCACCTCACTCCGTCACCGTGTTGTCCCATGCGTCTGTGAAAATTCCGAGACCCTGTACGGTGTAGGCGTGCTTTATGCTCTCGAGATACACATCGAGTCCGCAGGTCACTATATCGGCGCCCGCCGTTGCACAGTCGACAAACTGCTTGGGCGTTCTTATCGCGGCGCAGATTATCTGCGTCTTGCCGTAGAAACCGTAATTCTTATATATCTTCACTATGTCGGCGATATACTGCCTGCAATCCTCGCCGTTCGCCTCTTTCCAGCCGATGAACGGCGAGACGAACAGAGAGCCGTTTTTCGCCGCCCATATGGACTGTGCGGCAGAGAAAACGAGGGTGAGATTAGTTCTGATACCCTTCTTTTCGAGCCTGCGCGCGGCGGTCACGCCCGCCTCGGTGCAGGGTATCTTTATGACGAAGTTCGGCGACATTGCGGCTATTTTTTCAGCCTCTTTTATCATTTCCTCGGCGTCGTCGAGATGGGGATTTATTTCAACCGAAACGGGGAAATTTTCATAGCCCTCTATCCCCTCGTCCCTGACCCACTGCGCGAGCTCGGCTATGACGGTCAAAAACGGCTTACCGCTGTTCATGATATGCTTCGGATTGGTTGTCACGCCGTCTATGCCGAAGGTGTTGTATGCAAATTTTATCTCGTCTATCTTTGCGCTGTCGAGAAAATATTTCATGATATATCACTCCTTTTATTCTTCTGTTTTTTCCTGATGTTTATTTTCATTCAACTGCTGAAGTCTTTTCTTCGTCAGTGGGTAGAACACTCCGAGAGAAAGAGCCATGAGCAGACACATGAGCGCGGGCAGCGCCGTTGAAACGCTGTAAAGCTTGTCAACAGCTTGGGAGGTAAGGTTCTTCGCGTCATAGCCTATGAGGGTCAGAACTCCCGTGCCGAGAACGCCGGCTATGGTCTGGCCGAGCTTTCTCGTAAACGAGAAGAAAGCGTAAGACGTACCCTCGTCGCGCTGACCGGAGAGCGTCTCCTGATAGTCTATAACATCCGTCACAAGCGCCCAGACCTCAAGCACGAAGAAGGTCATGCCGAGCCCCGAGAGGAAGCAGAATATGAAGAACACAATGACGCTCTTTGTGCCTATGAGCCACAGAACGAGGTTTGCTATAAACGCCCCCGCCATGCCGACGGCGCACGCCTCTTTTTTGCCGAAACGGCGGACTATCTTTTGAAGCACGGGCAGCAGCAGCGCCATGGGCAGATAGGTGAAAACCGTGACGAGCGAATAGAGCTCGGGCTTCTTGAAATAGTTGAGGAACAGGTAGTGATAGGTCGTCTGAGTATACTGCTGAACGGCTATCAAAAGCATTGACGCTATGCACAGAGCGATGAACGGTCTGTTCTTGAAAAGCGACCTGACTGTTTTGCTGACCCTGACTTTTTTCTCGGTCGGCTTTGCCACAACGCGCTCGGTGGTCATCTTGTAGCAGAGCTGATAGACGAGTATGCTCAATGCCGCCAATACGGCGACGCCTATGAGCAGCTTGTTGCCGTCGAGGACTCTTTCGCCCGTTGCGGCAACCGTCGAATATACAAACAGGGGCAGAAGTATCTGTCCCGGCAGACCGCCGAAGCCCGCGCCTATCGAGCGGAACATCGACAGAGACGAGCGCTCGAGCTCATCGGTAGTTATGACGGATGCCATGGAACCGTAGGGTATATTTACTATAGTATAGAGCATTCCGTAACCGATATAGGTTATGTAGGCAAAGGCGAGATACTGTCCCTCGCTGAGCCCCGGTATTTTGACGAACATCAGCACGCCGAAAATAGCGAGCGGGGTCGAGAACCAGCGCAGATACGGGCGAAACTTGCCGTTCTTGCCGGGTCTGCGGGAATCGACAACCGCGCCCCACATCGGGTCGTTTATCGCGTCCCATATCCTCGCTATCAGAAAGAGCATGGTTATCTTCTTCGGGTCGATATACAGTACGTTCGTATAGAACACCTGCAGGAACGAGCCGACGAGCGCGAAGGTCATAAGACCCGCCGCGTCGCCGAGGGCATAGCCTATTTTGTCTCTGATTCCTATGCCGTAGGTTTTGTTTTGCAGTGTTGCGGGCGTCGCTGCCATCGTTAAGCCTCCTTGAGTTTTTCAAATATTTCGGAGTATTCGCTGTTTTTTCTGTAAAATACGGGCACGGTGCCTATCGGCGCGTCTATTTCGGCGCAGCCCCTGCCGTATTCTTTGCCGTTCCAAATGCTTATCCACCTGTCGTCGGGGAAGTAAACCTCCCTGCTCTTTGCGCCCTCCCTTATTATCGGAGCAACGAGCAAATCGCGCCCGAGCAGATATTCCGTACTCTCTTTTCGCTCGCGCTCGCCGTCGTAGTGATAGAACAGCGGGCGCGTCACGGGTATGCCCCGCTCGGCGTTGAGCGCCGCCATATCAATGAGATAGGGCTTGAGCGCGCGGTGGATGCGCGAAAACTTAGCGTGGTGCACAAGCACCTGCTCATTTGCGTCGAACTGCGCGTTGAGATCCGGGTTCGAGCCCTCGTGCGAACGCATGAGCGGGCTGAAGGCGTTCATCTCCGCCCAGCGCATGAAAAGCTCCGGGTTTCTGCGCATCTTTGCAAAGGTGGTGTATCCGCCGATGTCGCTGTGGGTCAGTCCGAAGCCGCACATCGAAAGCGAGAGCGACGCGGGAATGACCGACGGCAAACCGAAATCGACCGTCCAGTCCGTATGCTGATCCCCCGCCCACATGAGGGTGGAGTATTTAACGGTATCCGTATATCCGGCGCGTGTAAAAAAGAAAATCTCGCCCAGCTTTCCCGTCTCCTCGAGAGCCTCGCGGTTGACCTTAGCCCAGCGCGCAGGCCATGAGTTATGAACCTTTTCGGCATTTTCGCCGCTGAAAAGCACGCAGTCGGTCGGCAGATATTCGCCGAAGTCCGCCATCCAGCCGTCGAGCCCGAAGTCTATCATATTCTTCTTTATCACGCTCTTTATCCACTCATACGCCTCGGGATTGGTCAGATCCACCATGGCGGCGGGGAAGGTCGTTATCTTGACGAGATAGTCGTTCCCCTGCGAGTCCTTGACGCAGTAGCCCTGCTTCGCGGCATAGGCGTAGAGCGGTTTTTCTATGGCTAAAAACGGATTTATGTAGCCCAAAAAGCGCACTCCGCGCTCCTTTAGCTCCCAGATTTTCTTGTCAAGCTCGGGATAGCGCTCGCTGTCCCACTCCCAGTTCCACTGAAGCTGCTTGCCGAACGCGGTAACGCGCCTGCCCTCCCAGTCCTGGCACCAGACGCCCGCAACCGCAGTGCCGTGCTCCGCGGCCTTTTCGAGCTTGTCGTACACCGTCTGCGTGCCGCCCTGAATGCCGAGTATCGCGCCGTCATATGCCCATTCGGGGAGTTCGGGCTGTCTGCCGAGCAGTGTTCCGAGCTTTTCCGAAAGCTCCTCAAAGCTCTCGGCAATGCCGATATAAATCGGGCAGACGTTGTTTATTCTTATCTCGTGAAACTGCTTTTTGCGAAAGTCAAACTCGGCATAGTCCGTTGTGTCGCAGTGGACAAAATATTTTTCCGAGGACACAAAGGTCGGCTGCGCGTAATAGGTCTCGTAGTTTGAATAGCGCTGCTTGCGGTCGACTGCCTTTATGTTCAAGGAGGATTTGATTATCTTGCGCGCTATCTGCCCGGCGTTTATGTGCTCGGCGACCCACACCCTCTGCCGCTTGCCGCGCAAGTCAAATTCGGCGAAGGTCTCTCCGCCGCCGTAGACGGACTCGTCCGGAGACGCGGGAAGTCTGAAAGCAAGGCGGTTGTAATTGCCGCCGTCGAGAACGCGCGGGGTGAATTTCAATATGCCGTTATCCTCCGTCAAGGAAACCGCGAGCACCGCGCCGCCGTTTTTGCTCGATAACTCAAGCTCCGCGCCGCCGTCGCCGTCCTTAACGCGCGAGAGAAAGAGCCTTGTTTCACTCAGCTTTTTCTGCCGTATTTTGAAGCTTCCACGGCTCATACGGTAGCTCGGCTTCACCTCGCCTACGCTGACAAACAAGGTGTCGGCATTAAGCTCGATCGACCTGCCGCCGGGCGTTTCTATGAGCAGAGCGCCGCCCTTTGACCGAAATTTCATTCGCATTCCCCTTTCACCCGCATAAGCTGCGGACAATTAGTTAATCGTGTTAATTAATTGCATATATATTTTACTCCCGATTCGAGGCAATGTCAACAGTTTATATACTATATTCATGATTTATCAATGCAAAATGTTAAAAATCGATTCAAATCTACGATATATGCCTTCAATGTTTTTTAACTCTGCCATCATAACATCTCCTATATAAAATCGTGATGACACATATTATATAAGAACGGAAAATCACAGTAAACAACAATTGACAAATAAACTAACCCCCAAGAAGCTTGATGCTTTTTTGGGGTTAGTCTTATAGTTGTTTCAATTTGTTGCAAACAATCAAATTTCCCGGCCGCAGTAAATTTTAATATTTTCTTACTATCTTGCCGTCAAACAGTTTTTCAAATTCTTCGAGAGTTCCTTGTGTGAGCAAATCCTTTTGACAAACAAAGTTTCCGCTTTTCTTCCCCATCGGAAATGATATAAAGTAGAAATCGCCGTAATCATAAACCGTTTTTGCTAATTCGATGCCTCTGCTCTCGGTCTGTTTATCGGAAATACAAATGAGATTATCATCTGCAATATATATTCTTTTAGGCGTTATTTCTTTTCTTCCCTTTGGGGTTTTAATGCGAACCGCTATCATGGCATATGCAAAAACCGCACAATATCCGTAAAATATTGAAAATGTCTGAAAAGTTCTCATCAGCATAAAAATCAAAGGCAATACCATTACCAAACCAAAAATAAATGCGTTTTGCATATAAGTAACATACTTTTTAAAAAAGAATTTCTCTGATACTCCCGTAAGATATCCGTTAAATTCAATCATGCACCTTAAACTCCTTTCATTTAGGTTCGAATATAATCGTAAAATTTTGTTAAGTTCCAATTAATATCCGTAATCCCAATCAATTGGTTCCAGATCAACACCATAAAGCGGAGCAAAAATGATAGCTTCCGCAGCTGTGATTTTTTCACTTGGTCATAAGCAACAACAAAATGCTATTATCGGCAGATGCGTAGGATACTTGAGTTATATCCGGGACATTGACATACGCGATACCATCATCGCATCCGTATTCATCTATCTGCCTTACAGTACATATTTTCTCATTAACCGCTGTAACTTGACCAATCACCGAATCAACACCACTGTCCAACAGCTCAACAGAAATCGGCTTTCCCGTTCTTAACGCTTCCAGCATTATTGAAAACAGCGCATTTCCATTTTCAAAATCTATCGGAGTCTCTGAAATCAAATCGTCGAAATCCGGACATAGTTTTTTCATTTTTTCATCATACTGTCCGTCCATCTCAACATAAGTAATACAGCTAATCTTTTTTACCAAAATACCGTCATTTTCTCCATTCGGAGTGAGCATATACAGAGCGAAAAACTCATTGTCAATAAAAATTATACGTCCGTATAAGAACTTTGAAATTTCCGAATCGCAAGTATAGACACATACATTCTTTTTCAATGTCATAGCTAATTTTAATATTTCTATCATAATTGCCTCCAAAATATGATTTATCAACTTATTTCCTCTAAAACTTCAAAAATGTAGATCAGCGGAATAATTGCAATGTCATAAACTACCCCTATCCCAGTGATATCGTCTGCAAGTATAAAAAATATAGATGTGGTCACGGCCACTGTTATAACACACGTTGTTGTTCATGTCATATCCGTACTCGGCGTCATAGATGCGCTTTTTGCTGCCGTTGAGTACGCTCTGTCGAACAAGTCTGTCTGTTGAATCATAAGTATACATGAAACGTCGATTATTTACAAGGTCTTCATGGGAATACAAGTTGCCTGTCGAATCATAATTCCATGTAAAGCTCTTTGTGCCGTTCTGCGATATCGAAGTCGTGTTGCCATATTCGTCATGTGTATAATCGGCATAGTCTCCATTACCGTATGTTACTCGCTTGAGCTCTCCGCTGTTATTCGCTCCATAGGTGTTTGTGCAGAGCACCTGCGAGCCGACTTTCGTCTGTGTAACATTGCCGAAGTTGTCATAGACAAACGAGTAATTGAAACCGTTATGGGATATCGTATTCAGGCGATACTTGTTGTAGGTATAGTTGTTCTGTATAGTCTGACCGTTTGAAAGTGTCTGAGAAACAGATGTCACGGCGTCGGTATTGGCATCGTATGCGTAGTTGGTTACATTGCCCTTTTTGTCAGTGTAAGAAGTGAGCGTACCCTTGGAATTATCATAAACATACGATTCGGTTCGCCCGTCCTGGTCGGTAGTAGCTGACACGAACGCTCCATTGGATGTATACGACGCACCTGTTTCAATATACACTGTCTCGCTGCCCTTAACGGTAAGAGCGGTGGGATTGCCGTTGTTATCATAGGTATAGCAGTACTTAGTTCCGGACTGACTCGTCGCCTGAGTCATATTGTGCCTTGAATCGTAAGTATATGTATAGCTATACCCTTTGGCATCAACCGACTTCGTAAGATTGTTATTGGTATACTCCATCGAGGATTTCTGCTGAGCGTTTGCCTTGACGGAGATCATATTGCCGTCCTTGTCATATGTATATGACGGTGCTTCATCGCGTACAAGCTGAATATTATCGAACCAAGTATTGTTCGACTGCCTGTAGTTTATCATATATATTCGCAGTGTTGTCGGTGTCTTAGAAGCCGTCGGATTCGCATCATCCCTTAGGGTAAAGGCACCCATGATATACTGCCAGCCCATAACGGAGCTGTTATATTTAAACCACTTCAGACAACTCGTTCCATCACTATACACAATCTTTGCGGCAAGACTGACCTTGTTGTTCTCATTGCTTCCGCCAACCGGATTTGCATAGACCCAGCCGCTAAGAATATATGTATCATCAAGATTTTGTGCGGTAGCTCCGCCAAAATACAGTTCCTGATTCATTTCCTTAGGAACCGTTGCAATGCTGCCGAATCGGAATGCATGTCCGGAATCCTTCGAATGAGCATTATCAACGGAATCGGTAGCATCGGTAAGATATCCGTTCCAATCTTCAGGAAGATATGCACCGTTTGATGCCTTTGAATAGCGTTCAAACGAAGAGTTATTTATCATATTGAACGGGCCTGCGCTTGCACCTTCTTCAAGCTGCATTCCGTCAAACCATGCCTTACCGGTAGCGTCACGAACCATTATGTTACATCTAACGCTTGTAGCATTGGAGGGAACAGAGAATGAAACCGTGAGTCTCTGCCAACCATTATTGATGTTTGTGTCAGTTGTTCCTATAAGTGCTTCGGAAACAGTGTCGACCGTACTACCGTCAGGAAGCCAATATGTTGCAAGTAGCTGCGCACCATACGGAACATTTGCGTCTCTCGGGACTATATTCTCCGTCTTGACCCAAGCTGAGAATGTATATGTTGTTCCAGCCTTGAATTGTCCCGAGTTTAATGTCTGATAGGCTCTTGCTCCGGCTCTGTCGGAAAATGTCTTACTGTTAATGTAGTAGCTCCATCGGCCATAGAGCTGTTGAAGTCCTGTAACAAAGCTATCATAATCTGCGGTACCGTTCCACTGAGCTTTAGTCCATGAACTTCCAGTATCTGCGCTACCGTCACGAAGATAGTTCCTGACATATTGACCGCCAGACATCGACTTACTCAAGCGGTTAAGCTGCTTTATATTGCTTGCATTGCTGTTCGGATTCGAAGCAGTGTATTCCGCGGCAGAAGCTGCAAGTGTTTTGCCATAGCAAGTGGCTTCTGAGCATACCGTTCTGCCGGCTTTGTCGAACTTCACCGTCGTATAGATATCATCGTTGTTGCCAAATACACCATCCTTGCCCGAAGAACGTATAACGGTCTGTCCATATTGTGAGTAATCGAAAGTAATTGTCTGACCAGTCGAACCATTGGCGCTCTCAACAACTTTCGAAACTCGTTTACCGTTCTTCAAAGGTGTATATGTAAACTGAAGCTTATACCCATCGGGAGATGTGACAGAAGTCATTGCCCTGTCGCTGTCATATGTAAAGGTCGTTGTTTCACCGTCGGGATATGTTATGCTGAGCAGCAAACCGGAGCTCCAGTTATATCTCGTCACTCTTCCCGCGCTATCGGTTATGCTCTGAACTGCGAGATTATCAGTGGTCGGAGAAATAGTTACAGCATGATTCGCCCCATCAGTCACCTTCCAGATTTTGGGGTCCGTCGACGATGCATAGTAGTTTGCTATCTGATTGCTGTTGCTGTCAAGAGAACGCGCAAATGCTCCCGCAACATTGAACCACATCACATTTCCCTTATCATCGGATATTTTGTAGTAATTATTGTTGTTTGTCTTCGGAACAGTAAGGGTCAATCCCATACCGTCCTCATCTATCATTGTACCATCGCTCTTTTTGTAGAAGTAGTGCTCAGTTCCGTCACCATCAATATATACATACGGATATGTCGCCTGTGCAGATGTTGACAGACCAAATTTTGATGACGGAAGAAGCTGCTGCTGACAGCTAAGCATCCAACCATGACCTCTGTATGGCATAACGGTACCAAAGCCCTCTCCTGCCATGTAGTTGTTAAAAACATGGTAAATAGATGCCGGAGCGCGACTGCCAGGTGTTGTTGTATCACCGTGAGTAAATACAAGGTTGCCGGAGAATTCGCAGATAGAAGCAGTACCGGCTCTTCCGGCACTGATATCTGTATAGCTCCAATACGACTCAAGTCCCTTGTTTGATCTGAATGTTATGGAAAGTATCGGATATCCGGCCGTGCTCTGCGAGTATTTCTCTCCATAAAGCCAAAGATAATTACATGACAAATTGTATGTTGAACCGTTTTCTATTGATGATCTAAACAGGAATCCATAATTGGGGAACGAAGTGTTTTCATACCACCGTTTTACGATAGAGGTGACATTCCATTTACGAGTCTCTTGCTGAGTACCGCCGGCTTTGAGAATTTCAAAATCTGCTGTTGTTGATTCAAAGCTCGGTTTTGTGTTCCATGTTACAGTTTTCTTATTCCAACTACTTGTTACTGCATGTACTTCTATTGCAGCATCCGGAGTTGTATTTGAATATGCGTCACACTTTATCTGCGCAGCGTAAAGTTCTGCATCAATAACAACATCTCCGCGGTTTAAAGACGGCAAGTCAAAGCGAAGCAGCCCCTGACACTTTCCTATGCCCGACGACTCTTTACCAACCATTATCATCGGACCATGCCAGTAATTTGTAGTCGGCTTTCCGGAAGCAACATAAACCGAATCCATCGCTGTGTTTGACTGCTCTGTCTGTATTGCGGGGTCAATCGTAACAGGGAATGTCCTGTCGCTGCTATTTATCCATTCGGCATCCGCAGTTACAGTAATCTCATACTTCTTTTTATTTTTTGAACTGATACTGTAACTCACACTGTCTGAATACTCATAGTTTGCATCGAGCATAAACGGCTTGGGAAGGACAAACACAGTTTTTCCCGTGTTTACATCTTTCGCGTATATACAGCCGTCATCTTCCAATGTGAGCGTAAGATCTTTCACATCGATCTCGAAGCTGTATTGATAGTTGCTCTGCGCAGACTTTATTACAATATTTTCCTTGACTCCCGATCCATTAACTATATACTCTATGTTTGTATCGGGAAGAATGTTTTCATAATATATCTTTTGACTGGACTTGCTGGCGGCGGTTAAATCCTCGATTTTAGCTTTCTTCTCCTGCTTCATTGACGAGTTATTCTTCTTCGTTTTGTTAAGCAAAGAAAGGCTGACCGAGTAATCGCCCATTTTTATGCTGACAAGTTTTTTCTGGTTTGAATTCTTTGCAAACTTCACCCTAAACTTATTGCTTTTGGTTGCATATCCGTTAAAGTTTGAAATCTCATCATTCTCATCGTCCGATGTTTCAAGTGTATTATCTATCTCCTGCCACTTACCAGCGCTATCCTGATAAAGAACAGGATCTTTGTACACAGCAGCCTTTATTGTTCCATCGCTCATCTTAAAATACTTGGTGTTGCTGCTGTCACGACGATCTACATCTTCTCCTATTACTATTGGGTCTTCCTCTTCCTGAGATACTTCAGTAGAATACCCGCTTTCCTCAAACTTTTCACTTTCTGTTTCAATTGTTTCGGCAAAAGTTGACATTGGGGCAACTTGAACAACCACAAGTATTGACAAAATTATGGCTATCAGTTTTGTTACGACTTTTGTCTTTTTCATTACCAAATCTCCTCTCTTTTTACAGCATTCACTACATCACGCTTACTATTAACCCTACGCTGTCACCCCATTTCCAAATGGTTTTATATCATCTCTTCTAACTGATAAAATCTATCAGTTCAATACATTTTTATAGTGTCTTAAAACCGTCTTTGGTTACAAAAAAATATGCACAAACTATCATTCGACAGGTTGTGCACATTTCACATTTTATTTTTGTCCCCTATGTCATAAATCGATACGACAATTTGGGCAATATATTCAAGTACAATTATGCATTTGCACCAGTCCTTTTTGAACACCTTCACCAACATTATTTTTGCACATTTATTGCTCATTTCCACAATTTATAGTATAATAAATCCATACGATTGTCTTAGCCTTCAATATCGGCAAATTCATCGCGTCAAGGCAGGCATTCGTTTCCGGCATTGATGTTCAACCGAAGTATCGTTGTACCGGAATAATTACGTAGGGGATGATTTTAATTGGTTATCGGAGAGAAAGATGAAATTACAGAGGAATGCAAGCAGCTTTGGAATCTTTATAAAGAGTACATAATAAGCTTTTGCAAATTCAAGCTAAAAGACACACCTGACTATGTTGAAGACTGTGTTCAAGATGTGTTTATGGCATTACTTGAAGCCAGGCGATCCGGAACAGAAATAAAGAGTCCCAAGGCGTGGCTTACTACTGTTGCAAACAATAAAATAAAAATGGAATACAAAAAAAGCTACCCGAAGGCAGCTTTTTATATCAATTAAAGTGAGTTAACGTCCACTTTGATACCAGGACCTTGAGTTGTAGTCAAAGTCAAGCT
>ERZ832317.3114-NODE-3114-length-17934-cov-2.900889_pt1 | contig 17934 bp, 20 predicted proteins | sample MGYA00519695_ERZ832317 | MGnify/ENA primary metagenome ERZ832317 (study PRJEB31850, sample SAMEA3708726) | human gut metagenome | biome: human gut; feature: human-associated habitat; material: faeces | place: China | collected 2014 ...
GAAGCAGAGAGGCGGGAGGCGTTAGCGCGGAAAGCACAGCTATTAAAACTAAAAATCATGTTGGAGGTATGACACTATGAACAGATTACAGGAAATTGAAGCCCGCCTTGCCGCGATTGCGAACGAGATCGAGCAGAGAGGCGCGGAGCTGACCGCGGAGCAGTTGACCGCGTTTGAAACCGAAGTGAACAACCTGAAAACCGAGCGGGCGGGGCTGATGGCCGCCGCCGAACAGCGCAACAACCTTCTGAATTCCATTGCGGAGGGCAGAAGCGGCGGCGCGGTTGTCCGCACCTTCCCTTCCCCCTCTTCCCCCGCAGGCGGTGAACAGAGGAACGAAGCTGATCCGCTGGACAGCATGGAATATCGCCGCGCATTTATGGCATACGCCCTTCGCGGCACGCCTATTCCCGCAGTTCCGCACGGACGCTGTTTCCAAAACCGCGGACAATGGCGCGGTGATCCCGACAACCATTCTTAACCGGATCGTCGAGAAAATGGAGGCCGTGGGAATGATCCTTCCCCTTGTGACGCGCACCGCGTACAAGGGCGGCGTTTCTATCCCTACTTCCAGCGCGAAGCCCGTTGCCTCTTGGGTAGCGGAAGGCGCAGGGAGCGACAAGCAGAAGAAGACCACGGGAAGCATTACTTTTGCTTACCACAAGTTGCGTTGCGCCGTGGCCGTATCCCTTGAAGTGGACACAATGGCACTTTCGGCCTTTGAAAATACCCTTGTCAACAATGTTGTCGAGGCTATGACGAAGGCAACCGAACAGGCCATTGTATCCGGCACGGGTAGCGGACAGCCGAAGGGCATTCTTACCGAAACCCCGAACGAGGGGCAGAAGATCGAGAGCGACACGCCCACATACGAAGACCTTGTGAACGCCGAAGCCGCATTGCCGCAGGCATACGAAAACGGCGCGGTGTGGTGCATGGCAAAGAAAACCTTTATGCAGTATTACGGCCTTGTCGATGAAACCGGACAGCCCGTAGGCCGTGTGAATTACGGCATTGCAGGCAAGCCGGAACGCGCCTTGCTTGGCCGCCCCGTCATTTGTTGCGACTATGTGCCTTCCGTGGCAACCGCGGCGAAGGGCGGCGCGTATGCGTTCCTGTTCAACTTCAAGGACTATGTGCTGAACACCAATTACACCATGACCGTGAAGAAGTACGAGGACAACGACACGGACGACATGGTAACGAAGGCGATCATGCTTGTTGACGGCAAGGTGATTGACAAGAATTCCCTTGTTGTCGTCGCAAAGGCCGCAGGCGCGTAATTCGGGAGGGATAAACCATGCTTGACAAGGTGAAAAACGCCTTACGCGTAAAAACGGCGGCTTTCGACGATGAAATACAAGACCTGATCGACGCTTGCAAAGCGGATTTGCGCCTTGTCGGTGTGAATGTTCCGGAGGATACGCCCGCCGAAGGCAAAGAGGCCGCGGCGGGCGATCCCCTTATCACGCGGGCGATTGTCCTTTACGCAAAGGCAAACTTCGGATATTCCGAAGACAGCGAGAAATACCGCGCGGCCTATGATTACTTGAAATGTTCTTTGAGTTTGGCGGGTGATTATCATGCGTTGGGGTGATGAAATTACCTTGATCGCGCAGAAGCCGCCCGACGAAGCGGTAAACGCAAACGGGTTCCAGAATGAGCCGGAAGAAGCGCGGAAATCCATTTTTTGCAATGTGAAATCCGCGGGTTATTCCGAGTTCTACAAGGCCGCGCAAGCGGGCTTTCAAGTGGAATTGAAGGTTGATGTTTACACGGAAGAATACGAGGGGCAACAGGCCGCGGAGCTGAACGGGAAGCGGTACAGGGTTTTGAAAACCTATGTCAACAAAAGCGGAGAAATTACCGAATTGACGCTTTCCGATCTTCCGGTCGAAGAAAGCGAAGAACCGGACAGCGGCGCGGAAGGAGGCGGCGGCAATGGCGCGGTTTGAGGTATCCGGAATTGAAGCGGCGCAGGAAGCGTTTTTGCGCCGGAGCGAGCGGGCGACGAAGGCCGTTCCGAAGATGTTAAAAGCTGGCGGCGCGGTGCTTGTGAAGGCCGAACAGGAGGAAATACGGCGCACATTTACAAGTAACCGTGTTACTGGCGATCTTGCAAATTCTATCAAATGCACCGCCGTAAAGAAGCGGGGTTCGGGGCAATGCGTGGAAGTGTACCCGCACGGGAAAAACCGCCGCGGGGAGCGGAACGCAACCGTTGGTTTTGTCCACCAATACGGGCGAACCAACATGCCCGCGCGCCCGTGGTTCACGCGTTCGCACCAGAAGGCAACGCCGGAAGTTCAAGCGGCTATGCGGCAGGCATGGGAGGACGAACAGGAATGATAGATACAGTTGACTGCCTGTTAAAATCCACGCTTGACGCGCTTTGCCCGAATGTGGCGCGCCTCTTCTTCCGCGGGAAGGCTGGTACATATATCACATATCAGCTTGTTTCTTCGGAAGATATGGCCGCCGCAGACGACGAAACGCACGGCACGGAATACACATACAGGGTTGATATTTACTCGAAACGCGATTATATCGCCCTTTTGCGCCGTGTGAAGCAGGCGTTGAAGGCGGCGGGCTTTTATGGGCTTGTAATTGATCCGGAAGTGTACGAGCAGGACACGGGGTTTTACCATGTCCCGATTGAAGCGAAATATTACGAACAAACGGAGGTATAAAAACTATGGCAACTATTGGTTTGCGTGATCTTTACCGTGCGCCGATCACGGTTGAAGAGAGCGGCGAAGAGAAATACGGAACGCCCGTGCGCATGGCGAAGGCCATTAGTGCGGAAATGTCCGTAGAGGTAGCGGAAGCGATCCTTTATGCGGACGACGGCGCGGACGAAGTTGTAAAAGAATTCGTATCCGGAGAAATCACGCTGAACGTGAACGATCTTCTTCCGGCTGATCTTGCCGCCCTGCTTGGACAGAAGCAGGACACGGACAAGGTTGTTTACGGTTCTGACAGCGACGAAGCGCCCTATACCGCAATCGGCTTCCGCGCGAAGAAGGCGAACGGCATGTATAAGTATATTTGGCTTTACAAGGTGAAGTTTGCTATTCCTTCGGAGAGTTACCAGACGAAGGGCGATAGTATCGAATTCACCACGCCGGAGATCACAGGGCAGTTTATCAAGCGGCCTGACGGCCTTTGGAAAGCGGAGCATGTGGCACTTCCCACAGAAACCGCGGCGCAAGGCTGGTTTACGAAGGTTCGTGAACAGAACAGCACTTCGGGCGGCTAATTCTGGCCGCCTGTCACAAAACAAAATATGAAAAGGAGGCACGGGGAAGCCCTTTGACGGGGCTTCCCCTATTTTGTTATGAGTGCGATTAAAGACGGGCGTTTGCCGATCGTCCTTGATAAAGAACGGCATTTGCTGTTTTCCCTGAATGTCATTGACGAAATGCAAGACAAATTCGGGGGCTTTGACAAGCTGGCCGAAATGCTGAAAGGCAAAGACGGCATTAAAAATCTTCGCTGGCTTCTTACCCTGCTTCTGAATGAGGGCGCAGACGACGGCGAAGAGCAGTTGACCGAAAAACAGGTAGGAAAAATGATCCACACAGGCAACTTCAACGAGGTTAAAACCGCGATTTTCAAGGCGTTTGCAATGGGAAACAGCGGCACAACGGAGCCGCCGCAGGACGATGAAGACGACGAACCGGAATACGCGGAAGAAGAGAGAAAAAACGCACAGGCGGGCAAGGAGTAATAGACCTTGCCCGCCTGCTTTATATCGGCGTTACGCTTCTACACTGGCCGGAACGCGAAGTGTGGCGCATGACACCGTATAAAATCCTTGCTTTGTTCCGAATTCACAGAGAATTCAATCCGGATCGCTTCAAACCGGAGGAAAAAGAAGCGGACATTGACGATGTGCTAGGGGGGTTATAAGTGGCCGGAAAAGAAGACCAGATCAAAACCGAAATTGCCGTTGACGGCGAACAGGAATACAAGAAGGCTTGTAAAGAAATCGACGCTTCTTTGAAGGCCATTGCGTCCGAAATGAAGGTTGTTTCGGCAACTTTCGAGGGGAACGCCGACAGCATAGAGGCAATGACCGCGAAGCAAGATGTTTTGAACAAGCGGCTTGAAGAGCAGAAAAAGAAGGTTGCCGAAGCGGAAGCCGCCTTGAAAAAGTATCAGGACGCGGGGCAAGGGACTTCCGAAGCGGCTAAAAAGATGGAAACAAACCTGAATTACGCCCGCGCCGCAATGATTAAAACGGAAAACGAGATCAGAAACCTTGACGCAGGATTAGAAGAGGCGCGCAACGCTTCAAACGATTTTTCGGACGGCTTGGAGGATATTTCACAGGAAGCCGAAAGCACAGGCGGCGCGCTGGACGGATTGGGCGGCAAAGTTTCTTCCGTAGCTGGCGCGCTTGGAAAAGGTTTGAAAACGATCGGCGTAGGCGTGGCCGCCATTGGAACGGCTATGGTTGCGGGGATCGGGTACGCCGTGGGCTTCGCTGATGAAGTCAAAGGCGCAATGAACGATTTTGAAGCGTCAACAGGCATTGCGGAGGCCGCCGCGAACGGCTTTGAAGACGCAATGTTGCGTATCTACAACAACAACTTCGGGGAGAACATGGACGATATAGCCGCGTCAATGGCAACCGTGGCGCAGACTTCCGGCGAAGTTGATCCGACGAAAATTGAAGAGCTGACACAAAACGCTTTGATGTTGCGCGATACATTCGGCTTTGATATTCAAGAGCAAATGCGCGCCGTCAATATGCTTATGGATCAGTTTGGGCTATCTGGTGAAGAGGCGTTCAACCTGATTGCGCAGGGAGCGCAAAACGGCCTTGATAAAAACGGGGATTTGCTGGACAGTATCAACGAATATTCCGTGCATTTCAAGTCGTTAGGGCTGGACGCGGAAGACATGTTCAACAGCTTTGCAAACGGCGCGGACGCTGGCACCTTTTCCGTTGACAAGCTGGGCGACGCGGTAAAGGAATTCGGGATCAGGGTTAAAGACGGATCAGACGGCACAATGCAGGCGTTCAAGGATATAGGCTTGAACGCCGGTGAAACCGCGGCGGCCTTTGCCGCAGGCGGGGAGCAGGCCGCGAAAGCCTTTGACGATGTGACAACCGCCCTTTTCGCAATGGACGATCCTTTAGCGCAGAATACCGCGGGCGTGGCCTTGTTCGGTACGATGTGGGAAGATTTGGGCGTTGAAGGTATGCAGGCGTTGACGAACCTTAACGGGGAGATCAGCACCACAACCGACGCGCTTTCCAAAATCAACGCCGTTAAATATGACGACTTCGGTTCCGCTATGTCGGGGCTTGGCCGCGTGCTGAAAACGAATTTTGTTCTTCCGATTGGCGAAGAAGCGTTGCCCGCCCTTTCTGATTTTGTCAACGAGCTTTCGGCGGGCGCAGCTTCCGCGAACGGCGATATTTCCAAAATGTCCGACACCTTCGGGACAGCCCTTGCGGGGCTGATTGAAGACTTTTCGACAATCCTTCCGCAAGTAACGGACTTTGCAACCGAAATTGTGTTAGGGCTGGTCGATGGGCTTGTAGCAAGCCTACCACAGATCACAACGGCGGCGGTGGACATGATAACCGCGCTTGTGCAAGGGCTGGTTGCCGCGCTTCCGGCGATTGCGCAGGCCGCAACACAAATTCTTCTTGCCCTGATTGACGGGTTGATCGCCGCCCTTCCCCTGCTTGTCGAAGGCGCGTTGCAAATTGTCCTTGCGCTGGCAAACGGGATCGGACAGGCGTTGCCGCAGTTGTTACCGAAAATCGTTGAAGTGGTCGTTGCTATGGTGCAAACGCTGGTTGAAAATATCCCTATGCTGATCGACGCGGCGTTGCAGTTGATAACAGGGCTTGCGCAAGGGCTGATTGCCGCGATCCCCGTTCTAATTGCGGCCATTCCACAGATTATTACAAGCCTTGTCGAAAATCTGCTTGCCTCTATCCCGCAGATCATTCAAGCGGGAATTGACCTATTAACCGCACTGATCGACGCGTTGCCGCAGATTATCGAAACCATTGTTACAGCTATTCCGCAGATTATCGACGGAATTGTAACGGCGGTGATCGGGAGCATTCCGCAGATCGTGCAAGCCGGAATTGATTTGCTGGTTGCGCTTATTCAGGCGTTGCCGCAGATCATTCAAACCATTGTACCCGCGATCCCGCAGATTGTGGGCGCGTTGGTGAACGCCGTTGTTTCCAATATCCCGCAGATCATTCAAGCGGGCGTTCAACTATTCGTTTCCCTGATCCAAAACCTTCCGACAATTATTGCCGAAATCGTGAAGGCGGTTCCGCAGATTGTAACGGGTATCGTGCAGGCGTTCGGAAGCCTTGCATATCAGATCGTAGAGATCGGCGGCAATATTGTTTCCGGCATTTGGCAGGGTATCCAGAACGCCGCGGGCTGGTTGTGGGATCAGGTAACGGGCTTCTTTGGCGGCATTGTGGACGGTATCAAGAATTTTCTTGGCATTCATTCCCCTTCAACGGTTTTCGCTGACATTGGCGGCAACATGGCCGCGGGCGTTGGCGAGGGCTTCGGCGGCGGTATGGATACCGTTTCCGCGGACATGCAGGGCGCAATGGGAAGCGCGGGCACACTTACAGCACAAGAAGCCGTGCAAGCCGTAAACGATGGCATTATAGCGAATATCGGCGCGCTTGACGGCGCGGTATCGGCCATTGTCGAGCGGGTAACAGCAGGGCTTACAGCGCAGGCGGCGCGCCTTAATCAGATCGGCGTTGACATGACGAAGTATATTGCTTCCGGCATGACAACGGGAACGCCGAATATTACAAACATTATCCCGCAGATCGTCCAGTCGATTATTACCGCCTTCACCGCGCAACAACCGAAGTTCACCGCGGCGGGCGTTGATATTGACAAGGCCATAGCGTCCGGCATGGTGCAGGGCACGCCGCAGATTACGGCAAAAATCCCGCAGATCATACAGTCGATTTTAACGACGATCAACGGGTTTGTATCGCAGTTCACGGCAGCGGGTGAAGAAATGGTGCGCGGTATCTGGCAGGGCTTTCAAAATATGTCGGGGTGGCTGGAAAGCAAAGTGCGTTCTATGATGCGCGAAATTGTCGCCGCCGTAGAAGCGGAAATGCAGATTGCTTCCCCGTCGAAGGTATTTGCAGGGATCGGCGCATACATGGCCGAAGGTTTAGGCGAAGGCTTCGCCCGTGAAATGCAGAATGTTGAAAAGACAATCCGCAGAGCGACGGCTTCAACCGTTCCGGAGCCGCAAAGACCGTCCGGAAGGATCAGCAGGAACGACAACGCCGCCCGCGGCGTGCAAGTGGTTCAAAATATCTATGCGAACGAAACGAGCTATGCACAACAACAGCGCGAGGCGGCAAAGCAATTCCGCTTGATTGCACGGGAGGTTATGGGCTGATGGCAAAGAAAATCGAAAAGCTGATTTATACGAATGAGCGTGGGGAAAGTATCACCTTTTCCCACGCTTCTATTTTTCACACAAACGAGGTTAGCGGCCTTTCTGATGTGCGCAACGAGATTTACAGCATTAACAGCATGGGACAGGACGGCGACACATATTTAGGCAACCGCATTCAATCCCGCGAAATTGAGATTGTCGGAAGTATCAGGGAGCGGGACAAGGACAGAATGCGGGATTACCGAAGGCAAATGAACCGTGTGTTAAACCCGCAGTATTCCGCGACACTGACATACGAATACGGCGACTTCCGGCGCGTGATTGACTGCAAGATCGACAACGCGCCCGCCTTCACGCGGAAGGCTATTTTTCAGGACTTCACAATACAGCTTCTTTGCCTTAATCCGTTTTGGAGAAAAGAGGCAAAGACGCGGGACGATATAGCGACATGGATCGGCGGCCTTGAATTCCCCGTTGAAATCCCTCTTGCGGAAGGTTGGGAAATCGGGTATAGACAGCCTTCTTTGATCGTGAATGTCTATAACGAAGGTGATGTGCAAGCGGGTATTCGCGTAGAGTTCCGCGCGCTTGGCGTTGTCAAAAATCCTTCCCTTTTGAATGTGGACACACAGGAGTTTATAAAGCTGAATATCACGCTTCAAGCTGGCGACATTTTGAGCGTGTCCACGGGATACGGGGAAAAAGAAGTAACATTACAACGCGACGGCGTGACTTCTGACGCGTTCCGTTATCTTGATGTGGACAGCACATATTTTCAACTTTCGGTCGGTGATAACCTTTACAGGTATTCCGCGGAAGAAAACCTTGAAAATTTGGAAGTATCCATTTATCACGACGATCTTTATTTGGGGGTGTGACGAATGGAGCTATATATTTATGACCGCGACATGATATTGCACGGCGTAATTGATGAAATCAATTCGTTAATCTGGACGCGGCGGTATTGGTCGGCGGGCGAATTCAAGTTGCTTGTGCCTTTCACAAGCAAGCATGTTTCCCTTCTGGTAAAAAACAACCTGATAATGAAGCGCGGGGACACCGAGGCGGCAGAAATCAGGTATGTTCACATTAGCAAGAATTCACAGGGGCTTGAAGAAATCGAAGTGCAAGGAAAGTTTATCACGCAATGGATCGGGAAGCGCATTGTACGCGATCAGATCACCGCAACGAGCGGGACGCAGGATATTTTATACCGGATTGTCCGCGAAACGGTCGTTTCCCCGAAAGTGGCCACCCGCGCGATCCCGAATGTCTTAATTGATCCCACGGACGAAGACACCGGAAGCGGGAAAATAGACTATACTTCCGAAGCCTTCACAAACGCCCTTCTTGCCGTGGAAACCGCGGCGAAGGCGGCAAAATTGGGCTTCCGGTTGCGAACCGATGTGAAGACCGGAAAGCACTATTTCAGTGTGTATAAAGGCCGCGATTTGACCGCAGACCAAACCGAAAACCCGCCGTGCATTTTTTCACAGGAATTCGATAATATCACGGAACAGGAATACACAAACAGCATTGAAAACCTGAAATCAACGGCTTATGTGGGCGGCGAAGAAGCCGAACCGCGCGTTGTGGCCGAAGTTGGCGGCGGCGCGGCTGGCCTTGACCGTGAAGAAGTCTTTGTGAATGCAACGGACATTACGAAGAAATACACCAACGAGAACGACGAAGAGATCACGCGCACCGATGAAGAATATTTAGCCTGTCTTGAAGAGCGCGGCGCGTCGGAGCTGGAACAATACGCCGAAACATTGAGCTTTTCCAGCACGATCAACACGCACGCGAATTTGAAGTACAGGGAAGATTACGACTTGGGCGATCGTGTGACATGCGTTAATAAACGATGGGGTATAAAAATCAATGTCCGGATAACGGAGGTTGCGGAAACCTATCAACAGAACATGGAGGAAATAGACATTACTTTCGGGGAGAGCTTGCCCGCCCTGATTACACAGATCAGGCAGATTACAAAGTAAAGGGGTGCAAATATGGAAAAATCAAGTTTCTTCAATAGCGTTTCGCACGATCGCACGTACAAGGCGGAGGATTGGGCGGAATATTTTGCTTCATTCATTGGAAACGGCGTGTTCCCTGTCCCTTCCACAAGCCTTCAAGTGGTAGCGGGTTCAGGAATGGCCGTCGCCGTGAAAACGGGTAAAGCGTGGATCGACGGCTATTTTTATTACAACACAAGCGATTTGCCCGTAACGCTGGCAACCGCGGACGGCGTGTTGAACCGCATTGACCGAATTGTTGTGCGGTGGGATTTGACCGAACGCAAAATTTCCGTTGCGGTGAAGTCTTCCGCGCCTGCAACTTCCCCCATCGCCCCTGCTTTGCAGAGGGACGCGGACGCATACGAATTGTGTCTTGCCGATGTGCTTGTAGGCGCAGGCGTTACGGCCATTTCACAGGCAAACATAACGGATCGCCGCCTTGATGGTTCCTTGTGCGGCGTGGTTGCGGGCGTGGTGGATCAGATAGACACCGACGCATTCAACGCGCAACTTGAAGCGTGGTTTGCTGACTATAAGGAAATGAGCGTTGACGAATTCAACGATCTTGTTTCCTATATGGAAAGTTTGGAGCTTTTGGGCGATCAGCAGTACGCCGCCCTTGAAGCCTACATGAACGACTTTAAGACCGACGCAGAAAACGACTTCAACGCATGGTTCGCAACCTTGCAAAATGTCCTTGACGAAGACGCCGCGGGGCATTTGCTGAACCTGATCCAGAACAACACCGCGCGAATTGAAATGCTGGAAGCCGTGCTTTTCAATGACATTACAACAAACCCGTTCTTGATCCTCTTTGACGATTTGGACGGCGTGACCGCAACGGGCGTTTGGAACGCGGCGTTGCAACGGATCGAATGTTGACGCGGTGCGCCTGCAAGGGCGCGGAATTGTCGTGCATTATCGGAAATATCTTCACGGAGCTTCGCCCGCCGTGCGACATGTGCGGCGGCGAGGCGGTGACAATCCACGGGATCACGCCCACAGGCCACGAAGCAACCATAACTTTGACGGCGGCGGGCTTTGATTTTGAGGGGTGCGCGGAAGATACCGCGCTTTTGCAGAGGATCAGGAAGGCAAGGTGCATTTATGCAGGGACAAGAGAGGGAACGCAAAGAGCCGTCCGAATTCAATGTGATTGTGAAGGCGAAAGACCTTGTAAAGCATACCTTCACGATCACGAACAGCACGGAGCGTTACCCGAAGAAATACCGCTTCACGCTTGTAAACAGGATACAGGATAAAGCGGTGGACATTTACGAATGCGTCCTTGAAGCGAACGAATTAGACCTTCGGGACGCGCAGGAATACAGACAACGACAGAAGCTACAAGCAAAGGCGCTGACCTATTGCAAGGAGCTTCTATTTTTCATAGAGCTTTCGCAGGAAATGGGCTTTATTTCTATGAGCAGTTGCGAATATTGGTCAAAACTTGCGCTTGAAGTGAAGTACATGACGACCGCGTGGAAGAAGCGGGACAAAACGAGAGCTTGAAAAACGTTCGGGGTACATCTTGATACGCCTAATTCGTCGAACGCCAACAACGTCCGCAACGTCAATTCGGACGGCTCTTTGAACAACAACAACGCGTACAACGGCAACAGGGGCGTGCGTCCGCTTTGGTGGATCACTCGATCGAGTAGGCCACAGGCCGAAAGCAATGTACCACCATCAAAGGAAGGCGTTTCCCGTCCCCTGCTATCCACAGCGGGGACAAATACAGGATTGCCGATACCGGAGCATTGCCCGCGGGTATGGCCGAGGTTACACACGGCAAGGAGATTTTTTGACATGACCGACTTTGAAAAAGTCTATAATTTTGAAAACCTATACCGCGCGTACCGGAAGACGCGCCGCGGCAAAAGGTGGAAAGGAGCGGCGGCGAAGTTTGAAGTTAATTTGCTGGAAGCCCTGAACCTGTTAAGCGTGCAGTTACAGAGCCATACATACCGGCTTTCGCCCTACAACACATTCAAGGTTTACGAACCGAAAGAACGGGTTGTAATGTCGAACAGCTACAAAGACAAGGTTGTGCAACATGCGCTTTGTGATAATGTACTTGAACCGAGGGTGCGAAGCACCTTCATAAAAGACAATTACGCTTCACAGGTTGGAAAAGGAACGCACTTCGGCCTTGAACGGCTGGAAGGATTTATGCGGAGGTTTTACCGTGTACGAGGTGTTGACGGTTGGGTATTGAAATGCGACATATCAAAGTATTTCTATAATATCAAGCACGACGCGTTAAAATCCTTAATCCGCAAGTATATTTCCGATCCTGATTGCCTTTGGTTGCTGGATATGATAATAGACAGCACCGAAGGCAATGTAGGAATTCCGATCGGCAACCAGTCTTCACAAATATTCGCCCTTCTCTATCTTTCTTCGCTGGATCACATGGTAAAAGAGAAGTTAGGCATAAAATTTTATGGCCGATACATGGACGATTTTTATTTGATCCACGAAGATAAAGAATATTTGCGCTATTGCTGGAAGGAGATTGAAAGACATGTAAACGAATTAGGGCTTTCGCTGAATGCGAAGACAAATATTTACCCGTTGAAAAACGGAATTGATTTTTTGGGCTTCCATTCGTATTTGACCGAAAGCGGCGCGGTGATCCGCAAGGTGCGCCGGAAGTCAAAGAACAACGCCCGCCGCCGTTTAACCAAAATGCGCGGGTTGCTGGAAGCTGGAAAAATCACGCCGGAAAAGGTGGAACAATCCTATAAAAGCTGGCGCGGCCACGCGTCGAAGGGAAATTGCTATCACCTGATCCGGAACATGGATCAGCATTACAACAAATTATTCGGGCAGTACGCCGCCGCGGGCAACCGTGGCGGCGTTGCTGTTTCCGAAGAAAAGGAGGAAGGCAAAGAATGTCGAAAAAGTTAAGCACGCTTGGCGTGGGAACAACCTTTGAAGTGCCCGTAAAGTCGGCTTATCGGTCGTTCTTGGGTGATTATGTCGTTTTCAAAATGGCAGACAAAAACCATTCGGGCTATCCGTCCGGAGCTATTACCCTGATTACCGACAAGATCATAGCGTTGCTTTGTTCCGACGCAAAAGAGCCAAACAACAGCGACAGCAACCGGAGAAGCTACGGCAACAACAGGCACATTCATTCCAATATCCTTCAATGGCTGAACAGTAACGCCGCGGCGGGAAAATGGTACAGCGCGAAGCACGGGCAGGACGCGCCGCCGTCAAGCGCGAATGTATGGGACAATGTAAACCCCTATGACACATGGGCGGGGTTCCTTGCTATGCTTGACGACGATTTTGTAGCGGCACTTATGACAACCACGCTTACCGTTGCCAAAAACACCGTTACAGACGGCGGGAGCTATGAAACCTTCACCGCAAAAATGTTCCTTGCAAGCACAACGGAAGTCGGGCTTGCAAACGAAAACGGGATTGCAGAGGGTTCAAAGCTGGCCTTGTTCAGCGACAACACAAGCCGCCTTGCCTATTGTACGCAAGCGGCCATTGACAAAAGTAATTACGGGAGCGATCCGACGACTTCGCAGGCGTGGTATTGGTGGCTTCGCACGCCGCATTCCGGCAGCTCGTACTATGTGCGCATTGTCGACTCTTCGGGGGCGTTGAACAGCAGCTACGCGTACCTCGGCACCTGGGGCGTGCGTCCGCTTTGTAATTTGAAATCTGATATTTTGGTATCTGATAGCACAAACAGCCGCGGAAACTATGAATTCCAGTGGAACGCCGCGCCGAGTACACCGGACGGAATTTCCGTGCCGGAAAGCTGTTACAGCACGCAAAACATAACCGTGACATGGGGAGCTTCCACCGATCCGGACGGCGACACGATCACCTATGTTCTGGAACGGTCGGTAAACAACGGGAGCTATACACAGGCAACGGCAACAGCCGCCCGCACCTTTACGGAAACCGTTTCGACAAGCTGGAACACAATCAAATACCGCGTGAAGGCGCGGGACACCTACGGGAACGAAAGCGCGTATGTGACTTCTTCCGCGGTTCCAGTAGTTCACAATCAGCCGCCCGCCATTTCCGGACAAAACGCCGATCTTGGAACGAAAAGCGGCGACTTCTCTTACAAGTACACCGTGACCGATCCGGACAATGACAAGGTGACAGTGGTTGAAAAGGTGAACGAAACCACCTTGCGGAGCTACACGCCCACGCTTGGAGAAGAAAACACGATGAATGTTGCGGGGCATGACTTCACCGCCCTTTCCAATGGCGCGCACACGATCACAATTACCGCAACGGACACCGTGGGAAATAAAGCGGTGCGCACGCTGACCTTCACAAAGCAGATCAGCGGTTTTGTTATCACACTGGCCGCGCCGCTGGAAGCGGAGGCACAGCCCACGCGCGCAAATGTGAAAGTAACGCGCGAAATTCCAGCGGGCGCAACCTTCAAAGTGGAGGCAACGAACAATCCGTTTGATCCTTCCCCTGCGTGGGAGGATTGCACGAACGCCGTAATTCAAGGCGTGGCGCATGTCTTCGAGAACACAATCAACACCGCCGTTAAATTCGGCCTGAATATTCGGGTAACAGTGGAGCGCGGCGACGCTATTTCCGCGTGTTGGGTATCTTCGATCGGGGGGAATTTTGAATGAGCGTAACATACAGACCGGACAAGCCGAACGAAACCGCAGAATTGAAGAAGGAAGTTGAAACCGTGAAGGCGGCGGGCGAAAGCACCGCCGCCCTTCTTTCCCTTTCTTTCAAAGCGCAGATTGTCGCAGACCGCGCCGCGGGAACGAACGCGATCGCCGATGAAATGATCCTTGCGTCAACGGATATTGTGGATTATCCGGAGTATCAGGACAACCACAAATACAAGACAAAAGGCGAAATTATCAGGTGCGACGGCCTTTATTATGAGATCGTCGCGCCGCACACTTCCAACGCCGCCGCGTATCCCGTGCAAACCACCTTTGCATATTACCGTCTTGTCGAGCTGGAACACGCGGGGACGCTTGACGATCCGATACCATATCCGGAAACCGCGGGGATCGTCGTAAATGTGGTTGAGGGGCTTTATTACAGCTACAAAGGCGCGCTATATCTGGCGAAGGCCGATATGCCGAATTGCGTTTACCCGCCCGACACGGCGGGTTTGTGGCAATGGGAAAAGGTGTAAAGGTGGTGAAAACATGGAACAGATTTTAACGGTACTTTCGGCGGTTAGTACCGTTTGCGCAATCGCCTTCGGCTATGCCGCCTTCGCCCGCAATAAGAAGAGCGACACAGCGAACGAAGCAAAGAGCGACGCAACGGTATTAACAGAGATCGGATATATCAAAGGCGGCATTGATGATATTAAGGCCGAACAGCGGGAACAGCGGAAGACGAACACGGAGTTTGTAGAACGGCTTGTTGCCGTTGAAGCGTCCGCAAAGCAGGCGCACAAGCGAATTGACACGCTGGAACGCGCACACGAAGAATAATAGCGAAGGAGCGAAAAACAATGGCAGTTATGAAAGCAAGTGAATTTGTTGCGAAACTGAAAGATGTTGCGCAGAATTACAAAACCCTTTATGTCATGGGGTGCTTTGGTGCGCCTCTGACGGGCGGCAATGTATCGCGGTATTGCAATAACCACGCATACAACAAGCAGGCCGCCCGAACGAAGATGATTAAGGCCGCCGCAAACCAGAACCCGCCTGTTTTCGGGTTCGATTGCGTATGCCTGATTAAAGGCATTTTGTGGGGCTGGCGCGGCGACGCGTCCAAAACCTACGGCGGCGCGTCCTATGCCGTGAACGGCGTTCCGGATATTGGCGCAGATACCATGATTACAAAGTGCAAGGGCGTTTCAACCAACTTTTCCAATGTGGAGGTTGGCGAAGCCCTTTGGTGTAGCGGGCATATCGGCGTTTATATCGGCGGCGGGCTGGCCGTGGAGTGTTCCCCCGCCTTTGAAAACGATGTGCAGATCACGGCAGTTAAAAACATGGGGACAAAGAGCGGGTATAACGCCCGCACATGGACGAAGCATGGCAAACTTCCGTATATCGAATACGACAACGCTGCCCCCGTTCAGCCGGACAAACCGGACACCGGAGCGAGCGCAGGCGGCGCAATCAAGGCCGGAAGCGTCGTGCGTGTGAAGCAGGGCGCGAAGACCTACACGGGCGGCGGGCTGGCCTCTTTCGTGTATGAACGCGATCATGTCGTTTCGGAGCTGAACGGCGATCGCGCCGTTATCACCTACGGCGGCGTGACCGTGGCCGCCGTGCGCGTTTCCGATCTCACGCTTGTAAAGGAGTAACAAATATAAACACCGACAAAAAAGAAAGCGAGGCTTTGAAAAATGGATAACATGGTAATTGTTCTTGTGGTTGTGGCCGTCGTCGCGGTCGTTTTCGTGGGGCTGATCGTGCTGATCCCCTATCTGGTAAAGAAGGGGATCAATGTTTCCGGCATATTGACCGGAACGACAACCGTTCTTGACACCGCGGATCATGTGGTCGATACCCTGCAAGAGTTCTTCCCCGAAGTTCCCGTAATCACTGTTATTGACAAGGTGATTGGGTGGGCGCAGAAGGCGACAGAAGCCGCCGAACAGCTCTATAAAACAAGCAAAATTGAAGAGGGACAGCGCAAGGAAGAGGCAACAAAACTTGTCTATCAGTTTATCGAAGCGGCGGGAATTGAAATCGACGACGATTTGAAGAAGATTGTTGACGGTGCGATCGAAGCCGCCGTTTTTGCGCTTCCGAAGACGCATACCGATACAGCGCAAGCCCTGAATACCTAATTGCCATTGCGCCGCGCGCGGGTTTACTCCTTTACCGCCCGCGGCTTGATAGAGGCGGCGGCCACAAGCCGCCCGCCTGATACACGAAGCCCCCGCTTCCGCTGAACCGCGGCGGCGGGGGCTTATTTCATTACGGGAGGTTTTACGCATGAGTGAACAGAGAAAAACCACAGGCACGCGCAAGCGCGCGCCGAAGAAGGATACAGAGAACAAAACCACGCGCACGCGGAAAAAGGTTGCCGAAGAGCAGGCCGCGCCCGCCCAGCAGAACGAGGAAGCCGCGCCGGATAGCTTGAAGGCCGAAGAGGAACAAACCGCCCGTGCGCCGGAACAGATGGCGGGAAAATCGGAGCATGACGGCGAAAAGCCGGAACAGACACCGCCCGCGGCGGGTTCCTTTGAGGTTGCCCGCGTGCTGAAAGTGACAAAACCCCTTATGCGCGGCGACGATGTGAAGGCGTTGCAAACGGCCTTGATCGAACGGAATTACCATTGCGGCACCAACGGAGCCGATGGGACATACGGAAGGTTGACAGCTTACGCCGTGCGGTGCTTTCAAGCGTCAAAAGGCTTGATTGTCAACGGGCGCGCGGACAGGTACACGATCGCCGCGCTTGGCGGTACATGGAAAGAGTAACAGAATATAGAGAAGCCCCCACGCTGGCCGCTTAATGGCTGGCGTGGGGGCTTTTTGTCGTTTTGCGGGGTTTACTCATTCCGGAAACGCAATGTTATTTCCGCACCGTAGTTCTGGCCTTCGCCGCCGCCGTAAACTTCTATGTTTACGATCCCGTCGAGGCGGGAAAAATTGTCGCTTACATAGTCGGCTTGTTCGGCAGGAATATTCCCGATTTGATCGCCGTTGACATAAACACCGAAAGCGGGTTTGCCTTCCCATTCTTCCCGTTGCAAGGTCAATTCCATTGTGCCCTTGTCGAAAGGTTCGTCTTTGAAGTGAATTTTTCGCAAGATGGCTTGACGGCTTTTGCGCCCGTTCTTGAAGGTAACGCCCGAAACCTTCACGGAAAGAAATTCAAAAGCGGGCTTTGTTTCGCTTGCGGTCGAAGAAACGAACGGCGGCGCGGTGGGAGCTGGCCGGACGGTCGGTGCGACACCGTACGGCGCGCATTTTTTACACGGGGAAAGGCCGCGTTTCTTTGCGACAGAAAGCGGGATATATTGCGGTTTTCTCATTCCGGAACAATGCGCGTTCGTGTGATACTTTGTGCCGCCCTCTTCAAAATAGACCTTTGTTTCCTTTGCCGCGTCCACAGCCGCGCACCTTTCTTCTTTCTTGCCACGCCCAAACATTGACAAGGCAGAGGATAAAAACGATTGTTTCATAGTTTGAATAGCTCCTTTCGTGTGCTTAAATTATGGCAACAAGGAAAGAATACTTTTTGCATTCTGACCTTTAACACAATTATGCAAGAATTTTATGTTAAAGTCAAGAAAAGTGCTGATGTTTAGCACAACGAGAGGGGCGCGGGTGATCGTGGGTGAAGATATACGACTATAAAGGACGGAAAAATATATGTGGCGACAGAGTGCGGGAAGCGCGGCAAAAGAATAGGTTTACGCAAGAGGCGTTAGCCGCGAAACTGCAAATAGAAGGCGTGACAATGGAGCGGGACAGCCTTTCCAGAATTGAGATCGGAACGCGGTTTGTTACCGATTACGAATTAAAAGTGCTTGCTAAAGTGTTGGGCG
>ERZ832317.3118-NODE-3118-length-17913-cov-8.732445_pt1 | contig 17913 bp, 31 predicted proteins | sample MGYA00519695_ERZ832317 | MGnify/ENA primary metagenome ERZ832317 (study PRJEB31850, sample SAMEA3708726) | human gut metagenome | biome: human gut; feature: human-associated habitat; material: faeces | place: China | collected 2014 ...
GGATAAAACTCTACACTAATAACGATTCCCCTATCTACCTCGTAAAACTTAACAACGCTTTAGAATAATATATGTTTGTGGGTATTTATGTTGGGAATATGTTGTCTGTTAGGCTCACGAACTTGTCAGGGGTATAGGTTGTGCTTGGGTGTAATATATAGGTGTCGAAAGGAAAGACACTTACAGAAAGGAATTGTAATGGCTTATAGGTATCATGTTGAATGTACTAAGGAGTTAGGGAATATTGCAAGCTCTCGCACTTATAAGTATGACCAGTTTTCAGAAGCCTTTGAGCGTTTTGTCTTTGAAACTAATATCTCGTCTGATAAGTCGTTCTGTTGGTCTGTAGTTTTGTATGATATGGACTTGTGCGATATCAAGTGCAGAGTTGATAGCACGGACTTTGAATAACGCTAACAGTTGCGGCACTGTGCAACAGTACCGTAACGTGGGCGCTATCCATAGGGGGATACGCATAACAGCATAGGAGCTAATTATGACCGCTTATGAGAAGTATTGTAAGCTCACCGATATTCTGGGCGCTGGTAAACTTGCCGATGAGATGTTTAGTTGGTTCAACATGGACACTATGGATGACTGCATGGACGATATTGCCAATACGTGGGATATTGACTTTAGAGACGAATACGGCGAATAGCGATAACGCCAACAGATATAGCACTGTCCAACAGTGCTATATTGTAGGCGCTATCCAACAGGGATACGCACAACAATAGGATAGGAGAACTATGCTTAACGTGAAACACGATTTTACCGTCCATCCTAAAGTAGCTGCACCGCGCATTTTCGCTATCGGTCATACGTTGGACGATGTGTATGGTAGCTATTCCATCGAGAAAGCTCGCGCCTATACATATTGTAAGGAATTGTGCGAGAGGTACGAAGGTTATGACTTTTGCATCACTTCGGCGAACACGTTCGCGTTCACAGTCAGTTTCGACTTTATCAACCCCGACGATAATAGGCCCATGCGCGCCATTATCACGCGCACCTACAATCACGCCTATTACTTGGATTAGCTATGTATACAATCAATTTCTCCAGCTTGCTTGACGGCGAGATGTTCAGCAATTCATATACCTATCACTATTTCATCACCGCAATGAGCACAGTTGACAATATTATGCGCGACTATGCTTCAATACCCATTAAAGACGGCGATTGTTGGTCTATCACTGTGCTTTACAACACTCATACCGTTCTCACCCTGAACAGTGATATGTTTTAACGTCTAGTCAGCGCACTCGCGCTAGTGCGCTGCCATAGGCGCTAATGCCTAGAGATAGAGAGGAGAACATATGGATAATGTTCACGCACCATATCACTATTGTCATGACGGCATAGAATGCAAGGACGCTATGCGGGCCATGATGGGTGAGCAAGTCGGTTACAGCGCTATGCTGTACGTATGGTGGGGCTTCGCGTTCAAGTACCTATGGCGATGGTCGTGCAAAAATGGTATAGAGGACTTGCGCAAGGCGAAGCAATGCATCGACTTTATGATTGGAGAGATTGGCGATGAGTGATATTACCTGGTGGGAGATTAAATGGTTCCTGTTCCTCACCACTGAATTTGCAATTCATATTTTCGCAATCAACGGCATTTTGGCCTTGTTTGAATCTATGGGAGTGTAATTGTGTATAAAATTGATTTGTTATGCTTTGGCACGGATTACGGTTGTATAGTTGAAACCCGACGTTCGGCTGTTAATGTGTATTATATGCTAGTAGGTATTATTGCCGAACATTCAAAAGAGTGGTTGATTCAATTGAGCGATTTGGACACAGGCAAGATTCTTATTGAGTTTGATTCCGAGCTTATGGAGGGTATATTATGACCAAATACCTTGTCACGATGAATAGCACCGGCTATGGGCGGTTCGGTGACCCGCGAGAAGAGCTCTTGTGTGAGGAAGTGGATTCAAGCGGGCTGTATCTGTTGTTCGCCGATATGGCAGCGCTTGCCGAGAGTGCGGTAACGGAGAATCCTGTCAAGCGCCTGAAAATAGAGGTTATTCGTATCTGATGAAATATGTACTTTCTGTGAAACGAAATTTCTCGATTCGGCCGCCCTAGATTGATGTAATATATGAGTTGTCCGTTACAGGCTGTGCGAGAAGAAAGGTTACGAAAATGGCACAGACTATCACGCGCAAGTTCGAGGTTTACCAGCTCAAGGCTTACAAGCCTGCAATCAATGAGGCTGGTGAGCTGGTCGCGCAGACCCTTTATGACGGTGAGGCCCTTGAGGTTGCCATGAATGACACCAAGGCCCGCAAGATTGTGTGCGAGAAGTTGGGCATCGGTCGCATCCCCCAGGGCACTATGCTGACCTACGTCAAGACTGGTGAGCGAGTTTACGCGATGCCCACCCATACGTTCATCGAGAACGCCACTATGATTGAGACCACGGAGGAGATGTAACATGGCACTCAACACCTGTTCTTTCGCTGGCAACCTCGTTGCCGATTCCACCCTGCATGAGCTGGGCGATGATAACGGTGTCCTCAATTTCCGTTTGGCGGTCAACAACAAGAAGCCTGTCAAGAAGGGTCGCAAGACCGTGTATGAGGATGACCCGCTGTTCCTGAACTGCGCTATCTTCGGCAAGCGCGCACTCTCTCTTGAGGAGTACATGCTCAAGGGTGTCAAGGTGGCGGTCACTGGCGAGCTTCGCGCCAATGATTGGGAGGACAAGGACGGCAACCAGCGTCACGATGTTCAGCTGGTTGTGTTCAACGTTGACTTCATGTCCACCAAGGAGCGTTAGGCACTGTGGGGAGGGCATAACCGCCCTCCCGCCGATTGGAGGTTTGATGGGAGCGAGTAGGTACGGGGTGTGGTATGACCTGGAATCCTCCCCCTATTCCGTCTACCGTCATGGTATGGAGTTCAAATTCTCCTCCTCCACTCACGCCGACCGTTTCAGGCTCCTGGTCTCGGAGCGTGAGGAGAAGATGGGGAGAGAGATTGCCCGACGTGTGGGGTGCAAATCGGTGAACATGGATATTCCAGCTTGCATCCAGCTTTACCGTCAGCTTGAGACCAGGGGCTTTTTGATTCTGATTGGAGAGGAGCGCGTGACATGCGCAGGACACCTAAGATTAAGTGGACTAGACGCCAGGTCAATAGGCTGTCCGCAGCAGTCCGCGCTTACAATAAGGCGCTCGGAGCTGCTGGGTTAGACCCCACCATCGCGCCGCCCGAGGTCAGTTACCAGGAAATGAAGTCTCAAATCACCAGTGCGAAGCAGCTCAACACCATCGTGAACAGATTGAAGCGAGCCAAGCGCAAGGACGCTTTCGAGTTGGTGCAGACCGAGACTGGCGTTACCACCAAGTACGAGCTGCGTGAGACGCGCATCGCGTTCTCGGTCAAGGAACGCCGCAAGTCGATGGAGCGCAAGGCGCGTGGAATCATCCTCGGTGAGAGGTACGTGGGAAGTAAGAGCCTGACCCATGCGGAGCTTGCTCCCGCAACGGTCAAGCCAGCGCAGATGACCCAGAAGCAACGCCGCAGGTTACTTGAGACGGAGTTCACTGCATCGGCAAAGACCAAGTATGACAGGGCTGGTGACATGTATTCCAATTATGTCGCTGCAATGGAGACGGTTGGAATGGATATCTCCAACCCGACGCTGTTCGCCGATATCGAGAACATCGTTAAGTACGCCAAGGACAACGAACCCGAGTTCCTGGTATGGGCCTTTGACAACTATGGTGACGAGCTGTCTATCGATTACGTGTACGATGACCAGCAATCTATGGCACGCAGGGCTCTTGTCTTGAGGGATGCGTGGGACCGAGCTAGAGAGGAGTGGAACGAGAACCATGCTTAGGTACATGTGCGACTTCGAGACAACCACCGACCCTGATGATTGCAGGGTGTGGGCCTTCGCCGCAACGGATATCGACACCGTGTACACGCATGAGAACACCGTGTATGGCAAGGATATCGCCGAGTTCATCGACTGGTGTTCCAAGCTGGGCGAAGCGAAGCTGTGGTTCCACAACCTCAAGTTCGATGGGGAGTTCATTTATTCATACCTCCTCAATCACGGGTGGGAATGGGTGGACGATATCCGTCATTCCGAACCCAGGACGTTCTCCACTCTTATCAGTGACAAGGGTTTGCATTACAATATCAACATGAGGTTCAACGCCTACGATGTTGTCAAGGTGTATGACAGTCTCAAGGTCCTGCCCATGCCAGTCTCCAAGATTCCAGCTGCCTTCGGTCTGGATGATGCTAAGCTGGACCTGGATTACAAGGGCAAGCGCGAGGTGGGGCATGAACTCACCGAGCATGAGCGGGCTTACATCCGTGAGGATGTCGTTATCGTGGCCAAGGCTCTCAAGACCCTGCTCGACCAAGGGGATACCAAGATGACCGCTGGTTCCAATTCCCTTGCGGCGTATAAGCGCACGGTCGGGGGTGAGAAGCGGTTTCGCAAGATGTTCCCCGTAATCGAGTGCGACCCTGATGTGAGGTTGTCATACAAGGGCGGTTGGACGTATGCGGACCCTCGATTTCGCGGGGAGGGACGCGGGGTGCGGTATCTCGTTCGACGTGAACTCCCTGTATCCATCGCGCATGAGGTACGAGCTGCTTCCATACGGGGAGCCTAAGTACTTCAAGGGGGAGCCGAAGCTGGGGCTGATGTATGATTTGTTCATCGCCAAGATTCTGATAGACGCTACCGTGAAGCCCGACCACCTTCCATGTATGCAGTTCAAGGAGAACTTCGCCAAATTCGCCCCGACCGAGTATGTGACCGATACACAGGGCATAGTGGCAAGGTGCGTGACCTCCGCCGAGCTTGAGCTTATCCGAGAGCAGTACGATATCCACCATCTTGAGTTCGTTGATGGGTACATGTTCAAGGGGTCCAGGAACTTGTTCGCCGACTTCGTGGACGAGACGATGGAAGGTAAATCGCAAGCCGCCATCGACGGAAACAAGGGTATGCGTCAGCTGTTCAAGTTGCGCGCCAATTCAAGTTACGGCAAGTTCGGCACCAGTACCAGGGTCTGTTCCATGAAGCCCACGCTTCTTGAGGACGGACGGATTAGATACGTTAGATTGGCGGAGGAGGAGAGGGAGCCAGTGTACGTCCCAGTCGCGGCCTTCATCACCGCTTACGCCCGCTCCTATACCATCCGCGCGGCCCAGGCGAACTACCCCAGGTTCATGTACGCCGATACGGATTCCATCTACCTCCAAGGCTATGAACCGCCTGTGGGAATCGAGGTGGACGATGTGAAGCTGGGCGCGTGGAAGCAGGAGCACAAGTTCCAGCATTTCAAGGCCCTCCGTGCAAAGACCTACGTGTTTGAGGAGGATGGTGAGCTTATCATCCACTGCGCGGGGCTTCCCGACCGCTGCCACGATTGGAATCCCGAGGAGGGTGAGGAGCTGCCGAGCGCCGATGATATCTACACCGAGGTCACGTTCGACAACTTCGAGATTGGCGCTGAGTACTGGGGCAAGTTGTACAACCATCACACCGCTGGCGGCTCGTATTTCACCACTGGCGCGTTCAAGATAAGGGAGTAACATATGGATAAGACCCATAAATGGATGCTTATATTCAATGTGATTATCTGGATACTCAAATGTATTACACTTGCATTTACATTCACCCTGTTCTTTAAGATTTGGCTGTGATGTTGATATGTGGGTAAGGAGGGGATGGTATGGTGGATAAGATTTTTTGATGCTATGGCTGTTCTATTAGGGGTGATGGTGATTAGCGCAATATTGGCACTAATCGTTATGCTACTTTTATTTCTTATTTATATGATTATAAGTTTCTGTCAGACAATATGGGAGCTGATATGTGGGTAGTAGATTTGACCGTTGTCCATGAGGGTGTGCCTAGGTCCAAGACATGCGGGTTCTACACTCGCGCAGCCGTGGTCGATTTCTTCGAGAAACTGCTGCACAAGGGCAATGTGCTCACCATCAATGTTCACTATGACGAGAAGCTGGGAAAGCGGGGTGATAAGCAATGAGTGCCTTCAAGGAAGCACTTGAGCATCTGGCTGGCATCGAGGATGCCGAGGAGCGCGGGCTTCAAGCCGCGCTGCTGGACAGCCAGATTGAGGAAGCCACCCAGGCCAACGATTTCACCGAGCAGGAGAGAGCGGAGTGGGAGCAGGTCAAGGAGGCCCACGCCAAGATGAAGGAGGAGCTGTCGGACCTCAAGGTGAAGTACGCCAACCTGTACTTCGCTGGGACGGATGACAACCAGCTCCCCAAGAGCTATAATGAGCCGAAGCCCACCACGCTAAAAGACATTTTGGGCTAGAAGAAAGGAAAGCATATGCCTACCCCCAAGCGCAAACCGACCGCCGAGCAGGTGGCCAAGTCCAAGCAGGAGCTGAGCGGTGCCGACATCACCCGCGCTCTGCTCTCCGAATCCCAGCAGGCTTCCGATTTCGTGAATCCCGACAGCGCCCAGAACGCCGACGCGACCCAGGTGTTCAATGACCTTGAGCGCGCCAACGTCCTCTCCGTAGCGCGAGACGGTCAGGGTCGAGTGACCGCCTTCTCCCTGGACGTGTCCCCGTATGGCGAGCAGGCGTTCGCTGGCGTGATGAACGGTTACGAGCAGACCAACAACCCGTTCCTCCGTCTCCTTAAGAACTTCATCTGGGAGTACATGATTTGGAATCGTTTGTGGGATGACCCGTGGTCCTTCTGCGACATGGGCAACCTCGCCTTCGGCGATGGTAAGGTCGAGACCTTCGTGAATCCCGCCAAGGCCCACGTCTACTCCCCGCAGACCGCCGAGAAGACCGTGTTCAAGCGCGAGATTCCCGAGTACCTTGCCGCCTACCACAACACCTGGGTCCGTATCTTCTACAAGCAGACGCTTCAGGACACCGACCTCAAGTGGGCCGTCACTGGCTATGAGACCATCACGGCAATCACCAACCAGATTGTCACCGCGATGTACAAGGGTCTCCAGATTGATTCCTTCCAGCTCAAGAAGTACGTTATCGCGCGCAACATCCTGGCTGGCAATGTGAACGTCCTCAAGGTCCCCGCGCTCACCAAGGACACTGCCAACGATGTGTTCACCGAGATGCAGATTGCGTCTGGCATGCTCCGCTATCCCTCCGAGGATTACAACATGGGCGGCGCTCTCAACGAGACCCCGTATGAGAACCAGATTGTGATTTCCACGGTCAAGACGAACCGCCTTATCAACGTGAACACCCGAGCCACCCTGTTCAACCTCTCCGTCGCGGACTACATGTACCGTGAGAAGGAGGTCGATTCCTTCGGCAAGTTCAACTGGGAGCGCCTGACCGAGATTTTCACCGACCCTGAGACTGGCAAGGTGGACCCCTGGTTCAAGCACTTCTCCCAGGACGAGCTCAACCTGCTCAACGGCATCCCCGCCATTCTCATGGACGAGAAGGCGTTGATGAAGTGGAACCGCGAGCAGTACATGGACCAGATTTGGAACCCCGAGGGCCGCTATTGGAACGAGTTCCTGTTCACCGATGACCTGTACTCGTTCTCTCCGTTCGCCAACGTGGTGGTCCTGTCCGAGACCGCTTCCACGGTCACTGCCGTGGCGGTCTCCCCCGCTTCCGCTACCATCACGCAGGGGCAGTCGGCGGTACTGTCCGCCAAGGTCTCTGGCACTGGCGTGTTCTCCCAGAACGTCGAGTGGTCCTTCGAGCCGTCTGGCGATTCAATCACCGAGGTCAGTTCTGGTACCTACATGACTGGCTCCACCCTGTTCATCGGCAAGGACGAGAAGAACAAGCAGTTCACCGTCACCGCCACGTCCGTTCAGGACGGCGAGCAGACGGGTCAGGCCACCATTACCGTGAAGTCCGCCTAATTTAGAGAAAGCAGGTGCGGGATATGCCCATCCCATCTTCAATCATCAGGTTCGGCAACGCTCCTCTCACCAAGCCCGATTCTGGGGTGTGCTATTCCCGCACCTTCTCCTCCGCCGCCGAGCAGAAGTCGTGGTTCACGGCAAGGCTGACCAATGTCAAGGAGGGTAACACCGAGATACGCCCCTACTCTGGCAGGTACGGCGCTCCGTGGAACGCCGACGATATCATCACCAGCGATTACATGATGTTCACCAATGACGGTGCCAAGTGGTACTACGCCTTCATCGACAGGGTTGTGTACGTCAACGAGCAGCGTTGCGATATCTACTTCACCATTGACGATTTGCAGACGTGGTACTTCGACTACACCTTGCGCCCCGTGTACGTGGAGCGTGAGCATGCCGCCGATGATTCAATCGGCGCTAACATCCTGGACGAGCCTATCAGCACTGGCGAGTTGAGGTATACCGAGCAGTATTCCTACGATGACATGATGGATTGTGTTCTGGTCGTTGATACCACCGAGCAACCAGATGGCGTTGGGGTTGTCGGCAATCAAAAGAAGAAGGATTGCAAGGGCGGCTATATCAACGGCCAGTACTCTGGTTGCGGCAAGGTTGTGTTCGATATCGGCAGCGGCGCTGTAGGCGCTGGTCAGCCTAATATCTGGTTCTCACATATGAACCAGACGGGTGGCGGTGCGTCTATCATCGCCGCCTATATGGTTCCGAAGGTTGTTCTCAAGGGCGCTGATGACAGTTACTTCTTCAAGAGCGGTAAGAACATCTTCGACACATACCCAGAAGCGTATCCCATCGGTGGAGTTGTTGACCCTGCTATCACAGCTCACGGCTCCATTGACGGATATAAGCCCAGGAACAATAAACTCTACACGTACCCTTATAACTTCATGCGCGTATCCAACCTTCGCGGCGGATATCATGATTACCGTTTCGAGTTCTTTGCAAAGTCATTGCGTTTTATCGTCAAGGGGTCCGTTGACCCGACTGGCGATGTTGTGATTATCCCCATGAACTACAATGGTAAGGATAACAACCCCGAGGAGATTATGAATCTCGGCGGGTATGCGCAGTGTTCCTGGGCGTATAACTCCTATGATAATTATGTCGCTCAAAACGCTGCATCCAATCTGTTCGGTTATCTCGGTGGTGCGGCTATGGTCATTGGCGGTGCCGCAGCTGTCCTAGGCGGGAGTGCCTTCGCTCCAATTCCGATGACCCTGGCTGGTTTCGCCGAGGGCGCTATGCTCGGTAACTTTACAGATGTTGACCCCAAGTCAACCACCAAGGGACTTATGTCTGCTGGCGCTGGCGCGGCCACCGCAGCTGGATTGGGAGCGCGTATGTTGGACGCATCCAACGCACCCGACAAACTTATGGGCAGTACGTCCAACAGCAGCAACTTCCAGTTGAATCGCAACAAGTTCGTGTTCAATCGCATGTGCTGTCAGCGTCAATTTGCCGAGCGTATCGACCAGTTCTTTGATGTGTACGGCTACACCACCCAGCGCGTCAAGACCCCAGACCGCAGCAGCCGCCCTCACGTCAACTACTGCAAGACCAGGGACGCGCAGTTCCAGGGAACAGTGCCAGCTGATGCTATGGACCGTATCAACCGAGTGTGGAATCAGGGCATCTGGTGGTTCCACGATAACAACATAGGCGACTTCTCAATTGCAAACAAGTAAGGAGGTGCGATTATGATTCTAGACATGAACGGAAACCCGATGGTCAATACTCCCATTACTGGCGGCTTCGGTATGCCGAAGAACGCCTTCGCCGTTGCCAACGGCGGTGCCAAGCTCACCGACCTCAACGGCACGGATATGAATGATGTGACCTATTTCAACTACCTGTTCGAGATGATGGGCATTTACATGAGTGTGTTCGAGTGGTCCAATCTCCCCGAGGGGGTTGACGCTCGTATGCTTGAGTACTGGCTCATGCAGTGCGGTTACGTTGGTTTCCTCTACGATGAAGCACTCAAGGGCAGCCCTAAGGCCCGTGATGGTTTCGCCGTCATGCGACTGCGTCTCGATGGCGAGTATGACATGTACCAGCTGCCCGAGACCTATCATGCATACAGCGTCGATTCCAAGTACACCAACATCAAATGCGACTATGACAACGCCGTAATCATCTTCAACAACATGCTACGCGTATCACCGCTCCCAAACATGATGATGTACGCCAAGCGCCTTGCCAACATCGAGCGCACCACGGATGTGAACATCCAGAACCAGAAGGCCCCCAAGGTAATCAAGTGCAATGAGAAGCAGAAGCTCTCATATATGAACATGATGAACCAGGTGGCCGCGAACGAAGCGTATATCTGGGCTTCGGATAGGATGGACCTGCGCGATGTGGAGGTGCTGGACACCACCGCGCCTTATGTCGCTGACCGTCAGCAGGTAATCAAGCACCAGTATTGGAACGAGTTCCTGACGTTCGCGGGTGTCGAGAACACCAACACCGAAAAGAAGGAGCGACGTGTCTCCGACGAGGTTCTGGCCAACATGGGCGATGTGGAGGTCCACAGGTTCATGCGCATCGAGCCACGCAAGACCGCTTGCGATGAAATCAACAACCTCCTCGATATGAAGGGTTACTTTGACGAGAACCCCGATGCTGAGAAAGTAGATGTGAACTTCCGCAGCGGCGTGTACATCCGCACCGACAAGGAGGGCTTCGCCCCGACCGCTGGCATGCAGGACGATTCCACTGGTTACGAGAGCGATGACGCATCTGCCAATTCGTTCCTCGCCGTCCTCAAGAAGCTGGTGGGTTCAAATGAGCAATGACAACTATGAGATTAGGCGCTACAATGAACTCAAGATGGTCAGCGCCGAATTGTATGACCAGATTAAGAAGGGCTACGGACGGCATATCGACAACCTCACGTGGTTCCTTGAGTTCATGGACGAGATGTTCCCAGACCTGACAGGCGGTGAATATGAGTAAGTACACTGTTCAGCTTCGTTATCTCGTGGAGCAGTTCGCCGCCGACCACGGGGCCAACGGCATCGACCCCAAGAACTGGCCGCTCGCCTACCCCATGCTTGGTCTCTCTGGCACGGTGAACACGCTGAACCTCCCTCCCTACCCAGTTCTTTCCGAGGATGACCGCGACCGAATCAACCGCAAGATTATCCAGCGCTACTGGTTCAACGAGATTGGCCAGGAGACCACAGGGCAGTTCGCGTGGATGCTCAACGAATCCATGAACCGCATCATGCCGTATTACAATCAGCTGTATAAGGCTAAGATTGACAACGCTCGGAAGCTGCTTGATGAAACTTGGGATGTGGATAGAACGAGCGCTCTTCTCCGCAAGACCACCAGCATGGACACTGGCACCGCCGAGGGTAACACCACCGCCACGTCCAATGATTTGAACAGGATGCTCGATACCCCGCAAGCGCGTATCGAGAACTTGGATGATGGCTACCTGACCAACGCGAGCAAGGGCGAATCCAAGACCACTGGTTCAAACAGCGTCAGCGACACGAGGAACAGCACAGCCAACCTAGATGATTCAGGAACATCCACGGAGAGCGGGCACCGCATCCGTCCCGAGCAGTGGAACAACATCGTATCCATCGGGCGCGAATTATTGAACATCGACAACATGATTATCAATGACATGGAGCTACGAGATTGCTTCATGCAAATATGGTAAGGAGGTAATGATGGATTACGGATGCGAGGTGAGTTGCCGGAGGTCACTGCCCGCAGTCTACGATGACAGCCTGTCGTACTATGAGCAGCTGTGTAAACTGTACAGGTGCCTGAACAAGGCCATCGAACATGCGAACATGAATTCCGCCGACATCGCCAAGCTTAAAGAGGCCGTGAAGGCGCTCGGACAATTGCTAGACGAATGGGCATCCGGCAAGTTCGATGATGTCATCCGGGACGAGGTGATTAAGTGGGTCGGGGAGAATGTCGAATTGATTTTCGAGACCTACTGCAAACAGGTGTTCTTCGGCTTGACCAGCGACGGATATTTCTGTGCATACATCCCCAAGTCCTGGACTGAAATCGTCTTTGACACGGGGGCTGTTTATGGGGCGGAAAACTATGGACACCTTATTCTGCGCTTTGACGCTGATGGTAGTGGCGTAATTGATAACACGCCACCAGACTACCCCAATAAAAACCTTGAGGATGAAATCGAAGCCCTGCAAATCGACATGCAAGAGGTAAGGCACACGCTTTACACAGCTCTGACTGAAAGGTACATGTAATGGCAATCGCACCTATCACATTCGGTAAGGCCCTTCGCCCTTCCACGGTGGAGGCAATCAACAAGATAAACGAGATTATCCCAGTACTCAATTCTGTTGACCCCTCGGCAATCCAGGCGTTGCAAAGGGATGTCGAAACCCTTAAATCGACTACTGCAGCGACCAATAAGAATGTTGCTACTATCACCACGGATATTGGCAATATCAAGACGACGCAGGGTGAGCATACCACCGATATTGACAAAATCAAAGTCACCCCTTATACTCCACTTGCTTCACCCGATACCGACCCCTCTAAGAACTAGGAAAGAACATGGCTGTCACACAATATGTCGGGGCACGTTATGTGCCGCTTTTCTCTGAGCCGTTGGCTTGGGACCAGCAGAAAACTTACGAACCGTTGACTATTGTCTATGATAAGGGCAACTCATATACCTCACGTCAATTTGTGCCCGCTGGCATTCAGATTGACGATGTAAAGTACTGGGCGCTTACTGGTAACTACAACGCACAGATTGAACAGTATCGTAAGGAAGTCGCTCAAAACAAATCTGATATTTCTAGATTGAACAGTGAGATTTCGAGGGTTTCGTCTAATAGTTTGAAAACCTTCAGTACTTATACCGATGCGGCTTCATATTCTGGAACGGCAGACATTATTGTTAACGGGAATCTTTTTTCCAAGGGTTCAGGTAATGCTAATGGCCTTGACATCATTAACACTGCATCTGGGCCATATGTTCTCAAAGATAAGGTGTTGCACATTGACAAATCCAATGTTGCCGCAATCAGCGATGACACATCAATCTTCAACCGCGTGCGAATTATCAGCACTGTAAAAATCCCCATCTCAAAATCTATTACGTTGGATGATGGTGTAAACCTGGAAGGATTGACCTTCGAGCTAAGCGGGGATGGCGTGTTCATTTACCCTGGTAATGGCTCCTCCATCACCGATTGCAGCTTCTATGGTTCGGGGACCAATTCAAACGCTATTCGCACACTCAAAAATAATGTGCGCATCAGCAATTGCTACTTCGAGTATGAGGGTACTTCAACGGTAACGTTCATTGAAGCGGAAAACTGCGTGTTCTCGGGAAACACTATCAAGAATTACGCTGGTTTCGCCGTTCAGACATATAAGTGCAACAATATCATTATTGCTGACAATGTGATAGAAGGTAAATACTTCGAGGCTTCCCAAACGATTTCCTCGAATGTATTTACTATGCGGGCAGAATTCGCGCCTTCTAGAGTTGGAGTGCGAGTGGATGGAAAGTGCCTGGGAGGAAATGTTAATATAAGCGGCCAGCTTGTGAGTTATAATTCTTCTAGCAACGGTATGGGCGTTGGCCGCGCCTTTCTAGGTCTTGAAGCTGTGAATATCAATTCCGAATCCAAGTTCATCAGCGTGACTGGAAATGTTATTTCTAATTGCGGAGACAGTGGAATCGTTATTGGCAGTGACTACCACAACGGTCAAATTGACCCAACCAACACCACACTTGCTGAGCACCCAAGTAACATTACTATTACCAATAATAACATTGAAAACTGTCTCGCAAGTGGAATTGCTATCAACAACGCAAGCACGGGGGTGTCAATTGTTGGGAACACCATTTACAACACTGGTTTCTTCGGCACGGATGTTTTTCGCTCAGGTATTTACCTCCTGAACAATTATGAAAATGTATGCACTGGCAATGTTATCTCAAACTCCAACATCAACGGAAAGTTGACAAGCTATATAGATTACGGAATATCGCTTATCAGTCAACTAGACCATAGTGCTAATCTGAATGACCTTCTTTCAGTGGCAACCGTTTCGGGTAACTCGATTAACGCATCCCTCCAGTCCATCCGATTGTTCGCTGACACCATCCAACACACAGGAGTTCGCCGAGGCATATTCACTGACAGCAATCGAATTGAACTGCCCTATTATGCAAGCGATAATTTTTCATTCAAAAGCTTCGGTGAATACACTGTAACTAAAGCAGGCGCGCAAGAGAACTTATACAACGATGGTTCAATCACGATTGCTAGTGACTATGCTGATGTTACTAATATTCGCAAGCTCGGTTACACAGACAGCGTTGTAACCTACTGTTTCACAGTAGAGACCGAAGGAAAAATCATGCTTATTTCAAACGCAACGTGCACCTCTTCTGTAACACTCAAACCAGGAACCTATCAAATCCCAGTTGCGTGTTCAGGGCAATCATTGCGGCTGTACCAGGGTATCAAAGTAAAGAACCTAAAATTCATCTTCAATGAGCTTGCTTAACTTCATCGACATATCCAACCACCAGGGGAGGGCGGGTCTCACCGACCTCTCTCCCCTTCTCCCCCAGGTGGGCGGAGTGGTCGTGAAAGCCACGGAGGGGGCCAATTTCGTTGACGGGTATTGTGATAGGTACGTCCAGCAGTTGAAGAAGGCCGAAAAGCCCTGGGGTTTCTACCACTTCGCCAAGGACGGTTCGCCCGGGCAGGAGGCGTATTTCTTCCACAAGAACTGCGCCAACTACTTCGGCGAGGGCATCCCAATCCTCGATTGGGAGGGAAAGCAGGATGTTGATTGGGTCAACTCATTCGTGCGCCAGATTCACGACACGACGGGGGTATGGCCGTGGATTTACGCCAACCCGTGGCGTTTCAACCAGGGCGGCGTGGAACCCAACTGCATGAGGTGGATTGCCGCATACCCCAATGTCGCACATCCGACGTTCGACCAAGCCAAGACGTGGCAACCGCCAGCGACCGAAGGCGTGGTGGGCGCATGGCAGTTCTGCTCCGACGGGCGGTTGAACGGATGGAACGGCAACCTGGACTGCAACTTATTCTACGGAGACGAGGAGGGTTGGAATAGATACGCTGGTTTGAGGCACGAGCCTGAACCACCTGGGCAGCCCAATGAGCCTATATGGAAGGTAACTGAAAGTTCTGAAGGTAAAATTGTATTGGAGAAGGCGTAACTATGGATGTTGATTCCATCGTACAGATTATCAATTCTGTTGGTTTTCCTATCGTCGCTTGCTGTGCTCTGTTCTATTTCATCAATAAGACGATGGCGGAGAACACAAGCGCAACTAAGAAACTTGCAGATGGAATGTTGGAGATTAACCGAACTCTGTCAAACCTTGACGGAACGCTCAATGACCTCAAGGAGATGATTGAGACGAACCGTGACAAGATTGAGGAGAACACTGCAAAGACTGACGAGATTAAGGGACTGGTGAGTAAGTAATGCCTGAACCTGATAAGGGAAATCCAAACGTATTCAAGACATTTCAAGGCCGCTATACTGTCGATGTGGCAGAAGGGGCGATTTACGGCTCCGATGCTGTCATGTTGTCTTGTATCAATGACGTGATTTTCCTGGCCGATATCTTGAGCGATGATACAGGCTCCCTTATCACCCTGCCTGTGGAGTGCCGACCAAATGCAGCTGTGATGATTCCATGTTGCACCCCTAATGGTGTGAAGATGTTGGGCATCGGAATTGACGGCACGGTGTCTGGCGAGCCGACCACGGAGTATTATCTAAATGGCGTGACATTCAATATCTCGGGCAATTTCTATCGCTGATGTGTTATAATCGGGGTAGCGCAAAGTGCAGTACCAACGCTGCCCCGAACGGATGGGTCACGGTGAAACGTGCCGTAGGGAATGAGGAGTATCCCGACCTCGTAGCGAAACGGCTTTGTTGCGGACAGGTGGGCGGTGGCTCTTTAGATAAGCCGCCCACCTCATAGAGTGGTATTGCTCGGGAAGATTACGGTCTCCCGAGCTTTTCTTTTAAAGGTGTACTATGGCTATCGACAAATTCAAATACAATCCGCTGTACTTCGACCCCAGGACCACTTGGAGCTATAACGCAATCTACAATGAGGTGTACGGTGGGCGAGGTACTGGTAAGACATTCAATACCTTGGGCTGGGCTATCGAGCGCTGGATTAAAACACGCCATACTGATAAGCCGAGCGGTATCGTTTATCTTCGCCGTTATACCACTGAGCTTGAGAGGTTGACGAAGAACCCCGACAAGGGCACTGCCAAATTGTTCGATGATATCATCGCCAAGGGGATGTTCGCTGGCCATGAACTTAGAGCTGAAAACGATATCCTGTATTGCGATGACGAGATGATGGGCATTGCGCTGGCTTTGACAGACCAAAGTATCCTCAAGTCTATCCCGTTCCCTGATGCACGAGTGGGTATCTTCGAGGAGTTCGTAACTATTGACAGGTTCCGAGGATATCTCCCACATGAGGTGGAAGTGTTCTTGGAGTTGGATTCCACAATCGACCGTAACCGCGACCAGTTGCGCTGGTTCATGCTGGGTAATAAGTGCGATGCTATCAACCCGTATATGACTTATTGGAACCATGATATGCCGTTCAATAAAGAGCGAGAGCTGTTTGGCAATGATAACCAGATTCTAGTTGAGGACGTTAAGAACGAACAGTTCGTTGAAATGGTTAAGCAGACTAGACGCGGTAAGCTATTGAAGGAAACCAATTACGGTCGGTACGCTTATGATAATGAGAGCTTGAGGTCTAATACTAACTTTATTGGGAAGAAGCCATATACATGCGAGTATAAGTTTACGTTGGTATATTATTATCAGAAGCTGGGTATTTGGTATGATGTTAGGAATGGTAGGTACTATATCTCGCATGACGTGAATGAGGAGTGCCCTATCACCTATTGCGCTACTACGGAAGATATGCAGCCCAATACCATGTTGTTCCTGAAGAATAATAGGTCGCCATTTATTCAGCGGTTGATGCGAGCTTATGAATGTGGTTGTGTCTATTATGAGGATATGAAGCTGAAAAGTTGGTTCCGTGATATTGTAAAGATGCGTAGTTAGGATTGACTATGGCTGTGATGATTAAGGGTAGCGTGGCTGGTGTTACTGTTGACGCTGTTGGTAGCGATGGCGGTGATGGATTTTACTACTTTGTTTGCAACGGTGTATATCGTGTTAAACAGGATAATAGTAGCTATTGTGAAAAGTTGATGGAATACTATCAGCTTCAACGATGGGTTAAAGTGCAGGCTAACCTGTCAAGCGGTAGTTGGGATGGTGAGGGCGGTAATGGCAGTGTAGCTGGTAATAAGGATGTGGAAGCTGCTGTTAAATGGGCTATCGCTATTGCTAGTGATAACTCTCACGGTTATGACCAAGGTAAACGCTGGGGACCTGATTATGATTGTTCGTCACTAGTATATGAAGCATTTCGTGTAGGTGGAGGATTTAATCTTCCTGTACATTCTGGTTATACTGGTAGTATGGTTAATGACTTTACTAAGATAGGTTTTAAATGGATGACCAATATTGGTAATAGTCAGACTGGTCTACTTAGAGGTGATATACTTCTTAATACTGGTAAGCATACTGAAATTTATATCGGTGGCGGTATGAATGTTGGTGCTCATAGTAATGAGTTCGGTGGTATTACTGGAGGCAAAACTGGCGACCAATCAGGTCGAGAAATTAGTCAGGGACAGTATTATAGTTTTCCGTGGAATGGAGTATTGAGATATGTTGGCTAATATTACGTTTGGTATTATGATTGCTATGCTATTGGCTTTCTTGGGCATCGCTTTCGCTAGTGTGGTGATTACTGTGTGCGTTGTTAAAGATATGAAGTTCTGGCATGATCGAGAGCTGTTGGGTGAAGATGGTGAAAAGTGTGACGAGGTAGACGAGTAATCATTGGTGTGGAGTATAAGTTAAAGAACTTGTTACTCCAC
>ERZ832317.3120-NODE-3120-length-17911-cov-4.547827_pt1 | contig 17911 bp, 16 predicted proteins | sample MGYA00519695_ERZ832317 | MGnify/ENA primary metagenome ERZ832317 (study PRJEB31850, sample SAMEA3708726) | human gut metagenome | biome: human gut; feature: human-associated habitat; material: faeces | place: China | collected 2014 ...
CCGGTCACGTTTTCAAACGGTGTACCCCAGAAGTCGCCGCCCATGCTGCGCAGATTCCGCTCGGTCATGGTGCGGATCGTCTCCAGCTGCTGGAGGATGATTTCGTCTTTTTTATCCATGTTCCCTCTCCTTTTCAGCGAGATAGCTTCACATTTTTCATCGCCCGGAACAGCAGTCCCGCGACAAAGCCCGTCAGCGTGCCCGTCAAAAGTGACACCGCCAGCAGCACCGGCAGATACCCCAGCACCGCCGTGCCGCCCAGCACGATCATCGCCGCGCCGATCTGGCCGATGTTGTGCGCCGCCGCGCCGCCGATGGACACCCCGTAGATCGAGAGTCCCGGCAGATGCCGCAGCACGATCATCACGAGCATCGACAGCACCCCGCCCATCAGCGAGAACAGCAGCGCCGAGGCGTTCCCGGCGAACATCGCCCCGAGCAGACACCGCGCGAGCAGAATCGCGAGCGCGGATGCCGGTCCCAGCGCATAGAGCGCGTAGACCGTCACGATATTGGCAAGGCCGAGCTTGATGCCCGGCAGCGGGATGAGCAGCGAGACGGGAAACATCCCTTCGAGCGTGCTCAGGCCGAGGGCGAGCGCCGTCAGCACGGCGCACAGCGCCAGCCGGCGCGTGGTAATCTTCATGCGCACCGCCCCCCTATCCGAGAATAACGTCCGGGCCATCCGCGCTCGCGCCCGTGAGCTGCACCACGACCTGCTCGGGCAGGCACACAATGCTCTGCCCGGCGCGGGTGATCGTCCCCGTGCGGACGCAGTCGCCGCCCGGGCAGTCGCTCTGCGCCACGCGGACGCCCTCCGGTGTCATCTCGATCGTCAGATGATATGTCCCGTCCACCTGCACGGTTTTCGTCTCCTGCAGCTCTGCCAGCGTCACGCGGCAGACCTCCGTCCCCCGGTGCGTGACCACGGCGGTCAACTCGCCGCCCGTGGGGCGCGCAAAGCTCCAGAGCGCCGCGGCCGCCGCCAGTGCAATCACGACCAGCACAACAAGCGCGTCCCAGCCGGTGGGGCGGAGCTTAGGCGTCGATGGCTGCTGCGGCATAGCGACCCTCCTCCGGCGTGGTGATTTTCTCCGCAAGACCCGGCGTATAGAGCAGGCGCCCATCCGCCGTGATGAGCACCATCTCAAAGCCTCCCGTCTGCCGCCAGAAATTGACGGCTTCCTGCTCCCCCATGACGTAGAGCGCCGTGGAGCAGGCATCGGCCAGCGTGCCGGAGTCGGAGACGATCGTCACGGACAAAAGATCGCTCTGCACGGGGCAGCCGGTCTTTGGATCGAGGATATGCTGATACACCGTGCCGTCCGGCGCGGTGAAGTTGCGCTGATAGCCGCCGGAGGTGATGGCAAACACGTCCTCCAGCGCCAGCACGGCGGCGTAATCGTCCGTATTCTGCGGATCACGGACGGCCACGCGCCACGCACTTCCGTCACTCTTTCTCCCGCTGACATAGACATTGCCGCCGAGTGAGGCCGTGCCGGTCACGCCCTGCTCGCGGAAGATCTGCGCCACGCGGTCGGACGCATAGCCCTTGGCGATGCCGCCGAGATCCACGGAGCAGCCCGCGTCGAGCGTGACGCGGTTTCCGTCGATGCGGACGTGCTCCGACCCGACGAGCGGCAGAAGCGAGGCAATCTCCTCCTGCGAGGGAACGCGGGGAGTGTCGCTCGTGATGCCCCACGCCGTGACGAGCGGGGCGATCGTGATATCAAACGCGCCGCCGGTCTCATCGCTCAGTGCCAGCGCGCTTTGCAGCAGCTGCACCGTCTCGTCCGAGAGCTCCGCCGAGCCGGTCTCGTTCAGCGTGCTGATTTCGCTGCCCGCGCGCGTGCGCGAAAGGCGCTGCTCAAGGGCGTTGATCTCCTGACTGGCCGCGGTCAGCGCGGCCTGCGCGTTTTCGCCGTAGACGGCGAAGTCCATCACCGTGTCCATCGCGAAGATCTGGCTTGTCACGGGCTGCTCCTCCGCGCCGCAGGCGGTGAGCGAGAGCGCCGTCAGCGCCGCCAGCAGCAGCGCAAGCAGTCTCTTTTTCATAGCTCCCGCCGCCCTTCCAGCGCGCGCATCAGCGTCGCGTCGTCGGCGAACTCGAGATGCCCGCCCACGGGGATGCCGTAGGCCAGGCGCGTCACCTTCACGCCGAAGGGTTTTAGAAGCCGCGCGAGATAGAGCGCCGTCGCCTCTCCCTCGGTATCGGGATTCGTGGCCATGATGACCTCCTGCACGCCGCCGGCCGCCACGCGGTCGACGAGGGGCTTGATCTCCAGATCGTCCGGCCCGACGTGGTTCATCGGCGAGAGCACACCGTGCAGTACATGGTAGCGCCCGTTATACTCGCGGCTGCGCTCGATGGCGACAACGTCGCGCGGGTCGGCGACGACGCAGATCGTCCCCTCGTCGCGCTTGGGCGACGAGCAGATAGGGCACAGTCCCCCCGCCGTCAGGTTACGGCAGACGGGACAGAGCGTCACGCTGCGCTTGGCGTCGACGATCGCGTCGGCAAACACCTGCGCCTGCTCCATCGGCAGGTTCAGCACATGGAACGCCAGCCGCTGCGCGGACTTCGAGCCCACGCCCGGCAGGCGCGCAAACTGCTCCACCAGCTTTTCAAGCGGAGCGGGAAAATACTCCATGGAATCAACCTCTCAGTTCAGCAATTCTCGCGGGGATGTCCGGCGCCTTATAGACGGCCGAGCCGGCGACGAGCACATTCGCGCCGCTCGCGACACAGACCTTCGCCGTCTGCGGGTCGACACCACCGTCGACCTCCAGCTCGCAGGCCGGGTTCATCGCGTCAATATAGCCGCGGATGGCCTGTACCTTGGGCATCATGTCGGCCATGAACTTCTGGCCGCCGAAGCCCGGCTCTACCGTCATGACGAGGATCATCTCGACCTTGTCGATAAACGGCAGGACGGCGCTCGCCGGGGTCTTGGGCTTGACGACGACGCCCGCGCGCTTACCCTTGGCGTGGATCTTCTCGATGGCGGCGAGGATGTTCTCCTCCGTGTCCGCCTCGACGTGACAGGTCACGATGTCCGCTCCCGCGTCGCAGAACTGGTCGACGTAGCGCACCGGGCGCTCGATCATCAGGTGCACGTCGAGCGGCAGCTCCGTCGTCGGGCGGATGGCCTTGACCACGGGGATGCCGATGGAGATGTTCGGCACGAACAGCCCGTCCATCACATCGACATGGACATAGTCGGCCGAGGAGATGCGCCGGATGTCGCGCTCCAGATTCGCGAAATCGGCGGAGAGAATCGAGGGGGAGATTTTAATCATGGGGAAACAGCGTCCTTTCTCAGTGAGCATTTCGTCGTGCAGCGCACCGCCGCGCCGCTTGGCGCATAGGATGCATCAAGCGGGCAGGGCCTGCCGCCCACGCAGCGGCCGCCCCGACAGCAGGCAGTCCCTGTGCCGCTTTTCAGATAGGGGATCGGCGGCACCGCCGCCGGTCCCCGGTGGGCATATTTGTACATATACATTATACCAAGTCAGGAGAAGGATTGCAACGATAACGATAAGGGGGAAGGATGATTGCAAATTGTATAGCTTATATACTATAATACGGTTCGTATTGATCCTGCATAGAAGGAAGGCCGTCCCGTCATGAAAAAACTGCTCTCCGTGCTTCTCCTCTATCTGACCATTCCGTTTATCTGAGCGGATCCGCTGGCGCAAGCTATACAACTTACGAAAAACTCCTTTTCAGGATAATGTACAATAAGGGGCCTTCTTGGGACCCTCCCTCGATGCCACGCCTTTCAGCGAGTACGCCGAACTGACTGAGATCGCTTCTGCCTGATCCCATATGAACAAACAACCGCCCTCCGGCCAAAGGCCGAGGGCGGTTGCTGTTCAAATCGTTTCTCCGAAAAAGGCATCCGCCTTTTTCTCCTAATTCAGATCACCTGCAGCTCCCGCAGCTTCGCGAGGAAGTCCTCCACGTCGCGGCGCGCCGTGGCGCCGTCCACGTCGTATTCCGCCTGCAGCACCGCCGTGAGCGCGGCCTCGTCCGCCGCCTCCGGGAGTGCGTCCCAGAGCAACTCGCCCGTCTCGTTCAGCGTCAGCAGACCCTTGATCTCGAGCGACGCGTCGCCCACGGGGACCAGAATCACGTCCCCGGCGATGTTCCGCTTCACCAGCTGTTTACGAATGTTCATTTTCCGCCTCCTCAATTGTACGCCGAACCGTCTCGTGCGTCATCTCGCAGACATAGTCCGGCCTTGCGTCAAAGCGCCCCGTCTCCGTCACGCACATCGCGGCGCACGCATGACACGCATTTTTCAGTCGGCAGCCCGCGCACACGCCCGGCAGTCGGATCCGCGCCGTCGCGGCCTTCGTCTCCTCCCAAGCCCGCGCGAAGCCCAGCTCCGGCACGGAGACAAGCGGCTGCGTCATCATGCCGCAGGGCGTCATGCCGCCCTGCCAGTTGATCCAGAACGCGCTGCGCCCGGCGCGGCACGAGACGCCCTCGCCCGGCGTCCCCTCGCAGGATTCTTCCTCCGACGGCAGCGCCAGGCCCTGCTTCATCGCCCGCGCACGCTCTTGGAACTGCTCCGAGGGCAGGCGCAGCCTGTCCCAGCGCACGCTGTAATCCGCCGCCTCGCAGGCCGTAAAGCGGTCGTTGTGCCCGACGGCGCTCTCGTCGCGCCGGATCGGCGGGAACATGTACGTCGCGAGCTGCATCGGCGTCCCCAGTTCCTCGGCGATGTGATAAATCTGCTCCATATCGCCGATGTTATACGGCGTCATCGACGCATTCAGCTTCACGCCGATGCCCAGCTCGCGCAGCGCGCGGATGTTCTCCGTCACGCGCCCGAACATCGCCCGGCCGCAGAGCCGCTCATATGCCGCGTCGCTCCCTCCGTAGAGCGTGATGTTGAAGCGGAATGGCGGCTCATGCCGGAAAAACTCCAGCCAGTCCCGGTCGATCAGCGAGCCGTTGCTGTTCACCGAGACGAGCAGCCCCATCTTCTTCAGCTCCGTCAGCAGATAGCGAAAATCCGCGCGGATCAGCGGTTCACCGCCCGTGAGCAGCAGGAACAGCATCCCGCGGCTGCGCGCCTCTTCGGCGATGGCGAGCCACTCGTCCGCCGTCAGCTCGCGCCCGCGGCGCCGCTGCTCCTCCGCCGTCAGGTGGACATAACACATCTTACAGTCGAAGTTGCAGCGCGCCGTCAACTCAAAATTCCCCGCCAGCGGCGTGCCCGCCCGGCAGGCGCGTGCGTGCAGATATGCCGACAGGCGCGGCTCCGTGCTGCTGTATTCCATCTCAGAACCTCCTCAATGCTTCTTCCAGCGCCCGGACAGCGCTCTCATCCGCCCGGCAGTCCATCCGCCAGACGGGCACGTTCGTCACGAGCTGCGCCGCCAGCTCCGTCATCCGCGCGGCGGACGCGGCGTCCCACTCGTAGTAGGCGCACTGGCTCAGCAGCCGCGCGAACGCCTCCTGCGGCCGCGCGCGGACAACACGGTTCTCCGCCGCCTGCCCCAGCAGGACGACCGCCCGCAGCGGCGCGGCCACGTTCTGGCAGATGCCGGATGTCCCGGCGTAGAATATCCCGCTGACCGTACGCGCGGCCGGGCAGACGAGCCCCCGGTCTCCGTTGATTGTCCGCGCACCGGCAAACCGCTCCCAAAGCGCCGCCTGCGTGCTCTTGCCGATGCCGCTCGGGCCGGAGAACAGAATTCCCTCCCCCGTGCGCGTCACGATATACGCGCTGTGCAGCACCAGCATTCCGGCGTCGGCGAAGATGTCAAACAGCCCCGCCGCCTCCAGCACGGCGCGCACCGACGCCCCCGCGCGATAGCTCTCGGCGAAGGTCACATCCGTGCGCGCGCCGCGCGTCACGGCGCAGGTGAACTGCGGCGTTTTGCCCGCCACGCTGTAGCGCTGCAGCAGGTGCCGCGCGCCGCCTTCCTGCCAGCGATAGACCGGCCCGCTCTGCGCGGCGCCCCGCGGCGGCTCGGGAATTGCGTCGCTGAATGTCAGGCAGATCGTGTGATCCGCCGCGGCGTCCTCCACGCGGAACGGCTCGCACATCTTCGAGCGCTCAATCCCTTCCGCCGACTCCACTGCGAACGTCACGCCGCCGAAGCGGTACAGTTCACGATGCATACGTCACAAAGAGCAGCTTGCTCGATCCCTCGCTATAGTGGCTCGTGTAGCAGCTGCGGCTCTCGCCCGCGGCGAGGTTCGTCAGCCCCGCGCGGTAGGTGATGCCGCCGAGGAGCAGGTCGCCGCTCGCGTTCTTGTAGTAGACATAAACCTGCGCGGCGTCGCTGCCGGAGTTGTTCGTCACGGTGATGCTGCTCTCGCTCGTCGTGACCGTGAACAGATCCTCGTGCATGGAGAGCGGCTCGGTGAACGGCGCGTAGGTCGTCACGGCCGCGGTCAGCTCCGCGGGCTTCTCGGGCATCGTCTGGCCGCTCACCTCAAGCGCCTGCAGCGTCTCGCCGGCGGGCAGGGTGCTGATGTCGAATTCGTAGCTCTCGCTCCCGCGCGAGAGGGTAATGTGCGCGTACTGCACGTCGCTGCTGCCGGTGTTCTTCACGCGGATGCAGAACACGTCGGAGACGGTCTTGTCGGAGCCGTCCTCGACGAACAGGCCCGCGTAGCGCCCGGTGCTGACGATCCGGAGGTCGCTCCCGATGTCGACGCCGTCGAGTTTGGACTGCTCCGCAGCGAGACCGTATTCGTCCGGCTGGGCGGCCTTCTTCCCGCAGCCCGCGCACGCGAGCAGCAGCGCCGCCGCCAGTGAGAGCACCAGCACCCGCGCGCCGCGCTTGATCGCTTGGTTCATAGTTGTCGCTCCTTTGTCACAGCCCGCGCACGCCCGCGCGGGAGCTGATGTCTTTGAAAAGTGCCCTGCCCAACCGGGCAGGGCACTTTTGAGGTGTTAGATTGGGTCAGGAGTTGAAGAGATTCAAAGAACCATCAGGCTGATGATAGCAAATACCGCTATATCCATCCTGTTCTTTATATTTACAACCCGCTACGGTGCTTAGAAAAACAGTCCCAGGAAGACCATCAATCGTTACACCGCAAGTTCCGTTTGTCGGCGTATGTGTCGGCTTACCGCAGGCATATGCAATATTGGTGCTCAGCTCGAAGCTCTCGAAATGCACCTCGGGTTTCACATAGGTTTTCTTCATGATTTCGATCACTCCTCTCTCAGAACCACTTGCCGAAGATGCCGTGCAGCCAGTCGCGGACGGACGGGCGGACGGTCAGGGTCGCGGTAATTGCATCACTGCTGACGCCCTTGCCGTTGACGGCGCAGACTGTGTAATCCTTGGTCACCGTAGCGGTATCGGTGTAGGTGAACTCGCGGAAGGTCACCGTCTTGGCCCACCAGCCCCAGCCGCTACGCTCGGTACGGGTAACGTACTTGTCAATCATCTGACCGTCAACCTCGATGGCTTCGACATCCTCGGAGGTCTTCACTGTCAGCGTGGCGGTGTCGCCCTTACGGACGCTGTGACCCCAGCTCGCCGTGAAGAGATCGGGATTGAACGGTTCCACCGGCTCGGCAAACAGCGCGCGAACCTGCGCAACGGCATTCGCCTGATCGTCATCGGTCAGCGCGGCCAACGTTACGGTGGCGTTCGGATTCGTCTTAAAGGTAATCTTCAGATTCGTCAGAGACAGGATACCAGTCCCCTTATTTGCAATGGCCACTACCTTATCCGCTGCCGTCGCATCCACATTTACCTTGTAGTACATCTCGGTCGCAGAAGAAATCTCTTTCGGATCATCTGTACCCGTCACAGTCATCTTCGCCGTACCATTGGGGGCCTTTGCACCGATCTGGATGCTTGCAATATTGGCATTCGCTGGGATCTTGAAGGTGATTGCCTGACCGTTTGCCAGATAGACCTCGTTGTTGGGGCCGTAGTTCTTGTATTGAGCGATCGTGGCCTCAGCTGCACCATCGATGAACACTGTTGCGCCAAGCTTTGCATCAATACTACTACCTGTCTTCACCAACTCGTCGTGGAGCTTGATGTACTGCGGATAGCCCTCGTTGTCCTGCTCATAGGTCGCGTTATCCTTGCCCATGGGGTCATAGACACGGATGGCGTCGAGCCAGAAGTTGTACTCGTTCTTCGTCGTCTGGTCGAAGAAGCTCGAATACGCAACACGGATCACCGCGGTGTACTCACCGTAATCAAGACCGCTAACCTTCATGACGGGAATCTGATACAGTGCATTATTGCCGTCCTTACTGACAACCCACTGCCCATTTTCATTCTGCTTATAGCTATAGTAATTGTTCACTGCGTAGCTCTTCACAGAATCGCCAGAAGTGGCCGTGCCCTTATAGACATCGACAAAAATTGCTCCGGAGGTGTTGTCGGTGAGGGAGATGACGTCGAAGCCGGTGCCCATGAAGGTGAAGGTTGCGGTGGGCCACTGGGTTTTGCCCTCTTTATAGGTGTCCGCAGCCACGGTGACCTTGGTGGCGGAGCCCATGGAGAACTTGCTGCTGTTGGCATAGGCCGGGTCATAGCCGTAGACATGCTTAGTATTCGTTGTGCCGCCCAGCGCCTCGAGCGCCTGATTGACGTTCGTCTGCGTGGTGCCGTCCGTCACCTTCGTCCAGATCCCCTTGGCAGCATTATCTACCTGTGCAACATTCTTTGTACCGTTCGCGTTCGTGAACGTCGCGAAGCTGTCCTCGTAGTAAACACTCGTCGCGGGGATGACGTAGACGTTGTAAACGTGTACGTTCTTGTCATTTTTGAACGTCACATAAACAGGAATCGGAATCTTCTGATCCAGCGCTTTGGTCAGAGTATAGGTAACGATTCCACGATCGACATCAATAGAACCATGCCCATAGTTGCCGTCCCGCTCATGCGTCACCTTATCCTGATCGAACGATACTGTCTCAACCGTACTCTCAAAATTCGTAATACCAAATTCACTGGTGGGAATCTGCAGAGGTAGGCCAAAATCCATCACAAAGGTCTTATTGCTGGTGTTTTTCAGATTATAGTGCAGCGTCAGAGTCTTACCGTCCTCCGAAATATCAGCGCCGACATACTCATAAAGGCCGCTGGCATAGATACCGCTGATACCCGTAATCGTAGCAAGATTCTTATCAATCTTCTGATCCTTCTGAGAACTGTTGGTCACATACGCGTCGTCAGGCAGATATCCCGGCTCACTGCTTTCCTTCCCGGGCCAATTTTTGGTTATACCAATTACCACACCGCTGCTATTTTTCAGAGATGTGTCGAAGGTCGGTTGATCTTGACCCTGATTATAGCTCATCACGATCTGGTAACGGCTGATCTCGGTATTCGTATTATCATCCTGATAGACGACATTCAGGTTGCTGTCTTTAACGATAGGCTCCAGATAGATCAGCACCAGCTTGGCCGTATTCTTTGCAGTCCACTTTACATTATTGGACTTACCGTTGACCATCGGCGTGGTTCCCTTTGACTTATCCCAAACCGTGGTCTCATCATACCACTCGCCGCCGGACGCCAGCGTTTTCTTCTGCCACGTGATGCTATCGTCCTTGTACCAGTAATATCTTGTGTCCTTACTGTCTTTTCGCGCCGTGCGCGCACCGTCGGTAACGGTAATCTTTGAAATATTATAATCGCTGTTGTTTATCGGGGCAACAATACCAATGTCGCGCCCTTCTTCCCAGTAGTTGAGGATCGTTGTCGAATTCTGGTACATATCCCCCTCAGCAGGAGAAATAGAACCATCCGGATATACAACTGCAATCGTCAGCGCAACCTGTCCGCCTGTTGTATTATCGTTCGTGTTCTCATTCGTTGTCGAGAAGCCCCAGTCCTTGACATATGTCGTAACTTCCTTGGTTGAGGCAACCTTCTGCAGGTAATACGCTACCAACTGGTCGGTACTTACGAAGTAATGCCACGTGCCATCGACCGTCTTGTACTGCCACGCACCGCCATAATAGCGGATATGCGTCAGCGTCGTGCCGTTAGAGGTCTCATCGTCACCGGACGCTTTAGTCTGCTGGTTATCTTTATCCAGCCGCATAGCCTGCCAGTAGTAGACATCTTTCGTTCCATCAAAGAACGAGTACGCATGATCCGGGGCAATATCAGTAATCGCAATACCCTCATCCGCGGTGGCACCATCTGTAGAGGTCGTAATGGTCTTCGTATGTCCGGTCTTGCTCTGTGTCTCATAGACCTCAAAGTTCGTAATCCAGCACTCAAGATTGATGGTACTCGCGGTCATTGCATTGTCCGGAGCCTTATCCGTAACCTTAATCCGATAGGTCACATCACCGATCTTGACGGAGGTCGTACCGACGGCAACACCGGTGAACACAATGGTCGTAGAAGCCGGCGTAGCATCTACCTTTTCGGGTTTTTTAGTGTAGACAGTTACAGTACTCCCGCTCCAATAACTCTCACCAATTTCATGAATGTCGCTATCGGCAGCCGGACTGTCCGTGTCACTAGTTGTGATAAAGTAACCATAATAGTAGTGGTAGCCAAAATAGGTGCTTTCCCGTTTAGCATATACCGGATAATAATTATCGCCAACTTCAAAGAAGTAGTCTGTCTTTGTCCAACTGGTATGGGAACCGGTAAGTGTACCATAGGAGACTTTCGTCGCAGTATAAGTGTCCTTAGTCGTTTCCGGTGTACCATCCTGTCCGGTTACAGTCACAGTCGCGATAGACTCATCTTCCGTGTGATACACACCCCCAAGGTTAGTCCCACTCACGGTCTCCTTATGCGTATCGCCAACTACAACTGTAACATCCACGGTTTTCGGGTCAGTGACATCCGGCTCCGTAGTCGCTGTTTTCTTGAACTGATCCGAATTGTTCTCCGCCAGTGTCGCTATCAGCTTTTTGACATTCGCGGCGTCAGTGTCTGTATAACTATTCCTCGGCTCATCGCACCAGAAAGCCAGCATACAGCCAATGGGAGTCACGCTGGCACCATTCGGTACATCTGTAACTTTTACTTTGTTAACGCCCGTTGTAGCCGTGGCATAGGTGTAGTTTTTATTTGCATCACCTAACGTATAATACCAGTTCTCTCTGGTGTTGATGATCTGATGTTTGCTCAAGAGAGACACAGGAGCCGGTGTGTAGCCAGGATAACCAGCGGTCCAGTAGCTGATAATAATCTTTGTATCAAACGTGCCGCTGCTAGTATTATTGTTATAGTAAATGCCATCATTGAAAGCGATAGGCTTCATCTCCGGATTTGTGTCCTCGATGATCTTGGCCACGCCATTGACATAGTCAATGAACTTTCCGTACAGGTTATTTTCGATTAAATAGCCAAAGCCTGCGCCGCCGTTCTTAGTATACTTACCCAGCTTATCATTCGCGTACTCATCCGCGCCCATATTAAAATACTCGCAACCTTTGCCCGCGAAGTACTCCACATACTTCTTCACCAGCGCCTGCGTAAACGCGACAGCCTGAGTATTGTTCAGGTCAATGGTGCGCGCAGAGGTACCATACCAATTTGCAGAAAACGCCACTTTGCTCATCCCGAGCGTTTCCATGCAGTCGATAATAGCGTCCATGTGGCCGGGGCTGTTGAGCAGCGGGATGATGGAGATGTTCTTTCCCTTGGCATAGGAAATAATCGTATCCATCTCAGACTGCGTCAGCTCATTCACGCTGCCCGCATTGTAATACGCCTTGTTGCCCGTCTGAATGCCCGTCTTTACCTTCTCGCTGCTGTACGTCGTCCCGTTCGCAGTGACGGACATGTCGTCAAGCAGGAAGCGCAGGGCATCGTTGCCGATGGCCAACTCCACATGCGTATAGTTCGACGCAGAAGCCGCGTCGATCAAGTCTTTGATCTGATTGACGCTGAAATACTTTCTGCCGCAGTCGAGGTGGAAGATGCGCACAAACTCGTCCGTCGACGCCGTCGTGCTCGCCTTGCTGTCACCCGACGCGAAGGCCGAGATGGGCAGCAAGCTCACCACCATGACCACCGCGAGAATCAGCGACAGCACTTTCTTCCGCAGAGATCGTGTTTGCGTTTGATTCATGTTTTTCATCCTTTCCCAATTTGTGAATTTCCCTTCGCCTTGCAGGGGCCGCGGAGTCCGCCCCCGCGTATTCTTTCCGGCATTTTAATTCAGAATCTATTTTAATCCATTCGCCGCGCTTTTGCAATAGATATTTCGCGGATTCCGCGAAAAAAAACGAACCGTCGACATACCGCAGAATTTACCAGCACGCCGCGCCGCATATTCGCCGCGCGCAGGGTTATGCTATGTGTGCGATACCCAACGAGCGACATTTCTCGCTCCCCAAATCACGAAAGGAGACTTTTCACTATGTCCAGCAAGAACAGCAACAAGCTCAACATCCCCGAGGCGCGCGCCGCCATGGATAAGTTCAAGATGGAGGCCGCCAGCGAGGTTGGCGTCAACCTGAAAAACGGCTACAACGGCGATCTGACCTCTCGCGAGGCCGGTTCTGTCGGCGGCCAGATGGTCAAGAAGATGATCGAGTCCTACGAGAAGGGCCTGTAACACAGGGGTCTGAACGGACAGAGGGGCTGGAGCGCTTCGGCGCTCCAGCCCCTTCGTCCGCGGATGCCGCCGCTTTGCCGCTGCTGGCAAAAAGTATGTCGCCGAAGGCATACAGGCCAATCCACGCTCAAACGCAAAAAATCCCCCATCACCGAAGCGATGGGGGATTTCTATATGCTATGATAAAGCCTTACTTCTTCGGCCCGATGGCTTCCTTCAGCGTCCGCCAGCCGAGGACGGCGCACTTGACGCGCGCGGGCATGTGCGCGATATCGCGCAGCGCCGACGCCTCCTCCAGACTCTCGATCTCCTCCTCGGAGGCCTCGCCCTGGATCATCCGCATGAACGTCTGGCCGAGCTGCAGCGCCTCGTCCTTCTTCCGGCCGATGACCATGCCGAGCATGATATCCGCCGACGCCTGCGAGATGGCGCAGCCGTCGCCGATGAACGCGCCGTCGACAATCGTGTCGCCGTCGGTCCTGAGCTTGAGCCAGATGTCGTCGCCGCAGTTGGGGTTCACGCCCTCGAGGACGATGTCCGCGTCCGGCAGGTCGTGCTTGAACTCCGGATGGACATTGTGCTCGGTCAGAATCTCGTTATAAAAGTTTCTATTCTCCATATCCCATACGCTCCCGCAGCGAGGAGACGGCGGCGACGAAGCGGTCGGCGTCCTCCTCGGTATTGTAAAAGGCAAAGCTCGCGCGCGCCGTGGAGCTGCAGCCCAGATGCTGCAGCAGGGGCTGCGCGCAGTGGTGACCCGCGCGGATGTTCACGCCGTCGCTGGCGAGAATCTCGCTGATGTCGTGCGGGTGGACGCCGTCGACGGTGAAGGACAGGATGCCGCAGTGCTCCTCGGGCTTCTCCGAGCCGAGAATGTGGACGTGCGGCACGCTGCGCAGCTTCTCGAGCGCGCGGGTCGTGAGCGCGATCTCGCGGCTGTGGATCGTGTCGAAGCCGACGCGGCGGACATAGTCGATCGCGGCGTGCAGCCCGGCGGCGCCGGCAGCGTTGACGGTGCCGGCCTCGAACTTGTGGGGAAGCTCGGCATACGTCGCGCCCTCGCGCGTGACCGTCTCGATCATCTCGCCGCCCGAGAGAAACGGCGGCATCTCATCGAGCAGCTCGCGGCGGCCGTAGAGCCCGCCGATGCCCATCGGGCCATAGAGCTTATGGCCGGAGAAGGCGAGGAAGTCCGCACCCAGCTCCCGCACATTCACGGGGATGTGGGGCGTGCTCTGCGCGCCGTCGACGACGATGACCGCGCCCTTTTTGTGCGCCATGGCCGCGATCTCGCGCACCGGGTACTGCCGCCCCAGCACGTTCGAGACCTGCGTGAGGGCGACGAGCTTCGTGCGCTCGGTGATAAGCTGCTCGACCTTATGGAGGTCAAGGCTCCCGTCCGGCTCGCACTCCATGAACTTCAGCGTTGCTCCCGTCTGGCGGCAGACCATCTGCCACGGCAGGAGGTTGCTGTGGTGCTCCATGATGGAGACGACCATCTCGTCGCCCGTCTTGATGTGGCTCAGGCCGTAGCTGTAGGCCACGAGGTTCAGGCTTTCGGTCGTGTTGCGGGTAAAGATGATCTCCTGCGTGCTGGCTGCGCCGAGAAAATCGCGCACGGCCTCGCGCGCGTTCTCATAGGCGTCGGTCGCCTCCACGCTCAGGGGATACAGGCCGCGCAGAGGGTTGGCGTTGTGGCGGCAGTAGAAGTCGTTTTCCGCGTCAAGGACGCACTGCGGACGCTGCGCCGTGGCGGCGTTGTCGACATAGGCGACATCCATCGCGCGCAGCAGGGGGAAATCCTGTTTGTAATCGTAGGCCATGTCAAAGCACCTCGCTCAGTTCCTGCAAAATGGCATCCTCCGTCTCGCGGTCGCCCACGGCGCGGGCCAGCCGCTCGATGGTGGCGCGGGCGAGGATATTCTCCGCTTCATCGCGGCCGATGCCGCGGCTCTCAAAGTAAAACAGCGTCTCGTCGTCAAGCTCGCCGATCGTCGCGCCGTGGTTACCGACGACGTTCTCCTCCGCGCAGAGAATCAGAGGGACAGTCTTGTTCACGGCGTCCTCGCCGAGCATCAGCACCGTCTCCTTCTCGTTGCCGACGGAGTCGGACGAGCCGTTCTTGAAGTCGATCGTGCCGCGGAAGATCTTCTGCGCCGCGTTCTTCAGCGCGCCGGAGGCGTTGATCTCGCACTCGGTGCGCCTACCGAAGTGGTTCACGACGAGGTTCATGTCGATCGTCTGGCTGCGCTGGCCGAGATAGCCGATGTCGGCCTGAAAGCTGCCGCCGTCCGCGGGCAGATCGATGAGCGTATCGGCATAGACGTCGCCGCTGCCGGGGAAGACCTGCACGAGCTCGATGCGGCCGCTCTCGGCGCAGGTGCCGGTGATTTTGCTGTAGAGCACGGAGCCGGGCTTCGTGCGCTGCACCTGCACAAGGCGGACGGTCGCGCCTGCGCGGACGGTCAGCTCCGTCTCGACGGCGAGGTTTTCCTCCGCCATGAACGTTTCGAACACGGTCAGGCGGCTGCCGGGCTGCGCCTCGACGGCGATTTTCTTGCGGCTGTATGTGCCCGCGCCCTCGACGGGGATGCGGACGGGCTCCAGCGTGCCGGAGAGAGAGAGCGTCTCCGAGCCGAGGTCGGCGGTCTGCGCTTCGTCCCAGCTGAGCGCCGTCTCGTTGACGCGCAGGAAGTTCCACGTCCGCGAGGGCAGGCGGTTAATGGTTAAGGTATTCATGTGTTCTCCTCCTTTCGGCATCAGCCGATGCTCCCCTTCATCTCGAGCCGGATGAGATTGTTCATCTCCACAGCGTACTCCACGGGCAGCTCCTTGGAGACGTTGTCGGCAAAGCCGCTGACGATCAGCGCGCGGGCGTCCTCCTCGCTCATGCCGCGGCTCATCAGGTAAAAGACGGCCTCGTTGCTGATGCTGCCGATCTTGGCCTCGTGGCCGACGGCGGCGTCGCGCGTGCGGATGTCCATGGCGGGGATCGTATCGGAGCGGGACTCGGAGTCGAGCATCAGCGACTGGCAGGACACAGCGGACTTCGCTCCGCTCGCGCCCTTCTGGACGACAACGCTGCTGCGGAAGGTGCTGATGCCGCCGCTCTTGCTGATGGAGCGGGTGTTCATATAGGAGCTGGTGTTCTTGCCGATGTGGACGACCTTCGCGCCGGTGTCGAGGTTCTGGCCGTGACCGGCAAAGGTCACGCCGGTGAACTCCATGCGGGAATTGTCGCCCTTCAGGACGCTCATCGGATAGAGACATCCGACGTGCGAGCCGAACGAGCCGGAGATCCACTCGATCGTGCCGCCCTCCTCCACGAGGGCGCGCTTCGTGTTGAGGTTATACATGTTCTTCGACCAGTTCTCGATGGTCGAATAGCGCAGCTTCGCACCCTTCTTGACATAGAGCTCCACGCATCCCGCGTGCAGGTTCGCGACGTTGTACTTCGGCGCGGAGCAGCCCTCGATGAAATGCAGGCTCGCGCCCTCGTCGACGATGATGAGCGTGTGTTCAAACTGGCCGGCGCCCTTGGCGTTCAGGCGGAAGTACGACTGCAGGGGGATGGACACCTGCACGCCCTTCGGCACATACACGAACGAGCCGCCGGACCAGACCGCGCCGTGCAGCGCCGCGAACTTGTGATCGTGCGGCGTGACGAGCTTCATGAAGTACTTGCGCACCATGTCGGCGTATTCGCCCGTCAGGGCGCTCTCCATGTCGGTGTAGACAACACCCTGCGCGGCCACCTCGTCCTTGACGTTGTGGTAGACGAGCTCGGAGTCGTACTGCGCGCCGACGCCCGCGAGGGACTTGCGCTCCGCCTGCGGGATGCCGAGGCGCTCGAACGTGTCCTTGATGTCCTGCGGAACGTGCTTCCAGTCGTTCTGCATCTTCGTGTTGGGCCGGACGTAGGTTGCGATGTGGTCGATGTCGAGACCCTCGATGGAGGGACCCCAGTCCGGCAGGGGCATCTCGTTGTAAATCTGCAGCGCGTGCAGGCGGAACTCCTGCATCCACGCGGGGTCGCCCTTCTCGTCGGAGAGCTTCTGCACGATGGCGGGCGTCAGGCCCTCCTGCATGCGGTAGGCATCGTGCTCCTCGTCGCGGATGTCGTATACGCTGCGGTCGATATCGTCAATCTGGCTTTTTTCCTTCATAGTATCTCACCCTGGTCACTCAGCCCGGACGCCGCCGAAGCCGTTTTCGTTGATCTCCTCCACCAGCGACGCGTCGCCGTTTTTCACGATGACGCCGCCCTCCATGACATGCGTCGCGTCGACGTGCAGCGCCTCGAGAATGCGGGTGCTGTGCGTGATGATGAGCAGCGACCCGTGGACGCGCTCTCGATAGAGCTGAACGCCCTGCGACACGGTGCGTACCGCGTCGACATCGAGACCGGAGTCCGTCTCGTCGAGGATAGCGAGCTTCGGCTCGAGCATCAGCATCTGCAGGATCTCGGCCTTCTTCTTCTCGCCGCCGGAGAAGCCCACGTTCAGGTCGCGCTCAGCATACGACTCGTCCATCGACAGCAGCGCCATCGTCTCGCGCAGCTTCTTCTTGAAGTCCCACAGGCGCAGACGCTGGCCGGTCTTCTGCTCGAGCGCGCTGCGGATAAAGGCGCTCAGCGTCACGCCCGGCACCTCCAGCGGGTTCTGGAACGAGAGGAAGATGCCCTTGTTCGCGCGCTCGTTGACGGGCAGGTCCGTGATGTTCTCGCCGTCAAAGAGAATTTCGCCGCCGGTCACGGTGTAGGCGGGGTTGCCGGTGATGGCATAGCCGAGGGTCGACTTGCCGGTGCCGTTCGGCCCCATGAGCACGTGCGTCTCGTCGCTGCCGACCGTGAGATTCACGCCGTGGAGAATCTCCTTGTCCCCGGCGCTCACATGCAGATCCCTGATTGTAAGAAGTTCCTTCTGTTTCATAGCACTTTATCCTCTTTCCCGCCGCAGGCGCTGCTGCCGCGGCTTTCGTTATTTTCCTGCCCGCGCGGTTCGAGCAGATCGCGGAGCGTGTAGCTGTTGACGTAGGCGTTGATGTGCTCCTCCAGCCCCCGCCAGAACGGGAGTGTGATGCAGGAGCCCGACCGATCGCAGGGCTTGCCGTCCATGGCAAGGCACGAGACGGGCATCAGCTCGCCCTCGGCGGCCTGGAGAATCTCACCGATGGGGTAATCCTCCGCCGGGCGCACCAGCCGGTAGCCGCCGGCCTTGCCGAGCGCGCTCTCGACGAGCCCCGCCTTGGCCAGCGCCGTCATGATGCTCTCCAGATATTTTTTGGAGAGCTGCTGGCGCTGCGCGACATCGCTCAGGCGGTGCCATTCGCTGCCTCCGTGCTCGGCCATATCCAGCATGACCCGCAAAGCGTAGC